>Ga0070668_100003644_pt1 | contig 11364 bp, 7 predicted proteins | sample KBSS43metaG_FD_64661 | JGI IMG/M metagenome (GOLD analysis project Ga0070668, IMG submission 64661) | Switchgrass rhizosphere microbial communities from Kellogg Biological Station, Michigan, USA - KBS S4-3 metaG | ecosystem: Host-associated > Plants > Roots > Rhizosphere > Soil ... | reverse complement strand
CGTCGCCCGGGACGCCGAATGGCGCCACGGCGGACGCCGCCCTATAATGTGCCCCGGCGGAACCCATCGCCGAGACTCTTACTGCGCACCAGGACCTCTCATCATGAACATGCGTTCGTTCCTTGCCTTCCTTCCGCTGTCGCTCGCGGCGGCCCTGCCGCTCCAGGCACAGACGGCCCAGCCCTTCACGGTCGATACTGCAGGAGTCGGCGCCGTGCTCGACCAGGCGCTCAATCACTCCGAGGTCATGCAGAACCTCGCGTACCTCTCCGACATGATCGGCCCCCGCCTCACCGGGTCGGCGGCCATGAAGAAGGCGAACGACTGGACCATGGAGCGGTTCAAGGCGTACGGCATGGAGTCGCACCTGGAGTCGTACGTGTTCGGCGTGACCTGGGAGCGCGGTGACGCGAGCCTGAAGATCGTATCGCCGTTCTCCCGGGCGATCACGGCGCACAGCTGGGCCTGGACGGCGGGCACGGGTGGCAAGACGCTCACCGGTGAAGTGATCCGCATCAACGGCACGCCGGGGGACAGCCTCAACGCCTACCTGCCCAAGGTGAAGGGCAAGTGGCTGATGCTGAGTGACCCGGCGAACATCTGGAACCCGGACGGTCCGCCAATGACCGCGGCCGACTCCCAGGCTGCCAAGGAGGCGCAGGCCAAGCGGCAGGCGGCGTTCGCGCAGCGCCCGACCGATCCGAAGGCGATCCAGGAGCTCCGCCAGGCGGCTTATGACCGTGCCTACCGACTGAAGGCCGCCGGCGCGCTTGGCATCATCACCGAGGGGTCGAAGGAATTCGGCCTGATGACGATGAGCGGTTCGCCGAACTCGGTGAGCCCGTTGCCCAACCTCGTCATCTCGCACGAGGACTATGCCACGCTCGAGCGACTGATCAAGCGGGGCAACCCGCCGGTCCTCGCCGGCAACGTGACCAACACGCTGGGCACCAAGCCGGTGGAGCAGTACAACACCATCGGCGAGATCAAGGGCAGCGAGAAGCCCGACGAGGTCGTCATTCTCGGTGCGCACCTCGACAGCTGGGACCTGGGCACCGGCGTCACCGACAACGGTACCGGCTCCATGGTGGTGCTCGAGGCCGCGCGTGCCATCGCGCAGTCGGGCGTGAAGCCGAAGCGCACGATCCGCTTCATCCTGTTCAGCGGCGAGGAAGAGGGCCTGCTCGGCTCGACGGCCTACGCGGCGCAGCATGCGGCTGAGGCGGACAAGATCCAGGCGGTGCTGGTGCTCGACAACGGCACCGGGATGATCACGGGGCAGGCCCTGCAGAGCCGCACCGAGTTCCGCGAGCTCTGGACCGAACTGCTGGCACCAGTGACTTCGCTCGGCGCGAAGACAGTACGGGATGACAACAAGGGCGGTACCGACCACCTGTCGTTCATCCCCTATGGCGTGCCGGGCTTCAACTTCGACCAGGAAACCCGCGGCTACAACCACACGCATCACTCGCAGGTGGACACCTACGATCACGCGGTTGCGGGCGACCTGATCCAGGCCTCGGCGGTCATGGGCGTTACGGCGCTGGAACTGGCGAACCTGCAGGAACTGCTGGCGCGGGGACCGAAGAAGGATGTGACCCCGCCGGCCCCGATGAAGCCGTCGAAGGGCGTCGCGATGAAGTAGCGGTTACCGCTTCTCGCCGGCCACATCGGCCAGCTTCTTTCTTGACCTCAGCGACCTGCGGCTGAAGTGATGCATCTGCTTCGCGCCGCAGGTCGATGTATTTCCGGTAGTCCTCCGCTTTCGCGCGATCGCGAGGTCGTTCAATGCTCCCCCACGACCTTCGCGAGCTTCTTCTTCACCTCGGTCACCTGCGGCTGCAGGTCGGCATCGGCGTCGCGCCACAGGTCGATGAACTTCTGGTAGTAGCTGGCGGCCTTCGCCTGATCACCCTTCTCCTCGTACAGCTCGCCGAGCCGGCGGTAGGTTGGCCCGAGTGCCATCTCATCCTCGTAGCCCCGGCTCTCCTCGGCACTCCCGAGGTATCGCTCGCTCCAGATAATGGCTGAGTCCGGCTGGCCCGCTGCGTCATGGGCCCTCCCGAGCGCCGCCGCGAGGCAGGAACGACAGCCGCTGAGCCGCGGATCGATCTCCTGGTATTGCTTCAGTGCCTCGGCGGGTCGCTTCTCCGCCATGGCAATCGTCGCGCTGATATAGGTCCTGAACGGCTCAGACGCACGGGCCTCGGTCGTATCCGCCGTGGCGGCCGCCTCAGCCAGCAGCGCGCGCGCCCTCGACACATCCCCCAGCATCGCGTAGGCCCAAGCGAGGTTGAGGTACGGCCGCTGGTCGGCTGGAACGCCGGCGAGTGGTCGTGCCGCGAGAACCGAGTCGATGAGTCGCTTACCGCGCGCGGGATCGTTGCGGTACACGGCATCCAGGACCGCGATGTCGGTGAATGGGGAATAACTGTTCCCCGGCCGTCCCTCGCTCACGGCGAGGTCCGCCACGTTCCGGGCATCATCCGTCGCCTGCTTCAGGCGCCCTTGCATCGCCGCGAGTGTCTGCCCGGCGCTCAGGCCAAAGCGACGCAACTCGACCGGGACGCTCTTGTCCTGGAGATCGCGCACGAGCTTTTCGGCCTCGACGTAGTTGCCCTGCGCGTAGGCGATGAAGGGTGCAGTGAGCTTCAGCCGCATGTGCCCGGGGAATCGCGCTTCGGCGACTGCCCTGATCGCCACCGCGCTATCCGTCTTGCCCGCGGCGATCAGCGCAATAATGAGGTTGGAGTAGCCGACAACACTCGAGTCACGAGTGGTGAGTGCGCGGCCGTAGTAGTGGAGTGCCCCGAGCGAGTCACCCTGCTGCTGCAGCGCCACGGCGAGGTTGTTGGTGGCAACCACATCCATGGAGTCGATGGCGAGCGCGGCGCGCCACGCGGCGGCTGCCTTCTCATTGTCGAGTCCCACGCTGCTGTAGTAACTCCCGGTCGCCAGGTACCGCTCCCGGTCGGGAAGGCGATCCCGGAACTGGAAAGCGCGCGTGAGTGGCTTCTTCGCCGACTCGGCATCGCCCAGGTTTGTGTACACGACGCCGAGCTTGCGCCAGGCCATGGCAAACCCGGAATCGATGGCGAGGGCTTCCGTCAGAAGTTGCTGCGCCTGGGGGTATTCACCCCGGTCAGTGGCGGCCACGGCCTGCGAGTACTTCTGCAGCGCCACCAGCGAGGACGTGGTGACGGCCTCCATGGGCTGGCTCCCACGCACCTTGCCCAGTGACTCGCCGATCCGCCGGCGCATCTGCTTCGTCACGGCATCGAGGGCACTCAGCAACTGGGTGGAATCCCTGGCCGTTTCGCGGAAGGCGGCCAGGTCGTCTCCCGTCTCCGGCGCCACGAGCCGGAGCGTGACGATCATCTGGCCACCCACGCGCTCGACTCGACCCGCGATGACTCCCTTGGCACCGCTGCGCACGGCCACCTCGCGCGCGGGAGTGAAGCCGAGGGCACGGTCCTCCGGCTGCTGCATGAGCCGGAGCATTGACCGGATCTGCGAAGAGGAGAGCAATTGCAGGACGTCCGATTGCGACAGGTCGACCCGTAACGCCTCCGTCAGAGCGCTTCCGAGGGCGGAATCACCCTGAACATCGACATCGGCGAGGACCACCCGGTCGCGTGACCGGAATTTTCCCTCGGCCATCAGAGTGCGCATCGGAAGAAGGCCGGCGGCACTCAACCCGAGCAGGATGGCCGCCAGCACACCCGCCGCGATCAAGCCCTTCTGCACGCCGCTCATTCGCCTGGCACGAGAAGGAAGCGGTGGGGTTACCAGCGTTCCGGGCGCCGGCGTACCGACCTGGTCCAGCAGCCCGACCAGCGTGGCCGCGGAGGGGCGGTGGGCTGGCTCCTTGGCGAGCAGGCGGCCGACGAGGGGCGGCAGGGAAGGCGACAGGTCCTGCCGCAGTGTGTCGAGCGACGGCGCTTCACTCGTGAGCTGCGCCGCCAGGATGGCGCGAGGCGTGGTGCCCTTGAACGGTGTCTGCCCCGTGAGCATCTCGAATCCTGTCACACCCAGGGCGTAGATGTCCGCCGCGGGGCCCACGTCGGGATCGCCCGCGCCCTGTTCGGGCGCCATGTAGGCCGGGGTGCCGATGACGGTACCGACGCTGGTTGCGGTGGTGTTGACGTCCATCGAGGTCGCCGTGCTCAGCGCCTTGGCCACTCCGAAGTCAGTGACGACGGCGTGCCCGTTCGACAGGAGGATGTTGTCGGGCTTGATGTCGCGGTGGACGACGTTCTGCCGGTGGGCGTAGTCGAGCGCGTCCGCCACCTCTTTCAGCACCCTCATGGCTTCGGCGGAGGAGAGGGGGCCACTGGAAAGTCGGGCCCGCAGTGACTGGCCCTCGATGAACGGCATGGTGAAGTAGAGGAGCGCGGTGTTGGTCCCCTCGAGCTTCACTTCACCGGCAGCAAGGAGCGGCACGATGTGGGGATGCTGCAGCCGCGCGGCCAGCTGGATCTCGCGCCGGAAGCGGTCGGCACTGATGCCGGCGCCAAGTTCCGGCGACAGCAGCTTGATGACCACCCGGCGCCCCAGCGCCGTTTCGGTAGCCACGAACACCCGGCTCATTCCACCGCCCCCGAGCTCGCGCTCGACCCGGTAGGTGGATCCGAGGGCGGCCTGGAGCGAGCCGAGAAGATCGCTCACGCGGGGAGAGTCACCGAGCAGGTCGTGTCGAAACCGCCGCGGGTGTTGTAGACCGTCGTGACCACCAACTTCTTGGGTTTGAGCAGCCGGAAGAGGTCCTCGGCGAGCCGCGCCGTGGCATGCTCCTGAAAGATTCCGACGCTCCGATAGCTCGTGACGTAGTACTTGAGGCTCTTGAGCTCGACACAGCTGTTCGACGGAACGTAGGTGATGCGCAGCAGCGCGAAGTCCGGCAGGCCGCTGTAGGGGCACACCGCACTGAATTCGCGCGTTTCGGTGACGATTTCCTGGTCCGGGCCTTCGTACGGGAAGGTCTCGAGGATCGCGACGTCGATCGCCTCGGGCCCGGTAAACGGGATGGTCCTGCCTTCTGCTATCGCCATGATCAAATTCCGGTGGAAAGTGCCGCCGGAATATAGTGACGCGGACCCTCTCACCGGGGGGTCAGTCCCCCCGGGTGCCAACCATCCCGCGCTCCAGCCAGCCATATCGTCCGTCGAGCACCTTTCGAGCGACAGCGTAGGTGGCGACGTCGTCGTTCCGCCACACGGCGGCGAACTTCTCGTCCACCCGGCGGCTGGCCTGGCGGCAGAAGACCTCCGCCAGTTCCACGGCGTCGACGGCTTGAGTGCCGCCCTGCCGCCGCGCCGCCTCCGCCCGGGAACAGGTTGCCGCCATGGCGAAGAGCTCCGCCCCGATCTCGACGATGCGACCCAGCACCGCCTGCCGCTTCTCCAGCTTCGGCCCGAAGCGCACCATGCAGTGGAAGATCGTCCGCCCCAGCTTGCGGCTTCGCCGTTCCACGAACCGCACGTAAGGCGCGAGTCTCCCGAACTCACCGAAGCCGAACCGGCCCCGGAGGCTCAGCCAGAGGCCGGGATACCAGGTCCCGTAGAAAAGCGCCGACTTGAACAGGGCATTCATTTTCGCGTTCAGCGGCGCCTTCGGATCGATCAAGGCGCCCGCGATCTTGAAGTGCGTATCTACCGCTTCACGGGCGATGAAGAGCCGCATGATCTCGCTCGACCCTTCGAAGATCAGGTTGATGCGGAAGTCCCGCATCATGCGCTCGACCGGGTCGGGCTTCTCCCCCCGGGACCGGAGGCTGTCCGCCGTTTCGTACCCGCGCCCCCCCTTGATCTGCAGGGTGTCGTCGACGATCCGCCACCCGAGTTCCGTGTTCCACATCTTCGCAAGCGCCGCCTCGAGCCGGATATCCACCTTGCCTTCGTCCGCCATGAGCGAGGCGAGATCACTCACGGCTTCCATCGCGTACGTCTCGGCGGCCATCCGCCCGATCTTCTGCGCGATCGCGTCGTGCTGGCCCACCGGCTGGCCCCATTGCACGCGCGTCGATGCCCACTCCCGGCAGATCTGCAGCGCGCGCTTGGCGCCCGCGACCGCCGAGGCCGGCAGCGTGAGCCGCCCCGTGTTGAGCGTGACGAGCGCGAGCTTCAGGCCGCGTCCCTCGCCCCACAGCACGTTCTCTTTGGGCACCTTCACATTGGTGAACCGGATGATGCCGTTCTCGATGCCCTTGAGCCCCATGAAGTGCAGTCGCTGTACCACCTCGACGCCGGGCCAGTCCACCTCGACGATGAATGCCGTGATCTTCTTCGGTCCCGTGCGCGCCATGACGACCATCAGCTCGGCAACGGTGCCGTTGGTGCACCACAGTTTCTCGCCGTTGAGCACCCAGTGCGCCCCGTCGTCGGAGAGGACAGCGGTAGTGCCCATGGCCGCCGGGTCGGACCCGACGTTGGATTCGGTGAGCGCGAAGGCGGAGATCGCGCCCTTAGCCAGGCGGGGCAGGTACTTCTTCTTCTGCTCCGGTGTGCCGAAGAGCTTGAGCGGTTGCGGCACGCCGATCGACTGCGCCGCAGAGAGCAGCGCGGTGAGGCTTCCATCGACACTGGTGACAAGACCAATGGCGTGCGTGTAGCTGGTCTGGCTCAGCCCCAGTCCGCCGTACTCCTCCGGGATCTTGATGCCGAACGCACCGAGTTCCCGCAGCCCCTGTATCACCTCGGGCGGGATCTTGCCGTCGCGATCGATCTTGTCGCTGTCCACGCGATCGGCCAGGAAGCGCTCCAGCCGGTCCATGAACGGGCGCGCCTTCGCAACTTCGGCCGCCGACTGCATGGGATACGGGTGAATGAGGTCGAGCCGCAGCCTTCCCTCGAACAGCTGTCGGACGAAGCTGGGCTTTTCCCAGTCCTTCTCCCGCGCCGCCTCGGCGACTTCCCGCGCCTCCTGCTCGGTGGCGAGCGGTGCGCGCGAGGGCGCAACGGGCGGTGCTTCAGGGATGACGCTGGTCATGACGCCTCGGACCGGTTCGGGGTGGAGACAGCGGGGGTGAGGCGTCCGTGCATGCCGTGCAGCACCAGGTCGATGACGTGCTGTCGGCGCATGGTCACAAACGCGGGATCGTCGGCGGAGCCATCCAGTCCCGGGATGAGTGTCCGGGCGTGGATGATGGGGAAGCAGCAGAGGGCCAGGATTGAGAGGACCAGCTGTGACGCCTGGCGGCGATCGTCACCACCGAAGCCGAGCTCGTCGGCGATGGCGGCTACTGCTTCGTGAATGGCGTCCAGATGGGGAGCCAGCTCACCCAGCTGACCACCTCCCTGCAGCGCCTCCCATTCGAGCAGCCGCACGAAGTCAGGGCGGCCGGTGATAAAGTCGAAGTACTCGCCGACCGCGCCTGCCAGCACGACGTCCGGCGGCTCACCGCTCTTGAGGGCGCGCTCCCTGCCGCTCTTGACTGCGTTCCGGACCTGGCCAAACGACCGTTCGAGTACCGCGCGGTAGAGCTCGGCCTTGCTGCGGAAAAAATAGGAGGGCGTTCCCCGGGAAACTCCCGCGGCCGCCCCGACCTCCTGGAGACTGGTCGCGCCGTAGCCTTGAGCGGCGAACAGTCGTTCGGCCGAGTCGAGGATCGCTTCGCGGCTGCGGGCGGCATCCCGCCTTTTATCAGGAGGCGTAGGCATATTTTGCTTGTTGCATAGCAAGTTAGCATGTTCCGCGCCACGCGCAAGGCGATACTGAACGGGGACTCGGTGGTATACCTGATGTCGAGGTACGCGACAGGGATTGGTGGGGCATGGGCGAAGCAGTCTGGCGCATGTTCTCAACATGCGAATCGGCGGCCCGTTGACTCCGCACCACGTAAGTCCTTTGGAAATCGTCATATAAGTTAACAGTGTCAAAAACTGGTTCGCACGGAACGGATGTTGATAGGTGTCTATACCGTGCCTTGCCACTTCGCTCTTCGTTGGAACCCTTACAAGAATGGAACAACTCATGACCCGTCAGCGATCGCGAAATTATGGGCCGGCGCTTCTTGCCATGGCCACCCTGGGCTTTGCGGCTGGGTGTAGTGACAGCCCGACGTCCAACAGCAACGAGCCGATCAGTAACCCGCAGATGCTGACTGCTCCCGCAGCTCAGGGAGAGCTGTGGGCTTGCAAGTTCTCCGTTGATCCAGTCACCAAGCTGCCGAACGGCGAGGTGACGTCGGGACGGATCACCGCGTCCATCGTGTCCGGCGACGGAACGCTGAACACGGCGGTCAGCGGGGGAAACAACACCCTCATCGGCTACAATACGCCGGCCTCAACGCCGCAGTGCGTGAAGATCTGGACCGGCGGCACCAGCGCGACTGTGGCTGTCACTGAAGACCCGGAGCCGGGTTCGGGGGTCTATTTCTACCGGCTGGCCAAGCGCGCCCCGGGCGCCCAGTTCGATGATGTGTACTTCGAAAGCGCGCTGGAGAATCCGGCGGTCGAAGGCCCGTACACGGTGAACGTGGCGGTCGATGCCGGTGCCGCCTATGAGATCTGGTTCAAGAATGTTGTCGTGACGACGCCGCCACCGCCTGAAGGTGGTTGCACGTACACTCAGGGTTACTGGAAGACGCATTCCGATCGTGGTCCGGCGGGGCCGTACGACGACGGCTGGAAGAATGTCGGCGCGCTCGAAGAGGACACCCCGTTCTTCAATAGCGGTGCAACGTGGTACCAGGTGTGGCAGACGCCGCCCAAGGGCAACGCGTTCTACATCCTGGCGCACCAGTACATGGCTGCCAAGCTGAACGTGTTGAATGGCGCGTCGTCGACGGCCGACGTGGACGCCGCGATCGCCGGCGCCGAGGCGCTCTTCGGCAGCTTGGGCGCCGGCAGCGTCGCCCTGACCCCTGCGCAGACCACGCAGGCCAAGGCGTGGGCCGCGACGCTGGACAATTACAACAAGGGCCTGATCGGGCCTGGCCACTGCACGGATGAGGTCATCTGATCGTTAGAGCAGCATTCGCAACGAACCTTGGGCGCGGGCGTGCAGGACTGGCGCGCCGCGCCCTTGGCGTTGCTTTCACCGTCGTAACCCTGGCCATCGGCGGCTGTTCCGGTGGCGAGGGGCCACCCGATGTCACCCTCACTTCGATCGACCTCTCGCCTGCGTCGACCACCCTGCAGGTGGGCGCCACGCAGTCCTTCAGTGCCACCGGGCACTACAGTGATGGAAGCACTGCGAGTGTCGCTGTGAACTGGACGGCGACGGGCGGTACCATCTCGAGCTCCGGCCTGTACACGGCTGGCTCGGTGGCGGGCAACTATCAGGTCGTGGCGACCGAGCAGGGTGGCACGATCAGCAAGGCGGCTGCGGTGACGCTCACGGCGGCGCAGCCGGTGCTGACCAGTATCACCGTTGCACCATCTACCATCTCGATGGCTCCTGGTGCGACGCAGCAGTTCACAGCTACCGGGCACTTCAGCGGCGGTGGCACTGGCAGTGTGACGGTCACCTGGAGCGCGACAGGCGGTACGATCAGCGCGGGCGGACTCTATACGGCTGGCTCCGCCGTTGGCCCCTACGTGGTGACGGCAACGGTTACCGGTGGATCCATCGCGGGTACGGCAGCGGTGACGATCACTCCGGCCCCGCCTGCGCTCACGAGCGTGACGGTGGCACCGGCGACCATCACCCTCATTCCGGCAGCCACGCAGCAGTTCACTGCGACCGGTCACTACAGCGACGGCAGCACGAACGCGAACATATCAGTGGACTGGACCGCCGCGGGGGGCACAGTCGACGCCAACGGCCTGTACACGGCGGGCGCGATCGACGGGACGTATCAGGTCACCGCAACGGCACAGGGGACGGCAATCGCTGGACACGCTGACGTGACGATCGCGACTCCACCGCCGAACCTGGTGGCAATTGAGGTCGCGCCGGTTGATGCACGTCTGAAGTACGGCGATCCATCTACGGGAACGGCCCAGTATTCCGCGATCGGGCGACTTAGCGATGGTTCAACCGCCCCGGTAGCGGTCAACTGGAGCACAACTGTGACTGGTGGAGGGAATCCACACAATACGATTTCTGCGACCGGGCTCTTTACTGCTGGCTATCCTATCGGGCCGTTTCAGGTCACTGCGACTCTACAATCTGGATCGCTTTCCGGAAGCGCGTCCGGGAACGTGCACTCGACAACTGGCCAGACGGTAGCGGGGCCGCTGTTTTGGGCGCCGGTCGCCGGCTCCGTCTACATGTGCACCAGTAATCACTTCACTGACGACGGCGACGGATTGGGCGGCGTCGCAACCATCACGGCTGCCGACGGCCTGGTTGCGCCGAGCACTCGCAATTACACGAACGTCGGCGCCCCGATCGTGTACGGTGATGGCTCGGGCGCGGTGCAAGTGATCTGCAGCGAGGTATGGCACGCCCCAGCTGGCATGGTCGGAACCGAACAGGTTCGGATAGACGTGGTATCGAATCGTCCCGGAACCGGCATGGCCAAAGTCTTCGTCTACTCCAATCCCTGCCTCACATCGGATTGCCGCGCAGGCTTCACCGTGGTGCAGGATTTTCAGCCGCCGAACTGGAATACGGCGCCGGTCTCCCAGGCCGTGACTGTGAGTGCAACCACCGGCGCCAACATCTGGTTCAAGAACACGCGAGTGCCATAGTAGCGGGCGACTTGCCCGCGCTCGTCTCCGCGCGACTCCATAACTTCAAGTCCGACAACACCGTTCCCATCGGCATCATCCCTGCTCCCGTGAGCTTTTTCCCTCACGGAGCCGGTGATGCCAAGATTTGCGCGCTGGGCCCTCGCGGCGCTCTTCATCAGCGCCTGCAGCTCGAGCGATACCACAGATCCACTCTCGCCTCAGCTCTGGTCTACGGCGGCCCCGTCGGTCACGGCCGGTAGTTCGTCGATCCAGCTGCAGGTCATTCTCGCACGGGCGGGCGAGATCTCGTACTCCGTGTATCCAGCCGCGCAGCCGTCCCTCACCGCGGTGCAGGTCCGCGAGGACGCGAACGGTGCTGGTGGCCGCGCGCCCGTTCGCACCGGCACGGTCGGCATCACCAGCAACCTCGTGGAAGACACCGTCGCCGTCCTGCTGCAGGGACTCACGCCGGCGCAGGCGTACTACATCTACCTGGCGGGCACTCCCGCCACCGCCGATCCCGCGCCGTCGGATCTCGACGAGGTCCGCGCCGTGACAACCACGCTCGCGGTCCGGCAGCCCGCGACCTCGCTCCAAAGCACCAGCGTGGGCGCCGACGTGGGGTATTACGCCTACCTGCCGGAGGATCACTACCTGCACCCGAACGATCGCTTCCCGCTGCTGGTCTTCCTGCACGGGTCGGGAGAGAAGGGCAACGGCACGACGGAACTGAGCCGGGTGCTCG
>Ga0070668_100003641_pt1 | contig 11366 bp, 9 predicted proteins | sample KBSS43metaG_FD_64661 | JGI IMG/M metagenome (GOLD analysis project Ga0070668, IMG submission 64661) | Switchgrass rhizosphere microbial communities from Kellogg Biological Station, Michigan, USA - KBS S4-3 metaG | ecosystem: Host-associated > Plants > Roots > Rhizosphere > Soil ... | reverse complement strand
GATCTCCGCCACGCGGTCGCCACCGGATGGGCGCCACCCCGCCACGTCGACGGTGAGTAGCCAGACGCGTCCCAACGATTCCACGACCGTGCCGCGCGGCCCCTGAGCCGCGTCCGCCGCAGACCGCGTGGCGTAGGTGTCGAGGTGCCAGAACAGGGCAGCCTTCGGGAGATTTCCGAGAACCGAGTGGGCGGTGATCCAACAACCCGGCTCGGCCGTCCGCTCGCTGATAGGTCTGCAGATCTGCGCCGCCGCGTCGGAGATGGCGCCGGCCGCGCCGGCGAGGCAAAGCGCAAGCGACCAGATTTGAATATGCATCACAAGCTCCAGGAGTCGTTCGGACAGAGCACTCTAGGCGTGCCGCATCCTGATGGGAATATGCTCGAGCGATCGGCTGGCATTAACTGCCGGTTAACCAGGCGTCGTTTCACCCGAGGCGATCATGGACAAGTTGCGTGCTTTGACCTACTTTATGGCGTGCGCCGACGAGGGCAGCTTCGCGGGCGCTGCCCGCAAGCTGGAGGTCAGCGGCCCGGCGATTCACAAGCTGGTTGCGCTGCTCGAAACAGAAGTCGGCGTCCGCCTGTTCGAGCGCAGTGTGCGGGGACTGGTGCTCACGAGCGACGGCTTGGCCTACCTCGAGGCGTGCCGTCCGATGCTTGCAGAGCTCGGCGCTTTCGAGGAGGCGCTACGGCGCTCGGGGCAGCGACCTGCCGGCACGCTCGTGATCGCTGCCCATTCGCAGCTTGCCCTGCATGTTCTGATGCCGGCGCTGCCGCGATTCCATTCCCGATTTCCTGAAATTCAGATCGACATCCGGGTGATCCACCGTCTCACCGATGAGGACGCGCAGGGTGCCGACGTCTTCGTCCTTCACGGTTGGCCGGAGGCGAGCGACCTGGTGCATCGCCAGCTTGGACACACCCGTGCGCTGGTTATCGGATCACCCGAATATTGGGCCGCGCGTGGCATACCGCAGCATCCTCACGACCTCGAGCACCACACGTGCGTGCTGATGCGCAATCCAGCCGGGATCCTGATCGATCTGTGGGAATTTGACCGCTGCAACGAGAAGGTCGCCGTCAAGGTCGGCGGCTGGTTGTCTAGCAGTGGTCGAGAGATCGTGCTTGATTGCGTGCTGGCCGGGGAAGGCATTGCGCGGCTCAACCACTTGACGACTCGCGCGCATCTCGAGACGGGTCGCCTTGTGGCAGTGCTTCTGGACTGGGAGGTCCAGGGCGGCCCTCCCATCAACGTGCTGTATCGGCCGAGCCAGCGACGGACCCCCCGGGTCCGCGTCTTCGTCGACTTCGTCATTGCGCTGTTGAACGAGATCGAGTCAGAAGGCGATCGGAGCGCAGCGCGGCCACGCTGGCACCGAGCCGGTTACGGCCGAGCATCTTCCGTGTTGAAGGCGCGATGGACATCGCCGTGAATTCGTTCTCTCCTCCGAATGCGACAGTCCGCCACTCGATGGAGAGAGCGAGCCGACGAGGCCTCCTATCGCGAGCCTTACTGATCGCACAACGCGGTCGCTCGTCGATGACCGCTTCTGGCCGGACGCCGTCGCATCATGAAGTTGGCGGATTCCCAGTTACACCAATGCACGCGCGGGGTCATTGAACACGCCCCTGCAGTGCCACGATCAGGCGGTGTGGCACAGCTAGGCACTCAGCATCTCGCAAACCTTGGCTCCCGGCCTTCCCATGGTGAAGGTCTTGCCGATGAGCTCCATGCCTTCCGCCAAGAACGTCGAACCCGCAGCACCTTCCGCATAGCCCGTCATGACCCCGGCTAAGGGATGATGCCAAAAAGAAAGGGGTTCGGCACATTTACCGAACCCCTTGATTTCTCGTCGCCTTTTCCTATGACACCGCGAAAACGCCATCAGGTGAAGCCGTCGCCCTACGAGTCGCGCCCTATCGCTATTCCTAGTATTCCGAGACTTTTGGTTCCAAACATTGAGACGATCACCAATATTCTGAGACCCTACAGCCGCGTGGACTAGACGTCGAGGTTGCGGACGCCCAGCGCGTTGGATTCGATGAACGCGCGCCGCGGCTCGACGTTCTCGCCCATCAGCTTGGTGAAGATGTCCTCGGACGCCACGGCGTCCTCGATCTGCACGCGCAGCAGCCGGCGCACCGCGGGATCCATCGTCGTTTCCCACAACTGCGCCGGATTCATCTCGCCCAGGCCCTTGTAGCGCTGGATGGCGACGCTGTTGCGGGCCTCGGTGAGCAGCCACTGGAGTGCTTCGTTGAACGATTGCACGGCCTGCAGCTTGTCGCCGCGCTTGATGACGGCGCCGGGCTGCACGAGCCCCAGCAGCACGTTGGCGGCCGATTTGAGCTGGGCGCCGTCGCCGCTGGCCAGGAAATCGGTGTCGATCGCGGTGACGTGCGGCGTGCCGTGGTGCGTGCGCACGATGACCAGCCGGCGCGTTTCCGCGGCGGCGTCGTAACGCGACTCGACGCGCACTTCGGGATCGGCGATCGCGTCCTGCAGGAACTGCGCGCTGCGCGCCGCGGACATTTCGGTGCCGAGGTCGACCGCAACACCGCCGAGCATTGCATACAGCGCAGCGGAGTCGATCACGCGCGCCAGCCGTTCGATCACCGCTTCCGCCAGCAGGAATTCGCGCGCGATGTTTTCGAACGTCGTCGTGGCCAGCGGCGGCTTGCCCGAACCCGGCGTCATCTCGGCACCTTGCAGCGCGACCTTGAGCAGATGCTGCTTCAATTCGTGATCGTCCTTCAGGTATACCTCGTTCTTGCCCTGCTTCGCCTTGTACAGCGGCGGTTGCGCGATGTAGATGTGGCCGCGCTCCATCAGCTCCGGCATCTGCCGGTAGAAGAACGTCAGCAGCAGCGTCCGGATGTGCGAGCCGTCGACGTCGGCGTCGGTCATGATGATGATGCGGTGGTAGCGCAGCTTGTCGGGATTGAACGCGTCCTTGTCCTCCTTGTCCTCGGACGGGCGGCCGAAGCCGGCGCCGAGTGCCGTGATCAGCGTGACGATTTCCTGCGAGCCGAGCACTTTCTCGATGCGTGCCCGCTCGACGTTCAGGATCTTGCCGCGCAGCGGCAGGATCGCCTGGAACTTCCGGTCGCGGCCCTGCTTCGCGGAGCCGCCGGCCGAGTCACCCTCGACCAGGTAGATTTCGCACAGCGCCGGATCGCGCTCCTGGCAGTCGGCGAGCTTGCCGGGCAGCCCCATCCCATCAAGGACGCCCTTGCGCCGGGTCAATTCGCGCGCCTTGCGCGCGGCTTCGCGGGCGCGCGCTGCCTCGACGATCTTCGTGCAGATGATCTTCGCGTCGACCGGGTACTCGAGCAGGAAGTCGGCGAGCTTTTCGGACACGATTTCCTGCACCAGCGGCTGCACTTCGGACGACACCAGTTTGTCCTTGGTCTGCGAGCTGAACTTGGGCTCCGGGACCTTCACCGACAGCACGCAGGTCAGTCCTTCGCGCATGTCGTCACCGGTGGTCTCGACCTTCGCCTTCTTGGCGATCTCTTCCTTCTCGATGTAGTTGTTCAGCGTTCGCGTCAGCCCTTGCCGGAGGCCGGTAAGGTGCGTCCCGCCGTCGCGCTGCGGGATGTTGTTGGTGAAGCACTGCAGGCTCTCGGCGTAGCTGTCGTTCCATTGCATCGCCACTTCGACGGTGATGCCGCCTTTCTCTCCGACCGAGTGGAAGATGCGTGGATGCAGCACCTGCTTGCTGCGATTCATGTACTCGACGAAGCCCTTGATGCCGCCCGAGTACGCGAAATTCTCGGTCTTGCCGTCGCGCTGGTCGGTGAGCTCGATCTTGACGCCGTTGTTCAGGAACGACAGTTCGCGAATCCGCTTGGCCAGGATGTCGTAGTGCCATTCGATGCGGGTGAACGTGTCGACGGCCGCCATGAAGTGCACTTCGGTGCCGCGCCGGTCGGTCGGACCGTCGGTGACGAGCGGGGCGACCGCTTCGCCGCGCCGGAATTCCATCTGGTGAATGTGCCCGTTGCGCCAGATCTTGAGCTTCAGCCAGTCGGACAGCGCGTTGACGACCGAAACGCCGACGCCGTGCAGGCCGCCCGAAACCTTGTAGCTGTTCTGGTCGAACTTGCCGCCGGCGTGCAGTTCGGTCATCACGATCTCGGCGGCCGACCGCTTGAACTCGTCGTTGTCCTTGATGTCGGTGGGGATGCCGCGGCCGTTGTCGATGATCGAGATCGAATTGTCGGCGTGGATGACGACCTTGATGTCGTCGCAGTAGCCGGCGAGCGCCTCGTCGATGGCGTTGTCGAGGACTTCGAACACCATGTGATGAAGGCCGGTACCGTCGGACGTGTCGCCGATGTACATGCCGGGGCGCTTGCGCACCGCATCGAGGCCCTTCAGGACCTGGATCGAGTCGGAGTTGTAGTCCTCGCCGCTGGTGTGGGGCTTCGCTTGTGCCGGGGTCATTCGTGCTTTCGTCCTTGCTACGGTGAAACTTCGCTTGCTTCAAAGCAGCGGCGCCGACCAGAGAGTCCAGTCGGCGCCACGTTAGTTCGTTTTCGATCCATCAGGGCAGCGTCAGATGCGCATCGGCATCACGACGTACTTGTAGTCGTCGCGGCCGGGCATCGTGACCAGCGCGCTCGAGTTCGCGTCGCCGAACTTGAGCTGCACATTGTCACAGGATAGGTTGTGCAGCACGTCGAGCAGGTACGTGATGTTGAAACCGATGTCGAGCGGTTCGCCTGAATAGCCGACCTCGAGCTCTTCCTCGGCCTCTTCCTGCTCGCTGTTCGAGCAGATGATTTTCAGCTGGCCGTTGCCGAGCACCAGCCGGACACCGCGGAACTTCTCGTTCGACAGGATCGCGGCGCGCTGCAGCGCGGCGAGCAACTCGGTGCGCGACAGATCGATCTCTTTGCTGTGGCCGGCGGGAATCACGCGGTTGTAGTCGGGAAACTTGCCGTCGACGACTTTCGAGGTGAGCTCGACATTGGCGAAACGGAAGCGCACCTGGTTGCCGAGGATATCGAGCGTCACCGGGTCGTCGCTGTCGGTCATCAGCTTGCCGAGTTCGAGCACCGTCTTGCGCGGCAGGATCACTTCCTGGCGTGCGTAGTCGCCGGCGACGGCGAGGCTCGCCCAGGACAGCCGGTGCCCGTCGGTGGCTACCGCCTGCAGCGAGTCCTTGTCGATCACCAGCAGCATGCCGTTCAGGTAATAGCGGATGTCTTGCTGCGCCATCGCGAACTCGGCCAGCTTGAACAGCGCGCGCAGGTCCTTCTGCGGCAGCGACAGCGTTTGCAGCTTGTCCTGCCCGAGGCTGATCCGCGGATAGTCGGCCGCAGCGAGCGTCTGCAGGTTGAAGCGCGAGCGACCCGCGCGAACGATCATCTTGTTGCCGGTGGCGTCGATGTTCAACGCGGCGTCGTCGGGCAACGCGCGCAGCAAGTCGAGCAGCTTGCGCGCCGCCACGGTCGTCGCGGGTCCGTCCTTGCCCTCGAGCTCGCTGTGCGCGGTGATCTGCATCTCGAGGTCAGTGGCGGTGACGTACAGCCGGCCGTCCTTGGGTTCCACCAGCACGTTGGCGAGGATGGGCAACGTATGGCGACGCTCGACGATGCCGGACACCGCCTGCAGCGGTTTAAGCAGCGCGTCACGGGCGATCTGTTTTAGTTGCATTGTCGAAAACCAAGACTAGTAATAAGGGGAGGTCCGCAGACGGGATAAGCTTCTATTCGTTCTTATAATCAGCTACTTGTCGAACCTCCCGTGGCCGGTATAACCACGGTGCCGGCTGTGGATCGTTTGGGGGCGATTCTGGACAGCGCGGCAAACGCTCGTTAATCCACAGATTATAGCGTAGTTCAGGCCGCTTTTCCAAGGGAAGCTTTGCAGATTTGCCGACGTGCCGCTTCGCCGGGGGAGTCCCTGCCGACCATCATGGATGCAGGGTTCGGACGGCGGCGGGAATTCGTACGGCAAAGGGGCAATTGTCGGCCCGGAAGCCTGGGTCGGGCCGATTCCTGCGTTTTGCGGATCGAAACCCCCGCCCGCGGCGTGGAGGTCCGGCGAGCGGACACCAGAAACGGCGGAAACGGTCATTTCCGGGCCGCTACGACCTTCGGGCGGTACCCGGGGGATTCGGGCAGGTGGCCGACGGATCGCCGGCGTCAGGCGCTCCCCGATTCAGCTACGCAGCACCTGCAACAGGAAGTTGACGTCGTGATTCATGTCGGGATGAGCGTCACGCAGCTTGGCGATCTGGCGGCACGCATGCAGGACCGTCGTATGGTCGCGGCCGCCGAAGTTGCTGCCGATTTCCGGCAATGACAGCTGTGTCAGCTCCTTGGCCAGCGCCATCGCCACCTGTCGTGGCCGGGCCACTGCGCGCGAGCGCTTCTTCGAATGCATGTCCGAGATACGGATCTTGTAATAGTCGGCGACGGTCTTCTGGATATTCTCGATCGAGATCTGGCGGTTCTGCACCGCCAGCAGGTCGCGCAGGGCCTCCTTGGCCAGCGCCAGCGAAATTTCCTGGCCGTGGAAATTGGCGAATGCGACGATCCGCTTCAGCGCGCCTTCCAGCTCGCGGACATTGCTGCGGATGTGCTTGGCAATGAAGAAGGCCACCTGCTCGTCCAGCCGCACGCGCGTCTCCGACGCCTTGGCCAGCAGGATTGCCACGCGCATCTCGAGCTCGGGCGGCTCGAGCGCCACGGTGAGTCCCCATCCGAAACGCGAGATCAGCCGCTCCTCGATGCCGGCGATCTCCTTCGGGTACGTATCGCAGGTGATGACGACCTGCTTGTGCGCCTCGATCAGCGTGTTGAAGAGGTAGAAAAACTCCTCCTGGGTCCGGCTCTTGCCGCCGAAGAACTGGATGTCGTCGATCAGCAGCAGGTCGAGCGAGCGGTAGTGGCGCTTGAACTCGTCGAACGCTTTGTGCTGGTACGCGCGAACCACGTCGGAGACGTAGGTTTCGGCGTGGATGTAGCGAATCTTGGCGGCCGGGTTCTTCTCGAGGATGTGATGGCCGATCGAATGGATCAGGTGGGTCTTGCCGAGACCGACGCCGCCATAGACGAACAACGGGTTGTACGACGTCGGGTGGTCGGCGACCTGCAGTCCGGCGGCGCGACCGAGTTGATTGGCCTTGCCCGTCACGAATGTCCCGAACGTGAACGCCGGATTGAGGTTCGGCGCGTCGCGTCGTCCGATCGTCGACGCCGGCGGTGCCGGCGCGACAGGGGCCGCGGGGATGGGCGCCGCCTCGACGGCCGCGCGCGGGGTTGCGGGTGCCGATGCCAGCGGCGCGTCGGCCACGGCGAATTCGATCGCCAGCGCGCCGCCGTCGAGAGTCCGCGCCAGCGCCTCGATCCGGCCGCCGAAGCGCTCCTTGACCCATTGCAGGACGAAGCGGTTGGGGGCGGTCAGCGTCAGCTTCCGGCCATCGCTGGCGCACGCGAGCGGTCGAATCCAGGTCGCGAATTGCTGGGGCGTCAGTTCGCGCGCGAACGCGTCCAGGCAAGCAGTCCAGGCAGGAGAGGCGGTTCCGTTGGGCATTGATCGTGGCGTTCGGTTGTGAGGCGCCTTCTCTGGGTCGCCTCCCGGTCTTCAAGCCGGAAAAAAACCGGGCGTTCCTGCGGCCTCGAAGGAGGCCACGGCGCCCGTGGTTATGCACATTCTAGCGACGGTTTCGCCAGTTATCCACAGGCGATTTTCGCGTCGGCGCGCAAAAAGGCCGCCGTTGCGGAGACGGTCGCGTGCGGCGAGAGTGATTGCTCGCCTCGGTTTGCGGGTACCCCGCCGACGGACGTGCACGTTGACGGCCGGCGCTGCAATGTGTTCTAATGTAAAGCTTTTTCGATTACGACTTTCCAAGGCAGGCTGCCATGAAACGCACGTTCCAACCCTCCAAGATCCGCCGCGCGCGCAAGCACGGCTTCCGCGCCCGCATGTCGAGCGTCGGCGGACGCAAGGTCATTGCGGCGCGGCGGGCCAAGGGCCGCGCGCGGCTCGCAGTCTGACCCCCGCGCGCGCCCACGTCGCCCCGGGGCCCGCGAGCGCGCGCTGCTACCGCCTGACCGGCGTCGGCGTATTCGCGGCGATGTTCCGGTCCGGACGCCGGTACGACGGGCGCTATCTCCAGTTGATCGCCACGCCTGCGGTCCATCGGGCCGGGCGCGCCGGCTTCGTCGTCGGCCGCAAGGTGATGCCGCGCGCCGTCGACCGCAATCGCCTGAAGCGGATGTTGCGCGAAGTGCTGCGCGCTGCGCGTCCGGCGATCAACGGCGTCGATGTCATCGTCCGGGTGAAACGGCCATTGCCGCGCGCGGAGTTGCGTGCCGCAGCGGTCGAGGCGAAAACGCTGGTGGCCGGATTGCCGCGCGGCTGACACGACGATGAAGACGCTGCTGACCGGCGCGATCCGCGGCTACCAATACCTGATTCGCCCGCTGCTGGGCGCGAACTGCCGCTTCTACCCGAGCTGCTCCGACTACGCCCGCGACGCGATCGAGCGCCACGGCGCCGCGCACGGCAGCTGGCTCGCGGCGCGGCGCCTGTGCAAATGCCATCCGTATCACCCGGGCGGGTACGACCCGGTCCCTGACAAATGATTAATTCCGACACCCAGCGCATCCTTCTCCTCGTCATCTTCGTGTTCTCCACGTACATGCTGTGGCAGGCGTGGGAGCGCGAGCACAACCCGCCGCCGCCGATCACCACGAAAAGCGCGCCCGCGCCTACCGCGCCAGCGCTGCCGGCCGACGTGCCCGCCGCCGCCAAGAGCGCCACCGCCGCGCTGCCGCCACCGCCCGGTGCGCCGGTCAACGGCGCCGTGCCTGCCGGCCGCAAGATCACGATCAAGACGGACCTCTACTCGGCCGACGTCGACACGGCCGGCGGCGTCATTTCGCAGTTGGCGTTGACCAGCCACCGCGATCCATTCGATCCCGCCAAACCCTATCTCGCGCTGCAGAAGAACGCCGAGCGCACGTTCGTTGCGCAAGCCGGACTGCGCGGGCAGGGGATGCCCAACCACTACACGGTGTACGAGGCGCTGCCCGGGCCGCGCGAGCTCGCGCCGGGCCAGGACAAGCTCGACCTGAAGCTGGCCGCGACCGCGCCGAACGGCGACAAGGTCGTGCAGACGCTGACGTTTCACCGCGGCAGCTATCTGATCGACGTCACATTCGATGTCACGAATGCGGAGGCGGCACCGCTGACGCCGTCGGCGTATTTCCAGCTGACGCGCGACATGAAGCAGGCGGTCGTGCAGAACTCGATGGCGCCCGCGGCGTTCGTCGGCCCGGCCGTCTACACCGAGGCCGACAAGTTCAAGAAGATCGAGTGGAGCGAGATCGACAAGGAAGCGGCCGACCCCACGCGCAAGACCCCCTACACGAAGACCGCCGACAACGGCTGGGTGGGGATGATCGAGCATTACTTCGTCAGCGCGTGGCTGCCGTCGGACGAGAAAAAGACACCGCGCGAGTTCTATACGCGCAAGCTCGACGGCGGGCTCTATTCGGCGGGCGTGGTCGTCGATGGCGCTCCGATTCCGCCGGGCGCCACTGGCAGCGTCACCGTGCCGCTGTACGTCGGCCCGCAGGACCAGGACGTTCTGGCGAAGACCGCCAAGGGCCTCGACCTGGTCGTCGACTACGGGATCTTCACGATCCTTGCCGCGCCGCTGTTCCTGCTCCTGAAATGGCTGCACGGGATCATCGGCAACTGGGGGTGGGCGATCGTCGTGATGACGATCATCATCAAGGGCGCGTTCTATCCGCTGAACGCCGCCGCCGCGCGGTCGATGGCAAAGATGAAGATCGTCGCGCCCAAACTCAAGGCGCTGCAGGAGCAGTACGCGAACGACAAGCAGCAGCTGCAGATGAAGATGATGGAGATGTACAAGCAGGAAAAGATCAACCCGCTGGGTGGTTGCCTGCCGATCTTGGTCCAGATACCGGTATTCATCGCGCTGTACTGGGTGCTGTTGTCCGCCGTCGAGCTCCGCCATGCGCCATGGATCCTCTGGATCCACGACCTGTCTGCGCCGGATCCCTGGTTCATTCTGCCCGTCGTGTACGCGATCACCGCATGGCTGCAGGTGAAGCTGTCGCCGACGCCGATGACCGATCCGCTGCAGCAGAAGATGTTCCAGATCATGCCGATCGCTTTCTCGGTGCTGTTCATCTTCTTCCCGTCGGGCCTCGTGCTGTACTGGCTCGTCAACAACACGCTGCAGATCGCGCAGCAGTGGCACGTGAACCGGATGCTGGAAAAGGAAGCGGCGCTGGCGGCGGCCAAGCGCCGCTAGCGGTCGCGACGTCGCGCCGCAGCCTTGGCGCAGGCGTGATAATGGCCCGCGCATGAGGGCCTCGACCGACACCATCGTCGCGATCGCCACGCCGCCCGGCCGCGGCGGCATCGGCGTCGTCCGCGCCGCAGGCGCCGATCTCGACCCCTTGATCGCCGGGGTCGTCGGTCAACCGCTCGTCCCCCGCGTGGCGACCGTGGCGACGTTTCGCGACGCGGCGGGTGCCGTGCTCGATCAAGGCCTGGCGTTGTGGTTCCCTGCGCCGCACTCGTATACCGGCGACGCGGTGCTCGAGCTCCACGGGCACGGCAGCCCGGCCGCACTGCGACTGCTCGTCGCACGCTGCATCGAGCTCGGCGCGCGGCTCGCCGGTCCCGGCGAATTCACGCAGCGTGCGTTCCTCAACGGCAAGCTCGATCTCGCGCAGGCCGAGAGCGTCGCCGACCTGATCGATGCCGCGACCGGCACCGCCGCGCGCGCCGCGGCGCGCAGCCTCACCGGCGAGTTCTCGAACGAAGTGCACGCGCTGGTCGACGCGCTGGTCGAGCTGCGGATGTACACGGAGGCGACGCTCGATTTTCCGGACGAGGACATCAAGTTCCTGGCGGCGGGTGACGTCGCGGGCAAGCTGGCGTCGATCCGCGCGCGGGTCGAGCGCGCGCTGGTGCGCGCCCGCACCGGCGCGCTGTTGCGCGAGGGACTGACCGTCGTGCTCGCCGGCCGCCCCAACGTCGGCAAATCGAGTCTGCTCAATCGGCTCGCGCGCGAAGAAGCGGCGATCGTGACGCCCATCGCCGGAACGACGCGCGACACGGTCGAGCGGGTGATCGAGGTCGCCGGCATTCCGCTGACGGTGATCGATACCGCGGGCCTGCGCGACACCGACGACGCGGTCGAGCGCATCGGCATCGAGCGCGCGTGGGCGGCGGTCGACCGCGCCGACCTGGTCGTGCTGATCGTCGACGCCCGCGATTCAACCGCGCTGCTGGCGGCCGACGACCGCGCGCTGCTCGCCCGGATGCCCGCAGGTCTCCCACGTGTCGTCGTCCACAACAAG
>Ga0070668_100003640_pt1 | contig 11367 bp, 12 predicted proteins | sample KBSS43metaG_FD_64661 | JGI IMG/M metagenome (GOLD analysis project Ga0070668, IMG submission 64661) | Switchgrass rhizosphere microbial communities from Kellogg Biological Station, Michigan, USA - KBS S4-3 metaG | ecosystem: Host-associated > Plants > Roots > Rhizosphere > Soil ... | reverse complement strand
AATACAGGGCCGACAAGCCCAACAGGACCAACTGGAGACACTGGAAATACAGGCAATACTGGAGAAACAGGACCTACCGGACCAACGGGAATAATTGGAACTACGGGACCAACAGGAGTAGCTCCCACTGGGCCAACAGGTCCAACAAGCCCCACTGGCAATACTGGAGATACTGGCGTTACTGGAAATACTGGAAATACAGGACCAACCGGACCAACTGGTATTACTGGGCCAACTGGAAACACTGGTGTCACTGGAAATACGGGACCAACGGGAAGAACTGGAGGTGCAGGGAATACAGGAAACACAGGACCAACAGGCAATACTGGAATTACAGGGCCAACTGGGAACACAGGAGGAATTGGATCAACAGGTCCTCCAGGAACTCCACCTGGAATTACAGGACCAACTGGTATTACTGGACCAACAGGTCAAAGTGGATTCGTACCTATTGGTTTCAGTGCTTCTTTCGCATCAGCTACTTCGGTTTCTCCTACTAATGTTCCTGTCATTTTTGCTTTTGAAACAGGAGGAGGTAACTTCGATACAGGCATTTATGATACGTTAACTGGAATAGCAACCATACCGGAAGATGGATATTACCTCATTTGTGCAGGACTTACCTTTGCTAATACTACCCCAGCTCCAGGAAATATGAGAATTGCAATTAATGGAAGTTCCCCCATAGGTTCACAAGCGAATGCTACTTATTCTAATGACGGAATCCAAACTCTTTCATTCATGAAAATGCTTAGTGCTGGTTCTGTTGTTCAAGTAGTTTTCCAAGCGACCTCTGGAACTCTTTCTATCCTCAATCAGAATGCTAACCTTTTCAGTGTATATAGGATGGCGAGTTAATTAACATATCTAATATGTTTCTCATGTAATTTCTTTTTGTTTCTTTATCCCCAATTCTTATTCTTAACTGGTTTCAAGTAAAATTAAATTTTTTCTACTATGTTCCAAATTATTCATGTTAATATCAGGAATAAAATCTAACAGAATAATATTATATTATAACCTAAATGGGAAAATGCAATAATAAGTGTGGGAAATGTATTGAGTGTTGCAGAGGGAAAAGAGGAAAGAAAGGATGTGATGGACATACAGGGCCTACGGGACCAACTGGAACAGGACCCACAGGGCCAACTGGAACAGGAGGATTTACCGGGCCAACTGGAGGAACAGGGCCAACTGGACCAACAGGCTCAGGAATAACAGGACCTACTGGAGGAACTGGAAACACAGGTAATACAGGACCAACAGGACCTACTGGGCCAGGAATGACTGGAAGTACAGGGCCTACTGGAGGAACAGGACCCACTGGGCCAACAGGAGTAGGAATTACTGGGCCAACTGGAAACACAGGGCCTACTGGATTTACTGGACCAACCGGCCCCACTGGCTTAATTGGAAATACTGGATTTACTGGGCCTACGGGACCTACTGGGCCAACCGGACCTACTGGAAACACAGGTCTTACTGGGCCTACTGGAAATACAGGACCTACTGGGCCTACAGGTAACACTGGATTAACAGGCAATACTGGATTAACTGGTCCTACTGGTGCTTCTGTTGGTCCTACTGGTCCTGCTGGCCCTACTGGTGCACCTGGAAGTACTTTTCCTCCTGTTGGATTTTCCGCTTCGACTGTTGGAGCAACAAGTTTAACAGGAACTACTCTAGGAATAGTTTTCGTATCAGAAGCAGGAGGAGGTAATTTTGATACAGTGGGAATGTATAATAATGCTTCAGGTATAGCCACAATTCCTTCTGATGGATATTATTTCGTTTCGTATGGAATTACTTTCACGAATTCAACGGGAGCTGTGGGTATTCTTGAATTACAAATAAATGGATCACCACCTATAGGAAATTCTATTAGTGCCACTTTCTCTAATGACGGTGTTCAAACATTTGCTACGACTAAATTCTTTACAACAGGACAACAGGTAAGTGTGGTAGTTACTGCTGTTTCTGGGACCCTAACATTAACTGGAAGCAACGCTAATTATTTCTCCATGTTCAAGATTGGAAATTAATAAAATGAAGGATTTTTGATATAAAAACTTATATCAAATTTATGGGGTTCTTTCCTGTTATTCCATCTTTTTTTGGGGCTAAGAAAGGGAAGGTGACGGTTTCTGTTACCTTATTGCTTTTTTCTTGTTCTTTGTTAAACAGATATTACTTCAGAACAAGGAAAGAAATTAAATCTGAAACTATAATGATGTTTCTTATTTTCCTTTTGATGAATGGATGTGAAGATTAAGATTTCCCTTATGATGAATGAATGTGAAGATTAGAACAGAGATTAATAGCATATATAATTATTATATATTTCCTCTCTAACACTCACATTTAACCATAGAAAAGAATCCGATATCACTAATAGAAAGCTCGCTGTCAGAAGTAACCCCAAGAGAAATAATATCTCCTTCCTCTAACATGCAAGTAAAATTAATTCTAAGATGGAAAAAGGTTCTATTGGAATCATAACAAGCCAAAGAAGGGATAGGATGATCGTTAATAATAGGACATAAGGAAACAATTCCAATATTCTCTTTACAATTAACAGTTATTCCACCAGAAACATTATATTTACCTCCTTTTTCTATTTTTGCTGTTCCCTTTTCTATGTCATAAATCCCAGAATTCCAATTAGGTACGGAACAATCATTTTCACATAGTAGTTTAGTTATACCATTCCCTGGATCTGATTTATTTGTTTTATTACATGTGGAAAGGAAGCCTATGTTCATTTTTCCTCTTTTATTCTTTATTCCTTTATTTGTGAATATATAATTATATATTCTATCTTCCCTATTTCTTTTCTTTCATCTAATTTTATTCCGTCTTCCCTATTTCTTGCTTATTTATTTTTGTTGTATGTTTCTATATTCCCTATACTTGTTGGAAAATCTTTCTGTTAGAGTGTCATCCGCTCTTGGGAAATACCTGGAAAAAACTTCAAAAGAAAGTTCAGAAGGAAATCTTTCACCGTCATATAAATATTTAAAAAGAAGTTCCAAGTAAGTGTCCATATTGTTAATCGCGCATTCCGTTGTCATAGAAATTGAACTACCACTCCAGAAAAGAAGTAAATTTGATTCTCTTTTCTCTGTCCAGAAAATACTAGTGAGAAGCCCAGTATATCCTAAATTCATATATTTCTCTATGGTTTCCTTCTTTCCTTTAATAATTAGATGGTAAATATCATCATGTGTCGGAGAATAATATCCAACACAAAAATCTAATAATGATATCCTCCATTCATTACTGAAGAAATCTGTTTGGTCATTAACAATAAAACGATTAGAACTAAGAACACGAGAAAATATGTTACGATCTACATATTTTCCCACTTCTTCCAATATTTTATGGAATTCTTTCCCATATGAATAAAAAGAATTAACCATTTTCTCAACAGCATATTGGAGACCGAATCCGTCAAGAGAATGAAGATAATTAAAAGCTCTGAACTCAAACAAAATAATTACGAACTTGTTTAATCGAAATAGATAATTATTCCTCATTGATGATTTATTTATTCTTTCGCCCCTTTCCTTCATTGATGATTTGCGAGATATGCTTTCGCCCCTTTCCTTCATTAATTCAGAGAAAGGAAATAATTTTGGATCGTTAAAGGACATACAAACTTCCAAATATTTAAAATAACCATTTGGGAGATTTTGATAATGAAGAGACATTTGATTTATCATAGAAAGAACAAAGGGAGTTCTAACAGGATCAGGACGCTGGATTCTTAACATAAGTGTTTTAACGACATTCTCTTTTATTCTGTTATTCACAGGCAAATTACTTAACCTCTTACAGACAAGGCGATATCCCAAATCATCAAGAAAACTTACGATATGAAGAATTACATCATTCATCAAAGAGAACAACATTTAAAATTCTGTATGTTGTAATATTATTTCATTTTAATTCCTCATATTCAACTGCGATTCATTCATCTGAAATATGAAAATAATATTTCTCTTTCCTATATGCCGTTAAATAGGATGAACTCTATAAGAATGTCCCTCTCCATCAAAATGCATCCAAGAAACAACTATATATTTATTCCCAGAGATAGGTGGTTTTCCTGCATGCATGTAATTGAAATGAGAAGGGAAAAAAGATATTCTTCCTTTCTTCGGATATATAGTTACATCTATTTCATCAAAATAAGTTTCCCCTCCTTTTTCTACGTCATTTAAGTAAATGATTATGCTTATTTGACGACTACAAGAAGCTTTATTCCAGCTGTCTGAATGTTTATCAAAGAATTGGGGATGATTGCTTTCATATTTAAATATGTTAGGAGCTTCCAAGGTATTTACTGCATTCAAACTAGATACTTTTAATTCTTCTCTGTATTTATCATAACTAATTTTGACTATCTTCTTGAACTCTTCCCACAAATAACTGTAATCTAAATTAGTTACTTCTTGACATTTACGCCAGGAAGCATCATGAACACCTTTAGGGGAAGATTCGAAAAAATTTATAATCTTTTCACACAGATCATCAGGAATTGCATTATCATAGTTTTTAATCCAATGCTCTAATTTACTTAATCTTCTTTCTTCCTCTATGATTTCTTTTTCCCCTACTATAATTAACCCTTCGAATTTAACCCCTTTTTCCATTCCTCCAGTTTCTTTTCTCTCAATTAACTCTTTTCCTGCATCTGATCCTTCTAATTTAATTTCTGTCTTTTCCCTAGTTTCTGTTTCCATTTCTCCTTTTCATGTATTTTTTCTCACTTAAAATGTTTGTAAATTGATAAAAAGAAAAGAAATTTCCCTACGCAAAACATGCCGACTTCAGAAGTTGTTATTTGTTCTGGAATTACTAAGAAAGGAAATAGATGCAAGAAGTTAACTTCAAATTCTAGTGGACTTTGTTATAACCATCAAGATCAGAAAAATATTATATCTATTCCATCTATCCCTCCTTTACCAACTGAAATTTTTACTCATCCGCCAGGTTCCTATAACTTTTCTTCAGATTCCCTCGTTCCTCCTTGGTTGTCTTTCGTTCACGGACCATCTCATCCGCCACCATTCCGACCGTCATTCCAATCATCTCAACTGTCATCCCAGCCAGTATCTTCACCTCATAACATCTCAACTCCTTACACCCAAACTTCTATCCCTAATCCCCCTCTTACATATTTTTCTGTTCCTTTCTCTCCTACACGTTCCTCTCCTCCTCCTTTTTCCCCTATACCTCCTACACCTCCTACACCTTCTAATCCTCCTAATCCCACCGAATATGAGTTATGTGAACGTTGTGGAATTAGACATTTTCCTCAAAGTCCTGGAATGTCTTTAGGGAGAGTATTAATAATTCCTTTGTTTCGGTCTTCAGATACGGACGCAGATATAAATGCGGACATAGAAACAGAAACAACCCCAGCGGAAGAAGAAGTAAAGGGAGAACCAGTGAAATTAGTAAAGAATGATACATGTTGTATTTGTTTGGAGATGCAACAAGATCTTTATTGTTGTGGATGTGAATCAGGAAAGATATGTGATGCTTGCACTCCCCTTTTGAAGAAATCAGAATGCCCAATATGTAGAAAGCTTTTACTGTTCCCTGATGAAATACAGAAGAAAATAGATAAGAATATTAAGGGAGAAAAGAAAGAACAACAGGAGACGGCGGAAGCTGATGCACTGGAATACATTTTCAGTTTAATAACAGAACAAACATAATAGACATACAGAGAAGATATATTAAATAAAATATATACTCGGAATTCATTAACAGATATATTGTGAGATATCTGTTTTCTATATGTCTATTATGTTGAAATTCTAAATGTGAAATATATACTTGGAATTTATTTAATAGATATTTATGATGAGATATCTGTTTTCTATATGTCTATTGTATGTCTATTATGCCGAAAATATATTAAATGAAATATATAAAACTTCCAGAATTATTTAAATAATAATGGACAAAGATACACTTCCCATTATTATTTCCTTTTCTTTTGGTAATCCTTCTATCAGGTTGGTATGTAAATTATGGAGGAAAACATATCAAGACTTACATAAGAGGAAAGCCTTCTTTGCTCCTTTAATTAGAAACAAATCTCTCCTTGAATATTTTAAACGATTCCCTAGTTGTTTCAATCATCATTCTATCATCTCTATTTTTAAGTATGACAGAGATGATTTATTTCCCTTTGTCCAAGGATATAATTTAAATTCAGAAAACATCAAAATGTGTATCACTAACGATTCCAAGAAAATATTTAAGTCTTTAGATACTAATTTCAATATCCCAGATCTGATGGAAATAATATGTTGTTATGCTGTGGGATGTTTGAGGGTTTTATTAGAGAAGGCTTTACCAATTGGGGTAAGACAAGAGATGAAGAAAGGAAAATATTCTGGGCAAATTACAACAGAAGTTATCCTTTGGGGGATTTTAACTAGAAATAGAGAATTCATTCTTTCGGAAAATGTGGTTAAAAAGATTGAAAGGAGTCATGTTATTTTCGCTCTGATTCATGATGAGGGAATATTTACTTCTTTGAAAAATATTTCGATTAAGATCACTGGTAAACATCAAGCTTTTTGGTTTATGAACGCGATTTCTGATTATGAGGATAACATAAAAAGGGAAGACATATTGAGAAAGATTAGGGATGCCAAACGAAAGATTTAATTAGAGAGAATACAGAAATAAATAAAACATAAGGGAAGATAGATTACTTTCGTGATTATATTACTGAAGAAAAGGGAAAAGGAAGCGAAATATATGAAGCAAATAAATAGCTACCTTTCATACAAATATGTTACTAAGGGAAAAAAGAAAAAGAATAAGCGAAATATAAATATATATTTCACCTCAGAAAGTTATATTTCAAGAGTGTTAAGAAAAGAAATGGAATCAAATTGATTCAGGATATTTTTCTTTTCTCAATTTAAACATAAGATGCCAGTTTGTAAGGGAGTTAAGTCAAGAGGAGGAAAATGTCAAAAGCAAACAAAGAATGAATCAGGATATTGTAGTCATCATTGGGATCAAGATCCTAAAGTGTTACAAACCCCAGAACCTCCACGTCATTTTTCCTCTCATATTTTTTCTTCACAGTTTTCTCCGTATCCTCAAGTTTTCCCTCCACATCAGCCATCATTTTCTCCTCCAGTTTTCTCTCCACATCCTTCACCGTTATCATTTTCCCCGCATCCGCCACCATTATTTTCTCCTCCAGTTTTCTCTCCACATCCGCCATTTTCACCGCATCTACCATTTTCCCCACACCCCATACCCACTTTAGCATCTCCCGTAACCGCTTTTAAAGTTGAGGAAGATGAAAAAGAAGAACATTTGCAACGAAAAAGATCTAGAGTGGTAGAAAAAATGGATGTTAAGAAAGAAGATCCTCCGACGTCTGTTTACTTAGAAATCATTGAGAAAGAAAAATCTCTTTCCCCTTCTATTTGTTTAGAAATTATTTCACCAGAAACAAAAGAAGCAGCAGGAGAAACGAAAGAAGCAGAAGAAATAGGAAAAATAGAACTAGAGATAAGAGAAATAAGGGAAACTAAACAAGGACAAATAAAAGAACTTCTTAATAGGAGAAGAAGTTTAGGTTCCTTAGACATACCAAAACTTCTCAATAGGAGGAAAACTTTAGGTTCTTTGGATTCCTTAGACCTACCAGAAGATGTCAGATTATTAACAATAAGACAGCAATTATTCCCAATCAAGAAAAGAATAGAAGAAATTATGGGAAAGATGCAGGAAAGAGGAAGTGGGATTAAATACTGTGATGAATTAGAAAAATTAATGAAACAACAAACAAATTTATCGAAGTTGGAGAACAGAATAATTAAAGAAAAATATTTTACTGATCCTTCTTTCTCTTAAATTCCCAATTTTGTTTTCTGCTTGCTTATATTCCCAATTTTGAATGTTCCTTAAATATAACTTTTATATTTCCCCATTATCTATTTCTCTCATATGTCTCTATTATCTATTTCCCTCTCATATGTCTCTTAAATATAACTTTTATATTTCTCTGTCTATTTCCCTTTCATTTGATTTCTTTTCCCTTATCTATTTTTCTTTCTATCTAAATCCTAATAGTCATAACATGTACATCACACAACCCAAATCTCTTCGTCTTTTTCCCACATCTTTCCCCTTTTCTTGCACCTCTGATAAATATTCTCACACATTCCTTCTCTCCTTGTGGTATTAATATATTCTTTAATCTTCCTCTCTGTTCGGGTACAGTAACATATTTCTCACACATTTTAACAAAGAAGGAATAATTAGTAAACCCATCATCTTCCTCTCCTTTCGCTTGTAAATCGTTAATAATTGATGAGAAGAAATAAAATGAGTCAAGAGGCGAAGAAACAACAGAAAGATATTTAAAAACGTGTTTTATTATTCTTTCGTTTCCTTTGTTCAGAGCATGGAATATTTCCTCTTTGTGGCCAAATTCAACTAAACCTAAACCACGCAAAGCAAGCCTCCAATTAGTCTTTCCTTTCATATTTTCTTGATTTGTCGTGATAACAAACGGCGATCTCGTGTATATTCTCTCCAAGAAAATAGGATTATCACAAAGAATCATCCCTTTGACAATATTAGCAGAGAAAGAGAAATCGTTGTATTGGAGGTGATCAAAATAATTCTCGCATTCGTATTTAACAATCCAAGAACATAAGTCAGAAGCTAAATGATTCATCATTATTTCAGGGTCTTCATTAGGTCTATCCAAAGAAACAATGTATTCATATTTTCTAAATGGAAGCTCAGAAATAATGTCTCTCACAAAAGGAGTATTAAGATATTTCCCTGGAGCTTTCTTTACTCTTCCAGCTATCTCTGTCTTATCATAAACACCCGACCATAATCTACAGACTTTCCTATGGATTAGAGAACCAACAAATGAGAAAATTTCTCCCCATATTTCTTTTGGTATTGTTTCCATATTTTCCATCTTTTCTTCAGCCCAAACTTAAATAAGATTTCGTATGTAATTCTATCTGATAAATTATTCAATATATTTTCGCATTCATAATGGTATTTAGGTGTCAGATAGAATTACACATAAAATCTTATTATTTCTTTGACTGTTAATATTTCTCAAATATTATGTTGTTGTATGTTAATATTAGGTTACTTTTCGATTATTATTCCTATGTTAATATTTGACTATTTTTCTATTATTATCTCCTTATTTGAACAAAGGCTAGGAGTTCTCTTCTTAATATGTTTTTCACATAAACCAAATCTCACAACATTCTTATCACATCTCTTCCCTGTATCCAAAATACAGAAACATTTCCCTCCTCTTTCTTGGGCTAATAAATTAGCTAGAACAAAGTAATTAGTAAGTGTATATTTTTTGGACATTTCGAGGAAAAAGGGGTAATTAGTAAAACCATCTTCCTTTGAATTACTCTGTTGTAAAAGCGAAACAATATCAGTGAAAATATCATTTAATTCAGAAACAGGGATTTTCTCTATTACTTCTTCACGTCCTTTGTTTAAAGCATGGAAAACTTCTTCTTTCTGGTCAAACTTAACTAAACCTAAATCACGTAAAGCAAGTCTCCAATTAGTTTTTCCTTCCAAATATCTTCCTCTAATAACATCTGGCTCCTTTCTCAATATTTGCTCAAGGAAAAATGTCTTATCATAATAAATCATCGCTACTGTTACGAAATCCAAAATAACAAGATCATCAAAAAGAAGAGAGAAATACCTCCCACATTCAGGAAGATATTTGTCCTTTTGTTGTATGTTTATTTAATTCTTCCCAATCTCTTGAAGGGTTTATCCAAGGAAAAAAGATATTTATATTTCTTTTCTGATTTACATCCAAGAAGTATTTCTCTAACAAACGAAGTATCAATACTTCTCACAGGGGCTTTTAATTCCTCTATATGCATTCTTTTCACATCATAAATATTACTCCATAACTTACAGACTTTCCTATAATTTAAAGAGCCTGTAAGCAAAAATATTTCTATCCATATCTCTCTGAGGAGTGTCATTTTCCGATTATTTAAATTTAGGAAGTAATTCAATATATTTAAACCAAATATATTACCCTTTTCTCAATTTTACACTCCCCCCTGGTCTAATTCAATATATTCAGCTTAAATATATTGCCCTCTTAACTACCATTTCAGTAAATAATATGTTCTTTACAATATCCAAATCTTTTTGTCGGTATTCTACATTTATTTCTATATTTTCCATTCAACCTCCCATTTAACCCCTCATTCGACCTCCCATTTATAATAAGAGACCATCCCTTACAAATCCTTCTGTAAATAAGAGAATCAAGGAAAAAGAATATTTCACGAAGGATTTCTACAGGAATATCGTTCATTTCTTTTTATTCCTTAGTTCGGTTGAATTTCGCTTTATTTTAATTGAAATGTACGATGTTTGATTCAGATATTAAACCATTCAATGGAAGTAACTAAGAAGGAAGAAATCAAGAAAGAAGGGGAAGAAAAAGAAAAAGAAATATCGGTTAGAGTCGGTAATAGGCTGTTTAAAATAAAGAAAGAAATTATTCCTCAAGATTCTATTCTGGACCTAGCACTTAAGACAACCGTTCCTGTAAAGAGAGATGAAAATGGGAATATTGTGTTAGATTCAGTTAATAAGGAAGGTGAAAAACAACTCCAAGCTGCTTTTGATTTCATTCTAGGAGATGGAGTTCCTATATCTGGTTCTGAAGATAAAATACTCTTTCTTGGGTTCAATGAGGAAATGATTTACGAAATGATTATGGAAAAGGAGAAGTATTTTAAGGACAACATGAGGAAGAAGGAATTCGAAACCCATCCAATGAATACTGATCCTTATTATGATTTAATTAAAATTACTCCTGAAATATGGGGGAATTTCTGTGTTATTAACTCTTACGACAAGGAAAATCTTCTTTTTAATTTCCCTTACAATGATCTAGAAAAAGAATCCTTTCCTTCTTTCACAGATTCTAACTTTGAAACTAATCATGTTTTTGTAGCAGGAGGAGCTATTTTTGGTTCACTCTTCGGTCAAGAATTTGGTGACGTTGATCATTTCATTTATGGATGTGATTCAAAGGAAGCTAAGAAAATAATAGAAAGAGTTGGTAATATGAAATTTAGTTCCGTAGAGAGGACTAAGAATTCCATGACTTTCTTTACTCCAAGAAGACGAGTGAGTAAAGAAGGATACAATAAGGTACAATATATCCTCCGTCTTTACAGAACTCCATCAGAAATACTCCATGGTTTCGATATTGACTCCTGTTGTATGGGATATGATGGTAAGGATATTTGGATGACAAGGAGATGTTTATTTTCTTTGGTTTTCGGA
>Ga0070668_100003639_pt1 | contig 11367 bp, 10 predicted proteins | sample KBSS43metaG_FD_64661 | JGI IMG/M metagenome (GOLD analysis project Ga0070668, IMG submission 64661) | Switchgrass rhizosphere microbial communities from Kellogg Biological Station, Michigan, USA - KBS S4-3 metaG | ecosystem: Host-associated > Plants > Roots > Rhizosphere > Soil ... | reverse complement strand
CACTGGCAGGGCGCGACCGCCGGCGTCGCGAACCGCGTCGGCTGTGTCACCAATCGTGCCAGGCAGTTTCGGGTTGGGCACCGACGTCTTGGCGAGCAGAGCCACGGCGGCGCCGTCGGCGGCCGCCCGAAGCGCGATCTCGCGACCGATGCCGCGGCTGGCGCCGGTGACCAGCACGATGCGGTCTTTGAGCGTGCGAGGACTCGATTTTGCCACGCGTTGTACCTCCCATAGGCAGCCGTGTTGCCTCAAATGCTATAACTATATAGCTTATTAAGCGGCGCTCCTTGCTCGGGGCACCGCCATAGATGAAGCGAGGCTCGATGACCCACGTCGTTTCGATCGGCCGCTACCTCCCGCCGTGGTGCAAGGGGGGAGTCCGAGTAAAGGGACCCGACGAAGACGCGCTGACAATGGCCGTGGCAGCCGGCCGGGCTGCGGACCCCGGTGCGTCCGCTCGGCGGGTAGTTCTGGTGTCCCGCGACTTTCCGCTGATCGAAGGCGGGAACGGCGCCGTCCTGCTGGCCGCGCTGTCTCTTGCAGCTGACATCCCGGTCGCCGAGGTACTCGGCGGCGCGCCCGCAGTGCTGGACCAGATCGCGACCGCATCGCCCGGCACACTGGTCATCGCAACAGACGACAACGACGTTTCGGTCGGCGCGGCTGCGGTGCTGACCGGTGACGGCGAGTCGAACCTCAACCCGGTCGGACGTCAGACACGCAGCCTGCCGATGGTGGCGCGAGGCGACGACGGGGTGCGCCACACCTACCTGGACCCACGCCTGCAGCGCGAAATCGGGATACGCGCCACATTCGAGAAGCTCAGCCTGACCGGAACGCCCGCGGTGGTCGCCGTCAGCGGTGTTCCCGCCTCTCAACTCGGCCGTACGGTGGACACCTCCGGCGTCGCCGAGGAGCCGCGAGCTTCAGCCGCGGGCGTGGTGCGGGTGATCGCAGATGCGATCGAGCGCGGAGCAGGCGGTCTGGTGCTCGCCGCCGAACAGTCGACGATGAGCGTCGCCGAGCTGCGGTGCACCGAGTCGACGACGACAATCAACCGTGACGAAGTGCACCCACGCGAGCTGCCCGCGACCAAGATTGCAGACGGTATCGGTATTCCGATCTCACTGCCCGCGTACACCCGGGCGTTCGAGCCGAAAATTCGTTGGGAGGCAGCCGTTTTTGACGAGCGCCCGGGTATCGACACGACGCCGCAGTTCCCACCGAGGGTTCGAGTCGACAACTCCGGCGCGCTAGCCGCCGATTACCGGCTCGAACCGTTGCCGCGCACCGGCACGGTCTACACCCACACGACCATCCGGATTCCCGTGCCTGACCTGCCCAGCCCCTACTCGCTGGCGGTAGTGCAGCTCGACGGCAGCCCGGTGCGGGTTCTGATGAAGGTCACCGGGGTACCGGCGGGCGAAGCCACCATCGGGCAGGCTGGATCGGTCGTTCTGCGCAAGATCGCAACCCGCGCAGGTGTGCCCGACTACGGGTACGCCTTCTGGCCGGGCCGCGTCAACGAAGGAGTCCAGGCATGAGGAACGTCGCGATCGTCGGCGCGGGCATGACACCGTTCGGCGAGCATTTCGAGCTCGGCATCAAGGATCTCGTGCCGATGGCCTACGCCGAGGCCGTTGCGCGCGTCGACAAGGGCCTCGAGAAGTCTGAAATCGAAGCCGCGTGGTTCGGCGAGCTGTCAACAACAGACGGCTTCCCGTCGGGCATCCTCGCCGACACCCTCGACCTGACCGACATTCCTGTTACGCGCGTCGAGAACGCCTGTGCAACAGGCAATGACGCTATTCGTAATGGTGTGATGGGCATAGCGTCGGGGCTTTACGACGTGGTGCTCGTCGTCGGCGCGGACAAGGTCCGAGAGACGTCGTCGAACACCACCTTCTGGGATTGGGCCGCGATGACCAGGGACAACGCCTGGGACTATCCGCTCGGCCTGGTGGCACCCGCCAATTTCGCACTGCACGTCACTCGATACCTACACGAGTCGCCGGCGACGAAGGAGCACATGGCAATGGTGGCGGTGAAGAACCACTTCCATGCGTTGAAGAATCCGAAGGCGCAGTTGCGATACGAGATCACCGTGGAACAGGCGTTGGCGGCGCCCATTGTGGTCGAACCGTTCGGACTCTACGACTGCACCCCGCAGAGCGACGGGGCGGCGGCCGTTATCCTGGCGGCCGAGGACGTGGTCGACCGATACACCGACCGCCCCGTGTGGGTGCGTGGTGTCGGTCTCGGCATGGACCGGGTGATGCATCAACACAAGCAGGACATGACAACCTTTCCGCCGACCGTGCGGGCCGCGAAGTCGGCCATGAAGATGGCCGGCCTGACCCCGAGCGACATCGATGTGGCCGAAGTCCACGACTGCTTCACCGGTGTGGAGTTGATCAGCTACGAGGATCTCGGTTTCGCCAGCCGGTTCGAGGCGTACAAACTGGTCGAAGCGCGCGAGAACTATGTGGGCGGCGCGCTCCCAATCAACCCCAGCGGCGGGCTCAAGGCCAAGGGCCACCCGCCGGGCGCCACAGGCGTTGCACAATGCTATGAACTGTTCAACCAGCTGCGTGGCGAGGCGGAAAATCAAGTCGACGGGGCGCGAGTTGCGTTGGCGCACAACATCGGTGGGCCGACTGCTGTCGCGGCGGTCACCATCTTGTCCAGCGATAAGAATTGACGGGAGCTGCAATGACAACCTCACAGATCGCCACCCTGGCCGGATACGAAGAATTCGCGCCGTGGCTGCTCGTTGAAAAGCGGGGCAGCGTCCACGTGGTGAGCATCAATCGGCCGGAGGCCCTCAACGCCGTCAACGAGGAAGTGCACCACGCGTTCGCAACCATCTGGCGCGCTCTGACTGCCGACGATGACGTTCGCGCGGTGGTGACAACTGGTGTGGGCAAGGCGTTCTCGGCGGGCGGCGACATGGTGATGTTCGGCCGGCTAATCGAGGATCCGGTCGCGCGCCAGTTTCAGATCACCGAGGCCAGAACCGTGTTCCTCGAAGTGATCAACTTTTCCAAGCCGCTGGTGTCGGCAGTCAACGGACCGGCGGTGGGGCTGGGATGCTCGATCGCTCTGCTTAGCGACTTCCTCGTCATGGGGGAGAGCAGCTACCTGGCCGACCCGCACGTCGCCGTTGGCCTCGTCGCCGGCGACGGTGGAGCGGCTATGCTGCCCCTGCTGATCGGTCTGATGAAGGCGAAAGAGTATGTGCTGCTAGGTGATCGCATGACCGCAGCGGATGCCGAGAAGCTGAACCTGGTCACGAAGGTGGCTTCCGACGACGCGGTGCTCGATGAGGCGCTGGCCATCGGCGAGAGACTGGCCGCGTTGCCGCCACAGGCATTGCGCGCCAGCAAGGTCGCGATGAACATGCACCTTTCGCGGGCGGCGCTTGGCGTGCTTGAGTATGCCTTGGCCGAGGAGTACACGTCGTTCACCACGCCGGAGTTCCGCGACCGTGTCGCCGCGTTTCGCGCCCGCGCGAAGAAGTAGCGGTTACCGGTAGGCGGTGATGCGTGCCGTCAGCGCCGCCCTGCCGTCATCGTTGATGGCTTGCGCGTCGGCGACCGCGCTGGTGCCGCCGATCCTCACGGGCGACGCCTCGTAGCGTGAGCGTTCGCCGGCGAAGAATGGCCGCAGGAAGTTCACCCGCACCGATGCCGTGCGCATCGGCGGAAGCGCGGTGTTGATGACCGCCGATGCCACCAGTTCCAGCCCCGCTGTCGCAACGCCGCCGTGGACGACGCCGATCGCGTTGTCGAGGTACGGATCCGGGTGCTGCCGCAGCACGCACAAGCCTTCGGAGGCGGCGGTGGTTTGCACGGCCATCAGGTCGGCGAGCGAGGTTCGCGCTGTCTTGGCCGATGTCTCCTTGCGCTCGGAAAGGGTGAGGTCGTCAGGGGTGATGAAGAAGGAACGGACGCTGCCGCCACCGATCACAGTGTCGCCGCACGTCAACGTGCAGAACGACAGTGAGGTCCTTCCGCGTGGCCCGACCACCTGCCCGACAGCCAGCACCGGCGGAGCCCCCAGCGCCGTCGCGCGTGCACTGCCGGCGGGACTGAGCTCCACTGTGAGTTCGCTGGATACTGTCCACTCACCAGCTTCGCGTAGGAAGTGGTTGGCCATGCCGCCGACAGAGTCGATGAGGACGCCTAGTGGCCCGACCGAGGGCTGATCGGTGAACGGATTCCGCATTCCCGCCAGCGACATCGACATCGTGACAGTGGCGGCAGCGGTATCTGCCTCGACCACCTCGATACCGAAGCGCTGCAGGACATGTATCGGCGTTTCGAGATCGTGGTCGACCGCGCGGTCGACCTTCGTCATTCGAGAAGGTCGACGACGGTGGAGAGTTCGGAGCCTGACAGCACGTACTCCTCGGCCTTCTGCAAATGCTTGCGCCACAGCTCGCCCGCCTTGTCGGCCTCGCCGGCTCTGATGTGGTCGAGCACCATGCGGTGCGTCTTCGCGGATCGGCGGACGGCCTGCTCTGCGCGGATGCCCTCGGTCGGCTGCAGAGACAGATTCGCTTTCTCAACGATGTGGTGAAGCATGTCGCTGACGATCTGCAACGTCTTGTTGCCGGACAGGCGTGCGATCGCGGCGTGGAAATCGGTCAGCTGGTCGACGGCTTGCCCGCCCGGTTTCAGCTGCGCCTCACGTTCTACGATGTCCTCCAGCTCGGCGATCACCGCGGGCTTTCGCTCCTTGGCCAACTGGACGACCATCGGTGTTTCGAGAGTCATCCGCGCGTCGTAGACATCCTTGAGCGTCACACCCTCGTATTCCAGAATCAGCCCGGCGTATCGCGCGAGCGTCTCACGTCGCGGGCGGGTCACCCGTGCTCCGCCGCGGACCCCGCGCTGCACCACGATCAGCGACTCGGACTCCAGCACCCGGAACGCTTCGCGCAGTGTTGGCCGGGATACGCCGAATCGCTCCATCAGCTCGGATTCCGGCGGCAGCATGGTGCCTTCGGGAATCTCACCGCGAATGAACATGCGCCGAAGCACGGTGGCCACCCGATCGGCCATCTTCGGTTCCCGAAGGCTAGTGACCTCCATACCGACCTCCACTGTTAGACGTAAACCAGCTAACTATTTGGTAGGTTAACCGATTCGACGGTTATCGCCCTCTCCTGGCGCCCGCACGGTGACGAAACTCATGGTTAATACCCCATCGCCCGGCCCATGAGGTCCTTCATGACCTCTGTGGTGCCGGCGTAGAGCCGCTGCACCCGCGAGTCACGCCACAGCCGCGCGACCTCGTACTCGTTGATGTAGCCGTACCCGCCATGAAGCTGCAGACAGCGGTCAATGATCTCCCACTGCACCTCCGAGGTCCACCACTTCAGGCCGGCGGCATCGGCATCCGACAGGGTGCCGTCATTGACCGACAGCACACTTTGGTCGAGATAGGTCTGCGCCGCGTCGAGCTTGACCTGCATCTCGGCCAGGAAGTGCCGATTGACCTGAAACTTGCCGATTGGCTGCCCGAACGCCGTGCGTTCGAGCGCATACGCCTTGGTCAACTCCAGCGCACGTCGCGCGGCGGGAAGTGCATAGCAGGCCACGCCGACCCGCTCGTTGGGCAGATTCGAGACCAGGTGGTAGAAACCGCGGTTCAACTCGCCGACGAGGTTGTTCTTGGGCACCCGGACGTTGTCGAAGAACAGTTCGGCGGTGTCGGCCGAGAACTGACCGATCTTGTCGAGCTTGCGTCCGCGGGAGAAGCCTTCCATTCCGTCTTCGATCATCAACAGGCTGATGCCCTTGTGGCCCGCCGAAGGCTCTGTCTTCACCGCGGTGAGCACCAACTTGGACAGCAGCCCGTTGCTGATGAAGGTTTTCTGCCCGTTGACCACCCAGTGGTCGCCCTCGTCGCGGGCCGTGGTCTTGATCCCAGCCAGATCCGACCCGGCTGCCGGCTCGGACATCGCGATCGATCCGATGTATTCACCCGAGATGAACTTCGGCAGCCACCGCTCCTTTTGCTCCTCGGTCGTCAGCTTGTCCAGGTATGGCATCAGGATGTCGTTCTGCACACCGAGGCCGATGCCGACCGACCCGGTCATGAACATTTCCTCGGAGATGATCTGGTTGAACCGGAAGTCCTTGACTCCGAGGCCGCCGTACTTCTCGTCGAACTCCCAGCCGATCAAGCCGTGTTCACCGGCGGCGAGCCACGCTTCGCGGCTGACCTTGCCGTCGCGTTCCCACTTCTCCACATTCGGAAGACACTCACGTTCGAAGAACTCCCTGGCGGTGGCCCGAAAGTCGTCGTGCACTTTGTCGAAGATGTTGCGGCGCATGGATACCCTCAGTTCACGTTGACGATTGCGGGAAGCGCGCGGCCCGGCGCATAGATGTCGAACAGGCGGTCAGCGAGCAGCGACTCGAGGTGCAGATACGAACCGCACAGGGCGTCGATCTGGAAACCGCGTTTGACGTAACGGTGCAGATCGTGCTCGGCAGTCAATCCCACCGCGCCGCACACTTGCAGGACGGCGTCGGCGACCGCGCGGTGTGCGCGACCGGCGGCGACCTTGGCGGCCTGCGCCGACAACACCCCGCCGTACCGCCACGAGTCGTCGAGCACTGCGCGGGCGCCTTCCAGCCTCGCGGCAGCGGCTGCGAGGCTGTGCCGAGGAGATTGCAGTGACCCGATCGGCGAACCGAATTGAACTCTGACACTGACGTGTTCGACAGCGATCTGCAGCGCGCGGTCGGCAAGTGCGACCAGTTCGGTGGCCAGCGCACGGTGCGCTGCGGCGATCGCGCGGCCCCACTCGGTCGAGGCGTCGACGAGGTCGCTGTCGGTGGGACCATCGATGCGAATCCAATGGACGCTGTCGTCGAAGGTGTCGAGGCGTTCGCCGCGCAGTTGGTCGGAGTCGACGACCGTCACCGACACGGTGCCCATGGCGCCGGACACCGGTACCATGACGCGTCCGCGCAGCGGACCCAGCACGATGCCCTTGACCTGTCCCTCGTTGGAGCTCGGTGTCGATCCCTGCGCCAGTGCCGGCAGCACAATGCAACCGACCGGCTCATCGATCAACGATTTGAGCTCGGCCAGCATGATGCGGTCCAGCGCGTTGGTCAGCGCCAGCGACCGGCCTTGCGCCTGGAACAGCAGTGCGCAGGCCTCGATCGGATACTCGCCCTCGATCTCCGCCCAACCCAATTCGGCCAGCAGCGGGTCAATGACGACGTGATCCTGCTTGGCTGCGACCTCGTCGAACAGCCGGAACACCGCCTCCTCGACCATCGTCCAGGATTCGTCGCGTTCATGCCGCGTGGTCACGACGCGCGCCTTTCCTTCGGCAGCCCGAGTATGTGGTCGGCGATGATGCCGCGCTGCACCTCGGCCGTGCCGCCCATGATTGTGGCCGCGCGGGAGTACCACCATTCGGCGCGGGCGGTGTCGAGTTCGGCGGGGTTGGAACCGACCCGGGCGCCGACCATCATGTGATCGCGCGCCACGTCGAAGATCAGGTCGTGGACGGCGCGCTCGGCTTCGCTGCACAGCAGTTTGTCGATGCTGCTCTCCGGGCCGACGGCTTGCCCGGCGGCCAGCCTGCGCACCGTGGTCGCGGCACGGGCCTGCGCGGCGATCACGTCGACGTAGACCTGTGCGAAGCGCTCGCGTTGCGCCGGGCCCGCTCCTCGAGTGACCATGTATTCGCGCAGCCGCCCCAACTCCATCAGCACCTTGTTCAACGCCGCGTAGCCGTACATGCCGCGTTCGTACTGCATCAGAAACATCGTCACGGCCCAACCTGCGCCGATCTCGCCGACCAGCCGTTGGGGCGGTACCTTCACGTCGTCGAAGAACACCTCGGCCAGTTCGCGCCGCCCGCTGGCCAGCGCGATCGGCCGCACGGTCATGCCGGGGGTGTCGGTGTCGATCAGCAGCATCGTCAGACCGCGATGCCTGCTTTCGGGTGAACCCGTACGCACCAGCACGCACAGCCGTTTGGCCGTGGCGCCCTGGCTGGTCCAGATCTTTTGGCCGTTGACGACAAACCCACCCGAGCCGTCGTCGACGGCTCGGGTGCGCAAGGAGGCCAGATCACTGCCTGACTCCGGCTCGGAGAAACCCTGGCCCCACCATTCGGAGCCGTCGAGATAGCGGGGCAGGTACTCGGTGGCCAGGCGGGGCGCGAACTTCAGGATCGCCGGCCCCATCACCTCCAGCGTCCAGGCCTGGGCTGGGATCGGCAGCATGGCCTGCCCCAGTTCCTCGTAGAGCACCGCGCGGTGAATCTCGTTGCCGCCCAATCCTCCGGCGGTCTGCGGCCAGCCATAGCGGTTCCATCCGTCGGCATGCAGACGCGCCATCACCACGGCGTCGTGGGCGAGCCCAGCTTCGGCCGTTGTGGACGCGGCGGCCCTCCACTCGTCGGCGCAGTCGAGGTTGCGTAGATAGTGGCGCAGCTCCTGTCGGAACAGGGCTATGTCGGCCACATAGTCGTTCGTGGTCACGCCTTCGACGGCGGCAGGCACTTCATCACCACCTCTGTGGGTATGCTGATCCGACCGTACCCGAATCAGATAAACAATTATCTATAATGGGTACACTAGCTCGTGACGACAGGCCAGTGAGGGAGAGTGCCAATGACGGCTTCGCCGGTCGATGCGGCCACGGTCCAATTCAACCCCGAAACCCGCCTGTATATCGATGGTGAGCTGCGGGACTCTGGAACGGGCGAGACCATCGACAACATCAACCCGGCGACCGAGGAGGTGCTCGGAACCTGTACGGATGCCGGTACCGCCGACATGGAGCAGGCGATCGCCGCTGCCCGACGTTCGTTCGACAGCACCGACTGGGCGACCGACCATGAGTTCCGCAAGCACTGCCTCCTGCAGCTGCACGACGCGTTGCAGGAGGAGAAGGAAGACATCCGCGCCGAACTGATCGCCGAGGTTGGGTCGACGGTTGGCATGACTTATATCGCTCAGCTGGAGTGGCCGTTGGCCGACGCGGTGCGGTGGCCAGCGGAATACATCACGAAGTTCGCCTGGGAGCGGATGCTCGACCAGGACGCCAAGATGGGGGTTCCGTACAACCGCGTCGTCGTCAAAGAGCCGCTGGGGGTGGTCGGCGCAATCACCCCGTGGAACTTCCCGTTCGAGATCATCAGCAACAAGGTGGGCCAGATTTTGGCGACCGGAAACACCATGGTGCTCAAGCCGGCGATCGAGACGCCGTGGAGCGCGTTGCGCTGGGGCCGGATCATCGCCGAGAAGACCGACATCCCGTCGGGTGTGGTCAATATCGTTCCGGCGTCTGACAACAACGTCGCACAGGTACTGGCCACCGAGCCGCGGATCGACATGGTGTCCTTCACCGGTTCGACTGCGGTGGGCAAGCTCATCCAGCGGCTGTCCGCAGACACGATGAAGCGCAACATGCTCGAGCTCGGCGGCAAGTCGGCGTATCTGGTGCTCGACGACGCCGATCTGGACACGGCGTTGCCGGGATGCATTGGCGCGCTGATGCATTCCGGTCAGGGCTGCGCACTCACCACCCGGATGCTGGTGCCACGTTCGCTTTACCAGCAAGCCATCGAGGTGGCGACCGCAACCTTTGGTGCGATCACCGTCGGCGACCCGTCGGATCCGAACACCTTCTGCGGGCCGCTGGTGTCGGCCAAGCAGCGCGACCGGGTGCTCAGCTACATCGAGATCGCCAAGCGTGACGGTGGCCGCATCACCGTCGGTGGGGGAGTGCCCGACGGGCTGGAGCGCGGCTACTTCGTAGCGCCGACGGTCGTAGCCGATGTTGAACCGACTCACACGATCTTCCAGGAGGAGGTCTTCGGGCCGGTCCTTGCGATCACGCCCTACGACGGCGACGACGACGCCGCTGTCGAGTTGGCGAACGATTCGACCTACGGTCTGGCCGGCGCCATCATGGGCTCCGCCGAGCGGGCCATGGCTGTCGCGCGCCGCATCCGCACCGGTTCGGTGATGGTCAACAGCGGTATGTATTACGGCGCCGACGCGCCGTTCGGCGGCTACAAGATGAGTGGCATCGGGCGCCAGAACGGCCACGAGGGCTTCGAACAGTACCTGCAAACAAAAACGATCGGATATCCCATAGCATGACCGGCATTCTCAACGGGGTCCGCGTCGTCGAGCTCGCGGCGTGGAGCTTTGTCCCGTCTGCGGGTGCAGTGCTCGCCGACTGGGGCGCTGACGTCATCAAGGTCGAACACCCCGAGACCGGTGATCCGCAGCGCGGGCTGATCAGATCTGGGGTCGTCACGGGTGCCGGGGGCGTCAATCACTTCATCGAGCAACCCAACCGCGGCAAGCGCAGCATCGGCCTCGACTCCTCGTCGTCCGAGGGTCTCGAACTGTTGATGAAGTTCATCGACACCGCTGACGTGTTTCTGACGAATCTGCTGCCCGATTCCCGTCAGCGGATGGGCATCGACGTCGAGCAGGTACGCGCCCGTAACCCGAAGATCATCTACGCCCGCGGCCACGGCTACGGCGCCAAGGGCGATCTCGCGACGCAGGGGGGTTTCGACTTGGCTGCGTATTGGGCACGCGGTGGGATCGGCGAGGCGTACGCCGCCGGCGACGGCTCGTACCCGCCGGTGCAGCGACCCGCATTCGGCGACGTGTACGGCGGCTTCGCCATCGCCTCGGGAATCGTCGGCGCACTGTACAAACGCGAACGCACCGGCGAGCCGTCGGTGGTCGACGTGTCGCTGCTCAGTTCGGCGATCTGGCAACTAGGCCCAGATATCGTCGGCGCGGGTATCACCGGACAGGACATCCCGAAGTTCCAGTTGGGGGAGATGCCCAACCCGGTGGCCAGCATCTACCAGACGCGCGACGGGCGCCATATCGCGTTCGTGCTGCTGCAGGCGGACCGGTTCTGGGCCGATTTCTGCACACGCTTGGGCCGGATAGATCTGATCGCCGATGAGCGGTTCGCCAACGCGATCGTGCGCTTCGAAAAGCGTGCCGACTGCGTCGCCGAGCTGCGCAAGGCCTTCGGCGAGCACGATTTGAGCCACTGGGAGACGGCATTTGAGGGGTTCGACGGTGTGTGGGATGTGATGCGCACGGCCCGGGAGATCCACGATGATCCGCAGGTGTTGGCGAACGGCTATCTGCCGCGCACCACCGATACCAACGGCAACGAGTTCGCGTTGGCGGGCAGCCCGGTGCAGTTCGATGAGACGCCGCTGCAATTGCGATGCGCGCCGGGACACGGCGAGCATACCGATGCACTGCTCGGCGAGCTCGGCTACAGCGACGACGAGGTCATCGATCTCAAAATCAAATCGGTTGTGCTGTAGTGGTATCCGAT
>Ga0070668_100003638_pt1 | contig 11367 bp, 5 predicted proteins | sample KBSS43metaG_FD_64661 | JGI IMG/M metagenome (GOLD analysis project Ga0070668, IMG submission 64661) | Switchgrass rhizosphere microbial communities from Kellogg Biological Station, Michigan, USA - KBS S4-3 metaG | ecosystem: Host-associated > Plants > Roots > Rhizosphere > Soil ... | reverse complement strand
TTTACAGCCGGGTTTGCCCACCATAAAAAACTTTGAGGAAGAGTGGTACGGTTGAAAAGCTTTCCGCTGATTTCAAGATAGGCTCTTCCCGGATAAAGGGTAAAACCAGCCATACCTTTGGTTCGCGTCATTATTTCCAATTCATTTATCCATACTGTTTTACTTCCATCATCGTTCCCTTTTATACAATAATCTACGGGTTCAAAAGTACCCGGACGATGGTGCTGTGGCCAGTTAAATTCTATACCGCCTGATATCCATGGACCTGTTAACCCGACCAGCGCTGGTTTTATTACTTCATTGTAATAAACAAAATCCCGCTGCCGTACTTTATCATATGCGCGATGAATACGCCCGCCTAAGCCGGGCAAAATCATAATTTTCAGATATTCATTCTCGATAAAAACCGCTGTGTACTGCTGATCTGTAATTTCATCATTGATTTTTTCAATTACAGGATGAGGATAAACAGCACCGCTGCTCCCCTGGTAAACACGCTTTTCTAAAAAAAGTGGATTTTTCTCCGGCTTGCCAACAGGATATGTCTGAAGAGTAATTAGTTCTTCCCATGCCCACACTTCATTTTTCATATGACAATAGGTTCATGCTGGTAAAAGAATTATAACTGCTGCCAAAGATAAAAATGCGGGTTTTTGAAGGCATTCATGATACTATTATTATGATGGATTATTCTATGCTGCAACTATAGGTAGAGTTTATAAACAAAGAGACTCTCTTACATTTACAGGAATATTATTAAGCCTATTGCCATTATGAAACAATTGTCTGTTCTTCTTATAAGTTTAACTGCTGCAATGGGTGGTCTGTTGTTCGGTTTTGACTTTGCAATTTTTTCAGGAACAATCCCATTTATACGACCGGCATTTAACCTGGATGATAACCTGCTTGGCTGGACAAGCAGTTCAATTTATATAGGCTGTATTATAGGTACATTAATCACGGGTTTTATAACAGATCGTTTTGGGCGCAGATTGCCATTAATCGTTGCAGCTTTGCTATTCGCCTCATCAGCATTATTAATGGGCTGGGCAAATTCTTATGCTTCACTTATCTCATGGCGCATCGTAGCTGGAATAGCTGTGGGCGCTGCCTCGATGCTTTCTCCGCTATACATCGCGGAAATAAGTCCCGCTCATATGCGTGGGATGCTGGTAGCCGTAAACCAGCTTACAATTGTAATTGGCATTTTACTGGCATATCTCAGCAGTTACTGGCTTGCAGACGTTGAGGACAACTGGCGCTGGATGTTTTCTTCAGCAGCAATTCCCGCAGGTGTATTTTTTTTATGTGCGCTGGCTTTACCTGAAAGTCCGCGCTGGCTGATAACAAAAGGACGAACAGGGGATGCTATGAAGATTTTTGAAAAGCTGGACATTTCAGAAGACTTTACAGAAGAAATGAAAAGCATCTCACTGTCTGACACAGATAAAACCAACAGTCCCGTATCAGCGCTTTTCAGTTCACGATTATTCCTTATTGTTCTTATCGGCATTACCGTAGCAATTTTCCAGCAAATTTCAGGCGCAAATGTCGTTTTTGTTTATGCCCCGCTGATCTTTGAGAAGGCGGGGATGGATGTCAGGAGCCAGCTTTTCCAGCAGGTATTGATAGGAAGTATAAACTTACTGTTTACTTTGATTGCTATGCGCATCATTGATCATGCCGGCAGACGAATGATGATGATTCTGGGTGCAATCGGCATGTCTGTAATGCTTACATTGATTGGAGCGGCATTTTATTTTAACTGGTTGAACGGGCCGTGGGTTACTATTCTTACGCTTATTTTTATAGCCATCTATGCAACAACGCTGGCACCGGTAACATGGGTTCTAATTTCAGAAATTTTTCCTGCCCGGGTACGGGGAATTGCGATGTCAGCAGCAACCACACTCCTGTGGGTAGCTTGCTTTGGTGTTACTTACATTTTTCCTGTACTAATTAATTATTTCCGCGAAAAAATTCATTTTACATTCCTGATTTTTGCAGGTATCTGTTTTATTTATTTTCTATTTCTGCTGAAATTTATCCCTGAAACAAGGAATAAAAGTCTTGAACAAATAGAAGCAGAATTAACAGGTGCATAAAAAAGTTAAAATGAAACCAGGGAACAATAAAAGGCTGTATACTTCGCTACTGACACTGGTCTTTTGTTTTGCGTCTATATACGCATCTACCCAGAATACCATATACTACACAGATACATCGCATTATAGCACTGTATTTGGTCATAAAAAATACTATCGTTTATACCTGCCGGATAGTTACAAAAGCTCAGATAAAAAATACCCGGTAATCTATTTTTTTCATGGATGGGGTGGCCGTCATTTTAAAGATGATAACGCTTTGCTGTCTTATAAAAAAATAAAAATAGTGGTTGACCGGTACCAGGTAATATTAGTCATGTGGGATGGTAACATTGATACCACTGAGCCACGGCCTTATAACACCGGCAACCATGACAATGTGAAGTTTAACGTGCAGATGAAGGATTATTTTCCGGAGCTTTTTTCGCATATTGATTCATGTTACCGAACCGTTTCTAACAGGGCTTATCGCGGCATTATAGGTTTCAGCATGGGAGGGTTTATATCTTTTTTTCTTGCAGGAAAGTACCCTGATAAAGTATGTGCGGCTGCGAGCTTTGCGGGAAGCCCTGAGTTCTTTATCGGCTATCCCGGCAACCATACTTTATACCCTGTACGCTATGCATTTAAAAATTTGTCTGACGTAAAGACAAAACTTTATAATGGCGATTCGGATATTTTATATTACCTGAACGATGAGGTAAGGGCTGGCGCTGCATGGGAGGGTTATCCTCTCAATTATCAGAAATTTCATGGGGGCCATATGATTGACAGTACAGGAGAAACCACGCGGTTCGAAACCGCAATAAAATTCGTCACGGATGCATTTGGCAGTAAAAAAGGCCCTTCGCCCGGATGGACGCATTATGATCTTTATCGTGATTTCAGTGTGTGGGGATATGACGTCGTCACAAATAAAAAAACACCGGGTTATACCAGCTTAACTCATGTAGATAAAAACGGCTTTGGCCTCTGCTCACTGCGATGGTTACCCGATGGTCCGGAGTTACCCGTTGATTCAATTTCGGTTATTACAGCACCCATTTATGTGCCCCGGAAAACTTATCACATTGTCCATTACCACCATGCCACAAAAGAATTGAAAACAACAGACCAGCAAGCAGACGCTGACGGGAAACTTCATTTCTTTTTTACCCATACAGGAATAGAAACCGGTATTTATGATGACAATGACAGCGCCTCTTTTGTATTCCTGGATAATGTTTCTCCGCAACAATATCTCCGCAGTACAAAGCAAAATAAACTATCTCTCCGGCTATTTAACAGGGGTGGGCTGAATTTTTTACCTGCTACACTAAATTTGAGTTTTGAAACAAATGATCCGGGTATAATTTGTCCGGCTAAAAAAGTAAAGGTTACTATAAAAAAAGGACAACGGATAATATCATTACCTCCCCTGGTTCTTGTTTCTAATAAAAAGCCTCCGGCCCACGCAGAACCACCACAGGTCAAATTGAACCTGACTATACAACAGGGAAATAAAATTTTCAATGATGATTTCATAATACCTGTTCTTTATGAATCACCTTTGCCCGACAGCATACAAATAGACGACCGGCGTGTAATCCGCGATAGTGCAATGGGAACAGGCAATGGTGACGGTATTGTAAATGCCGGCGAACAGGTGCTTGTTTACTCCGGGTCTAATCGATTACGTTTGTATTCAGAAGACAAATGGGTTCTGCGTGAAGATGAGAAAACGATTGATGAAATCATTCCTGCAAGATGGCCGGATGGTTATACGCTCAGTTCACTGGTAAAGATTTCACCCGATTGCCCGGATGGACACCGGATAGAATTCTATGCGAGCTATGAAACAAAAACATTTAACCCTATCGAACGAAAAACGAACTGGGGCAAATTGACTATAACAGTAGTAAACAAACGAAAATAAAAGGTAGTATGAAACTTGTAGTACTCACTTATATAGTTTTATTTAGTCTGCCGCATGTGGTTGCTCAAACATCCCTGCCGGCGATCGTCAAAAAAAAGAATGGCTCCTATAGTTTGCAGGTAGATGGAAAACCTTTTATAGTTCTCGGAGCTCAGTTATGGAATAGCAGCGCCTGGCCATCTGTGCTGGAAAAAACCTGGCCACAATTAAAGGAACTGGGCTGCAATACGCTTGAAGCTCCGGTTTACTGGCAGGATATAGAACCTCAACCCGGTAAATTTAATTTTAAGGAACTTGATTACTTAATAAACAGTGCAAAGAGAGAGGGCTTGAAATTAATTCTTTTGTGGTTCGGCTCTTTTAAAAACGGAAGTTCACAGTATCCACCTGATTGGGTACTGACACAGCCAGAGAAATACCCCAGGGTCAAAAACAGCAGCGGGGAAGAGATGCTCCTTCTTTCCACTTTAAGTGAAGCAAATGTAAACACGGACAAAAATGCTTTCATAAACATGATGAAGCATATAAAGGAAACCGATAAAGATGAGCATACCGTAATTATGATACAGGTAGAAAATGAAAGTGGTTTTCTGGGAACAGACCGTGATTATTCAGCGGAAGCTGAAACCTTATTCAGAAAAAATATTCCGGGCGAACTTTCGCGTTTAACCAGTGGAAAAACGGGGACCTGGCAGGAAAAATTCGGAGCAAATGCGCCCGAGTTTTTCAGCAGTTGGTATATGGCCAGGTATATTAACGAAGTTGCGGCAGCGGGAAAAAAAGAATATGATTTACCGATGTATGTCAATGTCTGGCCGAAAGAACATGCTTTTCAACGTCCTGGAGAATATCCCAGCGGCGGACCCGTTTCCCATATGCTGGATGTATGGAAACTGGCAGCTCCTTCCCTTTCATTGATAGCCCTTGATATATATTTGGCAAATTATACTGCGTTTACTGATCTCTGTTATAAGTATAACAGGCCAGATAACCCGGTCTTCATTCCTGAAATGGGTAAAGGGCCTGATTTTGCAAGATACCAGTTTCATGCTATCGGGAATTTTAATGCCATCGGGGTAGCCCCCTACGGCATTGACCCTTTTCATGCAGACCCTAATGATGAGCGAACAAAGGATCACCTGGATGATAAGTTTGCATATTTTAAAGACAATTACCGTTTGCTTCGGGGGGCGATCGGGAAAATTGCAGAACTGCAGGGGTCGGGCCGTTTGCAGGCAGTTATAGAAGATTATGGTTTAAAAGAACAGTTGGTCTCTATGGGCGGCTATGATATTTTGTTTTCCTATGGATATCCGGCTTATAAACCCGGTAAGCCGCTTACGGGACGTGCATTGATCGGCCAGTTGGGTGACGATGAATTTTTAATTATGGGCTTCGATGCAAAATTTCAATTCAAACCAAAGTATGGGTCCGGCTTCAGTTCTGCAGAACTCATTGTTGTGGAAGAGGGATATTATAAAGATGGGGAATGGGTTCGTGAACGTATCTGGAACGGCGATGAAGTATGGCATTCGGTGCTTATCCCTGAAGGAGTAATCCTGAAAATTAAATTGCGTAAAACAAAAAAGGCAGGTAATGGTAGTCTGAGAGCCAATTTTGAACAATGATTTCTTTCTGTTCAGCATACCTTAGCAACCTCCATATTCAACAAGATTCCCAGTTTTTCGATTTTCGTATGTATATGGCCGGTACCGACAGCGCAGTGATGAGCAGGCCCAAAGCTATTCCATTTGTTTACAAATGCCCTTGCCCCGATGGAGAACCTGTAGCGGCTATTCGTATTACCTATTTGCAAAATGGGGCCAGGTACAGATTCTGCCTCAGCAACCTGTAACATGAATTTTCCACCCGGAGATTCTGTAACACTCAGTAAAGTAACAGGGCCATGTTTTACACTCATCTCTACAGACAGGCCCCGGCCTACCTTGCCATGGTATACCTGTAGAGGACGAACTTTTGTTTTTCCTTCGGCAATAGCGATATGGCCGGGCCCGTCGTGGCCCATCAATACAATGTCATCATTGTAATCCATGGCATAATATTCTGTAAATGATCCTCCCGCCCCGAACGAATCCATTATTTTCATTGCTATTGCATTCTTTATTTCATACTCGCCTGCTACCGGGATGCCTTTTGCAGTTAATAAAGAATTACCAAGAATAATTGATGCAATCGCTTCCTCATTGTCAGGGTTGCCCGTTCCTTTGTAATAATAAGCCAGTGAACCTAACTTGTATTTTGCAGTCAGCCTATCCATTGCAACAGAAGTAATTGCTGCTTTTTCGAGTTCTTCTGCTAAGCAATCATGCTGAATATCGAATGATTCTGTAAAAAGCTGCAGCCTTTGTTTTATTTCGCCGGCAGTAATTTCTTTGCGCATAGTTACCAGTTCTTCCACCTCTATCAACTCAACATGTCCTCCAAACTGCGAATAGATTTGTGTGAGATCTGTATATATATCCAGCATACCACTGTAATAATGGCCCATACAGCCCAATCGGTTGTTGAATAGTGTATGCATTACTCTTGCTGCTTCAACCCATTCATTGATTTCTTTCCAGCATTGCTCATCATTATGGAGTGCGCCTGTTACTTCCTGGAATTGTATACCACAGCGCCTGAATACATTGGCAATTTCAGGCACAGGACAGGCCCCGCAATGGGCAAGCCACTCGCCTGTCATTTCCCTTCTTGCTCCCATTTTATTAAAGTCTGAATAATTGATAGCATTTTCAGGTGAAAGGTTAAGGAGGATTACCGGAACCTTTGCACGTTGTACAACAGGCAATACAGTTGACGATAATGCGTACGTGGTGGTATATAAAAATAGTATGTTTACTCCTTCCTTCCTGAATAACTCTCCTGTTGCAAATGCTTTATCTGCATTATCCACAAGACCTGCATTAATGATATTCGCGTCAGCTCTTTGCAGTCTTTTCATTACAACTTCTATATAGCCTTCTAACCTTTCTTTTAAGCCATTGAATTGCGGCCAGTATGTATCCAAACCGATACCAAATAACCCGATTTTGAAATCTGTATTCATGTTTTAGCCTTTCCCAAAGGTTGCAAAAAATTACCGCAGGTTGTATAAACCCGGTATGGTTTGATTCGTTATAAAACAGAAGATATCAGTATCCCGGATTTTGATTGCCTTGCAATTTAGGGTTCTGATCAATTGCATATTGCGGAATAGGGAACAAATAATTTTTATTCTCAAAAAATTTCTTATTTCCTCCGGGAACCTCAACAGGCGTATAAGTAAATGTTCCCGGCATTCCTGTAATCGCTATTCCATGTACGGGCGCATTCAAAACGATATGGGCCGTTCTCCAACGGATAAGGTCCCAATAACGTTTATCCTCAAATGCCAATTCCACTCTTCTTTCGTGGCGGATTGCATCCCGCATCTGGCTTTGACTTAATCCGGGATCTAAACCAGGCAAATCTGCACGGCCTCTTACCGCATCAATAGCATTATACACACTGGCATCCGGCCCAACGGCTTCATTCTGTGCCTCTGCATAATTCAGCAATACTTCAGCATACCTGAAATAATAATAATTCTGTGCACTGGTACCAGGAGGCGTCCAGTTATCGGCCCCGAGAGTGATTTTATCATTAAGACGTTTGCGAAGGTAATATCCTGTATTACTTGCATCGTCTTTATCTGCCAGGTCAATCTGGTTTTTACTTCCCATTCCCTGCCTTGTATAAATGGTATCATTATACCACCATGTTCCATCATATACAATAGATTGATAAAATCTTTTTTCCCGGTTGGCATATGGAGTCTGCGGATCATAGCCGGAACCCGGATCAGTAATAGATTTTCCATTTGCCATAAAATAAGCATCCACCATTTCCTGGGTTGGGCCCATACCTCCCCAGCTTGTTTCAGCACCGCCTTTTGTAAAAGTGGGTCCGAGGTAAGAATCAAGCCGGCCTGCAAGCACTCTTGGTAAATACTGGCGATAAAAGATTGCTTCTTTATTATTGTTATTTTCCGGCATAAAGAATCCACCGAAATCAGGGAAAAGAGAATACACCCCTGCTCCACCCAACTCATCAATGATCTTTTTGTTTGTTGCTGCTGATTCGGAAAATTTGCCGGCAAACAATTCACACCATCCTTTCAAAGTCCAGGCGGCGCCTTTTGTAGCCCGGCCGGTCTGTGCGGGTGCATCAGGAAGATCAGCAGACACTGCTTCACATTCCGAAGTAATAAATGCAAGTGTTTCATCAGAACTGCTTCTTGCTATAAAAATAGCATCACCCTGCTCCGAACTGTTTAGCACATCAGTTACAACAGGCACACCACCATATGTCATCCATAAAAGATGATAAAAATAAGCACGGAGAAACCGGGCCTCAGCGAGCCTTGATGTTTTATATTCATCAGTCAACTCTGATTCCGTAACCGATTTAATAAACACGTTGCACTTGCGGATATTGGCATAATTAGTTCTCCAATCCAATGGAACCAATCCGAAAGAAAGAGTAGATGGCGTATAAGCCGCCTGCTGTATTACATTTCGTGATTCCGGCCAGCTATAACCGCATACTGAATTATCGGTCCAGTTATCCATGGGGTCCCACCAGTTATTACCATCCGGCAATTTTCCATAAATATCATTAAGAAAAACATCCGCTGTTGAAGGATCTGTCCATACAGTTGCATCTGAAAGCCTGTCTCTTGGAATTACATCGAGTGAATCATCTTTCTTACAGGCACACCCCAGGATTATGAACAGGATATAAATTGAACTCTTCATGAAAATATTTTTTTTCATATTACTCAGTTTAGAAATTTAAGTTTAGTCCTACGGTAACAACTTTTTGCTGAGGGTAATACTCCCCGTTAGATACACTGACCTCCGGATCAAAATTTTTGATTGAGCTCCATGTTACAAGATTTTGTCCTGATATGTAAATTCGTGCGGCTTGTATTCTTGCTTTCCGGCTGATATTTACCGGTACGGTGTATCCTAGTTCTCCTGTTTTAATACGCAGGTAATTTCCTTTACGCACCCACCAGCTTGAGTTCGCAGTATTATTTGAAGCCGGTGTTGGTGTCAATCGCGGATTGCGTGCATTGGGATTCTCCGGTGTCCAATAGTCAAGGTTTTCTTTTGTTGCAGAAGCTCCATTTACAAACGGCCATGCTGCTGTTGCTGTAAGATAAAAATCCCTTCCTGCCGCTCCCTGGAAAAGTATTGCAAGATCAAACCCTTTATAGCTTATACTCGGACTAAAGCCATACATAATTTGCGGAACGGCTGCTTTTCCGATGGGCACTTCGTCTTCAGGAGTAATTACGCCATCTTTATTGGTGTCCTCATATTTAAGATCGCCTGGGTGAAGTACACCAAAAGGTTGCGATACACCATACTCAGAAGGTTCAATAATTCCATCTCCATCAGCATCATCAGATTCCTGGAAATAACCTAATGCCCGGTAGCCAAACAATGTATTCAATGGTCGTCCTGTACGACGGCGATTAGGATTATCAAACGTAGAAGATGTTTCAAAAACTTTCTCCAGCTTATTCTTAGCGTACGTCAGATTTCCATTGAACCCTATACGGATATCTTTTGTAACAGAATAATTAGTGCCCAGAGTAATTTCAAATCCCGTGTTACTCATTCTACCGGAATTCACCTGTGATAATGAAATGCCATATTCCGCAGGCACTATGACATTAGGAGCAAAAAGCATGTTATCCCTCTTTTCAGAAAAATAATCTGCTTCGAAAGTGAGCAAACCTTTCCAAAGTACACCCTCAATACCAATGTCGGTTTTCTTTGCTCTTTCCCAGGTAATATTGGTATTAGGTTCTGCATTTTCATATAAGCCTTGCGAAGCTGTTCCATTAACAATAACTGCGTTGCCATACAGTGTATATGAACTCAGGTATTGGAACGGTGAACCGGCCAACGCACCGGACTCGCCATAAGATCCTCTTAATTTCAGGTTACTTATCCATGAAATATTTTTTATGAAATCTTCCTCAGATAGTCTCCAGCCAAGTGAGAATGAAGGAAAGAACCCATACCGTTTACCCGGGGCGAAATAATAGTTACCGTCATAACGTCCGGATGTTTCAAAAAGGTATTTATTCGCAAAACCATAACTTATCCTGTATAACATAGATTTTTGTTTGGCTTCTGCCGAATAACCATAGTTACTTATATCCGTTGCATTGGAGCTGCCATTATTTAATTCAGGAACAGAAACGCTATAATTGCTTCTTGAGGCGCCGAATACTGTTGACTTGGTATTTCTCGCTTCCAGCACAACAAGCAAACCAATATCATGCCTGCCAAACTGGTTGTTATAATTAATGAATCCCTGGTAAGTGAATGCCTGGCTTTGATTATAATATTCATTAAATACTGGCTTAGCCGGACCATCGTTTCCCGCCAGCGTATATGTATAGGGGCGACTGCTCGTGTCAACATTATAAAAAGGAATCGGAGTTGACCAAACCCTGCCAAGACTGGTAATCGCCGCTCCGGGATTAGTTGCATTGGTCGGGTTAAATGGATTAAAGTCATAGCTCACTGCCGCTTTTATACTTAATCCTTTAATAAACGGCAATTGCTGTTCAATCGAAAACTGGTTCAGCATTGTGTAACCTACCGTCTTCGCATAACCGCTATGATGAAGATTACCATAAGCTGTGCGTCCGATATATGAACCCCACAAACCATTGCTGAAAGTCAATGGCGCTGTTGCGGGCGTACGGAATGCCTGGTAAAAGATAAAACCCGTATTGACTGCTGATTGATTACGATCCTCTACACGCCCGTTTAGAGACAACGACACCTTTGTTGTATTGGTAGCCTGTGCATCAATATTTGCTGTAAGATTATACTGGTTATAGGACGCGGTACCCCACATCCCTTCCTGTTTAAGATAACCAAGCCCGGCAAAGTATCTGATCTTGTCTGAACCTCCTGATAAAGAAAGGTTATGGCTTGTCAAAAGAGTATTCCTGTTGGTAAGCTCTTTTAAAACATTATGATCAGGATGTCCGTCAGGATCAGAGCCGTCTTTGAATTTCTGAAGGTCATAATCTGAATAAACAGGAATCGCCCCGACATTCGCATTGGCTGCGTTCCGCATCGTTGCATATTCATAGGCATTTACAAACTCCGTAAGCTTTGTAGGGTTTTGCCATCCCACATACCCGCTATACGATAAAGTGGAAGCGCCGGCCTTTCCATGTTTCGTTGTAATTAAGATTACACCATTAGCACCGGCCATACCATAAGGAGCAACGGCAGCCGCGTCTTTTAATATGCTGATAGTTGCTATGCTGTT
>Ga0070668_100003636_pt1 | contig 11369 bp, 8 predicted proteins | sample KBSS43metaG_FD_64661 | JGI IMG/M metagenome (GOLD analysis project Ga0070668, IMG submission 64661) | Switchgrass rhizosphere microbial communities from Kellogg Biological Station, Michigan, USA - KBS S4-3 metaG | ecosystem: Host-associated > Plants > Roots > Rhizosphere > Soil ... | reverse complement strand
CACACCAGCTCGGGACGCTGCGCCGTCAGCCCCTCCAGCGAAAGGCCCATCGCCTCGAGCTGCGCACGGGAATAGTCGGTGGCGAAGACGTCCGCCCGGTCGATCAGCTTTTCGAGGTCCGGGCGGTCGCCCAGGGACACCAGGCTCTTGCCGCGGCGCCAGACGGATTCGGCGAACTCCCAGCCCGGCTCCGGCTTCGCCTCCGGGTCGGTCACCTCGACGACGGTCGCGCCGTTGTCGGCGAGCAGCATGCCCATCACCTTCGCCGACATGTGCCAGGTCAGCACGACCACCCGAAGGCCCTGCAGCGGTCCCGATTTCCTCGAAAGCATGTCCGTAACTCCGCTCATTTCGCGGCCGGGCGCATCGCGCCAAGTCGTTCCAATCCAATACCGGCCCCGTCGCAAGACGGCGGCCTCGGCCGTTCCCTAACCGCGCGCAAGGTCGGGCCCTCCAAGGCTGGTCCCCGGACTGGCGGTCGCGGGCGAAGCGCCCGCCAGGCGGCGGTAGGCGCCGCAGGACGCCAGGACGAGGACGACCATGATCGGCGAGGCGCAGCCCACCACGATGGCCAGCGAATAGCGGGCCTGCTCCGGCACGCGAAAGACGTAGTCGGTCAGCAACCCGACGACGATCGGTCCTACGGTGATGCCGACGAGGCTGATCAGGCTGAGGTAGAGAGCGCCGACCTGCGACCTGAGCTCATTGGGCACGATCAGCTGCAACGCCGTGGGCGCGCACGCGAACGGAATGAACTTCAGGAACATCGTCGGCGCAAGCAGAAGCAGCGCCAGCGGCGCCGTCGGCATCAGCGGCGCCAGGGTTCCGCAGATCCCGCAGCCGGCGAAGGCGATCGCAGCCACCTTCAGCGGCCCGTCGACCACGCCGCGCGCCCGGAGCCGATCCACCAGCCAACCGCCGACATAGCTGCCGGGCGCGCCGCAGAGCAGGACCAGGAGGCCGAACCAGAGGCCGATCTGGGGCGCGGTCCAGCCATAGACCCGCATGAAGACCGCCGGCGTCCAGACCGTGACGGCGTAGGAGACCGTCGTGACCATCGACATGCCGGCCAGGAAGAGGACCAAGAACGGCCCCAGGCGGCGGAACACCGGCCAGAGCTCGCGCAGGCTCGCCGGCCGGCCCTGACCCAGCAGTCCCCGGCGCCGCGGCTCGCGCATCAGGAAGAAGCAGGGAGTGAGCAGGATCCCCGGGATGGAGACCACCATGAACGCCAGCTGCCAGGGCTTGGCGCCCAGGACCAGGCCCGTCTCGGGCGAGGCCAGCGAGTTCAGCCAGCCGATCGCCGCCCCGCCGCCAATGTAGGCGCCGGCTGTGCCAAGGGTGGAGCCCATGGTGAACAGGCTGATCGCGCGGCCCAGCCGGTGCGGCGGGAAGTAGTCGGCGATGATCGAGAAGCCGGCCGGGGCGACGCTGGCCTCGCCGACGCCGACGCCCATCCGCGCCAGGAAGAGCTGCGCGTAGTTGCGCGTGAAGCCGGTGGCGACGGAGAAGAGGCTGAACAGTCCGATGCCGAAGCCGATGACGAGCCGGCGCTGGAAGCGGTCGGCGAGCATGCCGAGCGGGATCGGCATGACGGCGTAGAAGATCCCGAAGGCGATCCCCTGCAGCATGGCGAACTGGGTGTCGGTGAGACCGAACTCCTGCTTCACCGGCCCCACGACCAGATTGATCAGCATCCTGTCGAGCTGCGAGGCGATCATCGCCCCCATCAGCAACGCCAGGGCGAGCCAGGCCAGGCGCCGGTCGGGCCACGGCGCGTCTTCGGCGGCGGAGGTGGGAATGGCCGCCATCGCCCGTTCAGAACCTCGTCTCTATCTGCACGACGACCGCCCGCGGCTCGCCGCCGGTGGCGGTGACCTCGCCGTTGCCGGAAGTCTTGTCGTTGCCGATCGTACCGTAATGGCGGTTGGTCAGGTTGCGGCCGATGAGCGCCACCGACCACCGGTCGCCCGGCAGGGAGAACCGAGCTCCGGCGTCGAGGAGGGTGTAGCTGCGCTGCAGGGCGAGCGGATTGAGGTTCACGCTCACATAGTAGCTCGATGTGTAGCGCACGTTCGCATTGAGGCTGAGGCGATAGCCGCCGGCCATCTCGACGTCGTAGTTCGCTCCGCCCGTCACGATCCACTTCGGCGCCCGGTTGATCGGCTTGCCGCTCAGGTCCTGGAGCCCCCCGACGCAGCCCAGCGCCGCAGTCTGCAGCGTGTAGCACTGGGCGCCGGGAAACTCGCGGAAATGCGCGTCGTTGTAGTTCGCCGAGCCGCGCAGGCTGAGGCCCGTGGCGACCCGGTACCCGGCTTCGAACTCGACGCCGCGGGAGATGCTGTCCGCCGCGTTCTGCGTCCGCACCAGCGGCGGGTTGGCCGACAGGTCGATCGAGGTGAGTTGCAGGCCCTTGTAGACATAGCGGTAGCCCACGAGCGAGCCGCTCAGGCGGCGCTCCAGCAACTGAAACTTCACGCCCGCCTCGAAGCCCCGCGCCTTCTCGGCGTCGTAGGTGTCGTTCTCGAGGGTGATCCGCGGGGTCAGGTTCCCCGGGTTGGAGAAGCCGCCCGACAGGTAGCCCGTCTTGTAGGCGACGTAGGTCATGACGTTTTCCGTTGGGTGGAAACTCAGCGTCACTTCGGGGGAGACATTGTCCTCGGTGCGCTCGCCGGCGATCACCCGGCTGACCGGCAGGAAGTTGGCGACCACGGCGGCGTTCACGAAGGTGTTGCGCATCGCGATCTTCTTGGTCTCGCGCGTATAGCGCGCGCCGCCGGCCAGCTCGACGCGATCGATAGGCTTCCAGATCAGCTGGGCGAAGCCGGAGAAGGCGTGGCTCTTGTTGTCCGCCCGCAGGTCGAAGGTGTTCAGCTTGCCTGTGGCGGGGTCGACCGGGGCGATGTTGGCCGTGCCGTTGAAGAAGGTCCGGATGTCCTGGGCGTAGTAGCCGCCCGCGGTGATGTTGAACGGCCCCTCAAAGGCGGTGACGACGCGCACTTCCTGCATGAACTGCGTGTCGCGCTCGTTGTTGTTGGAGAAGAAGTACGAGTACGACGTCTTGTCGGCGTTGCCCTGGTTGACGAAGTCGTAGTGCATCAGGCTGGTGATCGAGGTGAGCGTTACGTCCCCGACGCGCTTGTTGACCGTCAGCGTCGGCATGATGAGGTCGTTGCGGGTGTAGGGCTTGCCGCCGTTGTAGCGCGCGACTTCCGGCCACGACGCCAGGACCGCCGCCGGCGGAAGGCCATAGGAGACCTTGTTGTCGAGGCGGCAATCGCCGGTCGGATCGGGCACGTTCACCGTGACGGGTCTGGCCTGGCCGGCCGGGCACGCCATCACCTCTGCCAGCATCTGGATTCCGTCGCTGGCGAAATGCGAGCCCAGGAGCTTGAAGGTCGCGTCCAGGCTGCCGTCGTCGTAGCGGACCGTCAGGCGCCCTGCGATCTTCTTCTCCGCGCCGTAGAGCTTCTTGCCCGGCGGATCGAAGGTCCCGCCGGTGAAGGTCGGCAGACGCGCGGTGCGGAAGGGGTCGGTGACGCCGAGGCGGTCCTGGTTCTTCAGGTAACCTTCGCTCTTGCTGCCGAAGACCGCGAGCCGCACCCCGAGCTGATCGGTCAGCGGCACATTCACCGCGCCCTCGACCGACTTCTCCTTCTTGGTGAACTCGTAGCCCGCGCGCAGATAGCCGCCGAAGGTCGAGGTGGGATTCTCCGTGCGGATCGAGACCACGCCGCCGGGTGAGTTCTTGCCGAAGAACAGCGCCTGCGGACCTTTCAGCACGTCGATCCCGGCGACGTCGAACAGGGCGTCGCTGACCACCCGGCCGCGGCTGACGGGCATCCCGTCGAAGTCGACGAGCACGGACTGTTCGAGCCCCGCGTCCAGGCTGGACGAGCTCACGCCGCGCAGGGAGATCGAGGCGCCGCTGCCGGTGCCGCCGCGGTCGAAGGAAATCTGCGGCGCCGCGACCTTGATGTTGGCGAGGTTCGTCACGTTGTACTGACGGATCTGCTCCGCGCCGACCGAGGTGGCCGCGACCGGCACGTCGAGCAGCCGCTCGGTGCGGCGCCGGGCGGTGACCAGGACTTCCTCAACATCGGCGGGCTGCGCAGCCTCGCTCGCCACGGTCTGCGCGGCGGCGGGCGCCGGGAATGAACCCGCGCCGACCAGCGCGCTCATCGCAACGCCGGCCGCCAGCACACAGCGGCGACCCGCATTCCGCATACCCGACATGTCGTGAGTCCCCTCCGGCATGTTTCCCCCTTCTGAACTCTCTCGTCTCACGGCCCTGATTAGGTGTCGCGGCGAAGCGGCTGAAATCTAGCCCTCGGTACAATTTCGTGCAACGCAAATATTGCCCCGGCGTGACGCGCGGGTCGGATTCTCTTACGCGAGCCTCGGTGACCGCCGATCGCCCCCCGGGAGCGCCCGCGCGCACCTTCGTCGTCAGATATTTTTCTTTTCTGTCAAATGTTTAATTGAGACCTTCTTGGAAGGTCCCGCACTTCCAGCCGCACAACCGGCAAAGCTTAGCCCCCTCTTCGGGGGAATTGGGGACGTCCCAATATATCCCTTTGTTGCAGTTTTCGTCGTTTGACGGAACCACAATCGCGGAAGATAGTGCGGTCGCATCGCGCCATCGGCGGAGCCGCCGCAAACTGGCCGCGAGGAGACGGCGAACCGAGCCGCCGCGTCCACACGGAGGAATGACGTGAACGTCAGCGCAAACATCCAGGCGACGAAGTGGCTCAGTGGCCAGCCCAAGCAACTGCTCATCGACGGCGCGATGCGCGACGCCGCCTCGGGCGAGCGGTTCGCGACCTATGATCCGTCCACCGGTGAGCTGATCGCGGAACTCGCGCGCGCCGGCGCCGCCGATGTCGACCTCGCCGTCGCTGCGGCCCGTCGGGCGTTCGAGGGCCCCTGGTCCCGGTTCACCCCGGCGGAGCGTCAGCTCTGCCTCCTGCGGTTGGCGGACCTCGTGGAAGCCGAGTTCGACGACCTGGCGAGGATCGACACCCTGGAAATGGGGCGGCCGATCACCCCGTCACTGAGCATGAAGAGCATGGTGGTGCGGCTGATCCGCTATTTCGCGGGCGCCGCCACCGCCATCCACGGGCAGACGCTGGACAACAGCTTCCCCATTCCGATGCAGAGCTTCACGCTGCGCGAGCCGATCGGCGTGGTGGGCGCGATCATCCCGTGGAACGGGCCGATCTTCAGCGCCGCCTGGAAGACCGCCCCGGCTCTGGCGACCGGCTGCACCGTCGTGCTCAAGCCGGCCGAGGACGCCTCGCTCACCTCGCTGCGGTTCGGCGAGCTTTGCCTGGAGGCGGGCATTCCGCCGGGCGTCGTCAATGTGGTCACCGGGCCGGGCGATGTCGGTGCGGCCCTCGTCGACCACCTGGACGTCGACAAGATCACCTTCACCGGCTCCACCGCCACCGGCCAGCGGATCATCGCCGCCTCGGCCGGCACCATCAAGCGTGTGACGCTGGAGCTCGGCGGCAAGTCGCCCAACATCGTGTTCGCCGACGCCGACCTCGATCGCGCCGCCCCGGTCTCCGCCAATGGGATCTTCAACAACAGCGGCCAGGTCTGCAGCGCGGGCTCGCGCATCTTCGTGGAGCGGCCGATCTACGAGGCCTTCATCGAGCGCCTCGCCGCCGCGGCCGAAGGCTTCCGGGTCGGCCCGTCGCTGGACCCCGTGACCCAGATCGGGCCGATCGTCTCGGCGCGCCAATTCGAGCGCGTGGAAGGCTTTTTGAAGGAAGCGCCCACGCAGGGCGCGCGCCTCGTGACCGGCGGGCGCCGGCTGAGCGGCGAAGGCTATGACGGCGGCCATTTCGTCCCGCCGACCGTCTTCGCCGACGTGACCGACTCGATGCGCATCGCGCGCGAGGAGGTTTTCGGCCCGGTGGCCAGCGTCTTCGCCTTCGACACGATGGACGAAGTGATCACGCGGGCGAACGCGACGTCGTACGGCCTGGCCAGCGGGGTCTGGACGCGCGACGTCACGCGGGCCCACGCTATGGCGCGGCGGCTGCGGGCTGGCAGCGTCTGGATCAACCACTATCAGGCGATGGATCCCGGCGTGCCCTTCGGCGGCTACAAGATGAGCGGCTATGGCCGGGAGGGCAGCTTCGAGCATCTGGATGGCTACCTGCAGACCAAGGGGGTCTGGATCCGGCTCGACTGAGCGGCCAAGCCCCCAAATAAAATGCACTAGAGGTTAGGTTTTAAGTTGTCAGGGCCGCTTGCTTCTGTTTGCATCCGGCCTGAGGATGGCGACGTCGGACGAAAAGGCCGAGCCCGCAATGACGCGGCCGGGCCGGCGCCGCCTTGAGGAAACGCAGCGCGCCTCGAGCGTCGTCCAGGGACGCCGGACGCGGGGGATGGTGATCATGGAAACGGATGGACGTCGTCGTTGGCTCGCCGCCCTGGTCGGGCTGCCGCTTGGCCTGGCCGCCTTGAGCAGGTCGGGCCGCGCGTCGGCCGCGCCGGCGGCGCCGGCCGCCAACGTGAACGCCACGGTGGACGCGCTGGCGTCCGCCGAGGCGATCCGGGCGATCCTTTATCGCTACGCGCGCGCCAACGACCGGAAGGACGAGGCGCTGATGCGCTCCTGCTTCTGGCCGGAGTCGACGCATAAGCATGGCGGGTTCGAGGGCTCATCGAGCGACTTCGTTGGCCGCGCCATGTCGATCCTCGGCGGCATCATCTACTCCACCCACTTCATCGCCAATCCGGCGGTGGAGCTACGCGGCGACCGGGCCTTCTCGGAATGCTACTACGCGGCGCACCATCGCCGCGCGAAGAAGGACGGAAGCGGCGAGGAGGACGCCTTCTTCGAAGGCCGCTACATCGACTTCCTGGAACGGCGGCGCGGCGAATGGCGGATCATTCGCCGGCGCGGCCTGAGCGACCTTACGATGGTGGTTCCGGCGCCGTCGGCCTATGCCTCGTGGACGCCGGGAATTCACAGCCACCCGGGTCAGGACGACGAATATTTCGCCATGCGGAAGGCCTTCCTCGAAGGCAAATGAACGGCGGCGCGGCGTCCGGCCGCGGCCTCCACACGGTGCGGACCCGATATACAGGATGTGTGATGCGTAGCGGGCGTTCGATTTGGCGGCAGGCGCTGGCGGGAGGCCTGTTGCTCGCCGTGGCCGGAAGCGGCGCGGCGCAGGCCGCGCCGAAATCCGCAACCCCCAAGGCGGCGCCGGCCGGCGACCCGGTGCGGGGCAAGACGTTATTCGTGAAGTGTGTCGCCTGCCACACGGTGGCCCCCGGGTCGAACCGGCTTGGCCCGAGCCTCGCCGGCGTGGTCGGCCGCCGGGCCGCGGCGGTTCCCGGCTTCCGCTATTCGCCGGCGATGCAGAGCTCGCGGCTGACGTGGACCCGCGAAATCCTCGACCGCTACATCGCCACGCCGTCCGCCGTCGTGAAAGGCACGTTCATGACCTACCAGGGCGTGCCGGACGCCCGCGACCGCGCCGACCTCATCGCCTACCTGGCGACGACCGGGACGACCACCGCGAAGGCGCCCTGAGCCGCAGCCTGGCCGCTCAAAGCGGTCGCGGCCCCAGGAAGGCCGGGGTCGCCATATGGAAGCCCGGAACCTCGGGCGCCATCACCGCCCCGGAATCCACCGGCAGCACGTGGCCGGTGATCTGGCGCGCCCCGTCGCCGGCCAGGAAGGCGAACGCCTCGGCGACGTCCTCCGGATACATCGGCAGATTCATCGGTGAGCGCTCCATCACCCGCGCGCGGGTCACCTCCGGGTCGCCGCCGCCCAACGGCACCGTGAGCGGGGTGACCACGCCGCTGGGCGCCACCGCGTTCACCCGCACGCGCGCCGGCGCCAGCTCGGAGGCGGCGGAGCGGGTCAGGCCCACGACGGCGTGCTTGGCGGTGGTGTAGGGGTGGGCGCCGAAACCGCTGCGGAGCCCAGCGATACTCGCCGTGTTGAGAATCGACCCGCCGCGCCCCTGGGCGACCAGGACCCGCGCCGCGTGCTTCACCCCGTAGAAGACGCCGTCCAGCAGGATCGCCAGGGTGTCGCGCCAGGCCTCGGCGCTGATCTCCCGGATCGATCCGACCGCGCCGACGACGCCGGCGTTGTTGATCATGCAGTCGAGCCGGCCGAACGACTCCACCGCACGCTCCACCGCCGCGGCCACATCGGCTTCCGCGCGGATGTCGGTGCGGACGAAGATCGCCCGGCCCAGCTCCGCGGCCAGGCCGCTCGCCCGCCTCGGTCTGCACGTCGGCGATCACGACAGCCGCGCCCTCGGCGGCGAACAGGCGCGCGGTGGCCGCCCCGATCCCACTCGCCCCGCCGGTGATCACCGCGACCTTCTGTTCGAGACGACCAGGCATCCAGAGCCTGGCTATTTTGCACCTGTGGTTATTTTCTACGGACCGACAGGCGCCGGCGCAATGGCCAGCACCGACAGATCCTTATGTAGAAAAGCGAAACTTTCCCGACCGCTGTCGCCGGTCGCAGGGCCCAGGTTGACCGGCCTCCAACCCTGCACGATGGTATAGATATTGCGCCTGATCGTGACGAGCATGGACAGCGCCGCCGCACGAGCGGCCCCGGAGCAGACGATGACCGAAGCGCCCCCTTCCCTGTCTGCGCCGGCCCGCGCGCCCTTCGGCGACCTCGCCGGCAGGACGGCGCTGGTGACCGGGGCCTCGAGCGGCCTGGGCGCGCATTTCGCCGCCGTGCTGGCGGGCGCCGGCGTCGAGGTGATCCTCGCCGCGCGCCGAGAGGAAGCGTTGCGCAGCGTCGGTGGCGCGATCACCGCGGACGGCGGGCGCTGTTCGACACTACGGCTCGACGTCTCCGATCCGGCCTCGATCCGCGACGCCGAGCCCAGTCTGGCGCGCGTCGACATCCTGGTGAACAACGCCGGCGTCGGGACCAAGGGCTCGGCGCTCGACCAGACCGAGGCCGACTGGGACACGGTGATCGACACCAACCTCAAGGGCGCGTTCCTGCTCGCCCAGGCGACGGCGCGGGCGATGCGCGCGCGCGAGGCGGGCGGCTCGATCATCAACGTCTCGTCGATCCTGGGCCTGCGGCAGGCCGGCGGCGTCGTCCCGTATGCGGTCTCCAAGGCCGGCGCGATCCAGCTGACCAAGACGCTGGCGCTGGAATGGGCTCGCTACGGCATCCGGGTGAACGCCTTGGCGCCGGGCTATTTCGACAACGAGGTCAACGCCGAGCTGTGGGATTCGGAGTTCGGCAAGGCGATGCTCAAGCGCATCCCGCAGCGCCGGCCCGGCCGGCTGCAGGACCTCGACGGCCCGCTGCTGCTGCTGGCCTCCGACGCATCCGCCTACATGACCGGCTCAGTGCTGACCGTGGACGGCGGACACGTCGTCAGCAGCCTCTGACGCCGCCTCAGCGAAGCGGCTGGGCGCAGTACTCCGTGATCTTGAGCTTGCCGAGCTGAGACATATGCACCTCGTCGGGGCCGTCGGCCATGCGCAGGTAACGCGCGTTCACCAGGGCGGCGGCGATCGGCGTGTCGGCGCTCAGGCCCATCGCGCCGTGGGCCTGCAGCGCCCGGTCGGCGATGCGTTGCGACATCTGCGGGGCGACGATCTTGATCGCCGCGATCAGGTCCTTCGCCGCCTTGTTGCCGACCCGGTCCATCGCATCGGCGGCCTTCAGCGTCAGCAGCCGCGCCTGCTCGATCTCGCAATAGGACTTGGCGACGTCCTGGCGGATGCTCGACTGGTCGGACAGCTTGCGGCCGAACGCCACCCGGCTCTCCACCCGGTGCGCCATGTACTCGACCGCCCGCTGCGCCTGGCCGACGAGGCGCATGCAGTGGTGGATACGGCCAGGGCCGAGGCGGCCCTGCGCGATCTCGAAGCCCCGGCCCTCGCCGAGCAGGATGTTCGACTTGGGCACCCGGACGTCGGTGAACAGCACCTCGCAATGCCCGCCGGGCGAATGATGGGCGCCCAGCACGCTGAGCGGCCGGACGATCTCCACGCCGGGCGTGCCGGCGGGAATGATGATCTGCGAGTGCTGCTGGTGGCGCGGGCCTTCGACGCTCGACCGTCCGAGCAGGATGTAGACCTTGCAGCGTGGGTCCATCACGCCGCTGATCCACCACTTGCGGCCGTTGACGACGTAATCGTCCCCGTCGGCCTCGATCCGCGTCTGGATGTTGGTGGCGTCCGAAGAGGCCACGTCCGGCTCGGTCATGACGTACGCGGAGCGGATCTCGCCCGCGAGCAGCGGCTTCAACCACCGCTCCTGCTGCTCCGGCGTGCCGTACCGGGCGAGGATCTCCATGTTGCCGGTGTCCGGCGCGGCGCAGTTGAAGAATTCTGAAGCGCCGAGCACCCGGCCCATGATCTCGGCCAGCGGCGCGTACTCCAGGTTGGTCAGGCCCGGGCTGAAGTCGCCGTATTCATGCGGCAGGAACAGGTTCCATAGCCCCTGCTCGCGCGCCTTGGCCTTGATCGCGTCCACGCCGGGCCACGGCTTCCACAGGTTCGCCGGATCCTCGAGGAAGGCGTCCCGTTCCGCCTCGATCGGATAGACGTGCTCGTCCATGAACGCCAGGAGCCGCTGGCGGAGGTCTTCGACCTTCTGGGAATACCGGAAATCCATGTCTTGCGTCCGATCGTTCAGCTTGTGAGCCCGCCGTCGACCACCAGGGTCTGGCCGGTGACGTACCCCGCCAGCGGCGAGGCCAGGAACAGCGCCACCCCGGCCATCTCCTCGACCGAGCCGAAGCGGCCCAGCGGGATCTTGGCCAGCGACCGCTCCCGGCGCTCCGGGTGGTCCATGGTGACCTTGGTCATCTTGGTGTCGACGAGGCTGGGGGCGATGCCGTTGACGCGCACGCCGCCCGGCGCCCAGGCCTTGGCCAAGGTCTTCACCAGGCTGACCGCGCCGGCCTTCGAGGCCGCGTAGGCGGGATTGCCGATCACGCCGCTGAAGGCGCCGACCGAGCTCACCACGATCATCGCGCCCTTCGCCTGCCGCAGCGCATCCTCGCAGCGCATGGCGATCTGCATGACGCTGGACAGGTTGATGTCCATCACCCGCCGCCAGCCGGCTTGTTCGAACTCCTGCCGGCGATAGAGGACCGCGCCCTGCGACTGCACCAGCACGTCGAGCGGTCCCGGCGGCAGCGGCGCATGGTCGATCGCGTCGGCGTCGGAAACGTCCACCTGGGCGTAGGTCAGGCCCTCCAGGTCGGAGCCCTCCTCGCCGGCGTAGTCGGCCGCCGACGGGCGCGTGCCCCAGACGCAGACCTCCGCGCCGCGCGTCCGGAACCCCTGGGCCACGCCGTTGCCGATGCCGCTCGAGCCGCCGACGACCAGCACGCGAC
>Ga0070668_100003635_pt1 | contig 11370 bp, 10 predicted proteins | sample KBSS43metaG_FD_64661 | JGI IMG/M metagenome (GOLD analysis project Ga0070668, IMG submission 64661) | Switchgrass rhizosphere microbial communities from Kellogg Biological Station, Michigan, USA - KBS S4-3 metaG | ecosystem: Host-associated > Plants > Roots > Rhizosphere > Soil ... | reverse complement strand
CGCGTGCGATGCAGATCGACGAGCGCCACGCTCCAGAGCTCGCAGGCATAGGCCGTGCGTCGCGTCACCGCCACTTCGCGGCCATCGGGCGACGGCACGGGATGGCGCAGCGAGCTCGCGTCGTCCCGCCACAACACTCGCTCGGCGAGGCTGGCAGGATCGACCATGACCATTTCGCTCGCGTCGCCGCCTCGATCGGCGCGGATGTACACGACGTGGCCGAGGCCATCGAACCGCGCGTCGTATTCGAGTCGCGGATCGGCCGCCAGCGGACGCGCGGCGAGCAGACTCACGGCCAGCGCGGCCGGATCGGAGCCGCTGTCCGACCGCGACGAATGCAGCCATGCGGCGACGCCGAGCAACACCAATGCGGCGCCGATGCCCGCAGCGATCCATCGGCGTCGCGCGAACGCGGATGTTGCGATTTCGCGATCGCGCGCTGCGGCCGCATCGACGCGCGTCACCGGCGCGATCCAGCGATAACCGCCCTTCGACAGCGTTTCGACGAACCGTGGCTCGCGCGCATCGTCGCCGAGCAACGCGCGAAGCTCCGCGATCGCGCGCGACAGCACTTCGTCGTTGACTTCGCGCCGCGTCCAGACGTGCTCGATCAGATGTTCGCGCGCGAGGACCGTTCCCGGTGCGTCGAGCAAGCGTCGCAACAACCGGTCCGACAGCGGCTTGAGGCGCACGTCGCCGGCCGGGCCAAAGAGTCGCCGGAGCTCGGGCGCGTAGCGCCAGTCCAGGAATCGATACTCGGTCGCCGGCCGCGAACGGTCATCCATGGACGGATGCTAGCAAGTGCGGGGCAGCAGTCCGCAGGGTGGCATCTCCCTCTCGCGGCACGCCGCAAGGACGCAGGTTTCAGTTCCCCGCCGCAAAAGGAAGAAAAAAGGAGCCTTCGCGAAGGATTTTGCGGGTCCTAGCGGACCACCTTGGGCCTCCCTCCGAGGAGTTGATCCCATGCAAGCCAAAATCGCGCTGGGCGCGTTGACGCTGATCGCCGCCGCCGGCATCGCGCACGCGCAAACCTGCAGCAACCACTTGTTCGTGAGCGGCTATTTCTCGAACAACGTCGCGATCTACGACGCCTGCAGCGGCGCATTCCTGCGCCAGCTGGAGGAGGCCGGCCGCATCCAGGGCGCGCAAGCGGTTCGCTACAACGCGGCGGACGATCTGATCTACGTGGTCAGCGAGGGTAACGATCAGATCCAGCGCTATCGGCATGACGCGAGCTACGCCTTCGTCGACGTGTTCGCGCAGCTCGCCAGCGACGTGGACCCGACCGGCGTCGCCTTCGGTCCGGGGGGCAAGGTTTACGTCGCCAGCTACGGCACCAGCAGCGTGATCGAGCTGGATCCGGTCACGGGCGACACCGTCGGTACGGTACTGCCTTCGGACAGCGGCCTACTCGGCGCGGACAACGGGATGATGGTCAGCGCGTCCGGCCGCTTGTATGTGCCGGGCTACGATTCCAGCAGTGTCGCGCGTGTCGATCTCGACACCGCCGAAGTGCACGCCGATTTCATCGAATCGGGTACCGGCGGTCTCTTCGAAACGCGCGGCATCGTCGACGAAGGAGCGACGATTCTCGTCGGCGGCGAAGGCAGCGGAGCCGTCTATCGATTCGACGCCGACACCGGCGCGCTGGTCGGCACCTTGATCACCGGCTTGAGCCGCCCGACCGGCCTGGCGCTGGACACGGACGGCTCGGTGCTCGTGCTGTCGGGAAATCGCGTCCGCCGCTTCGACCCTACCACCGGCGCGCTGCTCGGCATCGTCGCTTACGGCGTCGACGGCGGGATCTCCGGAGGAACATTCGTCGCGCTCGTGCCGATCGCGGGCGCAGACGCGATTTTCGGTGACGGTTTCGATCCTACGTAACGTTCCAACGCCCGCAAGCGATACTCACGTCGAGCTTCGCGAGCGAAGCTCGGCGGTGCCTCGCCGACATTTGCTCCGGTCTTCACGCCTGCCCGCGCACGCCGGACGCGGCGTTGCGAAATCTCGCCTCGAATGTCGCAAGCCGTCGCTCATTTGCGTATTACTCAATGGGCGAGTCTCGATGCGCGTCTCGACGCGCCCGTGATCTGGCGGTCTTCCTACCGGAATCGTCGGAAATCTCCTACAGGTGTTCCCGGCGCGCATGATTACGCTAGGCACTTGCGGTAAGAACGTCATGAAAGTGGTTTAGAAAAGTGATCGCCACACGCAGGCGCGGAGACGACCTGCGTGGGAAAACATCAGGGGGATGGTCTGCGCAGTCGTCGCGGCTCGCGATAGCGAGTCGTGCTCGTTCGGCGCAGAGGAGGAGTCCGATGATGATCGGCGAGTCCCATCCGCTGCGCGCCCTGATGATGCAGCTCAGGCGCTTCGCTTCGTGCGATGCGCCGGTCCTGATCGAAGGCGAGACCGGAACCGGCAAGGAGCTCGCCGCGCGCGAAATCCACTACGCCAGCCTGCGCGCGGAAAAACCCTTCGTCCCCGTCAACTGCGGCGCGCTGCCGGATACGCTGATCGAAAGCGAGTTGTTCGGCCACCAGCGCGGCGCGTTCACCGACGCGAAGAGCGCACAACCCGGGCTCGTCGCCTACGCGCAAGGCGGAACGCTGTTTCTCGACGAAGTCGACAGCCTTTCGATCAAGGCGCAAGTCACGTTGCTGCGCTTCCTGCAGGATCGCGAATACCGGCCCATCGGCGGCACCGTGCGCGCGGCGGACGTGCGCGTGATCGCGGCGAGCAATGCCTGCCTGGAACAGCTCGTCGCCGACGGTCGCTTTCGTCGTGATCTGTTGTATCGGCTGAATCCGCTGTTCGTGCGCATCCCGGCGCTGCGCGATCGCGACGGCGATGCAGTGCTTCTGGCCGAGCATTTTCTCGCGACATCGGCGCGGAGCCTCGGCGTCGCGCCCAAGCGCTGGACCACCGATGCGCTCGGCGCGCTCGGCGCGTACGCATGGCCAGGCAACGTGCGCGAGCTCGAGAACGTCGCGCTCCGCGCGTGTCTACACGCGCAAGGCAGCAGCGTCGATCTCGCCGATCTCGCCGCCGTCGAACCTGCGGCGGCGAAATCGGCCGCGTCGGTCGAGCCGCGCGCCGATTACGCCAAGGCTCACTTCGGCGTCGCCAAGACGCACGCGATCGAAGTCTTCGAGCGCGGCTATCTCACTGCGCTCATGCGCCAGGCGAGCGGCAACGTGAGCCGAGCCGCGCGTCTCTCCGGCACCGAGCGTCGCCAGCTCGGAAAGCTCCTGAAAAAACACGGCATCGAGACCGCGCAATTCCGCCACGAATGATCCGGCGCCGCCGCGCAGGCGGCGCCGTGGGTCCGAGCATCCCCGGAAAGTCGCGCAAACGGGTCACGCCGCACCCGCTTCGAAGCATCGTGGAAATCAGAACATGTTGATTTGAGCGCAATTCGCATTGCGCGCGTGCTTGGCACGCCGGTTGCTCCCGAGTCATGGGACAGAGCCGAGGTGACGGCATGTGCGAGAAGCAATATGACGGCGAAACGCGCGTCGAAATCGAGAAGACGGTGGTCGCTTATCTCGGCAACCATCCGCTCGCGGCCGACACGCTCGACGGCATCGTCACCTGGTGGTTGCCGCAGCAGCGATACGAGACGGCGCGCACGCGCGTCGAGCAGGCGCTGGTGCATCTGGTCGAGATCGGAGTGCTCAGGCGCGATCGCCTGCCCGACGGCGCCGAGCTTTATGCGCTGAAGGGCGGAGTCGCGCGACCGACATCCACGAATTGAACGAACCAACACGCAAGCCAGCGAGGAGAAGTTCATGCCAGCCGCGCTCACGTACCCGGGCGTCTACATCGAGGAAGTTCCCAGCGGCGTACGCACGATCACGGGCGTCGCGACCTCGATCACCGCATTCATCGGCCGCGCAGACCGCGGCCCCGCCGACAAGGCGGTCCGCATCCAGAGTTTCTCGGACTTCGAGCGCACGTTCGGCGGGCTGTCGTCGACGAGCACGCTGAGCTACGCCGTGCAGCAGTATTTCGCGCACGGCGGCAGCGATGCCTACATCGTGCGCGTGCAGAAGAGCGCAGTCGCAGCGCAAATCAGCCTTCCGACCGGAGGCGCGAACGCGCTCAAGCTCGTCGCGTCAGGCCCAGGTTCCTGGGGCAACGCGCTGCGCGTATCGGTGAGCTACGAGGCGACCAAGGACCCGGCCAATCTCTACACGCTCACCGTGCAGGAGCTCGATGCGCCGGGCTCCAAGACCGTCGTGCACAGCGAAGTTTTTTCGAATCTCTCGAGCGATCCAAACGCAGCACGCTACGTCACCACCGTGCTCGCTCAGGAATCGACGCTTGTCGCCGTGAAGGACGCAGCGCCCGCGGACAAGCCGACCGCGACGATCAAGAACGCCGACGATCCGACCGATCCGGCCAAGTACATCGCTGCCGACGGGTCCGGCAAGGACGGCGACGTCATCACCGACACGCAGATCGTCGGCGACCCCGCGGCGCGCAGCGGCATGTACGCGCTCGATCCCGTCGACTTGTTCAACCTGCTGGTGATTCCGCCGCTCGACTGGGACAAGGATCCCGATCCGGCCGCAACCCTCGCCAAAGCGGCGAAGTACTGCCAGAGCCGGCGCGCGGTGCTCATCATCGATCCGCCGATCGGCTGGGTCGACGCGACGACCGCCGAAGCCGGCATCGCGACGTTGCGCGACGCGATCGGCAACGATCTCGCGATCAACGCGGCCGTCTATTTCCCGCGACTGGTCATGCCCGATCCGCTGCAGGAAAACCGTTCCGAGACCTTCGTGCCGGGCGGCTCGATCGCCGGCATCTGCGCGCGCACCGACGCCCATCGCGGCGTTTGGAAGGCGCCGGCGGGACTCGAAGCCTCGTTCGTCGGCTTGCGCGATCTCGCCTACAAGCTCACCGACGGCGCCAACGGACGCTTGAATCCGCTCGGCCTCAACTGCAATCGCTCGTTCCCGAATCTCGGCAACGTGGTGTGGGGCGCGCGCACGCTGGCCGGTGCCGACGTCCTCGCATCGGACTGGAAATACGTTCCGGTGCGCCGCACTGCGCTCTTCATCGAAGAGAGTCTTTATCGCGGCACGCAGTGGGTCGTGTTCGAGCCGAACGACGAGCCGCTGTGGGCGCAGATACGTCTCAACGTCGGCGCGTTCATGCACGACATGTTCCGCCAAGGCGCGTTCCAGGGCACCACGCCCAAGGATGCGTACTTCGTCAAATGCGACAAGGAAACGACGACGCAGAGCGACATCAACCGGGGCATCGTCAACATCCTGGTCGGCTTCGCGCCGCTCAAGCCCGCCGAGTTCGTGGTGATCAAGCTGCAGCAGATCGCCGGCGAGATCCAGACCTGAGGAGAACATCACCATGGCGCAGTTCACGGTCAACGCGCAGCGTTTCGATCCCTACAAGAATTTCAAGTTCCGCGTGAAGTGGGACGGCCGCTACGTCGCCGGCGTCAGCAAGGTCGGCGGTCTCAAGCGCACCACGGAAGTGGTCAAGCATCGCGAAGGCGGCGATCCGAGCTCGAGCCGCAAATCGCCCGGACGCACCGAGTATGAAGCGGTGACGATCGAGCGCGGCGTCACGCACGACACCGAGTTCGAGAAATGGGCGAACAAGGTCTGGAATTTCGGTTCCGGCCTCGGCGCCGAAGTCTCGCTGAAAGACTTCCGCAAGGACCTCATCATCGAGGTCTACAACGAAGCCGGCCAGCTCGCGCTCGCGTACAAGCTCTTCCGCTGCTGGGTTTCCGAATTCCAGTCGCTGCCCGATCTCGACGCCAACGCAAACGCCATCGCGATCCAGCACATCAAGCTCGAGAACGAAGGCTGGCAACGCGACGTCGAAGTGCCCGAGCCCGCGGAGCCGACCTTCACCGAGCCCGCCAATTGATCGGCCATGCGTACCCTCGGCGCCGCGCAATTGCTCGACGTGTGGGAGCAGGCGATCGAGCTCCCGCCGCCGCGGCGTGCGCTCGCATTGTTGCGCGCGGCCTGTCCGGACGCGAAGGGCGAAGAGCTCGCCGCGTTGCCGGTCGGCCGTCGCGACGATCTTCTGATGCAGCTGCGCGAGCATCTGTTCGGGTCGCGGCTCGATCTCGTCGCGCCGTGTCCGGCCTGTCGCGAGCCGCTCGAATCGACGCTGCAGATCGCCGATGTGCGCGTCGGCGCGCAAGCCGCCTCGAGTGAGCAGAGCTTGCGCATCGGCGATCGCTGCATTCGATTCCACGCGCCGACGGCCGGCGATCTCGTCGATCTGCCGGCCGATCCCTCCGCAGCGCGGCTCGCGCTGCTGTCGCGCTGCGTGATCGACGCGGATGCGCCTGGCGTCGACGTGAATACGCTGCCGAAAAGCGTCGTCGACGCGATCTCGACGGCGATGTCCGCCGCCGATCCGCAAGCCGACGCCGAGCTCGCGATGGCATGTCCGGCCTGCGGTCATCGTTGGCAGAGCGTCTTCGATATCGCCGCGTTCCTCTGGCGCGAGATCGACGCATGGGCGCAGCGCACGTTGCGCGACGTGCATGCGCTCGCGCGCGGCTACGGCTGGCGCGAGTCCGACATCCTCGCGCTGACGCCGACGCGCCGTCAGATCTATCTCGAGATGATCCGGCCATGAACGCTGGCGGCGGTCAGAGCGGCTTTCTCGCCAGGATCGTAAATCGCGCTCACGGCGAGGCTACGAGCGTAGCGCCGCGTCTGCCCGGACTTTTCGAACCGGTCTTTGCGCAACGGCCGCTCGCGGATTCGATGCATTCCGGCGGGACTGTCGCCGACACGCTCGAAACGGAATCCGGGAGCCGACTCGGCCGATTTGCCGACGAGCGGCCGTCGATCGCGTCGAACCGTTCGCAAGAGGTCTTCGACGCGCGGCCTGTTCGGATGCCCTCGGCGGAACGCGATGACACGACGCCGGCGTCGAAGCAGATGCCACTGGCGCCAAGATTTACGTCAGCGCCGCCGGCGATCGCAGAGCCCGTTGCGCGTGCGCCGATCGCGGCATCCGTTGCCGAGTTGCAACCGCGAGCCGTGCGCATCACTTCGCCAGTGCACGACCCCGAATCGGCCTCGTCGAAAATCGATCCGCGACACGAACGAAAGCGTCGCGACGCGAGCGACGCATCGACGCTGCATGAGCCCGCAACGCGCACGGCAGCGGCGCCACCGACGCTTCCGGCCGCCGAGTTGCCGCACAGCGTACTGATGCCGAAGTTCGTGCCGATCGAAACCGCGCGCGCGGACATTCGCAACGACAGCGAGCGCCGCCAGACCGAATCGATGCACGCGCGATCCGAACCCGCCGTCCACATCAGCATCGGCCGCATCGAAGTGCGCGCGGCGACTCAACCGGCGACGCCGGCGACACGCACGCAACGCACGCAGCGGCCGATGAGCCTCGACGAATATCTCGAGCGCAAGGAGCGCGCGCGATGAGCAGCCCGTTCGCCATCGCGGCGGCGACCGCGACCTTGCGCAATCTTCTGTCGGTGCAGATCCCGCAGCGCGACGCCGAGCTCGCCGATCTCGAAGTCACCACGCAGCCGCCGGATCTCGCGCGCAAGGGCGTGACCAAGGCGCAACTCAACTTGTATCTCTATCAGACGACGGTCAACGCCGGCTGGCGCAACCTCGACAATCCGCGCCAGGTTCGTCCGGGCGAAACGGGACTGCCGCCGCTCGCGCTCAATCTGCACTACCTCTTGACCGCGTATGGTCGCGACACCGACGACGAGACGATCAGCCATCGCGTGCTCGGCGGCGCGATGAGCGTGCTGCACGATCACGCCGTGCTCGGCCGCGCCGAAATCGGCAGCGCGCTCGCCGGCAGCGGGCTCGACGAGCAGTTCGAGCGCGTGCGCATCACGCCGAGCTCGCTGCCGATGGACGAGATGTCGAAACTCTGGACTGCATTGCAGACGCCTTATCGCGTTTCGGCCGGCTACGAAGTCACCGTCGTCCTGATCGACAGTCTCGCCGGCGCGCGCGCGGCGCTGCCGGTGCTCAAGCGCGGCGCCGACGATCGCGGCGCGAAAGCGGTCGCCGGTCGTGCGCCGGTGCTTGCTGGCGTGCGCTACCCGCGCTCGCAGCCGGCCGCGCGTCTCGGCGACGACATCGCGATCACCGGTTCGAACCTCACGATCGCGAACGCACGCCTGCGTTTCACGAGCACGCGGCTCGCGGTGCCGATCGAGCTCGCGCCGAGCCTTGGCGATCGTGCCGACGAGATCAAAGTACATCTGCCGTCGATCGCCGAAGATGCGACAGCGCTGACGACATGGGCGCCGGGTTTGTACACGCTCGCGCTCATCGTGCAAGAAGCCGGCGGCATCCCCCTGGTCAGCAACGAGATCGCATTCGCGCTAGCGCCGATCGTCACCTTGACGCCGACGGCGGCAGGCGCCGGAACACTGAATCTCACCGCGACCTGCGTGCCGCGCATCGCTTCCGGACAGCGCACGCTCCTGATGCTGGGCGATCGCCCGTGCACGGCCGCGTCGATCGACGTGCCGCCGCCGGCGGCCGGCGCGCCGTCGTCCGCGAAGTTCACCGTGCCCACTGTCGCCGCCGACACGTATGTCGTGCGCCTGCGCGTCGACGGCATCGACAGCATGCCGGTCGTGTCCAGCGGCACGCCGCCGGTGCCCTCGTTCGATCCGGCGCAGCAGGTGGTCGTCTCATGACGAACTTCGAGCGCTGGCAGGAAGCGAACAATCGCCATCTCACCGTGGCGCTGGCGAATCTGCGTCAGCGCCTGCAGAAACTCGCCGACGCACACGCGAGTGCGCCGGCCGGCGCGCCGACGCCGATCGTCGAGAGCGCGAAACCATCCTGGCTGCGAAGCGTGTTCGCGCGCACCTCGCCGAGCTCGGATGCGAACGTCGCGCGCAATGCCGACGCGCCGTCGCCGGCTGCCGCGACGACGCTCGCGCAGCCGGCGCTCGATGAATCCGCGGAAGGCGAAGAGCTGACGCCGGCGCTCCTCCTCATCGCGCGTCGCTTCGGCCTCAGCGATTTCGAGCGCGACGTTCTGCTGATGTGCGCCGCGATGGAGTTCGATACGCGCATCGGCGCGTTGTGCGCGCATGCGCAAGGCGATCCGACCAAATCGTATCCGACTTTCGCGCTCGCGCTCGCGGCCTTCGATCAGCCGAGCTGGGACGTGTTGTCGCCGGAACGTCCGCTGCGCTACTGGCGCCTGATCGACATCCATCAGAGCGGCACGGCCCCGATCATCGCGAGCGCGCTGAAGCTGGACGAGCGCGTCGTCAATTATCTCAAAGGCGTCAATCATCTCGACGACCGCGTCGCGCAATTGCTCGAGCCGCTGCCCGACGAGCCCGAGCCGCTGCCGCCTTCGCAACAGGACATCGTGCACGCGATCACCGAACGCTTGCGCGCCAGCGTCGGCACAGGCCGACCGCCGGTCGTGCAGCTTCTCGGCAACGACACCGTCTCGCAGCTGCAGGTGGCCAAGAGCGTCGCCGCGGCGCTGGGTCTTGCTCTCCATCGCATCGCGGGCGATGCGATGCCGACGGCGATTGCCGATCAGGAAACGCTGGTGCGCTTGTGGCAGCGCGAATCGGTGCTGCTTCCGGTCGCGCTGTATGTCGACGCCACCGATATCGATCGAGCGTCCGCGCAGGGCACCGGCGTGCAGCGCATCCTCGGCCGGCTCGGCGGCGCATGTCTCTTCGCTGCGCGCGAGCCGTGGCCCGCGCTCGCGCGCGACGTGATTTCGATCGACGTTGCCAAGCCGACGCCGCCGGAGCAGAAAGCCGCGTGGCTGGACGCGCTCGGCGAGGTCGCCGCTGCACATGCGCAGCGGCCGGCGACGCATTTCAACTTCAGCGTGGCGACGATCCGCGGCATCGCCGCCGACGCATTGGCGGCGACGCGCGAGGATCGCGATCGTCTTCCCGAGGTGTTGTGGCGCGCGTGCCTCGGCCGCGCGCGACCGACGCTCGATCAGCTCGCGCAACGCATCGATGCGAAAGCGAGCTGGGACGATCTGAAGCTTCCCGCCGCCGAGAAATCGGTGCTGCGGCAGATCGCCGATCAAGTCGAGAATCGCGGTGTCGTCTACGACGACTGGGGATTCCGCGAACGCATGAACCGCGGGCTCGGCGTCAGCGTGCTCTTCGCAGGCGCGAGCGGCACCGGCAAGACGATGGCCGCCGAAGTGATCGCGCGCGAGCTCGGATTGCCGCTCTACCGCGTCGATCTTTCCACGGTCGTCAGCAAGTACATCGGCGAGACCGAGAAAAACCTGCGGCGGCTGTTCGACGCCGCCGAAGACGGCGGCGCGATCCTGCATTGCGACGAGGCCGATGCGCTGTTCGGCAAGCGCAGCGAAGTCAAGGACAGCCACGATCGCTACGCGAACATCGAGGTCAATTACCTGCTGCAGCGCATGGAAGCGTTCAGCGGTCTTGCGATTCTGACGACGAACATGCGCAGCGCGCTCGATTCGGCGTTCTTGCGCCGCCTGCGTTTCGTCGTCAACTTCCCGTTTCCGGCGCCGGCGGAGCGCAAGGCCATCTGGGAATCCGCGTTCCCGCCCGGCGCCGACATCGGCGAGCTCGACTTCGACCACCTCGCGCGCTTCAACTTGAGCGGCGGCAGCATTCACAGCGTCGCGCTCAATGCGGCATTCCTAGCCGCGCGCGCGCGCGGTCGCGTCACGATGCCGCACGTGCTCGATGCGGCGCGCGCGGAATTCCGCAAACTCGAGAAGCCCATCAACGAAGCGGAGTTCCGGCGCTTCGACAGCGTGTCGACGGGGAGCGCATGAGCATCGTCCTGCACATCGAAAGGATCGTGCTCGACGGCGTTTCGCTGACGCGTGCCGAGGAGCACGTGCTGCGCGCGAGTCTCGAATCGCAACTCGGCGTTCTCTTGTCGCAGCCTTCGACGCGATTCGATCGCGGCTACGCCGTTCCTTTCCTGCGCGCGCCGCAAACCGTCGAGCGCTCGGATCCCGCCGGCACCGGTCGCGCCGTCGCGCACGGCATTCATTCGACGCTCGCGCCTTTGCCGGTCGGCCCGTCGCGCGGCAGCGGGAGGCGGGCGTGAACAAGGCGCAGATTCGCTCCTCGCGAATCCCGGCGAGTGCCGCGCCGCCGGCGAGCGCGATCCTGCAGCGCAAATGCGCGTCCGCGAGCGCCGGCGATGTCGCGTGCTCGCAGTGCGCACAGGAAGAAAAATCGCTGCAGCGCAAATCGGCAGGCATCGCCGTACCCGGCGAAGTTCCGGCGATCGTGCACGACGTGCTGCGCTCGCCGGGACATCCGCTCGATCGCGAAACACGCGCCTTCATGGAGCCGCGCTTCGGCCACGATTTCAGTTCCGTGCGCGTGCA
>Ga0070668_100003630_pt1 | contig 11375 bp, 11 predicted proteins | sample KBSS43metaG_FD_64661 | JGI IMG/M metagenome (GOLD analysis project Ga0070668, IMG submission 64661) | Switchgrass rhizosphere microbial communities from Kellogg Biological Station, Michigan, USA - KBS S4-3 metaG | ecosystem: Host-associated > Plants > Roots > Rhizosphere > Soil ... | reverse complement strand
TGTTGTTCGGCTCGGACTGGCCGCACCCGGAGGGTCTGGAAACTCCGCGCGGCTATTTCAAGTACGCCGAAGGCATGGACCAGCGACGCACGTACGACTTCATGGGCGACAACGCCCGTCGGTTCATGGGATTACCGATTGCCAATCCTGATCCGGCCGCCGTCAAGCCGCCGGTGTTGGAGACTGTTTCCTAGCTGCCTCTGTCAGCTTGCGGCGTCGAACAGCTTCAGCCGTGACCGCACCCGGCGCGCGAGAAAGTCGTCGAGCACGTTCTCGAAGACCGCGTTGTCATCTCCAGCCACCATGTGGTGCGCGCCCGCGACCGAGGCGAACTCGGCGTGCGGTACCAGTTCCAGGAAGCGCTTCGCGTCGTCGACCGACAGCACGTCGGACTCGCCGCCGCGCACCAGCAGCGTGGGCAGACGCAGGTCCCGCGCGGCAGCACCCAACTTTGCGGGGTCGATGAGCTGGTTGCGCTGAACGGCTTGATCGGTCGGCGAGGCCATGAATGCGGGATCCCAGTGCCAGTACCACCGGCCGTCTTTGAATCGCAAGTTCTTCTTCAAGCCGTCGAGGTTGCGCGGCCGCGGCCGGTGCGGAACGTAGGCCGCGACGGCGTCAGCGGCCTCTTCTAGTGTGCCGAAACCGGTTTCGGCGTGCGAAACCATGAAGTCGCGGATCCGGCTCGTCCCAGCAGGCTGCAGGAACGGCGACACGTCCACCAGGACCAGGCCGAGCGCGAGATCGGGCCGGACCCCGATCGCGGCCAACGAGGAGTTGCCGCCCAGCGAGGCACCCACATAGACCGGTGGGCGGCCGAGGAAGTCGGCCACCCTGGTCACATCGTTGGCGAACCGGTCCAGCCCGTAGTAGCCGTCCGGGGACCAGCCGCTGTCCCCGTGTCCGCGCAGGTCGACCGTGACGGCATACCAGTTCTTGGCACCCAGATCGGCAGCGGTCGAACCCCAGGAATGCCTGGTCTGGCCACCACCGTGCAGCAACACCACCGGCGGATCCGATGGGTCACCATAGGCATCCGCGACCATCGTGACGTCACCCGCCGGGATCTTCAGCAGCTCGTGCGGCGGCGAGACTTCGGTGCTACTCATGTCGCTCCTCAACTAGTCACTGAAGTACTCATGGTGACGCGAGCTCAGTCGCTTGCCGGCAGCGGCTTGGCCTCTTTGAGCGAAAGCGGTGTCCCGCCGATGCTGAGCGTGCCGACGCCGGCCTTGGTGACCAGCACCTCGGCGCCGCCCTCGTCGACGTAGCGCTTACCCATCGCGCTCCCGCCCGCCAGCGCGGGATCGAGGTCCGCGCGCGGTGTCTTCTCGGCATCGAGCGTCACCATCGGCTCGCCGCCGCAACGCAGGTCATCGAGGCTGTCGGTGGCCCGCACGACGATCACCTGGGTGTCGCAGACCTGGCTCTGCAGACGGGTTCCGTTCTTGATCATGTTGCACTCCTGAGCTTTTCGGATAGTTCTCGGATAATTTCGCGGCGCAACACCTTGCCGGTGTCAGTGGTCAGCAGGTTATCGACGATCTCGATGCGGTCCGGGGTGCGTGAACCTCGTAACACCTTGTGCGCAAACGCCTGCAGGTCATCGGCATGGAGTTCGGAGCGCGCCTCGGGCACCACCACCGCGACAATGATCTGACCCCATTGCGAATCGTCAAGCCCGACGACAACTACCTCACGAACCGCGGGATGCTCGATCAGGACATCCTCGATCTCGGCGGGTGCGATGTTCTCGCCGCCCCGAATGATCGTGTCATCGGAGCGACCACCGATGAAAAGGTAGCCATCGTCGTCGATCATCGCGACATCCCGTGTCGGAAACCAACCCTCGGCATCAAGAACCGAACCCAGTTCGGTGTAGCGACCCGACACCTGTGGTCCCCGCACGTAAAGCTCCCCGGTCTCGCCGGGTCCCAACACACTGCCGTCCTCGGAGCGGATCTGTACCTCGATGCCGGGCACCGGTTGGCCGACCGAACCGAGCCGCCGCGTCACCAACTCGTCCTCGGCGGCGTATGCCGCGCGGTGGTCGTCGGGTGTCAGCACCGCGATTGTCGAACTGGTCTCGGTCAACCCGTATGCATTGACCAGTCCGACATTCGGTAGCAATTCCATCGTCTTGCGCACCAACGGCAGACCGACCTTCGACCCGCCGTAGGCCAAGTTGCGCAGCGTCGGCAATTCGGTCGGCGCGGCCTGCAACTCCGCGACGATGCGGTCCAGCATGGTCGGCACGACGGTCGCCGTCGTCACCTTCTCCTCACGAACCAGCCGCACCCACTCGCGCGCATCGAACCTGGTCAGGTACACGATTTTTCGGCCGGCGTACAAATTCGACAGTGCCGCGCCGACACCGGCGATGTGATACGGCGGAACACACACCAACGCCGCGTCCTCAGCGCCAGCGGAAGCGAACTCAACCGTGCCCGTGACGTAACTCGTCAGGTGGTTGTACGTCAGCTCAACAGCTTTGGGGCGTGACGTCGTGCCGGACGTGAACAGAACGATACCGACGTCATCTGGATCGGCGAACTGCTCGGCGGGATCGGCCGCGCGGGCAGCGGCGAGGAATTCCCCGGAGCGCAGAACGTGCTTGCCCGCGCCGGCCACCATGTCGACGTAGTCGTCGTCGGCGACCACCAGCGCAGCCGGCAGCCGGTCGAGGAGTTGATGCAAACCTTCGGTGCTGAGCCGGTAGTTCAACGGGGTGAACGGCACCGCGGCCCGCGCCGAGGCGAAGATCAACGCCGGCAGCATGACCCCGCCCGTCCCGACATACGCCACGTGTTGCCCGCCAGAATCCGCCACGACCGCGGCTCCCCCGCTGGCCAGCGCACTCAGTTCGGTGGTGGTCAGCCGGCTCTCGCCGTCGATTACCGCCAGCCGGTCGGGGTCGCCCGACACTGCCATCTCAAGCAGCAGTGCAATGCTCAAGTCCTCGTCCCTTCGTAAATCCGCTATATAGTTATATCCTTGGCAGCTGGCTGGAGTCCACTTGACACTAGGAGACCCATGAGCACACCGGACATCGCGATCATCGGGGTCGGAATCCACCCGTTCGGACGGTACGCGGATCGCTCGGCACTGGAGATGGGCGCGGTTGCGATCGGCCGTGCGCTCAAGGATGCCGGGGTGCATTGGTCCGACGTCGGCAGCCTCTACGCGGGCAGCCTCGAAGTGTCGAACCCGGAGGCCGTAACCGGTCTCGCCGGGATGACCGGTATCCCCGCGCGTGCGACGCTGAGCGGGTGCGCGACGGGCAACACGTTGCTGACACTGGCGGCCCGAGAAGTCCAGCTGGGTGAGGCCGAGATCGCAGTCGGGGTCGGCCTGGACAAACACCCGCGCGGCGCATTCGGCGCAGACCCCGCGGTAGCCGGGCTCCCCAAATGGTACGGCGATCAGGGCATGTTCCTGACCACTCACTACTTCGGCACCAAGATCATGCGCTACATGCACGACCACAACATCACCGAGGAGACGCTGGCCCGCGTCGCCGCCAAGAACCTCGCGAACGGTGCCCTGGCCGATCATGCATGGCGCCGCAAGGCCATGAGCGTGGAGACCATCCTGGGCTCGCAGGTCGTCAACGCCCCCCTGCGTCAGTTCATGTATTGCAATCCGAACGAGGGCGCCGCCGCGGTTGTGGTGTGTCGGGCCGACGTCGCCAAGAAATACACCGACACCCCGATCTACCTGCGGGCATCCGCGCTGCGCAGCCGTCGCGAGGGTGCCTACGAGCTGCTACGCACGTCGATCGAACTGCCGATCGTTCCGGGAACCACCGCCGAAGCCGCGAAAGCCGCGTACGAGCAGGCCGGCATCGGACCCGAAGACATCGACGTCGCGCAGCTTCAGGACACCGACGCCGGGTCCGAGGTCATCCACATGGCCGAAACCGGGCTCTGCAAGGACGGCGAGCAGGAGTCGCTACTGCACGACGGCGCTACCGAGATCGGTGGGCGCCTCCCGATCAACACCGACGGCGGCCTGCTTGCCAACGGGGAGCCGGTCGGCGCGTCCGGCCTGCGCCAGGTTTACGAACTGGTCCACCAGCTGCGCGGCACCGCGGGCGACCGTCAGGTGCCCAACGATCCGCGCGTCGCGCTGGCCCAGCTCTACGGCTCACCCGGGACCGCCGCCGTCGCCATCCTGTCGAAATAACTCCCTGTTGTGACCGCGACCATCGTCGACGATGCCGAGATCGAATACACCGACACCGGCGCTGGCACCCCGCTGGTATTCGTGCACGGCGCCTACGTCACCGGCGCGTTGTGGGACGACGCCGTCGTCCGTTTATCCGAAAACCACCGGTGCATCGCACCGACGTGGCCGTTCGGAGCGCAGCGGCGACCGGTCGGCGACGACGTCGACATGGGGGTGGTTGCCGCGGGCCGGCGCGTCATCGGCATGCTTGAACAATTAGATCTGCATGATGTGACACTGGTCGCCAACGACAGCGGCGGCGGAATCGTGTTGTCCGCGCTAGGGATTCCCGACCTCGACTGGTCTCGGGTGTCGCGGCTGGTGTTCACCAACTGCGACAGTTTCGAGCACTTCCCACCGAAATCGTTCGCACCGCTGGTAAAGCTGTGCCGGGTCAGCAGCGGCGCCGGTGCTCTCGCCTTGCGCGCGCTGGCCAGCCCGCCCGGCCTGGCGTTCTTCAAGCGTGCCGTCACCAAACACGGCATCGCCAAAGACCGCGATGCGGCGATCTTCGGCGGCTTCCTGGGCTCGGCCGACGTACGCCGCGAGGCCGTCCGATTCAGCGCGGCACTGAATCCACGGCACACGAAAGCAGCAGAGTCCGCTCTCGGGAAGTGGTCCAAGCCGGTGCTGGTGGTGTGGGGGACTCACGACGAGATGTTCCCCGTGAGCCATGCCGAGCGGCTCGCCGAAGCGTTTCCCGACGCGACGCTACGCCTTGTCGAGGGAAGTTCCACCTACGTCATGTTGGACCGGCCGATCGAAACGGCGGACGCCATCGCAGCATTCCTTGATGGATCATGACCTCCACCATCGCCGGATTGCTCGACGACGTAGCTGAGACGAGGCCTGATCAGCGACTGCTGCTGGACATCGACGGCGGGGTGCTCACCGTCGCGGAGGTGGCGCGGCTTTCGACGGCGTGCATCCGCTGGCTGGCGGACTCCGGGGTGCGCCCTGGAATGACCGTCGCCTGGCAATTGCCGTCGCACAGCGCCGCGGCGGTGCTCATGCTGGCACTGGCCCGCACGGAAGCAATTCAGGCGCCGGTGCTGCATCTCTGCCGGCAGCGCGAAGTCCGCGCCGCGCTCGATGTTGCGTCAGCCGACATCCTGATCGTCGACGACTCCACGGCGATCAACGCCCCACCCGACGTCTCCCTCGTCACGCTGCCCGCCGACTTCCTTGAGGTCGCGCGAGGGGCACCTGGCGGTCCCGACCCGACCTTGACCGCGCCACGCTCACCGGATGACGCACGGTGGATCTACTTCACGTCGGGCACGACCGGCCGACCGAAGGGTGTCCGCCACACCGACGCCACGCTTCTGGCCGCGGCGCGCGGTTACACCACCCATCTCGGACTCGGCAGCCAACCGGACGACGTCGGAACGATCGGGTTCCCCATCGCGCACATCGGCGGAATCATCTATCTGACAAGCGCTTTGATCGGAGCGTTTCCCGCGTTGTTGATACCGAAGATCGACGCCACCGAACTTCCCCGTCAACTGGCGGAGAACAGTGTGACGATCTCGGGCTCGAGCACCGCGTTCTATCAGATGCTTTTGACGGCCCAACTCGCCTCCAGCGGTGATCAACCGCTGATCCCGTCGCTGCGCATGTTGATCGGCGGGGGTGCGCCATGCCCGCCCGAACTACACCACAAGGTGCGTACCCATATGCGCGTACCGATCGTCCATGCCTACGGAATGACCGAAGCCCCAACGATTTGCGTCAGCGAAGCGACCGATTCGGAGGAGCAGCAGTCGAACAGTTGCGGCAGGCCGATTCCGGGTGCGGAAGTACGCATCGGGGCCCGCGGCGAGATCGAACTGCGCGGCGCAAACGTGACCCCGGGATACGTCGACGCCGGACAGTGGTCGCAGGCGACGACATCCGATGGCTGGTTGCGCAGCGGTGACCAAGGGCATCTGCGGCCCGACGGGCGCATCGTGATCACCGGCCGAGTCAAAGACCTGATCATTCGTAAGGGTGAGAACATCTCGCCTGATGAGATCGAGAACGAGTTGTTGGCGCATCCGCTGATCGACGAGGTGGCAGTGATAGGCCAGCCCGATTTGGAGCGCGGCGAAATGGTGTGTGCGGTCGTGCGCCGATCTCCGCTGCGTCGCGAGATCACCCTCGACGAGTTATGCGCCTTTCTTGACCAGCGCGGGCTGATGAAACAAAAGTGGCCAGAGCGCCTAATAATTGTCGACGAGTTTCCCATGACAGGACTGGGAAAGGTCGCGAAATCCGAACTTGCAGAACAGATCACAGGAGACGATCGATGACATCGCTGAGCGTCGACGAACGCAAACAGCTCGCCCAGTCCGTGCGTGCGGCGTGCGAGCGGCTGTCACCGGAGGATCGGGTTCGCGCGGTCGCCTATGACGGACGTCAACAGCACCGCGGCTTCGATGCCGAATTCTGGAAAGTGCTGTGCGGTCAGGTCGGGGTCGCGGCGATCGGGCTTCCCGAGCGATTCGGCGGCGCCGGCTACGGCGCGACCGCGATGGGCGTGGTTGCGCACGAACTCGGGCGCTCGTTGGCGCCCGTGCCGTTCGTCGCGTCCGTGGTGCTGGCCACCAACCTTCTGCTGGCGGCCGACAACCCGGAGGCCGACGAACGGTTGTCGGCGCTGATCGACGGCGAACGTACGGCTGCCGCTGCGGTCACCGGAGACGGCGGACTCTGGCACCGCGACCGTGTGTCCGTGTCCGCCGCACACGCGAGCGCGGGGTGGACACTCAATGGCGTTGTGCGCCATGTCCTTCACGGCAGCTCGGCCGACGATCTGATCGTCGTCGCTCGCGCCAACGGCGACGAGCTGGCCCTGTTCACCCTCGATGCGAGGACCGAGGGGGTGATGACTGCCGAGGAGAGCGTGCTCGACGGCACCCGGCAGATGGCGACCATCACCTTCACCTCAGCACCTGCCACCCACCTGTCGAGCGGTACCTTGGTTGACGACGTCGTTTCCCGCTGCGTCGACCTGGCGATTGCGGTGTTGTCCGCCGAGCAGGTCGGCGCCTGTGAACGCGTGTTGGAGATCGCGACCGACTACGCCCGCACGCGGGAGCAGTTCAACCGCCCCATCGGCAGTTTTCAGGCGATCAAGCACAAATGCGCCGACATGCTGTTGGACCTCGAGTGGGCCAGGTCTGCTTCGCAAGGCGCACTGGACGCCCATGACGCCGGCCCGGCCGACGAATCCGCCTGGCGGGCAAGCATGGCGAAGGCGGTGTGCTCGGAATCGCTCCGTAACGCCGCACATGCGAATGTGCAGATCCACGGCGGCATCGGATTTACCTGGGAGGATTCCGCGCACCTCTACGTGCGTCGGGCACGCACCGACGAGGTGCTGTTCGGCAAGCCCGCCGAACACTGGGAACGACTAAGGGCAGAAGCCAAGATCGTCTGACGCTCTGCCATCCAGAGCATGGGCAGTCCTCAGGATGCTGATCGCTAGTAGGCCATCGCGAAGTGGTCGGCGAACCGCTTCATATAGATCTCAGCCGCTGACACCGACGTGGCGTCGACGTGGGCCAGAATCCGAGTCGCCCCCGCGTCACCGATAGCCGAGACGAAGCCATCGAGCGAGTCCACCGCGGCGGCATCATCGAAATCGACTGCGGGCACCGCGACTTGAACCTCGACGCCGCCAGGATCACGACCCGCATCGGCGAGCAGGTGGCGCAGCTTATCGACCGAGCGCGCGAGATCGTCAACCGTCTCGATCGCCGCAGTGCGCACCGACGAGGCTACGGCGGCGGGGTTGACCATCGGGCACCACCCGCTGCCGTGTGCGGCGACACGGCGCAACGTCGCGGGGCTGTTGCCCCCAATCCACAGCGGCGGATGCGGAATCTGGACCGGGGAACTAACCGCTGGTTCCCCACTCGCCGCAAAGGTGGTTCCCGTGACCGGACGGTCCGGGTGCAGCCAAATCTTGCGCAACGCCGCGAGATACTCGTCGAAAAGCACTACCCGATCATCAAATTCGACGCCGAGTGCGGCGAATTCGGAGCGCAGATAGCCGGCTCCGACGCCGGCGATCAGCCGACCACCGGACACCTCGTCCACTGACGTCAGTGTCTTGGCGGTCAAATAGGGGTTGCGGAACGGCAGCACCCACAGGTGCGTCATCAGCCGGATCGTGGTGGTTGCGGCCGCGAAGAAGGCAAGCGCGACCGCCGGGTCGAAGGTGTTGTGCCCGCCGGCGCGCCGCCACTTCGCTGACGGCGCAGGGTGATCGGCGAGCGCGATGGCATCGAAGCCGACGCCCTCGGCGTGGATCGCCAACGCACGCATGGCCGTCGGCTTGCGTAGCTCCCTATCGGCGGTGGGGACGTCGCTGGGATACTCGACTGCGAAGTTCATATCTCTGTAGATCGATCCAGTTGTCAGGGTGCTGAGGTCTCAAGGGCTGGGCGTCTTCTCCGCGAAGGGTCCAGGTCTGCCGCGCCGCTTAGGCAGTCCGGGAGCCAGCGTAGTCGGCCAGCGCTGCGCTGAGGTCGCTGATCGGCGCCCGCGATTTGTACCCGCCATCGACGGCCATAAGGATCCGGTGATCCATGCCGATGCGTCCGAGACAAGGAATGCCGCGGCCGCGGCGATGTCGTCGCCGACGCCAAGACGCGGGATCGAGTTAACTCCCAACAATTCTGGCCCCGCTACGGGGTGGTTGGCCAGGAATTGAACGATCTCACTCACCGGGACATTACCAACGATGATGGCGTTGGATCGAATGAGTTGGCTTCCGAAGTCCACGGCGACACTACGAGTCAGGGCATTCATCGCGCCCTTGGTCATGGCGTAGGTGGCTAGGCCGGCAACACCGGTCACCCCTGCCGCTGATGAGATGTTAACGATCGATCCTTGACCATCTGGTCAAGGCAGCGCTTGGTGATTGTGAAGGCGCGAGCAGCGCAGACGCGCGCTTCGGCTCCCGGATGCTTGCTGAAGCCTTTCCGCAGTGACTAAAATCATGATGCCTAAAAATCGCTAAATGTTTGTTGGATTTATCGGCGAAGGGAGCCACGTGCCATTGCAGCCCCATATGCAGCTGATCTCCGTCGATGGTCACATGATCGCGGCCGAGGTCTGAAGTGACCAGCTCCCGAAGAAGTACGCGAATGGTCGAACCTGCCCATCGACACCGGTTAGGTGAAACATGAGTGGTGATCGCAACCTCGTGATTGGTGCCAGTGGCTTTCTGGGATCTCATGTCACACGCCGATTGGTAGAGCGCGGAGCTTCGGTGCGGGTGATGTTGCGGCCGACCAGCTCGACGAAGGCGATCGAGGACTTGAACGTCGACAAGCACTACGGGGACGTCTTCGACACTGAAGCGCTGCGTAGCGCGATGGATGGTTGCGACAACGTTTTCTACTGCGTCGTCGACGCCCGCGCGTGGCTGCGTGACACGCGGCCGTTGTATCGCACTAACGTCGACGGACTGCGGAACGTTCTGGAGGTCGCGAAGGCAGCAGACTTGAACAGGTTCGTGTTCACCAGCACGATCGGAACCATCGGGGCCCCGGCTGACCGGCCGGCGACCGAGGACGACGCCAACGACTGGCACCACCTCGGCGGGGGCTATATCGGTTCGCGGGTAGAGGCAGAGCGTTTGGTTCTCCGCTGCGCCGAAGACGACGGACTTCCCGCCGTGGCGATGTGTGTGGCGATGACCTACGGCGCTGGCGACTGGCAACCCACACCGCACGGCGCGATGCTCGCGGCGGCAGCGGCCGGCCGCATGCCGATTTATGTCAAAAATCTTCCGACGGAATCCGTAGGCATCGACGATGCCGCCGAGGCAATGATCCTGGCCTCCGAGCGGGGACGACCAGGGCAACGCTACATCATCTCCGAGCGCTACCTCGAGATGCGCGATGTGCTTGCCACGGCGGCCGAAGCCGTCGGGGCCCGGCCGCCGAGGATCGGCATTCCCCTGCCCCTGGCGTATCGATTCTGCGCGCTCGGCGACGTGGCAGCCCGTGTGCTGAGACGGGAACTCATGCTGTCCACGATGAACCTGAGGTTGTTGGAATTGTTGCCGCAGATGGAGCATGACAAGGCGACGCGAGAGTTGGGCTGGTGTCCTGGGTCGACGCTCACCGCCATCGAGCAGGCGGCGCACTTCTTCCAGGATGTTGCGCGCACCCGGTAGTCGGGCCTACCTGGCGGCACGCGAGATTGCTGTACTCACGTGAGGGCAACCGGCAGAGCCGAGAACTCTGCGCGGATGAGGTCGTCAAGGCCGAGGCCGGGGGCGGCCAGCCACTGTTCGAGCGCACGTTCTAGAAGTAATAGGCTCACCGCCGCGAGCCGCCCGCAGTCGCCGTCGGGCGTTCTCAGCCCACGCCGCTGGGCGATCACCTTGGCCAATGTTTCGCAGTTGTCGATGTGGTTCTGTCTTTCCCGGCCCAGTAGCAGTGACGAGGTTGCGATTGCTTCGCGATACTGCGCGACGCGGTGGCGAATTCGCTTGAGCCCCGGGGCAAGAAGTGCGAACGATTCGCCCAATGCTTCGTAGTCCGACAGCGTCTCGTCCTGGGCGAGGTACACACCCTTAACGGAGTCGATGAAATCGAAACGACCGGAAAATAGCACTGATTCCTTGGTCGGGAAGTATCGGAAGAATGTGCGCGGCGACACTCCGGCCGCTTCGGCGATTTCGTCCGTGGTTGTCTGGTCGTAGCCCTGAGTACTGAACAGGCCCATGGAGGCTTCAAACAGCGCATCTCTCGTCCGGGCTGCGTGTTCGTCTCGCGGTGAGCGGTCGCCCCGCGCCATCGGTCTCCTCCTTCCTCTCGGTCGAGATCTCATCGCACAACAGCAACGGGCCACCGCGGGATCTCCGACGAACCATAGTATTAGCGTTATGGCAGCATACTGTCACTGTCTGTAAGGACTGGCGGCGATACTAGGCCGAACGCCATGGCGCTTGTCATGGGGTGAAACGGGGTGGTCAGCCGACTTTGGGAATGACCTCCTCGGCCACCCACTGCATGTGGTCGAGGAAAGCGTTGACGTCGTTGAGCGGTGGTGGATTCACCCAGGTATCGGTGACACCCAGCTCGGCGAGCATGTTGCATTTGTCGATGACCTGTTGGGCGTTCTGGCCGAACTGGGCGCTGGGATCC
>Ga0070668_100003629_pt1 | contig 11376 bp, 10 predicted proteins | sample KBSS43metaG_FD_64661 | JGI IMG/M metagenome (GOLD analysis project Ga0070668, IMG submission 64661) | Switchgrass rhizosphere microbial communities from Kellogg Biological Station, Michigan, USA - KBS S4-3 metaG | ecosystem: Host-associated > Plants > Roots > Rhizosphere > Soil ... | reverse complement strand
CATAACAAGGGGCGCCAGATCGGCCTCCGGTGTGTCCGACTCCATCTGAATCCGAAGACGGGTTTAGCTGGACGGATCGGGCTTCCGTGAGATCGTCGGGCTCATGAAGCGAGTGGCGATATACGCGAGGGTGAGCACGGCCGACCGCAACCAGACGGTCGAGAACCAACTGCGCGACCTTCAGGCCGTGGCCAGCCGCATGGACTGGATCATCGTCGCCACCTTCACGGATGAGGGCATCTCCGGCGCCAAGGGCCGTGATCGGCGCCCCGGCTACGACGCTCTGCTCAAAGGGGTCGCCCGCAAAGACTTCGATCTCATAGCGGCTTGGTCGATCTGTCGGCTCGGCCGGTCCCTGCCGGACCTCGTGAGCTTCCTCGGCGACATCCAGAGCAAGGGTGTCGATCTCTACGTCCACACCCAAGGGCTCGACACCAGCACGCCCAGCGGCGCCATGATGTTCCAGATGCTCTCGGTATTTTCCTCCTACGAGAGGGCCATGATCCGAGAACGCATCCTGAGCGGCTTGCGTCGCAGCCAGAAGCGGTCTGGCAGAAAGCCCATGGCCGACGACCGTGTGGAGGCGATCAGGAGATCGTTGCGGGACGGTCTCGGCATCCGTGGCGCCGCCCGCCTGCACAAAGCCTCGACCACGACCGTCACCAAGATCGCCCGCGAGATCATCGCCGCCTGACGCTCAAGCGACTCGTCCGATGATGCCTGCACGCTTCATCCAAACGGTCGTCGCCCATGCCTCCCGAAGAGCCCGATAGCCCGAGCTACCAGCAGGTCGAACACGGCCATCCTCACAATCGTGTCGGGTGCGCCAGCGAATTCAAGGACTTAGCGCGTAGTCGCGTTCTCTAGATGGCCCGCGCGTTTCGCGCCGCCTCATAGGCTTCGAAGATGATGTCCTCGTCCCGCCGCGTCGGCGACCATCCCAAGGTCTCAGTCGTGACGCTGGTGTCGAGCACGTAGTCTATGTCGGCGATCTCATATTGCTCGGGATGAAGCAGCGTGAGGCCGATCAGATCGAGAAAGGCCAGCGCGCGTTTGACGGCGAAACCCGGCGTCGGAACCAGGATGGAGCGGGAGCCGGCCCGCGCGATGGTGGCGCTGAGGAGCTCGCGTACGGTCGGCGGGTCGTCGGAGCCCAGGTTGAATGCCCCGGACGGGCAACCCAAGTCCGCCGCGCGGATCGCGGCTGCGGCGCAGTCTTCGACGGCGATCATCTGGTAGCGGTTGCCCCCTCCGCCGATCATCGGCACCGGCAGTCCGCGCGAGATCAACCCGAATAGCTTGGCCAAGACACCCAGGCGCCCCGAGCCTGAGATCAGGCGCGGCCGAAAGATCGTCGCCGCCAGCCCGAACTCCGTCGCAGCGTCACGGAGCAAGTCCTCCGCGGCCAACTTGCTCCTGCCGTAGGGTCCGAGCGGGCGCTGTGGATGGTCGGCCGTAACCGGCGTCTGGCGCGGCGAACCGTAAGTCATGTCCGTGGAGAAGAAGACGAGCCGGCGCGCCCCGCCCCGATTCATGGCCTCGAGAAGCCGGCTTGTCCCGTTGACGTTCACGTCGCCGAACCACGCGTCCTGGTCGTCGGCGGGCGTTCCCGCGTGGAACTGCCGGGCCGCCAGATGGTAGACGATATCGTCGGGTCCAAGACCAATGACGCGGAGGTCGTCGACGTGGCGGATGTCGCCTCGCACGAACTTTGCGTTCGCCTGGGCGGTCGGTGGGGGCGCAAGGTCGAAGACCAGGACGGGCTCGCTCCGCGCCGCCAGGTCGGCGGCGAGCCGCGTCCCGACGAAGCCAGCTCCGCCCGTGATCACATGCCGGGTCATCCGGCTGTTCGCGCGATCAGGAACACCCCGCCGCAGATCAGGGCGATGCCCGCGATCCGCGCCACGCCCACGGTCTCTCCGAGGAATGTCACCCCGAGCGCCGCGGCGATGACGTAGCCGATGGACAGCATCGGATAGGCGACGCTCACCGGCGCTCGAGCCAGGACCGCGAGCCAGAGGCCGATGCTTACGGCGTAACAGGTCATGCCGCCCCACAGCCACACGTTGCCCGAGAGCGCGAGCGCGAGCTGGACCGGTTGCCTGATTGAGGGGACGCCATCCGCGACCAGCATGGCCTTGCGCAAGGCCACCTGCGCCAGCGCATTCAGCGTGACGCTGACCACGATCAGAAGGAAGGTCGAGAGGCTCATAGGATCGGTCGGACCGCAGCGAGCCAAAGTAGGGCGACGGCGCCGGCATGGAACCAGCTCGTCCGGTCCTTGAGCGCGAAGACGACGGGATCGTCCTGCAACTCGCCGCGGTGCGCGCGAAGCCAAACGCGCAGGATCCAGGCCGCCAGGACGACAGAGATCATGAACAACGGCCCCACATTCGCATAAAGGCCCGTCATCCGCGCCTCCAGCTCCATGTAGAGGACCATGAGCAAGACCGCCGTCACGCCTGTCGCAAGGCCCAGGGACGTCGTGAGGAGGGCGTCTCCGGCGAGATAGCCGCGTCCGACGACGGGTCGGCCCGCCTGCTGCGCGCGCACCAGTTCGCCGTTGCGCTTGGCGAGGGCCAGCGAGGTGAAGAGCATGAAAGTGAAAGCGCCAAGCCACGGTGAGACCGGCGAGTCGACGAGCACCATGCCGGCGATCACGCGCACGGTGAAAAGTCCGCCGATCGTCATCGTGTCGATCAAGGGCTGCGCCTTGAGGGTGAACGAATAGAAGAGCGTCGTGACGACGTATCCAAGCGACACGAGCCCGAACGCCGGATGCAGGAGCAACGTCCCCGCCAAGCCCCCGAGCAGCAGGAGCAGGGCGGTCGGCGCGGCCGTGCGGATATGGATCTTGCCCGCGGCGAGAGGGCGCTGACGCTTGGTTGGGTGTGCGCGGTCGGCCGCAAGATCGCTCAGGTCGTTGATGAGATATGTGGCGGACGCCACCAGGTTGAACAGCACCAGTCCAATCGCTGCGCGCAGGAGGATCTCGGGGTTCAAGAACTGCTGAGATAGAACCAGCGGGACGAGCAGCACTGCGTTCTTCGACCACTGATGAACCCGCAGCGCGGTGAGCCAGTCCCGAAGGCCGCCTGAGGGCCAGGCGAACGCGTGATGAGGCCCAAGGCCTTCGCGCGCCAGACGCCCGTACAGGCCCGGGCCGCCGCCCATGACCAGCACCTCGCGGGCTTTCCGCCAAACGGGCAGATCGGCCCCGCTGTCGCCGACGTAGGCGAAACCGTCCCTAAATCGCTCGGCGACGGCTGCGGCCTTTGTCGATCCCTTGAGGTTGGTCCTGCCATCGCTTCCTTGCGCCGTCTCGAAGACCCCGACATGGGCGGCGACGCCGTCAGCGATGGACTGGTCGGCCGCCGTCACCAGGTGGACGCTGGCGCCGGCCGATTTGCGGTCGGCGGCGAACGTGAGCAGGGCCTCGTCGTAGGGTAGCGTTCGGACGTCGAGCTGAGCTGCTTGCGCCACCGCGCGCTTGAACGCGGCCCGCCCCTTGAGCAGTGCGAAGAGCATGCTTGGCGCCCGGCCGGGCGCCTTGAAGGCGACGAGAACGAGTTGCTCCAACAAGGTGTCGGTGTGGACCAGCGTACCGTCGAGGTCGATTACCAGCGGGAGGGGCGGTTCCGACATCACCGTCGCTCCGACAAGATGCGTGGCCGCGCGTTGCTAGGATCGAATATCCAGGCGCCGAGCGCGCAGGCGACCAACAACGTCCACCCCACGAACGTCAGGCTCAGGTTTCGCATCTCGGCCCGATAAGCGAGGACTGCGAAGAGCGGAAGGTTGACCATCAGAGTAAGGACGACATGCCCCCGCACGGTCTTCGGCGCAATTCTCCAGCCCGCCGCCGCGAGCAGGATCACGAAGGCGACGCCCACCACGCTGTAGGCCCTGAAGAGTAGCAAGCCATAGGTCTTTTCCATCTCGAACAGATGGAGCGGGTTAAGATAATACTCGATATTGTTGAGTAGATGGAATTCTGCCGAGGCGCCTGCATTTCCCGCATAGTAGTTACGAATCAAGAGGTAGATTCCGCCCGCAAGAACCGAGAGTCCTGCGGTGGCTGCTACGCCCCTGACGGCGCCCATGTTGGCGGCAAGGAACGGCAACAGTGTGGGAGCAAAGAATAGCATGGTCTCTTTGTTGAGCGTTCCGACGGCGACGATCGCAGCGAGGGGGATCACCCAACCTCTGGCCGCGGTGTAGACGGCCATGCTGAAAAAGAGGATTTCGGGAAAGTCGTAGAAATAGCCGCCCTGGCTGAGAAACAGCGGAAACATCAGCGCGAACAGGATACTCGCCGCGGCGCCGGCCGCGAGACCTGCGTATCGCGCGCAAAGCTGCGCCAGCACGACGAGCGCCGCAAACCACTCAGCGAACGTAAGATAGTAAAGGACGTTGTAGCGCCAGAAGGCGTCGTGCTCGGCGTTCAGGTAATAGGGCGGCCCCAGGTCTGACTTCCCCGGCTCCGGCGACTGCGCATAGACTTGGACGGCGGATTTTAAGCTGTCAGGCGTCGCCTCTGCGATCGCGTTTGTGATCCAGGGATTAAGCCGCCGGAACACGAACGGGCGCTCGGCCTGGCCGTCCAACATGAGCTCAGCCGAGAACCGGACCTCACCGTCGCGGAATCCCCACTTGTCGTAGTATCCGTTGAACGAAGCTGCCGCCGCGAGCAACAGCACGATCAGGTAGGCCAGGACTCCGGACAGCGTCCGCCATCCCAACGCGCCGCGCACCCCCTCAAGCTGCATCGCCATGCAGGCTCCCACCATTGCATGAGCATTTGCAACGACCGCAAGCGTTTGGGCCAGTCATAAACGCTACGAGACCACACCTCGGCGCCAATGCCGCCGCCGCGAGGCCCGACCCGGCCAGGTTGCAGGGATTGCACGCAGCCTCCCGCCGAAAGTGGCGCGTTCCCGGTCCTGGCCGTCGGCGCCTGGACCTGATGACCAAGTCGTGAACGTCGCCAGGACGTGGCAAAGAGCACCTTGCTGGTGTCGCGCTCAAGCTATCAATCTGAAAAATCGCTCGGAATTTTCCTGGAGAAAGCTGCGATTGCTTAGATCCGAAAAATGCGGCAAAGTAAATGAACGGTGAATATTGGAGGTCGAAATGTCTTCCTTGGCCGCAATGCTCGGAGCCACGATCCCACCCAATGAGGCCATGCGGGCTGCGGGCCACAGTCCAGGGTTGTCGTGGCTCGGCCGGACGGGGACTCCGGCCGAGGGTTCCCTTCCGCTCCACGCCGATCAGGTCCGGCGTTTCCGGCGGCAAGGGTTTCTGAGCATTCCTGACTTCGCCCCGCCCGAGGCTTTCGAGGACCTCGCCCGGTTGAGGTTCATTTTTGATCGATTGTTTGCAGCCCACACCGGGCGGAAGGACGGCAACTACTTCGACTTCGCCGGGGCGAAGACCGAGGAGGCGTCCTGCGCCGCGCCGCAGATGCTCCATATGAGCAAGTACGCGCCCGAACTGTTGGACAGCCCGATCGTCCAGCAGGGGTGGAAGGTAGCCCGTCAGGTGCTGGGCGAGCGCGCCCGGATGATTGTGGATCATGGCCTGCTGAAGCCTGCGGGAAGCGCGGCGGCGACTCCCTGGCATCAGGATGAGGCCTTCTGGAACGAGCGATACCACCATGACGGTCTATCCATCTGGATACCCCTGCAGGACGTCGACGAGCACAACGGCTGCATGCAGTTCGCATCCGGCAGTCATCGCAGCGGTGTGATGCCCCACCAGGCCATCAACAACGATCCAAGGATCCATGGTCTGGAAGTGGCGGGACTGCATCCGCCCCGCGTGGTGACTTGCCCCCTCAAACTGGGCGGAGCCACCCTCCATCATGCCCGAACGCTGCACTACTCCGCGCCCAATCATTCAGCCGCGGACCGGCGGGCTTACGTCCTAGTGTTCACGGGCCGCGTGCGCCGGCGGATCATCCCCTGCGAGCGGCCCTGGAACCACGCCAAGCCAGCCCCGCGTGACGACGGCGCCTCTGCGTGAATTCAAAGTGTCGGGTGTGTTAGCGAAATCAATGAGTTATGGCATGACTGCGGCCCTACGCCCGACGACCTGTCGTCGCCGGGCGTGGGGCCTTGGGCCGCTCAGTGGCCGGCCGGGCGGATGTTCTGGTTCACCCGGAACAGGTTCTGCGGGTCATAGGTCCGCTTCACCTGCGCCAGCCGCTCGTAGTTGGCGCCGTAGGAGGCGGCGAGGCGGGCCTCGCCCTCGTCGTCCATCATGAAGTTCACATAGGCGCCGGCGGCGTTGAACGGATGCACCGCCTCCCAGTAGCCGCGGCCCCAGGCCTTCAGGGCCTCGGCCTTGGCCGGGTCCGGGTCGATGCCGGCGATCACCATCGACCAGGTGGCGTCGCGCGCGCCCCAGGCGGTCTCGCCGGCGCCGACCCGATGCACCGCCCCGTCGATGGGATAGAGATGCATCAGCGACAGGCCGCTGGGCGAGCGGCGGGCCTGGGCGATGTGGGCGTCGATGGCCGCGTCGGGCAGGCTGTTGACGAAGTCGCCCTTCCAGTACCACTGCAGGCCCTTGGGCATCAGCGGGTCGAACAGGGTCTGCAGCGCCGGGAACGGCATCTCGCCCATCCAGTCGAGGATCGGGGCGGGCAGGGCCTCGCGCACCGGCCGCATCGCCGCCTCGCCCTCCGCCGCCGGGCCGTTGTAGCAGGAGATCAGCGCGCAGATCTTCCGGCCCCACAGCTCCTCAGGGAAGGGCGCCGTGGCGGGCACGGTCTTCAGGCCCAGGAACGGGCAGAGCTTTTCCGGCGCCGTGGGCAGGAAGTCGCGGTAGAACCGCATCACCTGGGCCGCGTGCTCGATGTCCCAGAAGATGGGACCCGCATAGACCATGCTCGCCGGGACGGCCTGGTAGAGGAAGCTGGTCACGACGCCGAAGTTGCCGCCGCCGCCGCGCAAGCCCCAGAACAGGTCCGGATGCTCCCGCGCGCTGGCCGTCACCACGCGGCCGTCGGCTAGCACCACGTCGGCCTCGATCAGGTTGTCGATGGTCAGGCCGTGGGCGCGGGTCAGGTAGCCGTGGCCGCCGCCCAGGGTCAGGCCCGCCACGCCGGTGGAGCCGACGATGCCGCCCGGCACGGCCAGGCCGAAGGGATGGGCGGCGTGGTCGACGTCGGCGTTGGTGCAGCCGGGCTCGACCCGGACTGTGCCGGCGACGGGGTCGACGCGGACGCCCTTCAGGGCGCTGAGGTCGATCACCAGCCCGCCGTCGCAGGAGCCGAGGCCGGGGCCGTTGTGGCCGCCGCCGCGGATGGCGATCAGCAGGCCCGCGTCGCGGCCGAAGTTCACCGCGGCCATCACGTCGGCCCCGTCGGCGCAGCGTGCGATCAGCGCCGGGCGCTTGTCGATCATGGCGTTGTAGAGCGCGCGAGCCTCGTCGTAGCGGGCGTCGTCCGGGCCGATCAGCTCGCCGCGGAACTGCGCCTTCAGCGCCTCTATATTCAGGGCAGGGGACTCGTACTTCAGGTTGGGGCTGGACATCCTCGATCCTCCGGCGACGGCGCCGCCATGGCGCTCGTCCGCTTCGGCCGCAATCTCCCGCCGACGCCGGCGGACGGCCAGTTCAGGATCTGTAGCCGCCTGGTACAGGAACTGAACTAGGCCGTCCCTTCGCCAGGGTTTACGGTCCGTCCCAACATAACCCCGTTGACGGGAGGCTTCGATGTCTTTGGGCAGCTACAAGCAGTTCTGTCCCGTGGCCATGGCCGCGGAGGTGCTCTGCGCGCGGTGGACCATCGTCGTGCTGCGCGAGATGGTCGCCGGCTCCACGCGCTTCAACGACCTGCGCCGCGGCGTGCCGCGCATGTCGCCGGCCCTCTTGTCCCAGCGCCTGAAACAGCTCGAGGCCGCCGGCGTGGTGCGGCGCGAGCCCTGCGCCGGCGAGGTCGGGGTGTTCGAATACCACCTGACCCCCGCCGGCCGGGAGATCGAGCCGATCGTCATGGCGTTCGGCGTCTGGGGCCAGCGTTGGATCAGCACGGAGCTGTCGCTGCAGCATCTCGATGCGCACCTCTTGATGTGGGACATGCGCCGCAGCCTCGATCCCACCCCGCTGCCCAGGCGCCGCAGCGTCATCCAGATGCGCTATCCCGAGCAGCCGGCGGCCGACCGCGCATGGTGGCTGATCGTGGACCCCGACGGCGGGGTCGACCTCTGCTCCATCGATCCGGGATTCGACGTGGACCTCTACGTCTCCTGCGACCTGCGCACGATGACCGCCATCTGGATGGGCCTGGACAGCGTCCGGCCCGCCGTCGGCGCCGGGCGTATGGTGCTCACCGGCGACCGCACGCTCGCCGGAAACATGCAGAGCTGGCTCGGCCTCAGCCCCTTCGCCAAGGAGCGCAAGCTCGCAAGCTGACCGGCCGGCGGCGGACCCGACCCCAGGAAATCTTCAAGGCCCCGCAGACTATTTCTACTGATCCGATAGGAATTAATGGTGTAGCTCGGCCTCTACACTTGGAGACCGCCCATGACGCCTGCGCTACGACGCCTGTTCACCTCCACCGCCGCCGCGGCGCTGGCGTGCTGCGCCGTGCCGGCGTGGGCCCAGGAGCCCGCGGGCGCCCAGGCCATCCCCACCGCCAACACCGCGCCCGTCGGCGTCAGCCAGGAGCAGTTCCTGGCGCTCATCGCCCGCCTCGATTCGCTGGAGGCGCGCAATGAAGAGCTGGAGCAGCAGATCCTCGACCTGAAGACGGTCGGCGCGGCCAACGTCCAGGGGGTCCGCGATCAGCTCAACGCCCAGCCGACGGTGACCGTGAACAATGCGCGTCCGCAGGTCGCCACCGCGGATGGCCGGTTCAAGTTCGCCCTTCGCTCGGTCGTGCAATTCGACGCCGCCCATTACAACGTGTCGCCGCGCACCGCCGCCGCCGACCTGGGCTCGGGAACCAACTTCCGCCGCGCCCGGCTGGGCTTCGACGGCACGGCCTTCAAGGACTGGAACTACGCGCTCTGGGGCGAGTTCGGCGGGTCCGGCGGCGAGTCGGCGGTGCTGAACCAGGCCTATATCGAATACGCGGGCTTCAAGCCCTTCGGCCTGGAAGAGCCGCTGCGCATCCGGATCGGCGCCTGGGCGACCCCGGCCGGCCTGGAAGACGCCACCAGCAACACCGAGTCCCTGTTCCTGGAGCGCGGGGCGGTGGCGGAGCTGGTGCGCAATTTCGCGACCGGCGACGGACGCACCGGCGTCGGCGCCACCCTGCGCGGGCCACGTTGGTACGCCTCGGCGCTGTTCTCCGGCAAGGTCGTCGGATCGCCGACGACCGCCGAGTTCGACCAGCAGACGGGCTACGCCCTGCGGGTCGCGTTTAATCCGCTCAAGGGAGCGGACTACGACGTCCACGTCGGCGCCAACCTGCAGAGCATTCTCAATCCGGCCGACACGACGGCGGGGCCCGCCACGTCCCGCGCGGTGCGCCTGCAGGAGCGTCCTGAGCTGCGGGTCAGCGGCATCCGTCTGGTGGACACCGGCGCGATCAATTCCGACGGGCTGACCGCCTACGGCCTGGAAGGCGGGGCGAGCTACAAGAACCTGTACGCGGCCGGCGAGTGGTACAAGATCGACGTCAACCGCCAGGGGACCTCGCCCTTCGATCCGTCCTTCTCGGGCTGGTACCTGCAGGGCGCCTGGACGATCACCGGCGAACGCCACGCCTGGACCAACGCCAACGGCGGCTTCACCGGCGTGCGTCCCGCCAAGCCCTTCGACCGCAGCAAGGGGACCTGGGGGGCGCTGGAACTGGCCGCGCGCTACAGCGTTCTCGACCTCGATGACCACGCCGGCGTCATCGGCCGGGCTACGCCCGCGGGGGGCATCCGTGGTGGTGAGCAGAAGATCACCACGGTCGGCCTCAACTGGTACCCCAACAACACCGTGCGATTCCTGCTCGACTACCAATGGGTGCGCGTGGACCGGCTCAACGCCGCCGGCGCCGACATCGGCCAGGATGTGGACGTCGTGTCGCTGCGTTCGCAATTCGCGTTCTGACCCATCAAGTCCCCGGAGCTTCTGAGATGAGCAACACCACCATCACTCGCCGCGGACTGGTCGCCACCGGTGCGGCCTTGACCGGCGGCGCGGCCGCCGGGCCGCTGTTGCTGGGCGGCGTGGCCCACGCCAGCGACCCGCTGACCCTTTTGAACGTGAGCTACGACCCCACGCGGGAGCTCTACAAGGATATCAACGCCGCCTACGCCGCGTACTGGAAGGGCAAGACCGGCCAGACGATCACCATCAACCAGAGCCACGGCGGCTCCGGCAAGCAGGCCCGCTCGGTGATCGACGGGCTGCAGGCCGACGTCGTGACGCTCGCGCTCGCCGCCGACATCGACGAAATCGCGCAGCGGGCGAAGCTGCTGCCGGCCAACTGGCAGGCGCGCCTGCCGAACAACTCCACGCCCTACACCTCGACGATCATCTTCCTGGTCCGCAAGGGGAACCCCTGGAAGATCCGCGACTGGCCGGACCTGGTGAAGCCGGGCGTGGGCGTGATCACCGCCAACCCGAAGACCTCGGGCGGCGCGCGCTGGGCCTATCTGGCCGCCTGGGCCTATGGGCTGAAGAACGGCGGGCCGGCCGCGGCCCAGGCCTATGTGACCAAGCTGTTCAAGAACGTGCCGGTGCTCGACACCGGGGCGCGCGGCTCGACCACCACCTTCGCCCAGCGCCGGATCGGCGACGTGCTGCTGTCCTGGGAGAACGAGGCCCATCTGACGATCGACGAGTTCGGCCCGAACTTCGAGATCATCTATCCCTCGAGCTCGATCCTGGCCGAACCGCCGGTGGCGCTCATCGACAAGAACGTCGATCGCCACAAGACCCGCACCCTGGCCGAGGGCTACCTCAACTTCCTCTACAGCCCGGCCGCGCAGGACATCATCGGCAAGCACCACTTCCGCCCGCGCAACGCCCAGGCGGCGGCCAAGTACGCCCAGGCCTTCAAGAAGATCCCGCTGGTGACCATCGACGACACCTTCGGCGGCTGGAGGAAGGCCCAGGCGATCCACTTCGCCGACGGCGGCGTGTTCGACAAGATCTACCAGCCGGCGTGACGGACCTCGTCGCGCTTCCCCCACGCCCAACGGCGGGCGAGGCCAGGCGGCCTCGCCTGGCGCGTTGGCGTGAGCCTTCGGTCCTGCCCGGGTTCGGCCTCGCCATCGGGGTGACGCTGGCCTACCTCGGCGCGATCGTCATCCTGCCCTTGACGGCGCTGGCGGTGCGCCCCTGGGAGATCGGACTCTCCGGCATCTGGCACACCCTGACCGATCCTCGGGTGTCGGCGGCGTTGAAGCTCAGTTTCAGCCTGTCGGCCTA
>Ga0070668_100003622_pt1 | contig 11397 bp, 8 predicted proteins | sample KBSS43metaG_FD_64661 | JGI IMG/M metagenome (GOLD analysis project Ga0070668, IMG submission 64661) | Switchgrass rhizosphere microbial communities from Kellogg Biological Station, Michigan, USA - KBS S4-3 metaG | ecosystem: Host-associated > Plants > Roots > Rhizosphere > Soil ... | reverse complement strand
CCGTGGTGACGCGCCGCACGCCGCTCGATTCCGCCCCGAAGAACGCCGGTCGCGGCGCGCCGCGCCGTCCCGCCTGCGCCATCAGTCCCACCCAGCCCGACGTCGTGGGCTGGGCCGCCGTGAGCTGCACCGCCGGCGGAAACGAATCGACGGGCAGCCCGCCCAGTCCAGCGGCGATCGGTGATGTCGGGGTGGCGGTGAGGTACCAGTCGCCATTCTGTGCCGCCGCGTCGCCACCGCCGCTGGGCCAGAGCCATGCACCACGGCCACGCACGTCGCTGGCCCGGTCCACCGCGCGCCCCTTGAGCACCACGAGGTCGGCGCCACGGATCGCCTGCCGCATCGCGTCCTCCGAGACCGGCTTGAGGTCCGTCATGGTGCGCCAGCTGTCGCCAATGCGCACATAGCCCCGCGCGGGAAGCGCCGCGACCTCGCGAATGGTGCGGAACAGGAAGCGAGCGTCCCAGTCACCCGGATTGGCGACCAGTACCACGCCCGGTGTCGCGGCCACCGAGAGGTGCACCATCCTCACGTCGGTGCGTGGCTCGGCGTCGCTGTTGTCCACGACATTCACCGACAGGAGGTGCTCCCCGGCAGTGATCCCGCCGGTCCCCGCGCGAAGGACGGCGCGCGCATCACCACCAGTTCCGCGGACGACCCTGCGCGTGAGCAGCGTCCGCTTGGCATCATCCGATCGAAGCTCCACGATCGCGGAGTCACGCCCGGAATCACCTGCGAAGCGAACGGTGATGTCGTAGCGCAGGGAGTCGCCGGCCGTGACCCGGGCGGGGCCGTCCACATTCACCACCGCGACGTCACGCGTCGAGGTCCGCGGGAGCACGTCGATACGGGTTCGTGCGAGGAGGTCGGCCGGCAGCTCGGTGGCGTCGTCGATTTCGCCATCGGTCAGGACGATCACCGGACGATCGCTCGCCGCGGCGGCGGTGAGCGCCGGTGCCAGCAGCGAACGTCCCCGGTTGGGCAGGCTGTCCACGCCGGGGCGCTCATCGCCAAACGTGCGCACCTCACCCAGCGAGTCGGCCAGGCGCCGCGCCGCGGCCCAGTCCCGCCCGCCCGAGGTCATGCTGAGCGAGCCGTCGAGCAGCACGATCGAGCGCCGGGCCGCGGGTGGCCGGGGACAGCTCACGTTGAGCAGCAGGACCCCGAGGGCCGCCCATGCGACGGCACGTGCGACGATCGCGGGCCAGGCCCGGCGACCAAGACGCTCTAGACCGAGATAGGTGCCGGCGGAGAGGGCGACGGCGGCGAGGACCACGAGGAGGATGCGCACGGGCCACCGAATATACGGGAGGAGGCCCCATCGCACGGAGCCCGATAGATTGTTGGACTATGACTGACGAATCACTTCGCTGGCAGCGGGGCGTCGCCGGGCGGCCGCTGCCACTGGGCTGGAAACAGTCCCACAACTACGGCGAACCGGGGGGCCCGCGTTTCGCCCGTGAGATTCCGGCGCTCGAGCGCAACGGACACCCGGAGGCGCGCGACCTTCGGATCGCGACCTACAATGTCGAGCTGGTGAAGCGGCCCGATGCGGTGCTCTCCCTGCTCGAACGGGAGCCTCGCCTCGGCGCTGCCGACGTCCTCGCCCTGCAGGAGACCGATGAGGAGCTGGTGGCGCGGGCGGCCGAGCGACTGGGCGCACACTACGTCTACTATCCGTCCATGGTGCATCCGGTCACCGGCCGCAACTTCGGTCCGGCGATCCTGAGCCGCTGGCCGATCGTCGAGGACGGCAAGGTACCGCTCCCCGGCCGCGGATGGACCCGTGGGACCCGACGCATCGCGGTCCGCGCGACGCTCGTCGTCCGGGGCACACTGGTCCGCTTTTACAACGTTCACTTCAGCACGTTGTGGGAGATGCTCCCGAGCGGACAGGATGCCCAGGCTGCGGCGGTCGTGGCCGATGCGAACACCAGCGCCGACCCCGTCTTCATCGCGGGTGACCTGAACCGCATGGGTGCGGGAAGGGTGTTCGCCCGGGCGGGGTACCACTGGCTGACCCGCGATGTCGGGCGGACCCATCACGTCTGGTCGTTCGACCATGTCTTCCTGCGCGGGCTTGAACCCCGGGGGGTGGCGGCTGCGTCGGTAGGTGAGGCCCTGGCGACCAGTGATCATCGCGCGGTATGGACCGCCCTCGACCTCGGGGGCGACTGACTGTCATGCCGGCCCCGCTTAAGTTGCGGTGTCGCAGTACCCTGAACCCTGTATCAAGGAGTTGATGTCCGATGGCAATCTCGAAGCAGTTCGTCACGGAAGTGCGCGCACTGGCAATCCTTCCCCTGGTCGGAGCGGCGCTGGCCGCTTGCGGCGGCAATAAGGTCGAGGGCACGGAATCGGCAACGGTCGCTGCAGTCCCCGGCGGTGGCGCGATCGTGGTGGAGACCTTCACCTCGTCGGCGACCGTGAGTGCGCTCAACCCGAAGGACCGGAAGGTCACGCTGCAGTTCGCCGACGGGAAGAAGACCACGTTCAAGGCTTCGCCCGACATGGTGAACTACAACCAGCTCCAGGTCGGCGACCAGGTGAACGCCGTCGTCACGGAGCAGGCCGTGATCTGGCTCTCGAAGAACGGCGGCCCGCCCTCGTCCGCGGTCGACGCCGGTGCCATACTGGCGCCGGTCGGCGCCAAGCCCGGCGGTATCGCCGTGGCGACGGTGGCCGTGACGGCCACGGTTACGGCAATCGATGCCGCGAAGGGCAAGGTTACGCTCCAGTTCGACACCGGCAAGCCGCAGACGTTCAAGCTGGGCAAGGGTGCGAACCTGAGCGGCATCAACGTGGGTGACCAGGTGAATGCGATCGTGTCCGAAGGTGTCGCGATGACGGTCACGAAGTCGTAAGTTTCCGGCTCCTCATGTGGGCTGTTCCACGCCGCCTGCCCTCTGGGGGCAGGCGGCGTTCCTTTTCAGAGGAGGCTTCCGTGTACCGCTTCACAGGATCGCATCGAATTGCCGGCCTTGTCGCGATGCTCGCCCTCACGGTCGGCTGCGAACGCCCGAAGCCGGCTCCAGCCACGGTCGATGCGACCGCAGCAACGGCAGCCCCATCGGTCGTGACCATCCGTGCCAAAGACTATGCCTTCGACGCGCCGGCTGAGATCACCGGCGGGACGGTGACCTTCCACTACTTCAATGACGGGCCCGACCTTCATCACGTCCAGCTCATCCGGCTTGCTGAAGGCAAGACCGTCGCGGACCTGCTGCAGGCTATGAAGGCCCCTGGGCCCTTTCCCAGCTGGGCCACCGTGGCGGGCGGACCCAATGTGGTCGATCCGGGGAATGAACTCACCGCCACGATCGACGTCATGCCCGGCGACTACGCCATCGTCTGTTTCGTCGACACGCCTGATCACGTGCCGCACCTCATGAAGGGCATGGCGCAGGCGCTGAAGGTCCTGCCGCCGGCGGCGGGAGCCTCCCCGGCCACAGCAGGCCCGGCGAACCTGACGATTACGCTGAGTGACTTCAAGTTCGAGCTGTCAGACTCACTGACCGCCGGGTCGAAGACAATTGATGTCGTTGTCGCACCTGGCCAGCCGCACGAGTTGGCCATCCTCCGGCTGCTGCCGGGAAAGACCATGAAGGACTTCATGGCGTGGGGCCAGACCTACAAGGGGCCGGTCCCGGTGAGTGTCGTGGGCGGCACGACCGCGGCGGTAGCGGGAATTCCGCAGCGATTCACCGTGAACATCACGCCCGGCGAGTATATCCTGGCGTGCTTCGTGCCCGATGCGTCCGATGGCAAGCCGCACCTCATGAAGGGCATGATGCGGACCTTCACCGTGAGCTGACGCTTGCTGTCGCCATGATCGACCGGGCTCCGGTCACAGATACACCCTTCACCCCCGGCATCGGCGTCACGCTCGATACGGCGGATCCAAGCCAGCTGGGCGATAGCGTCCCCGGCTGGCAGGTGGAGTACCTGCAACTCGGCCAGGGACGCTTTCACGGCCGCATCACCCTGGCCCAGACGGCCCGCATGCAGGTCCTGACCAAGGACTGGAACACCGGCATGCTGGTCCGCGGTGTCGCGCCACCGGGCATCGCGCTCCTTGGCGCGCCACTCATCGGGGCCGGCCCCTCGCTGATCCGTGGTCGGACCATCGCGGAAAACGAAATCGCTTTTGCCGCCTCGGGAGTGGAGCTCGATTTTCGCAGCCTGGCCGCGGAACACCTCTTCATGATCGCGGTACCGGAGGACCTGCTCGAGCGCCACGCGATACGGTTGCTCGGGCGCCCGGTCACGGCCCTGTCCCGCGGCAGCCGGCTGCGGATGAGGGCCGGCCCGGAGGAACTGGAGCGCTGGTTCGCGGGACTTGATCTCGCGCGCTACTGCCGGCAGCCCGCGACACTCGAGGACCCGGTCACGGCCCGGCAACTCGAGGAGAAGGTCGTCGACGGCCTCCTCGGATTGCTGGCAACCGATGAGCGTCCCTTCAATAGCCGCGGCGGCGTCCGGATCGCGAAGGAAGTCGAGGGCTACCTGCGGGACCACCTTCAGGACCGTCTCACCATCGGCGACCTGTGTGCTGCCCTGGGAGTTCCCGAGCGTACGCTTCACGTGGCCGTAAGGAGCCACCTCGGCCTGTCGCCCATGGCGCTGGTCAAGACCATGCGCCTCAACGCGGTGCGACAGGCCCTCCGCTCGGCAGCCCCGGGCACGCAGGTGATGGATATCGCAGCAAGGTGGGGATTCCAGCACGCAGGCTGGTTTTCACAGGACTACAAGAGGCAGTTTGGAGAAAGCCCGAGCCAGACACTACGCCACCGCATGGACCTCGCTATGGTCGCTGCCCGCTGAGTTCCTGCAGCCGGGTCACGTAGGCCATCGCCGCCCGGACATCGCCCGCCTCCCGCGAGTACGACGCAAGCGCCTGCAGCACCTGCAGGTCATCGGGATGCTCCTTCAACACCCGTTGCAGCTCCTTCACGCCTTCCGCCGGCTTACCTGTGTCGTGCAGCGCCACGCCGTAGACGTAGCCGAGCCGGGCGTCCGTCGGGGCCAGCCCCGCCGCAGTCTTGAGTTCCGCCAGCGCGGCTGGAAACTGCCGCTGCCGGATCAGGGTGAGGCCCAGCGAATAGTGCAGGTTGGGATTGTCGGGGGCCTTCCGCAGTCCGTCCCGCAATGCCGCGCCGGCGCCCGTCTCATCGCCCGCGGCCCGCAGGAAGTCCGCGAGGTTGACCCAGGCCGGAACGAAACTCGAATCGAGCGCAATGGCGTGGGCAAACGCATCGACCGCGCGTGAGCGGTCGCCCCGCAGCGCGTACAGCGTGCCGAGATTGGTCCACGACTCCGGCCGGTCGGCGTTGAACAGCTGGGTGTCGATGTACTCCTGCAGGGACCTCGCAAAGGCGGCCTTCGACGAGTCGGGCAGCTGTCCCTCGAGCATCGCAAGCGCGCGTGCAGCGTCGATGCGCACCGACAGGATGGAATCGGCGAGGCGCGGCGCGAGGAGCCGGACACGCTCGGCAGGTTCGACGTCCTCGAGCGCCGTGACCGCTGCCGCACGAAGCAGTGGATCGCGATCGGCCAGGACCACCTCCGCCGCCGAAACCGCACTCGGCGATGCTGCGCCAGCCAGCCGGCTGAGCGCCGTCGCCCTGGCGATCGCGGGCTGCAACGTATCTCCTGCGAGCCCGATCAGGCGCGACTGCGATCCCGGGATCCGGAGTTCCGAGTCGTGGAGGGCCACGGCGTAACGCTGGTAGCCCTCTGGCGCGTGCCCGTACCACTTGGCCACCTGGTCCGCAGCCCACTGGGGCGTCTGCTCGCGGTGGCACTGGTTGCAGGTGTTGGGCACGCCGAGCTGCACCGTCTGCTCGGGGCGCGGCACCCGGAAGCTGTGGTCATGGCGCGAATCGATCACCATGAACGTCGAGCGGGGCATGTGGCAGCTCACGCAGTCCACCTGCTTCGTCCCGGCGGGATGATGATCATGGGCCGGGCCCTCGTACTTCTCCTTCGCGTGACATGAGAGGCATACTTGGGCGCCCGGGGCGCGCAGCTGCTGGGTATGCGGATCATGGCAGTCGCTGCAGGTGACGCCCTTGCGGTACATCCGGCTCTGCAGGAACGGCGCGTAGTTGTAGACCTCGTCGCGCATCTGGCCGTCAGCCCAGAACAGCCCCGGCTCGAGGAGCGCCACCTGCTCGGTTGTCCCGAGGGCCTGCCCCGGCACGTAGCCGTCCTTCAGTTGCGCGCGTCGCGAGTGGCAGAGACCGCAGGTCTCGATCTCCTTGTCGGTTTTCCGTGGGCTGCTCCGGACACCGATGCCGGTCGTCGGATCGATCGGCCAGGTGACGCCATTCCGCTCGTTGAACTCCACCACGAGCCCCATCCGGCCTCGGTTCCCTGTTCCCTTTTCCCGCTTCCCCGCCTTGCCTGCCCACTCGACGTGCGCCGAACCCGCTCCGTGGCACGCCTCACAGTTGACGTTGATGTCGGTCCAGGAGGTGGTGTAGCGGGGCTGGGTCGCGTCGTAGTTCTTCTTCACGTTCGTCGAGTGGCACTCGGCGCACATGAAGTTCCAGTTCTGGTCCCTGCCGGTCCAGTGGATTGATTCGCCCGGGAGGATCTTTTCGCCCGGATAGAGCGAGAACCAGCGCTGGCCGCCGTCCTCCTTCGCACGGGAATCCCACGCCACGGTCAGGGACTGGATGCGGCCATTGTCGATGTCGATGAGGTACTGCTGCAGCGGGAAGAGACCGAAGGTGTACTTCACTTCGTAGTCGTGCGCCTTGCCGTCCGGTCCCTCGGTGTTGACGATGAACTTCCCATCGCGCCGGGAAAACCGGGTGGTGACCCGGCCATCGTTGAAGCTGGTGTTGTCGAAATTGGCGAGGACGGTGGAGTCGGTCGCGTGCTTCATCGCCCCGGCGTGCTGCGACGGTGCCCAGGCGGTGGCTTCCTTCTCGTGACATGCCACGCAGGCCTGCCCGCCCACATACTGCACGCTGGCCACGTCGACGTCAGCCGATTTCCCCGCCCGCTCGCCGCACGCGGCGAGAGAAAGGGAAAAGAGAACGAGGGCGCGGCAGACAGACGGATAGGTGCGGAAGGTCACGCAGGATCCTAACCGTGCGCGCCGTCACGCCGCTACCTCTTCCCGCTTCCCTCTTCCCTCTTCCCCGCTATTCGTACCGCAGCGATTCCACCGGGTCCACTGCGGCCGCCTTCCGGGCCGGCAGGATGCCCGCCACCAGTCCGACCGCCACAAGGAGGGCGACACACCCGAGCGCGATCGGCCACGACAGCCGCGGGTTCAGGATGTACTGCATGGCGGGGTTCTCCTCCGCCGGGATGGTGTCCACCCCTGCGACGATGGCGGCCGCCGCGGCGAGCCCCACCAGTCCACCCGTGATCGAGATCGCCATGGCCTCGAACATGAACTGGCTCATGATGTGCCGCTTGCGGGCGCCGAGCGCGAGCTTGACGCCGATTTCGTGGGTCCGTTCGCGCACCACGACGTACATGATGTTGGCGACACCCACGCCCGCGACCAGCAGGGTGAAGGCGCCCACCAGGCCCATGAAGATCTGGATGCCGAGGCCGACCTTCAGGTTCTCCTTTTCCCCCTCGATGAAGTCCCACATGCCGAGGGCGCGCTCGTCCGCCGGGTCGAAGCGGTACTTCTTGCCCAGTACCCGGAAGATCTCCGCCTTCACCGATGGCCCCAGCGATGCGTCGCGCGGCCGGACGATGAGGTGGTTGACGAAGCGGAAGCCGTAGATCGTGCGGAAGGTCGAGTACGGGATGACCGCGCGATCGGCATCGGGCCCGTTGTTGCTCGAGTCCTGGAACTTCTTCTTCAGCACCCCGATGACCACGAAGGGCAGCCCGTCGATGGTCATCGTGCGGCCAACCGGATTGTTGCCCGTGCCGAACAGCTTGTCCGCCAGGTCATTCCCGAGGAAGACGACGCGACGCTTCTGCGCAATGTCGGTCAGGCTGATGAAGCGGCCCCTATCGGCCGGCTCCATGTGCCGGGCGACCTCGTGGTCCGGCGCCACCCCTTCGAGGAAGGAGGTGGTGCGCTCCCGGCCCACCGATACGGCCGCACCCCACCTGCCGTACGAGATCGAGCCGCGGTCGATCGCCGGGATCGAGCTCAGCAGCAGCGGCAGGTCGTCCTCGACCAGCCGGATCCGCCGCCCCTGTGCCAGCCCGGCGAACGTCCTGCTGGTCTCGCCACCGTAGATCACGAAGATCCGCTCCCCCGCGCCGAGCAGGCCGTCGCGCAGCGACCGCTTGAGCCCCTCGCCAAACGCCAGCAGTAGCACGATGGCGAGCGCTCCCCATGCCACCGCCAGGAACGTGAGGATGGCGCGGGTGCGCTGGGCCTTGAGGTCGCCCAGGAACTCCTCGAGCAGGATGCGCAGCATTCGCTCAGGTCCTCAGCGCTTCGATGGGATCGAGCCGCGACGCCTTCCGTGCCGGGAACAGCCCCGCCACGAAGGCAACCACCGCGAGCAGTAACAGCGTCACCAGCATCACCAGCGGCGAGATGACCGGACTGCCGACCGCATCCTGGATCGGCAGCTCCGCGGTGGCCTTGACCAGGCCGATGGAGAGCAGCATGCCGAAGAACGCACCCATGCCGACGATGAGGCAGGTCTCCACGAAGAACTGGATGAGGATGTCGCGGCGCGTGGCCCCGACGGCCCGGCGAATGCCGATTTCCCGGGTACGCTCGCGCACGACGATGTACATGATGTTGGCGACGCCGATGCCGCCCACCAGCAGCGTGAAGGTGCCCACGATCCCGAAGAAGGCATTGAAGGCGACGAACATCGCCCCGAAGCGCGTCTCCCACTCGCTGGTGTCCCACACACCCAGCGCGTCCTCGTCGGCGGGATCGAAACGGTACTTGCGACCCAGCGTCTCGTAGACCCGCTTCTCCGCCACCTTCGTGAGCTCGGGACTCGCCGCCCGGTACACGATGTTGTTGAGGAACCGCCGGCCGAAGAGGGCGAAGTGGGTGCTTGCGGGAATGAAGATCCGGTCCTTGTCACGCTGCTGGTACGAGGAGTTCTGCAGCTTGGGCTTCATCACGCCGATCACGATGAACGGGGTGTCGCCGAGGTAGACCTGCTCCCCGATCGGGGACTGCTCGCCGAAGAGCAGCGTCGCAAGCTCGTCACCCAGTACCGCCACCCGGCGCCGGTCGTCCACGTCCTGCTGGTTGAGCCACCGTCCACCGGCCTGCGGGATGATGTTCCGCATGTCGCCGTACACCGGCAGGATGCCGGTCACCGCCGGGTTCGCCGCCTTCACGCCCCGGCGCACCTTCGAGCGGGCGATGTACTCCGGCGAGATCTGCTCGATCTCCGTCACTTCGCTGCCCAGCAGGGTCGCGTCGGCTTCGGTGATCTGGATGTTCCGGCCGTTCGGGAAGCCGGCGAACGCCTTCGTGGTGCGGCCGCCGAACAGGATCACGATCCGGTCACCCAGCCCGTGGAAGCGCTTCTTCGTCTGCCGCTCGAGCCCGACGCCGAACGCCAGCAGCACCACCACCGCCACCGTGCCCCAGGCAATGCCGAGGACGGTGAGGGCGGTGCGAAGCTTCTGTGACCGGATGTCGGCGAAGAACTCGCGGAACACCTCAGGTGATCTCCTTGGGCGGCTTCTCCATCACCAGCTCACCCTCGGCGAGTCCCACGAGCACTTCCACATTGATCGCGTCGCTCAGCCCGGTCTTGATGTACCGCTCGGTACCGGTGCCGTCGGTCTGCTTCACCTGCACGAACGACGAGTCGTTCCGCAGGGTGATCAGCCGTTCCGGAATCAGGAGGACGCTGTCGCGCCGCTCGATGATCACCTCGGCGTTGGCCGAGTAGCCCGCGCGGAGCGTCGTGCCTTTCACCTCGACCAGCTGGATCTCGATCGGGAAAACGGTGGCCTGCTCCTGCTTCCGTGCCTTGAGCCAGATCTTAGACAGCTTGCCCTTGACCTGTGCGTCGGGCAGGGCGCCGATCTTGATGACGACCGGCATCCCCTCGGTGAGGCGGCCGACGTCGATCTCGTCCACCGTGCCGCGGAAGATGAGGTCCTTCATGGCCGCCATGCGCATGAGCACGGTGCCTTCCTGGTACGGCGTGAGCGGCACCACCGGGTCGCCGATCTCGATCGAATCCTCCAGCACGAACCCGTCGATGGGCGAACGGATCACCGTCTCGACGGCGTTGTCGCCGCCCACGATCCTGCCGCTCTCCTGCAGCGCCAGCCGCTCCTGCGACAGCGAAAGCTGCACGGTGGACTCGTCGACCCGGCGCTGGGCCAGTTCGACGTCGGTATCCGAGTTCAGGTTCTGCTTCTTCAGCTCCATCTGCCGCTCCAGATCCTTCTGCAGGTTCTTGAGCTCGATCTGCCGCATCTCGATGCTCCGGCGCAGCTCGATCAGCTCCAGCGGCGTCGGGTTGGGGGAGATCTCCAGCAGCGGCGCGCCCTTTTTCACGTAGTCACCCACCTCGGCGTACCGCTTGCGGACCACGCCGGCGAGGATCGACTTCACCCCGACCTCGACCCGCGGCTCGATCGTCCCGATCGCCATCGCCTTGTCGGTGAGTTCACCACGTGTCACGGCCACCGGCTTCGGGCCCTCGTCCTTGGGGGCGCTGAATTTCTTCTTGGCCGCCCACCCCCCGGCTGCCAGGAGAGGGACGAGAATCGCAAGAATGACGAGAGTTCGACGCTTCATGACTAGCTGCTCCTGCTTGGATGCATGTGGGGCGGTTGGAGCCACTTACGGGACCAGCCCCAATGAGGTTTCAGTAAGGAACGACTCGAAATGGACGTGATGTGGGCCAGTCAATTCGGGTCACATCTACATCAGACAGCCGGCGGCAGGATTTGGTTGGCAGCGAGTGCAGTTCAGGCGGTCTTTGCGGCGGCAAGAGCCTCCTTCAGCGTCATGGTCTTCTCGTAGAGCGACCGGCCGAGGATCGCGCCCGCGCATCCAGCCGCACGCGCCTCGGCCACGTGCTCAGCCGAGGCAAAGCCTCCACTGGCGATGACCTCGGCACCCAGGCCGATGATCTCCTGGCACCCCTCCAGGTGAGGCCCGGTCAGCATGCCATCGCGCTCGATGTCGGTGTACACGATGGTCCGGATACCGGCGGCGATGGCCCGTTCGGCGGCTTCCGGGACCCGCACACCGGTCCGCTCGGTCCAGCCCCGCACCGCGACCATGCCCTCGCGGGCATCGAGCCCCACCGCCAGGCGCTCGCCTCCCACTGCCTCGACCGCCTCCGCCATGAGCTCGGGCCTGCGAATCGCCGCGGTCCCCACGACCACGCGAGCCGCGCCCGCGTCGATCGCCGCCGAGATGGCCGCCAGCGTCCGGAAGCCACCACCGGCCTGCACCTTCACTCCCGT
>Ga0070668_100003619_pt1 | contig 11403 bp, 10 predicted proteins | sample KBSS43metaG_FD_64661 | JGI IMG/M metagenome (GOLD analysis project Ga0070668, IMG submission 64661) | Switchgrass rhizosphere microbial communities from Kellogg Biological Station, Michigan, USA - KBS S4-3 metaG | ecosystem: Host-associated > Plants > Roots > Rhizosphere > Soil ... | reverse complement strand
TATGTCGATACCGCGCCGCGCGTGGCCGACCTTCTGCAGAAGCGTACCGAGGTCCGGCTGATCGCCTATCCCGGCATGGGCGACTGGTTTCCCGAGGCGCCCGGCGCGAAGGCCGGGGGCGGCCGGGCGCTGATGCCGGCCGAGTATGACGGCAAGCGGCTCGGCAAGGATTTCGCGCGGCTGCGCCTGCCGCTGGAGGTGTTCAACGCGCCCGGCGGCTTCATGGTCGATCTGCCGGATATCCCGCATCTGGGCGCGGTGGGCAGGTCGCTGAAATCCACCCTGTACGCCGGCCGGCTTTATCTGCGATTCCTGCGTGATCGTCGGCGTTTTGGCCGGGGAACGCGGTTGACCATGGGCAATGCGCTGGCCGCCGGCCTCCTCAAGGCGGCGCTCGAGGCGGGCGTCGAGATGTGGACCGATGCGCCCGCGCTCGATCTGTTGCGCGACGGCGACCGTGTGTCCGGCGCGCTGGTCCGACATCAGGGGCGCGAAGTCGCGGTGGAGGCGACGCGCGGCGTCCTGCTCGCCTCCGGCGGCTTTTCCGCGAACGAAGAGATGCGGCGCAAGCACATCCCGTTCGGCGACCAGCACCATTCGCTCATGTCCGATGCGAATGCGGGCGATGGCATCCGCATGGGGCAGGCGGTGGGCGGCGCATTCGTCGACAGCGGCTTCCAGCATGGCGGCTGGGTAATGCTGTCGCTGATACCCCAGCCGGACGGGTCGTTCGTCAAATTCCCGCACCTGGTCGCAGATCGGCCGAAGCCCGGCATCATCGCCGTGAACAGATCGGGCGAACGTTTCACCAACGAAGCGTCGCTTGATCCGGTCTCGGCAATGCACGCGAGCGGCTCGCTGCCCGCCTGGCTGATCTGCGATGCGCGCGCGATCAGGAAATACGGGCTCGGGCCGGTGCGCCCCGGCGGCATGGGGCTCAAACGGCATCTCCGCCCCGATTACATCGTGTCCGCGCCGACACTCGCCGGGCTGGCGGAGAAGCTCGGTATCGACCCGGCCGGACTGCAACGCACCGTCGAGCGACATAACGGCTTCGCGCGAAGCGGCGAGGATCTCGACTTCGGTCGCGGCAGCAGCATCGGGGATCGATCGCTGGGCGATCCCGGCCATAAGCCCAATCCGAATCTGGGAGAGATCGGCGTCGCACCTTTCTACGGCCTGCGCATCCATCCCGGAGATTCGGCTACCATGCTGGGCCTGCGCGTCGATCGCGAGGCGCGGGTGCTGGATGGCGATGGCAAGCCGATCGACGGGCTCTACGCGGCCGGGCTCGACATGTATTCGGTGTTTCGCGGGCGTTCGCCGGGTGGCGGTTCGAACAACGGCCCGGCGATGATCTTCGGCTTCCTGGCGGCGGAGGCGATGGCCCGCGGGCTCAACCGCGCGGCGGGCGAGGGGAGGTGACCTCGGGCGATCCTTCACGGGCGCGCGCCACAGCCGCCCCCGGCGACATGCGAACGACGATTGCCGCCGGTCAGGTCAGCAGGAAGCCGCCCTCCACGGCAAAGGCCTGGCCCGTGATGTAATTGCCGCCGCGGCCCGCCAGCATCGCCACCAGCGGCGCCACATCCTCCACCGTCCCGGTGCGGCCCACCGCGAAGCGGGTGGGGTCGAGCGAGGGGCCGCTGGGCTCAGGCAGGCGATGTTCCCGGAACTGTTCGATCGCGCCGGGATGGGCGATGGCGTGGGGCATGACCACGTTGACGAGGATGCCGTCGGCCGCGAGATCGAGGGCGAGGCTGCGGGACAGCGCGTTCACGGCGCCCTTCGACGCGCAATAGGCCGCCGCGCCGTCCATCGTCGGGTGGAGCGCCGCCGCCGATGATATGTTGATGATGCGGCCTCCCCCGCCGGCGCGCATGACCCGCGCGGCCTCGCGCGCGCACAGGAAAGTGCCGCGCACGTTAACGTCCTGCATCCGGTCCCAGAAGGCGCTGTCCATCTCCGCGAGCGGCTTCATCCCGATCATCGCGGCATTGTTGACGAGAATGTCGATCCCGCCGAGTTGCTCCGCCGCCGCGTCGATCATCGCCACGATGCTGGCCTCGTCGAGGAGATCGACCGGCACGACATGCCCGGTTCCGCCGGCCGCCTCGATCGTCCGCAGCGTCTCGCGCGATCCGGCCTCGTCGCGGTCGGCCAGCGCGACGCGCGCGCCAAGCCCTGCGAGCAGCCCGGCGATGCCGCGGCCAAGCCCCCGCGCCGCGCCGGTCACGATCGCACGCCGTCCGCGCAGGCCGAAAATGTCGTCCGCGATGCTCATGGCTGCCTCTCCGTCACATTATCGTCTGCGAAATCGTCTGCGAAAACGCTAGCGAAGGCGGTGGGAGCCTCTGACCTGCCCGATTATAGGCCGCGTGCGTTGGCAAAAGAGACACCCTCTTTAGCCAGCCCGGTCTTTGTGTGGGCGGCGTACAGGAGGGGCAGCATGGTTGTTCCGAGGCCGTCTCCCCGCCTCGCTCGGCGGGAAGGACGTGCCGGCGGACGCCAGAGAGCGCTGCCAGGGATTGCCCCCATCCGGCGGCAGGTCACGGAGGGACCGTGTCACTCCACCCCTCGCTCGCAGGAGGAATGATCGGCATGGCCAGCGAGGGCAGCGCGCGATCGGCGGCGGACGACCGTCAGGCGATCGCACAGCAGATCTATCTCTATTGCCGCGCGATGGATCGGATGGACCGACCGCTCGGCTATTCGATCTGGCACGAGGATGGCGAGGCCGATTACGGTGAAGCCATTTTCCGTGGGACCGGCCACGGTTTCATCGACTTCGTGAACGGCCGCCATGCCGAGATGCAGGCCCATTCTCACCAGGTCACCAGTCTCATCATCTTCCTTGATGGCGACCGGGCGACCAGCGAGAGCTACGTCACCGCTGCGCTCCGCATGGTCGACGGCGAGGGCGAGAAGGAGCTGACCGTCCGCGGCCGTTATCTCGACGGGTGGTCCTGCCGCGCTGGCCGATGGGCCATCGACAAGAGGGTCTTCGTCCACGATTTCGAGGATATCCGTCTCGTGCAGCCGACGGGCATTCCGTCACGCGGGGCGAGGGACAGGTCCGACCCGTCCTACGCCATGCTCGCGATCGGTAACTGAAGCGAGCGCGGATTCTCGATGTCATCGGCGCGCTGGCGGCCAGGGATGGAGACGATATGACCGACAAGGTGGCATTGGTGACCGGCGCGAGCCGCGGCGTGGGGAGAGGGGCCGCACGCGGGCTCGGATCGAAGGGCATGACGGTCTATGTAACCGGTCGTTCGACCGAGGGGCTGGCCGCCGCGGTGGATGAGATCGACCGGGCGGGCGGTCGTGGCATCGCGATCCCGTGCGACCATGCCGATGATCGCCAGGTGAAGGCGGCCTTCGAGCGGATAGAGGCGGAAGCCGGCAGGCTGGACCTGCTCGTCAACAACGCTGCTGCTGTCTACGGCGAGGAACTCGGTAAGCCCGGTCCCTTCTGGGAAAAGGATTTGAAGCTGGCCGAGATGATCGTTGTCGGCCTGCGATCTGACTATGTCGCGGCCTATCATGCGGCGCCGCTGATGATCCGCACCGGCGCCACGCTGATCGCCAACATCTCCTTCTACGGTGCCGTTTCCTATTTCGTCGGCCCCGCCTATGGCGCGGCCAAGGCGGGCACCGACAAGATGGTGCACGACATGGGCATCGACTTCGCCGACACCGACGTCTCGATCGTATCCTTCTGGCCCGGCTATGTCCGCACCGATGAATCGAAGGCGATCCCCGACGAATACTTCCCGGCAGAGATGCAGGCCATCCTGCCGGAGTTCGAGACGCCGGAATTTACCGGTCTGGTGCTCGCCGCACTGCTGGAAGATCCGCGGCGCAAGGCGCTGTCGGGCCGGGCGCTGATCGGCGCGGAGCTGGCGCGCGATTATGGAATCAAGGATCTCGACGGCAAGCAACCACGAGACTGGACCGAGACGATGGGACGGCCACAACGCTTCTTCGTCGCCGGTAAGCAGGAGCAGGCGGCATGATCGAAGCGATACTGGTGGTGCTCACGAACCCCGTCGAGGGGCGTGATGACGACTTCAACGACTGGTACACCAATATCCACACGCGCGATGCGATGCGCTTCCGCGGCTCGATCGCGCAGCAGCGGTTTCGCCTCGCGGCCGAGCAGGCGCAGCCCTATCCGGCCGGCCTGCCGGTCGCCCGCTATCTCGCCCTCTATGAGGTGTTCGATGCCGAGCGGTTCGTGCAGGAGCATGTCGACAGCGCACTGACGCCCCGCATGGTCGTCGAGGACTCGATCGACATCTCGCGGCTCGACGATTTCCATTATTATCCGCTCCAGTTTCGCGACAAGGCGCCGCGCACCTTCGACAAGGGCAGCGTGGTGCTGGAGCAGATCAAGGCGAAGCCGGGCCAGGAGGCCGCGCTTCGGGACTGGTATAACGACCATTATCTGCCGGGCCGCTTCCGGGAGGCCGGAATCATCACCGGCGCGTTCCTCGCCTATGACCGTCACGCGCAGCTCGTCGAGTTCGATCCCGCGCATGACCATGTCGGGATCTGGCGGCTTTCGGACGATGGGGCGCGGGCGCTCTGGCGATCGCGCACGCTGCTGGAATGTCCCTATATCGATCAGGAGACGCTGGCCGTGACGTGCTGGGATGCGGTCACCCACCGGATCACCGAGGATCAGGTGCACCATTCGACCCCCGAGGCGGAAGCCGCCGAGGCGCGCACCCGCGCGCGAATCGTGGCGGCCGGCACCGAGCTTCGCGACCGCGGCGAACATCTGAAGCATTGAGGCGCGGACGATCCGCGAACCGCTGAACGGGAAGGGTGCGCCGGTCACGGGTGCGTCGCGGAGCATTCAGCCGTACGGCGGTCGCCCAGGGATCCCACGGTCCCGGAATGTTGACGCCCTGTCCAACGATCGTCGATCATCGGGCGCGATATTGATTGTCCGCCCGATGGTGCGGACCTACTGTCGCCTCAAACAAAATACTCAGGAGCGTCATGGACGTTGTTCATGCCAAGGCGGCGGTGTTTGACCATGCCGGCGGCGCTGACGTGATCGAGCTCAGGTCGGTGGCCGTACCCGCGCCGCAAGACGGAGAGGTTCGCGTCCGCATCAATGCGATCGGCCTGAACCGATCGGAGGCGATGTTCCGCGAAGGTTGGCATCCGGTCCAGCCCGACTTCCCTTCGCGGCTGGGCTATGAAGCGGCCGGAGTCGTCGAAAGCATCGGTGCAGGCGTAACCCGGTTTGCGGCCGGCGATCGCGTGTCGACGCTGCCGATCATGGAACTCAATGCCCGCGGTGCCTATGGCGAGATGTTCACCGTGCCGGCGGCCCTCGTGGTCGAGAGTCCGCCCGAGTTGAGTGACGAGGAAACGGCGGCGCTCTGGTCGAGCTACATGACCGCTTACGGCATGGTGGTCGAGCTGGTGAAGATCGAGGCCGGCGACTGGATCCTGGTCACCGCGGCATCCAGTAGCCTGGGGCCGCCGATCATGCAGATACTGGCACAGCTCGGCGCGCGCGTGATCGCCACGACCCGGGGCCGCGAGAAGGCCGAGGCGATCCGTGCCATGGGTGCCGAGCATGTGGTCGTCACCGGGGACGAGGATCTCGCCGAGCGCGTCATGGCGATCACCGGAGGGCGTGGCGTGCGCTTCGTCTTCGATCCGGTCGCCGGGCCGTTGGTCGAGACACTGGCGCAAGTGACGCAGCCGTACGGCGCGATCGTGCTCTACGGTGTGCTGGATTTCGCGGCGGCCCCATTGCCGATCATGCCCGTGATCGGCAAAAATCTGTCGATCATCGGATATGCGATGATGTTGGAAGACCAGCCTGAGCGCAACGAGCGCGCCATCGCGTTCATCCGCGAGGGCGTGCGCGCGGGCACGCTGAAGCCGCTTCTGGGGAAACGCTTCCCGCTGGACGAAATACGCAACGCGGCGCGTTACTTCGACTCCATGCAGCAGATCGGCAAGATCATCGTAGTGCCGGACCGGCCGGCGAACTGAGGACACACCCATGACCACGATCCTGACCGACGAGGAAATCTACGAGCGGCTCCGCCGGGAGCGGGAACGGGACAGTTTTCCCAATGATCTCCCGCCGCTGCCGCCGTTGCCGGCGCAGCGTTACAGCGATCCCGAATTCTATGCTCTCGAGATGGAGCACGTCTTCAAGAAGAGCTGGCTGGTCGCTGGCCATGTCAGTGAGCTGCCCAAGGCCGGCTCCTACCGGTTGTGGGAGGAACTGGGACAGTCGATCATCATCAGCCGCGGCACCGACGATGTCGTGCGCGCCTTCAAGAATGCGTGCCGCCACCGTGCCGCGGCGATCGTGACGGAGAAGAGCGGGACCGCCCGCCGCTTCGTCTGTCCGTATCATGCCTGGGGCTATTCGACGGACGGCGCGCTGAAGTCGGTCCCAGAGCCGCAGAACTTCGCCTGCCTCGACAAGGCGGAACTCTCGCTTCACCAGATCCGCTGCGAAATCTGGCGCGGCTTCATCTATATCAACTTCGACGCGCAGGCTGCCTCGCTCGAGGATTACCTTGCGCCGATCACCGCGAACGTCGAGGATTTTCCGTTCGAGCAGATGAAGGCCAAGGGAGTCGTCGTCACCGAACTCGAATGCAACTGGAAGGTTGCCTACGACAATTTTGTCGAGAGCTACCACATCAACACCGTCCATCAGAAGACGATCGCTCCGTTCATCGAGTGCAAGACGTGGACCGCGGAACTGCTGCCGCACGGTCATGGGTGCTTGCGAACCTTCAAGCGCAATGGCGATACACTGTTCCGGTCCGAGAACATCTCGTCCGATGGCACCTCGGTTGCGGCGGATGCGGTTGCCTCGCGCTACCGTAACGTTGCCATCGCCATCCCGCGCTTCCCCAATGCTACGGCCGGTCTGGATCCGGCCGGCTTCAACTGGCAGAGCTTCTGGCCGACCGGCCCGAACAGCTGCCGCATCTACAACCTGTATCTCGGGTTCGATCGTGGCGACGAGGAAGAAGACAAGAAATACTGGGCAGACTTCATCGAATACAACAATACGATCCTGGCCGAGGACATGTTCCTGTTCCCGTCGATGCAGCGATCGATCCGCGAGGGCGACATTTCCCACGTCCACTTCGCCACGCAGGAACAGTTCATCCAGTGGTATCATGAGCATCTTGACCGGGCGATCGGCGTGGAGCGCGTGCCGGAGCGGCTGCGCGTGAAGCCTGTGCTGACCCAAGCACTCGGGATGTGATGTGAGGGCGGGGGCGAGCGACGGCTCGCCCCCGCCGCGTACCTGTCATGGGCGAAGGCGGCGTGATCGGCGCCGGCCCGTCGGAGCCGCGTAAACGTGTCAGTTTGATCCTGAAGGCGGGCTTTGATCGGCCCGTTCAGCCGTCGATGCCGGTCGCCGCCAGAGCGGGTCCATCGGTATATTCGTCGATGCGGCGGATCCGGCCGTCACGCACGATGTAGACGATCGCCTGTGGCGCATCGACGATCCCGCCGTCCGCGAGCTGGCAGAACAGCCGATGCTGCTGGACGCAACCCGCCGACGTGGCGGTGCGCACCGCATCCCGAAATTCGACCTTCACCAGCACGTCGAGCGCATCGGCGACAAAGCCCATCATCTCGGCCTTGCTGAAGGTGCGCCCGATATGATTGTGCCACAGCACCAGGTCGTCGCCGAGGAAGGCGTCCATGGCCGGCAGGTCGCGCGCCAGCCAGGCCTCGTTGTAGCGGCGGACGATCTCGCATCCCGCCCTATCCATTGCGGCTGCTTCCCTGCGGAACGATGGTGGTGTCGAAATACTCCTCGATCCTGGTGATCTTCTCGCCCGCGACCGATGCTACCAGCAGGAATGGAGTCTGCACCACGCCGTTCGGCGTATCTCCCTCCAGAGTCGCCTGCTCGACGAAGCCGCCGGCATGCAGGTGAACCCGCATGTCGAGGTAGCGTTGATTATAGAAGGTCGTTTTGCTGTTCTCCAGGATCGCGCGATACTCGACCGGGCTGTGCCGCCTCTCAGGCTGAAAATTGTACCAGACGGTGGCATCGTCGGTGAGGCAGCCGATGATGCGGTCGCTGTCCAGCGAGCGGCACGCCGCTTCCCATCGGCGTGCCACCGCAGCGACGCCGTCGAGGGACGCCTCGGTCACCCCGCGCTACCCCAGGTGCTTGCGACATGCTGCTCGAACTGGGCGCGATTGTCGGCGACATGCGCGAAAGCCTTCGAAACGCCGCCGTCGATCCGGAGGATCTGACCGGTGACGAAGCGACCCTCGTCGGAGGCGAGCAGCGCCACCATCGCGGCGAGGTCCTCGGGATAGCCGAGTTCCGGCGTCAGATGATGGCGCAGCACGGCCTTGATCATCTCGGGCTGGTTGGCGCGCGAATTCTCGGTTGGCACCATGCCCGGCGAGACCACGTTGCAGGTGACGCCCTCCTTGCCATATTGCGCGGCCACATAGAGGGTCAGCGTGTTGATCGCGGCCTTGGACGCGCCATAGGCGGTCCGCGCGACGTCCCCCAGCAGCGCCGCGCCGGAACTGGTGTTGATGATCGCGCCGCGGCCCGATGCGATCAGCGCAGGCAGCGCGTATTTGATAGCCAGGAACGTGCCGCGCGCGTTGGAATTGAAGGTGCGATCCCAGATCTCCACCGACAGGTCCATTGCCGGCAGATCGTTCTCCAGCACTGCGGGCGGCGTGTCCGCGGCATTGTTGAACAACACCTCCAGCTTGCCGTAATGCGCGACCGTGTCGTCGATCAGCTTCTTGATGCTGTCGGCGTCGCCCAGATCGAAATGCAGCGCGATCGCGTCGCCGCCATTGTCGCGAATGTCCGCCGCGACCCGCTCCGCCCCGGCCAGGTTGATATCGCCCAGCGCCACCTGCGCGCCCTCGGAGGCGAGCCGTCGTGCCGTCGCTGCGCCGATGCCCATGCCCGCGCCGGTGACGATCGCGGTTCTGCCTGTCAGTCGTCCCATGTTCTTCTCCGCTGGCGTCAGTTCTTCGCCTTGTATCCGTCGACTCCGCCGCGCGTCTCGGCGACGTGCGGGAAATGGGTGGAGATGCCCCCATCGACCGGAATTATCTGCGCGGTGATGAACCGGCCGTCGTCTGATCCGAGGAGGGCCACCATCGCTGCCAGATCGTCCGGATCGCCAAGGCGCGGCGTGAGATGGTGCGCGAGGTAGAGATCGAGATTATGGCCCTGGTTCTCGCGGGCAGACTCCGTCACCACGAGACCGGGGGATACGACGTTGCAGCGAATGCCCTTCTTGCCATATTGCGCGGCGACGTATTCGGTCAGCGTGTTGATCGCCGCCTTTGACGAGGCATAGGCGGCCCGGAACAGGTCGGCACGGAGCGAGGCGCCGGAACTGGTATTGATGATCGATCCGCCGCCCTGACGGACCATATGCGGCAGAGTGTGCTTGATCATCAGCATCGTGCCGCGCGCGTTGATCCGGAAGACGCCATCCCAGATGTCCGCGTCCATGAACTCGATGGCGGCGTCCTTCATCATCGTCTCGCCGCGCGTGTCGGCGGCGTTGTTGAACAGCACGTCGATGCGACCGTAGCGTGCGATCGTCGCATCGATCAGCGCCTTGATGCTGTCTTCCTCGGCAAGGTCGAGACGCTGGACGAGACATTCGCCGCCGGAGGCGCGGATGGATTCCGCCGTCGTCTCCGCGCCGGCGAGGTCGATGTCGGCAAGCACCACGCTCGCCCCTTCCGACGCGAGCCGCCGCGCACTCGCGGCGCCGATCCCGCCTTTCGTGCCGCTGATAACGGCAACCTTGCCTTCATATCGCCGCATGCCGATCACTTTCCCATCCTCGTCTCGTCCTGCTCCATCGCGGCCTGCCGCGGCTCGCGGTCCTGCCGGCAGGCAGGTCTCGCGGCGGCGACGGGCGGAAGCCATCCCGATCCCACCCGACATGGCCCCGCGCGCTCTGGCCTACCCGCTTGCCCTTGTCAGGCCGGATCGACTGTCAGGCCGGATCGACGCTATCGCGCCGTGCTGCGCCTTGGGAGCGCGAAGGCCATGATGTAATCGCCCGTCTTGCCGAGGATGCCGCCATGGCCGCCTGCGGAGATGACGACGAACTGACGCCCGCTCGCCGGAGACCAATACGTCATCGGCGTGGCCTGGCCGCCGGCCGGCAGGCGAGCGCGCCAGAGTTCCCGGCCGCTGCTGGTATCGATCGCCCGCAGATAGGCATCCTGGCTGGCGCCGATGAAGGTGAGACCGGCATCCGTCACCACCGATCCGCCAAGGTTCGGCACGCCCATCTCAAGCGGGATGCCCGACGCGATGCCCAGCGGGCCGGCGTCGCGGCCGGTGCCGAACGGCCGGCTCCAGAGAAGCTTGCGTGTCTTCATGTCGATGGCGCTGAGCATGCCGAACGGCGGCTGGGTGCAGGGGATGCCAAGGGGCGAGAGGAACGGCCTGATGTCGGCCGCATATGGGGTGCCTTTCTGCGCGACGGGGCCACCCACATAGCCGGCGTCGCCGCGGCCGATCGGCTTAACGCCGCGCGCATCCGCCTCGGCGCGGGTGATCAGGCGGTTGTAATTAACGACCCGATTGGAATTGGCGATCACGATGCCGCGGCTTCGGTCGAACGAAACGCCGCCCCATTCCAGCCCGCCGAGATAGCCCGGGAAGGTGACGGTCGGCCGATCGAGGCCGAGAGGAGTCATCGTGCCGCGATAGTCGGCCTGACGGAATTTTATGCGGCACCACATCTGGTCGAACGGCGTCAGGCCCCACATGCGTGCTTCGCTCGGTTCCGGCCCGGCGAAATTCGGGAGACCGACCGAGAAGGGCTGCGTGCGCGCCGATCGCTCATGCAGGACGGTGCTGGCCGGCACGGGCCGCTCCGCCACCGCGGCGACCGGCCGGCCGGTGCGGCGGTCGAGCAGAAACAGTTCGCCCCGCTTAGTCCCCTGCAACACCGCCGGCACGAGGCCGCGCGCCGTTTGTACGTCCAGCAGCGTCGGCGGCGAGGCCACGTCGTAGTCCCAGAGATCGTGATGGGTGGTCTGGAAGGACCAGCGGACCGCGCCCGTCTTTGCGTCGAGCGCGACGAGGGAGGAGGAGTCGCGATCCATCGCCGCCGTGCGATGCCCCCCGAAATAATCGGGCGTCGCGTTGCCGGTCGGCACGTAGACCAGCCCCAGTGCCGGGTCCGACGCCATCGGCGCCCAGCTGTTGGGCATGCCGCGGGCATAGGCTTCGCCCGGTTTGGGTTCGGTATTCACGCCGGGGCGGCCGATATCCCAGACCCAGGCGAACGCCCCGGTCTGCGCATCATAGGCGCGGATCACTGCCGAGGGCTCGCCCACGGACTGGCCATCGGCGATCTGTCCGCCGATCAC
>Ga0070668_100003617_pt1 | contig 11406 bp, 8 predicted proteins | sample KBSS43metaG_FD_64661 | JGI IMG/M metagenome (GOLD analysis project Ga0070668, IMG submission 64661) | Switchgrass rhizosphere microbial communities from Kellogg Biological Station, Michigan, USA - KBS S4-3 metaG | ecosystem: Host-associated > Plants > Roots > Rhizosphere > Soil ... | reverse complement strand
AGCTCCGCGAGATGTACGGCAAGCTCGGCATCTCGCTCGATGAGCAGAAGCGGATGAACAACGTCGCCGTCGACGTCGTCATGGACTCGGTGTCCGTGGGCACGAGCTTCAAGGCGGAGCTCAGCAAGCTCGGAATCATCTTCTGCTCCTTCGGCGAGGCGGTGCGCGAGCATCCCGAGCTCGTACAGAAATATCTCGGCTCGGTCGTTCCGCACTCCGACAACTTCTTCGCGGCGCTCAACTCCGCGGTGTTCAGCGATGGCTCCTTCGTGTACGTGCCGAAGGGCGTGCGCTGCCCGATGGAGCTGTCCACGTACTTCCGCATCAATGCGGAGGGCACGGGGCAGTTCGAGCGCACGCTGATCATCGCGGACGAGGGCTCGTACGTGAGCTACCTCGAGGGGTGCACGGCGCCCAAGCGCGACACGAATCAGCTGCACGCGGCGGTGGTGGAGCTGATCGCGCTCAAGGATGCGACGATCAAGTATTCGACGGTGCAGAACTGGTTCGCCGGCGACGAGAATGGCGAGGGCGGCATCTTCAACTTCGTCACCAAGCGCGGCAAGTGCGCGGGCGAGAACGCGAAGATCTCGTGGACGCAGGTCGAGACTGGCTCGGCGATCACGTGGAAGTATCCGAGCGTGATCCTGCTCGGCGACAACTCGGTGGGCGAGTTCTACTCGGTGGCGGTGGTGAACAACCACCAGCAGGCCGACACGGGCACGAAGATGACGCACATCGGGCGCAACACGCGCAGCACGATCGTGTCGAAGGGAATCTCGGCCGGCCAGGGGAACAACAGCTATCGCGGACAGGTGAAGGTGATGCCCAAGGCCGCCTTCGCGCGCAACTACACGCAGTGCGACTCGATGCTCATCGGGAATCGCTGCGGCGCGCACACCTTTCCGTACATCGAAGTGCAGAATCGGACGGCGACGCTGGAGCACGAGGCGTCCACCTCCAAGATCGGCGAGGATCAGATCTTCTATCTCACGCAGCGCGGCATCTCGAAGGAGAACGCGGTGTCGATGATCGTCGCCGGCTTCTGCAAGGACGTGTTCAAGGAGCTCCCGATGGAGTTCGCACTCGAGGCGCAGCAGCTCCTCGGCATCACGCTCGAGGGCAGCGTCGGTTGATCCGATCGCGCCTCGACTACAACAGGACTATCGTTTCGTGCTCGAAATAAAGGATCTGTACGCCAAGGCCGGCGATCGTGACATCCTCCGCGGGATCTCGCTCACGGTCGCGCCAGGTGAAGTGCACGCGATCATGGGCCCCAATGGCTCCGGCAAGAGCACGCTCGCGCAGGTGCTCGCGGGAAATCCGGCGTACGAGGTCACGGGCGGCACAGCCACCTTCGAAGGGAACGATCTCCTCGCGCTGCAGCCGGAAGAGCGCGCGCAGAAGGGCGTCTTCCTCGCCTTCCAGTATCCGGTCGAGATCCCGGGCGTGTCGAACGCGTATTTCCTGCGCTCGGCGTTCAACTCCATTCGCGCGGCGCGCGGACAGGAGGAGGTCGACCCGATCGAGTTTCTCGATTACATGGAGAAGAAGCTCGAGCTCGTGGACATGGACGCCGAGATGCTGAGCCGCTCGGTGAACATGGGCTTCTCGGGTGGCGAGAAGAAGCGCAACGAGATTCTGCAGATGGCGGTGCTCGAGCCCAGGCTCGCATTGCTCGATGAGACCGATTCAGGGCTCGACATCGACGCGCTGCGCATCGTCGCCAACGGCGTGAATGCGCTCAAGCGTCCCGACAACGCGACGATCGTCGTCACGCACTATCAGCGCCTGCTCAATTACATCGTTCCCGACTTCGTGCACGTGCTCGCGCACGGGCGCATCGTGAAGTCGGGCGACAAGAGCCTGGCACTCGAGCTCGAGGCCAAGGGCTACGATTGGCTGGTCGAGCCGCAGGGAGCACTGGCGTGACCGCTCCGTATGTAGCGGAGTTCACGAAGTTCTCGGGGAACGGAGCGAGCGCCGAGCCGGCGTGGCTGCGCGAGACGCGGCGCGTGGGGATCGAGAAGTTCGCGGAGCTCGGCTTCCCGACGCCGCGCAACGAGGACTGGCACTTCACGAGTGTCGCGCCGATCGCGGAGGCGACGTTCAGCCAGCTGCGCGGCGCGTCGGGGCAGATCGCCAAGGGCGCGCTCGATCCATTTCTCTTCGGACAGCACGCGTGGCCGCTGCTCGTGTTCGTGAACGGGCGCTACGACGCATCGCTGTCGACGCCCGGCGCGCTCGCGAAGGGCGTGCGCGCGATCGATCTCTCGAGCGCGATGCGCAACGAGCCCGCGTTGGTTGAACCCTGGCTCGGCAAGCTCTCGCCCGTCGAGGATCGCTCGTTCAGCGCGCTCAACGCCGCGTTCATGTCGGATGGTGCGGTGATCCACATCGCGCCAAACACCGAGGCGCCGATTCCGCTGCACGTGATCTTCGTGTCGGATGCGAATGCGGCGAAGGGCGTCGCGCATCTGCGCAACCTCATCGTCGCTGGGCGCAACTCGAAGGCGACGGTGATCGAGAGCTACGTCTCCCTCGGCGACAGCGGCTACTTCACGAACGCGGTGACCGAGGTGCAGGTAGAGGCGGGCGCGACGCTCACGCACTACAAGATTCAGCGCGAGAGCCAGCGCGCCTTCCACGTGCACACGGTGGATACGCAGCAGGCGCGCGACAGCCACTACGTGTCGTTCTCGTTCGCCACGGGCGGCGCGCTCTCGCGGACGAACATCTACACGAATCTCGACGGCGAGGGATGCGGCGCGACGCTCAACGGCCTCTACATGGCCGACGATGAGCAGCACGTGGATCACCAGACGAACATCGTGCACTCGCAGCCGAACTGCTTTAGCCGGGAAATCTACAAGGGCATTCTGAGCGGCTCGGCGCACGGCGTGTTCAACGGCAAGGTGTACGTCTACCCGATTGCGCAGAAGACGGACGGCAAGCAGACGAACAACAATCTGCTGCTGAGCGAGGGCGCGCGCATCGACACGAAGCCGCAGCTCGAGATCTTCGCCGACGACGTGCGCTGCACGCACGGCGCGACGGTGGGGCGGCTCGACGAGCTGGCGCTCTTCTACATGAAGAGCCGCGGTGTGTCGGCCGACAAGGCGACGCGGCTTCTGACGTACGCCTTCGCTGCGGACGTGCTGGAGACGATCGAGGTCGAGGCCGTGCGCACAGAGCTCGAGCGCGCGACGCTGGAGCGATTCACTGGGGCAACCGTCGCGCTGTAGCTTCTCTCGAAGGCAGGCTCCGGCATGACCGACACATCCGCGCTCTATCAGGAAGTCATTCTCGATCACAACCGCAGGCCGCGCAATTACAGCGTGCTTGCGGATGCGACGATCGAGGAGCGCGGCATCAATCCGCTTTGCGGCGATGAGCTCACCCTGTATCTGCGCATGGACGGCGAGCGCATCGCCGATGCGTCGTTCCAGGGGAGCGGTTGCGCGATCTCGCGGGCGTCCGCGTCGATGATGACGACGCTCGTGAAGGGGAAGACGCGCGCAGAGGCGGACGCGCTCGTCGAGCAGTTTCGCGGGCTGGCGACGGGACAGGCGGTGATGGACGATCTGCCGTCTTCGCTGCGCGCGTTCGCGGGAGTGGCGCGGCTGCCGCAGCGCGTGAAGTGCGCGGTGCTCGCGTGGCACACGTTGCATGCGGCGCTGGGGACCGGCGCTGGAGCAGACGAGCCATGATCGCCATCGTGCCCCGCAGCGACTTCTCACTCCTCTCGGCCAACCCCTCGCTCGTCTATCTCGACTCGGCGGCCACCGCGCAGAAGCCGCGCGCGGTGCTCGATGCGATGAACGATTTCTACGAGACGGACTACGCCAATCCGCACCGGGGCGCGTACGCGCTCTCCGCCCGCGCGACCGAGCGCTATGCGCGCGCGCGTGGCGCGGTCGCGCGATTCTTCGGCACGAGCGACGAGGCGTGCGTGATCTTCACGCGTGGTACCACGGACAGCCTCAACATGGTGTCATCGGCGTGGGGACGCGCAAATCTCGGCGCGGGCGATGAGGTGATCGTCACGGGCGCCGAGCATCACGCGAACTTCGTCCCCTGGCAGCAGATCGCGATCGAGCGCGGCGCGACGTTCACGATCTGCCCGCTCGCGGCGGATGGCCGCGCGGACGTGGAGGCGCTCGCGAGGCTCGTGAGCCGCAGAACGAAGGTCATCGCGTTCAACCACGTGTCGAACGTGCTCGGCGCCATCAATCCGATGGCCGAGATCGTGGCGATCGCGCGGAGCGTGGGTGCGCTCACGGTGTGCGACGGAGCGCAGGGCGCGCCGCACATGGCCGTCGGCTTCGATGCGCTCGGCGTCGATTTCTACGCGGCGAGCGCGCACAAGATGCTGGGCCCGATGGGCACCGGTGTGCTCATCGGCCGCCGCGAGGTGCTCGAGGCGATGCCGCCATACCAGACCGGCGGCGACATGATCGCCTTCGTCGGCGACGAGCGCACGACGTGGAACGTGCTGCCGCACCGGCTCGAGGCGGGGACGCCGAACGTGGCAGGTGCGGTGGGGCTCGCGGCGGCGTGCGACTATCTCATGGCGATCGGGATGGACGCGGTGGCGGAGCACGAGCGCGCGCTGGTGCGGCTCGCGTACGAGCGCGTGTCGGCGATCGAGGACGTGCGCGTGCATGGGCCCGCGGGCACGGAGCGGAGTGGCGTGTTGAGCTTCACCGTGGGCGACATCCATCCGCACGATCTCGCGACGCTGCTCGACGAGCGCCACATCTGTATCCGTGCCGGGCACCACTGCGCCCAGCCGCTGATGCGGAGGCTCGGCGTGGCGGCGACGGCGCGGGCGTCGTTCTACATCTACAATGATGAGAACGACGTGGAGATGCTCGTGAGTGCGCTGGAGAGTGCGAAGAGGGTGTTCGCGGTAGCGTAGAGGGGCGTAGACTCGCGGAACACACGCACTAACAATTGGATACGGACAAAAACTGATGAATGGCACGGACAAAAAACGGAGACTGCGAATCTATTTTCTTCCGTTGGTGTCCGCTGAGATCCGTTTTTGTCCGTATCCCAATCGTTAGTGCCCGCCGGCGCGACGATCGCGAACGTACTACGGCTTCGCTTTCTCGCCGCTCGGCCCCGTCAAGATTGTCGGAATCGAATCCCCCACATAAATCGGCACCGGCAGCGCATCGAGATGCTCGCGGCGAAGTATTCGCTTCCCAGCATCTGAGACGAGAAAGGCGGCGAACTTCTCGCCCAGCGCCTTGTGTGGCGCATCGCGTGGCACCGTGAAGCCGTAGAGAATCGGCTCGCCCTTGATCTCGATCGTGTCCTTTGGCGTGTTCCCCGGAATGCGCACGCTCGCGAGCTCGTACTGCGCCGCGCCCGCGGGGTCGCTCAGATCTATCGCGCGCGGGAGCGTCACGTACGGAAGATTCATCGCCTGCGCCACCGACTCGTACGACCACGCGTAGTCGATCTCGCCCGCCTGCAGCAGCCCCATGAGGTCGACTTCCTTCGGGCGCACGACGTGCGCCGATGAGTTGGCGACGAGACGGTCGGCGAGCCCCGGCTGCTTGTAGTAGAGCTCCGCGAGCTTCATCACGATGATCGAGCGATAGCCGTTCGGATCGAGCGCGGGATCGGATCGGCCGGTCTGCACGCCCTTTGTCTCGAGCACCTTGTACCAATTGGTCGAGTCGATGGTCGATGCGGACTTCGACTTCGGCGTATACATCAGCACCATGCGATTGCGCGCGAAGCGCGCGTACCAGGTCGTGTGCGCCGGCATGAGATATTTCGGAAAGACCTGATAGTCGGCCGAGCCGACGAGATCGGGAATGCGATGGAGCTCGCTGAGCTTGCGCGCGGTCTCGACGCTTCCGGCGTTCTCCTGTTCGATTTTGATCTTCGTCCCCGCCGTGAACGAGTCGAGTGCGGCGCGCAATGGACGCGCGAGGCTCCCGGCGTTGAACACCACGATGGACTCGCCAGACACGGCGGCTTCCTTCTTGGCGCACGCGGTCAGCATGGCGGCGGTGAGAACGATCGTAAGCGAGAGAAGCCGGCGCTCGAAGATCATGTGATTTCTTCCCGGTGAGTATTTCGCGCTTCCGTTCGGTGCGAACGGAATGCACCTTCAAGATATGCCCACAACGCTCGCACGAAAAACGCCAGCGAAACGCAAATCGTCCACGCGCGCGGCGAAATCGAAGCGTACCTCCGCGCGCACCCTGGGGCCGAAGCTCCTCGATGGCCGCGTGCAGACGCGCCTCAAGGGGTGGCTCACCTGCGACGGCGAATTCTTCGTCGGCCCTCGGGGCATTCGCCTGCTCGAGGCCGTCGAGGTTGCCGGGACCATTCGCGGCGCGTGCGCGCAATCCGACTTGAGCTACCGCACGTGGATCAATCGCATCCGCCAGATGGAGCGCACGCTTGGCGCGCCGATTCTCGAGATCTCGCGTGGCGGCGCCGAGCATGGGAGCGCGAAGCTCACGCCGCTCGCGCGACGTTTGATACGCGTGTATCGCGACTGGCATCGTGCGATCGTGGTGGCGAGCGACGCCGCCGCGAAGAAGTTGCTGCGCGCGTGACCCCTCTCGCGCAAGCTTTTCGATGAGGTGAGCTCCCGATAGGCAGCGTGTTGCATATCGGGATTGATGGGCGTAGGATGACTCTTCGTCGCATTCCTCGCCCTCGAACTCGACACGACCGTGCTCTCTCGTTCACTGCTGCTCGCAGCCGCGCTCGCCTCGATACTCGCATCCGCGGCCGCTGCGCAGGGCGTGACCGACGCCGCCATTGAAGGCACCACTCGCACGTCGGACAGCTCGCGTGCACCCGTCGCCGCGCAGGTCGTGATCCTCAATCGCGCGACAGGCGCGCGACTCGAGCTGCGCAGCGACGCGGCGGGCCGTTTCGAGGTCGAGCATCTCACCCCGGGCGGTCCCTATCGCGTCGAGGCGCACGCGACGGGACTCAGCGCCACGCGCGACGGGATCATGCTGGCGCTCGGACAGCGCCTGTCGCTTGCGCTCGTGCTCTCGGCAGACACGACGCGATTGGCCGACGTGGTGGTGAAGGCGCAGAGTCCGGTGCTGGCGCAGTCGCACGTGGGCCCCGCGCACACCGTGAGCGACAGCGCGATTCGCAAGCTCCCCCTACTCAGCCGCGATTTCACGGAGCTGTTGCAGACCGCGCCCGAGGTCACGGGGACGTCGGTGTCGGGCGCGAACAATCGTATGAACGACATCCAGGTCGACGGCGCGAGCAACAACGATTACTTCGGACTGAGTCGCGGCAGCGGCACGCCGGGCGGCCAGGAGGGCGCGCGCTCGCTGCCGCTCGAGGCCGTGCAGGAATTCCAGATTCAGACGGCGCCCTTCGATGTGCGACAGGGGAACTTCACGGGCGGGCAGATCAACGCGATCACGAAGTCGGGGACGAAAGACTTTCACGGCTCACTCTTCGGATTCTATCAGGGGCAGTGGATCGCGGGGAGCGACACCGCGGGGAACGTCAGCCCGAACTTCAACGTGGAGCAATACGGCGGCTCGATCGGCGGTCCGGTCATCAAGGACAAGCTGCACTTCTTCGCGGCAGGCGACTTCCGTCATCGCGTGACGCCCTTCTCCGGTCCGACGATCGGCTCCGCGACGAACATCGGCATCACCGCGGACAGCGCGCAGCGGTTCGCGTCGATCCTGAACGGCTACGGCATTTCGCCGGGCACCTTCGGCGCGTACAACACGACGAGCGATGCGCAGAACGTGTTCGCGAAGCTCAGGGCGGTCACCGGAAAGAGCGGGACGGCGGAGCTGAGCATCAACTACGCGCACGGGATCACGCAGGACTCGATCTCGCCGGCGCGCGCGATCAACGGCGACTATCGGCTGACGTCAGCCGCGTTCGCGCCGGAGGCGACGACATGGGCGGGGCACGGCAAGTGGACGACGCTCTTCGGCGACTGGTCGAACGAGCTGCTCGCCGGCTACGCGGTGACGAACGAGCCACGCACCACAGCGAGCGATGCGCCGGCAATCTTCGTGCAGAACATCGGCGCCGCGGGCACGCGCTTGATCGCCGGCGCCGATCCGTCGAGCCAGCTCCTCACCCTTCGCCAGCGCGACGCGGAGCTCACCGACAACCTCACGCGCACCTTCGGCAATCACACGATCACGGTGGGCGCGGCGGCGGAGCTGATGCACTTCACCTTCGGGAATTTTTCGAACGCGACGGGACAGTACGTGTTCTTCGATCTCGATTCGCTCGAGGCGGGGCGCCCGTCGCGCTTCATGCGCAATCTCGCGCTCGACCCGGGCGCCGCGACGTCGGACTTCGGCGTGCACCAATACTCGGCCTACGCGCAGGATGCGTGGAACGTGACCCCCAAGCTCGTGGTGACGCTCGGCGCGCGCGTCGACCGCTCCTCATTCCCGGACGCGCCACGCCTGAACGACTCGCTCGCCGCGAGCAGCTTCGGCATCAACACGAGTGACTTCATCTCACCGGTCACGCAATTTTCACCGCGGCTCGGCTTTCACTGGGACGTGCGCGATGGCACGGCGGTGCGCGGCGGCGTCGGTATCTTCACCGGTCGCGATCCGTACAGCTGGATGTCGTTCGCGTACTCGAACACCGGCACGGGCGCGCTGCTGCTCAACTGTTCGGGGGCGGGCGTGCCGAATTTCGTCGTCGATCCGAAGGCGCAGCCGACGTCGTGCACCACCGGAACGCCTCCGTCGGCCGCGTCGCTCTCGTATTTCGTGAGCAACTTCAAGCTCCCGCAGAGCGTGAAGTACGCGCTCGGCGCCGACCAGCAACTCCCGTGGGGGATGGTCGGATCGCTCGACTTCACATTCATCCATGGCATGAACTCGCTCTACATCACCGACGACAATCTCGTGGGGCCCGTCGGCACGCTGAGCGGCGAGGGCGGGCGCGTGATGTATGGCACGATCGCGGCGACGTCGAAGAAGGGATCGGTGCCGACGGTGACGCCGGACGTCGTGTCCACCGCGTACGGTCCGATCCTGCGCAACGACAATCACAGCGGCGACCGCACGTACATCGCGACGGCGCAGGTGCAGAAGTCGTGGTCGAGCGGGATCGAGCTCGGCGTCGCGTACTCGCACATGAACGCGAAGGATTATTTCTCGCTGCGCGACGCGCAGTCCGTGTCGAACTACGGCTTCTCGACGGTGGATGGCTCGCTCGCATCGCGCAACCTCGCGATCTCGACGTACAACATTCCGGACAAGATCACGATCACGGCGACGAAGAACTTGCCGTGGGGCTTCGCGGCGTCCGTGATCTACCTGGGGAGATCGGGAACGCCGTACACGTACATCGTGAACGGCGATGCGAATGGAGACGGCGTCGGCAACAAGGTGGGCGCGTTCGACAGGCAGGCGGACGACGCGGTGTACGTGCCGAAGGGGCCGAGCGACATCACGCTCGTGCGCGATAGCGCGGCGAGTCCGACGGTGAACGTCCTCATCCCCGCGAAGGCGAGCGCGTACGACAGCCTCGAGGCGTACATCAATAGCCAGTCCTGTCTGCGCGACAACCGCGGCAAGATCCTGCCGCGCAATGCCTGCCGGAATCCGTGGCAGAACATTTTCAACGCGCGCGTCGCGAAGACGCTGCACATTGGCCCCAACGGTCGAGACGTGGAGCTGATCGCCGATGTGTTCAACGTGCTGAATCTGCTGAACAGCAACTGGGGGCTCATTCGCGAGACGGGGACGCTGAGCGGCGCGGGAACGGAAGATGTCGCGCTGCTGCGGCTGCGCGGGACCGATGCGGCGAACGGGCGCAATGCGTACGACGTGACGCTGCCGGGGACGAACGTGGTGAACGTGGATGCGTCGCGATGGCGGATGCAGCTGGGGGCGCGGGTGGCGTTCTAGCGAGCGACGCCTGAGGGTGTAACCGTGCGGCGTCTTCAGGGGTGAGAGTCGAACTCACTTACTGGAGGAGCCGCCATGAACAACTCGATGACACGCGTGCAGGCCACGCACCCTCTATTTTCGGCGCGCGACCTTCCGCGGCCGGCCGCCCTTCACGCCATTTGCGCGCGACGCAGCGCCCTTCGCTGGACTTTTCGTGCTTCCCGCGATCCGCGCGAGCTCTGTGAGTTTTTGCGACCGTCCGAGCGCGGAAAGAAGGAGACCTGACACGCTGAGATCGGCATCCAGCTCCTCCCAATGAAGCCCGCTGCCGCCCGGACACACCTCGACGGCGGCGAGTTGTCTTGCGCTCGCCATCGCGAACTCCGGAATCGCAGCAACGGGGAATCCATACAGGTAACCGTTGCTCAACTCCATCACGATGCGGCCAGTCTTCCGATCGTACCGGGCTGAGGTCGCGCGCTTTCCTTCCTTCCACTCGCGAGCGCTGCGAGCGCGCGCGGCGGGAAGTTGTGCGAGAATCTCGGAGAGTGGAGTTCGCCGTCTGGCCATGGTGCTTTCTTTGCCGGTGGACGTTCGCGAAGCGCGCGCCGTACTCGGTACTAGAAAAATATTAACCTAACTGTTGGGTTTCGGCAAAACACTTTCCACCGGTGTCAGACCGGAGTTTGCCTTTCAGCGCGTGCCTCCCTCTGCGTAGAAGCTCACACTCTAACTCGCCTGCAGCCGTCGCAACGACGGCTGCCTTTTTTTGTTTACGCGGTGTTTCGCGTGATGTAACCGCTCGGCGTCTTCAGGGGACGAGCAGACATCAACCATCCCCCGGAGATTGCAATGCGAAACACGATGACACGCGTGCGTGGTGGTGCAACAGCTCTCGTCATGCTGCTGCCCACGCTCGTGCAGGCCGTGCCGCTTGTCGCGCAAAGTCAGGCGAATGACACGATACCAGGCGGCGCCTCATATCAATCACCACAACTCGCTCTCGCTTCGCCCGTCCGCGGAGAGGAACTGCCGCAGGACAAGCCTTCGATAGTGCTTCGTTACGCGCGCGGCGAGCCCGATGATCCACTCGATCTCACATCGCTCGTCGTTCTCGTGGACGGCGAAGATCGGAGCGCGCAATTCCATGCCGACAGCACCGAAGCGTGGGGCTCGATTGATCCACTCGCCAGCGGCGCGTCCGCGGGACAGGCGCTCGCACTCGGCGTCCATCAGCTCACGGCGCGCATCTGCTCGTCACGCAGCATCTGCACCGACTTGCGAGAGACGGTGACGATCGAGCCGTCAGTCCTGTCGGTGTCACCTCCGAAGCCAGTAAGTCGCACGTCCCGTGTTCTGACTGCCCTCGCCCTGATTCTCGCTCTCATTCAACGACTGTTCACATTCTAGCCGATTCGCTGCAGCATCGGCGTGGAAGAAATTGCTATGTCTTGGTACGCCTCGCTCTCCGCACTCGCCAAAGCCGTCGTTATGTCTTGGGCGACTCTGGGACATGACACTC
>Ga0070668_100003614_pt1 | contig 11407 bp, 10 predicted proteins | sample KBSS43metaG_FD_64661 | JGI IMG/M metagenome (GOLD analysis project Ga0070668, IMG submission 64661) | Switchgrass rhizosphere microbial communities from Kellogg Biological Station, Michigan, USA - KBS S4-3 metaG | ecosystem: Host-associated > Plants > Roots > Rhizosphere > Soil ... | reverse complement strand
CCGCACGATCGTCGGGAACCTCGTGCAGGAGGCCGTCATGCAGCTGATGGACGGGTGACCGAGGATGGCCAAGGGAAAAGCCTCGGGCCAGCTCATGCGGGCCGCGCTGAGGTTTCTCCGCAAAACGAAGAAGCGCACGCGCGCGGACCGGATGAATCCGCACTTCACGACCCACACCATCGGCGGCGGCCACGTGAAGCCGGGCCAGCCCAAAGGCCGCGGTTACCACTACCGCCCCGGCGGCGAGGACTTCCCCGACCGCCGGCTCGTGCCCGGCTCGAAAGTCACTCATCCGAACGGCGTATACGAGGCGGAACCCGAATTCTTCGATCCGACCCTGAACCCGCCGACCGGCGCCTGGAAGGCGAAAGCCGGCAACGGCGGCGTCAGCACGTTCTTCCCCGATGACTGGACGCCGGCACAGGTGGACAACGCGGTGTCCGGCGCCTTCAAGAACTCGACACAGGTGTCCGGGAACAAGTGGATCGGTACCTACAATGGCGTCACGATCGAAGGCTTTTACAACCAGTCCGGCGGCTTCACGCACGGCTGGCCCGTTCCCTAGCGCACCGGAAGGCCCACGGTGAGTGTTGTCAGCTTGCGGATCGATCCCACGTTCCGCCGTCCCGTCTACCAGGTCGAGGACCAGCGATACGACCTGCTGGGCGAGTGGCTGACCACTGACCTCGGCACGTTCTTCCTAGTGACCCTGGACGCGCTCGCGATGGCCGACGACGTGGCCCGCGCCGAGCCGTCGTTCGAGGAATGGAGCAGCGAGAATTACGCGGTGTCGTTCACGCCGTCGGCCCTACTGATCACCAACTTGTGGGTGCCTGGCGCCGAGGCCGAGTTCCCGGCCGATGTCGCCCAAGCGGCGATCGAGGACTACTGGCGCTTCCTGGTCGCCCAGCCGGAGCGGTCTGTCGTCCGGGAGTATCGCCCCGACCTCCCCGAATGGCAGGCCAACCTGTTGCGGTGGGAGGAAAAGTGGGGCCGCCCCCACCCGTACCGTGGGCGGCTCTTCTAATACGGGCGATGCCGGCCGGTGATCGATCCTCAGGTACAAGGCGGCGATCGCCACCGGACCACCTCATACCGCGTAACGGTACGTACGTACTGTTTAGCTCCAGCCGCGGGTGGGATCGGTCGCCGGCGGCTGGCCGGGGTGGTTGTGCGGCGGGAACGGGGGCTGACCCGGTTGCCCGTACGGCGCCTGCGGCGCCGGCTGCCCGTAGGGCACCTGCTGCTGTGGATAACCCGGCTGCTGCGGATAACCCGGCGTTCCCTGGCCGACGATCTGGTGTGACGGCACGCCCGGCATCGGAACCGCCGGGGCCTGACCCGGAGCGGGGTATCCGGAAGCGACGTAACCCGGTGCGGCCGGACCAGGAAAGGGATAGCCGGTCGCGTTCGGGACGTCTCCTGGGACCGGGTAGCGCGGCCGCCGGGCGGTGGTCGGCACGGAAGCGGCCGCCTTGCGGCCGCTGAGGGCCTGGATCATGCGCACCACCGCGATAATCGGGACGATGAACGCATAGAAGAAGATACGCACCTTGCCGCCGTCGAAGACGAGAAGCAGGTAAAGCCCGTAGGCCAGGAACCCGGCCGCGAACAACCCGTTGACCACTCGGGCACCCCCCGACTGCCCGAAACCGACGCCGGCCAGCACCGCGAGCAGGATCCCGCTGATGATCAAGAAAACGACATACGCAAGAAAGGAGCCGTCTGACACGTATTTTCTCCAGCCTCAGGGTCGATTGAACGCGCTGACTCTAAGGGTTTCCTGGTCACCGCAGGGTGCGGATCGGTAGCACTTTGGTAGCAAGTCCCCGGATCGTCCCGAGCGGGCTGGCCCCGGGATATATGAACGCCCGACACCCGCAGTGCGAACCCACGAACACGCTGCCGATCCGGAACCGGAGACTTCGGGCTCGCTTGATGAGCCTGCTCCTCGATACCCACGTCGTGCTGTGGTGGCTGTCCGACGACCCCACGCTCGCCGCCGAGCTCAAGGACCGGATGGACCACGAGCCGGACATCTACGTCAGCGCCGCGACGATCTGGGAAGTAGCGATCAAATAATCGATCGGCAAGCTCAAGCCGGACGATCTCCCCGAGCGTGTACGCGACAGCGGCTTCCGCCGTCTGGATATCACCGCTGAACACGGCATCGCAGCAGCCCGGCTTCCCCCGCTGCACTGCGACCCGTTCGATCGAATGCTGATAGCCCAGGCTAAAACAGAGCACCGGACGCATCTCGTACGGGCCGCTGCAGTCAGCGGCGAGGGTCGCACCAGGCGAGCTGTTGCTGAATGTTCAAGAGTTTGCCGTGGCGAATCCGCGATCGAACCGGTTCGCGGCGCGGCTGGTGTCGCATCCGCCGGCGGTCGGCGCGACCCGCCCGACCCGAAGCCGGCGGCCCCGAAGAGTCGTACTCATCGCGGCTCGTCACGAGGCGCCGAACGGCACGAGCATGCGAAACAAGGTTCCCGGCCCTTGACTACCGGGCGGTGTTACATATTAATCTGCGTCTATATAAAACCGACTTAGCCCACCTGGCGCGCGAGCGGCCGCCGAATCGATTCGATAGCGGCCTTGTCGCTGCGTTCATCACCCGGTCCCGCGTCGGCTCAGCCGGCCAGAGGAGGTTGCCATGCCACGTTCGAACCTCGGCCGCAATGGCCGGTGGCGCACGACGTTCGGGGGGCTGGCCGCGGTCGCGCTCCTCGGCGGCATCACTCAGGCGATCCCCGGGCCGGCCCTGGCCGGGGCGCGAGGCGCGCCGGCCGCCGGCAGCCGGGCCGCGGCGGCCGCTGCCGGCGCAGTGGCCTCGGTGGACCTGAGCGGGACGTGGAGTTTCACGCCCGCCGGCCGGGGGACCACCTCGATCACGGTGCCCGGGGGCGGCTGGTACAAGCAGGGCTTCACCGACGTGAACGAGGCGGTGTACTCGCGCAGCATCACCGTGCCCGACTCGGGTCAGCCGCAGTCGACCTGGATCGAGTTCGGTGCCGTCAACCACCAGGCGACGCTGTCCGTCGACGGCCGCGTGGTCGCCACCCAGACGACAGCGTTCACCCCGTCGAATTTCGACATCACCGGGTACGCGGCACCCGGCACCACCCACACGGTCACGGTCGATGTGAAGGGCCGCGGCGCGCTGCGGAACTCCGGCGGCAAGTACCTGGTGCCGGTGGCCGCGGACTGGTCGGAAGCGGTGCCGCAGGGCATCTTCCGCTCGGCGGTCCTGCGGGTGTACCCGGCCGTGTATGTCAGCGACACGTTCATCCGCACATCGGTGGCGAACCAGACTCTCAGCTACGACGTCTCGGTTACCAACTCCTCGGCCGCGGCCCGGACGGTGACGCTGACCGGCACGCTCGCGTCCGCCCGCGGGGCGGCCTTCAGCTATCCGGCGCTGCCGAGCCGGACGGTGACGGTGGCCGCCCACACCACGATGAAAGTGACCGTCGGCCCGGTCGGCTGGGCTCTGGGCAGCACCTCGTACTGGTGGCCGAACGTGCCTTACCGGTCCGGGTACCGGGCCCAGCTGCACCAGCTGTCCGTGCACGCGGTCACCGACGACGGCCGGACGAGCGACGCCGCGTACCGGTTCGGGTTCCGGGACAGCACGCAGAACGGCGAGCACTACTACCTCAACGGCGTGCGTGTGAACTACCGCGGCGACAACCTGCAGGGCGCGGACTACGACCGGATCAACAACGGCGGCAAGGGCGACGCGTACGACACGTTGCCCGGTTTCCTGCCCCCGTCGGCGGGCAACGGGGGTTGGCCGCAGGCGGTGGACAACTACCAGCGGCTGAACTTCAACGTAGTGCGCGTCCACCAGGAGCCGGCCAGCCCGTACATGCTCGACGTGGCCGACGAGATGGGCCTGATGGTCATCGATGAGACCGGGATCCGCGGCGGCGCGGAGGACTTCGTCGCCGGGCACGACAACATGGTCAACCACCTGCGCGGGCTGGCGCTGCGCGACCGCAACCACCCGGCCGTGGTCCGGTGGAGCCAGGCCAACGAGCCCAGCTTCGGCAACGACTCGGAACAGTTCGAACAGGACCTGTACGCCGCGGTGAACGGCGCCGACGGCACCCGGCCGGTCAGCATCGACGCCGCCCCTGGCGCCCAGTCGCCGAGCCGGTACCCGAACATGAACTACCCCAACTTCGCCACGTTCGCGCACTACCTGGACGGCACCGGGCGGTACGGCGAGGCGGTGAGCCCGGCGTCCGGCCGGCCGGACGGCGAAGGCGAGTACATCTGGCCGGCGTGCAGCAGCAGGCAGGGATTCGAGTGGTTCGCCACGGCGACCGTGGCCAAGCGCGGCAAGGACGCCGACGACCTGCGCCCGTACACGCTGCTGTCGGCCTGGGCCGGGGTCGTGCCCGGCGTGCGGACCACCGACTTCACTCCGGAGGAGGGCGGCCACCCGGTCTACGGCGCCGACAACCTGGCCGACCCGTGGGGCAACCCGCAGATCCTGCGGGTGCAGGCGGCGTTCAACCCGGTGGCCGCGGTCGACCTCCCGTACTGGTCGGCCTCCGGCAACTCGGACTCGGCCGGCAGCTTCCCGTTGCCGCAGGCGGTGCCGAACTACGCCCACAACGCTACGGTGACCCGCAACGTCACCGTCTTCAACGACGACCTCGCCGACGCCTCGGTGGGCTTCACGTGGACCGCTCACCTCGACAGCCCGACCGGCACGGTCGTCGCGTCCGGCAGCACCACCCTGGCCGTCTCGCTCGGCTCCCGGGTCACCCAGCCGGTGTCGTTCACCACCCCGGCCACCGGCAGCCGCGTGTACCTGCAACTGTCGACCGCCAAGTCGGGCAGTACCGTCTTCACCGACGCGGTCGAGTACTTCACGCTCAGCGGAGGCGGCGGAACCGGCGGAACCGGGCCCACGCCGGGCACCTACCGCATAGTCAACCGCAACAGTGGCAAGCCCCTGGCCATTGCCGCCAACTCCACCGCCGACGGCGCAAAGGCGGTCCAGCAGAGCGGCACCCCGACGTGGACGATCGGCGCCACGCAGGACGCCTACACCCTGCGCTACACCGCCTCCGGAAAGATGCTGGACGTCAACGGCGGCAGCAGCACCGCCGGTCTGCAACTGCAGCAGTGGTCGGCCAACGGAGGCACGAACCAGACGTGGTACCTGCGACCCACCGGCGACGGCTACTACACCATCGTCAGCCACGACAGCGGACTGGTGGCCGACGTGTACGGCGCGTCGACCAGCGACGGGGCGCAGGTCGTGCAGTGGACTACCAACGGCGGCACCAACCAGCAGTGGCAGGTCGTGCCCGCCTGACCCCGGCTCGGCCGGCCGTCGCGAACCGGCGGCCGGCCGAGCGACCCGGGAGCCGGTGAGCCGTGGACAAGCTCCGAAGGCCCCGCCGCGACGCGCCGTCTTCCGGCCGGGTGACCCGCGGTGCCGTCGCCACCGGTCGCGCAGGGCGAACCTCGCTCAGTAGTGATAGCGCGCCTGAACGACGATCAGATTCTCACCGCGGACGGTGTACACGAGCCGATGCCCGTCGGTGATCCGCCGTGACCAGTAGCCGCTGAGATTCTCCGTCAGTCGCTCCGGCTTCCCGATGCCCTGCCCCGGGTCGCACAACGCTTCCCCGATCATCCGATTGATCCGGCGAAGCATCTTGGGCTCACCCGCCCAGGACGTGCAGTCCTCCCAGCCGGTTTTGTCGAATGCGACGTTCACGAGGCTTGACGACCCTCCTCTTCCGCGTCGGAGATCAGATCGCGTCGCTCGAACTCACCGGCTTCAACTCGGGCCACGCTGTCGAGTAGCCGCCGCGCGTTCGCCGGCGACTGGCCTGGCTGAGCGTCTTCCTACAGCCGACGGCGGGTGCAGTTTCAAGGCGTCCCTGACACGCCCACGAGAATCGCGTTGTTCGGCGACCTGTGGTGGGTCTGAAACTGCGTGACGAGCGCTTCCAGCGAGGCTGCCATGGTGGCAAGTTCCCGTGCGGAATCCGCGGACTCCGTGTTGACCTGAGTCGTCGCGTTGGCTGCGTGAACTACGGCGCCGGCGCTGCGGGATATCTCGGCCGTAGTTGCGGTCTGTTCCTCGATCGCGCCGCCGATCGTGGTGGCAAGGTCGTTGATCCGCCCGACGATGTCGCCGATCTGGTCGATCGCCCGCGCGGCCGAGGCGGCGCCGGACGCCATGCCCTGTACCCGTGTCGTGATCGTGCCGGTGGCCTGTGCCGTCTGCTGGGCCAGTTGCTTGACCTCCTCAGCGACCACGCCGAAACCCTTGCCCGCCTCCCCCGCCCGGGCTGCTTCGATGGTCGCGTTCAGGGCGAGGAGGTTGGTCTGTGCGGCAATCGCCTGGATGAGGTCCACCACTCCACCGATGTCCTCGCTGGCAGCAGCGAGGTCCGCGACGGCTAGCCCCGCTTGCGCGGCAGTGGCCACCGCGTCGGTCGTGATCTGGACAGCTTCCGTCGTGCTGCGCGAAATATCCGTGATGCTGGCGGTCATCTCGTCGCTGGCGGCGGCCACGGTAGCGGCTCGGGAAGTGGTGTCTCTGGCGTTGTCGAGCAACGTGGCGTTCGCCGTCATCAGCTGGTCGGCGGCGCTGGACAGTTGCAGGCCAGAAGTCTGGATCTTCCCGACCAGGTCGTTGAGGCGGGTCACAGTGTCGTACATGGCGTTTCCGAGGAGATCCCGTTGATCGCTCGGACGCACCGCGTGGGTCAGGTCACCGCGGGCGAGCGCGGCAGCAAGTGCCGCAGAGGCGCGCATGTACTCGCCAAGCTTTCGGAACGACTCGGCCAGTTGTCCGACCTCGTCGCGGGATCGGTAGGCGACCTCACCCGACACGTCACCGACCGCCATCTGCTCGGCGATGTCGGCCACCTGGCGCAGCGGATGAGTGATCGACAACACCACGCCGACGGCGACGCCCAGGGTCAGCATGAAGAGCCCGGCCGCGACGGTGAGTGCAAGCAGGGAGTCGACGGCCGCGTCATGCTCGGCCTTCTGAGCAATCCCAAGGATCGCTGCGGCCTGGGCGTCCTCGAGCTGCTTGTACAGGTTGATCTTCGCGGTCGCGGCGTCGAACCAGATACCCGCACCAACCCCGAATCCGCCGGTGGCGGATCGATCGAGAGCGACCCGCTCCAACTTCGCCACCTCGGCGAACGCGGTCGACTGCCGAACCTGCGACCATTGGTTCAGCACGTCGGCGGTCGCGGCCCGTTCGAACACCGTGAGATATGCCCGTTGCGCCGCCATCAGGGAGACCACAGAGCTGAACTGCCCGGCCGCGAACGTGTCGGTGGTGAACACATTGGCCAACTGCGCCCGTTCCAAGCCGGCCGTCTCCTTCGCCGACAGCAACGCGAGGTAGGCCTGCATCCGGACGGCGATACCCGAATTGTGGTTCTGTGCGACCGCCGTCGCGATCGTGCCCAGAAGGGCCTGGTTGATCTCGGTGTACCCGGCAACGATCCGGGCCGGCTCCGTCCGCAAGGCAGTCGCCTTGGACCGCAACTCGGCCAGGTTCGCCAAGGCCGTTCCCGCGGCATCTAGGGTGGGCCTGAGCACGGCGGGAAACTCGCCCCTGGTCCCGGCGACGAAATGCTGGTATTCGGCCAGGCGCTGGTCGGTGAGACGTCGCTGGGTCGTCAACTCGGGACCGAACTTGGCTCCCTTGGTGCTGGTGAACTGCGCGGTCCGACCCCGCTCCCGCTGCGTCTCGTGCAGAAGGTTGCCAAGCTTGACCGACAAATCGGAAACGGCCGCCACACGCGCGGCCTCGGCGGCCTCGGCCCGCCTGTCGGTCACCACAACCACCGCGAAGCCGGCCAGCCCAAGCAGCGCAACCGTGAGGCCAAGCCCGACCTTCACGCGTATCTTCGCGTTCCGCCAAACCTTCACGTGAGCCACCCTCGGGCTGTCCGGACAATGCTCTAATCATCGGCAGCCAGCCCCCTCCGGCCAGGAGAAACCGGAAACTGGGTGCGGACGCGGCCGACCGCCCTCCGACGGACGGTCACACTCGGTACGAACAGACCAGGCGCCGGGTGCGCCAGCTTTCGGCGAGCGGACCGGCATCCTTGGCGTCGATGCCGAGGCTGTCGAACAACTAGGTGGATCGGATCGGTGACGGGCTGACCACCGCTGCGCAGGCCGGGCAAGCCGTACAGACCGAAACTGGGGCGTACGGGCAGCTGTGCCAGTTCGTACCGACGCTGCTCAACGGGGTGCAGCAGGCGATGGTCAATGGGATGACCACCGCGGCCGCCTCCGCCCACGACACTGCGAACTCGTTGCGCGCCGTGGCCGCTGCCTATCACACTGCCGACAGCGGAGCCGCGGACCGGCTGCGGACACGCGATGAGACTGCCACTGGTCGCCGTCGCAAACCCTGGAGCACCCACTGAAGAACCGCCGGCCGCCACAGCAAAGACCGAGCGTATCCACCGCACCGCGGGGCTTCCGGGGGCTCGGCCCCCGGAGCAGATATGACGAGTGGCCCCGATCCGCGCTTTCCGCGGACAGGGCCCTCCAGCCACTCGTGGAGCTGCTGTCCGCCTATTTGAACCCGGCCGAAGACGTCAGGTTGCTCCGCGCCGCCTTCACAGTCGCAACCGTGCGGTCATCGACCGCGAGGCTCGACGCGAACCTGGCGAACTCAGTGGTGATAGCGCGCCTGAACGATGATCAGGCTCTCACCGCGGACGGTATAGACGAGCCGATGCTCGTCGGTGATCCGGCGCGACCAGTATCCGCCGAGGTTCTCGGTCAGTGGCTCCGGTTTCCCAATGCCCTGCCCTGGGTCGCGTAGCGCTTCCTCGATCATCCGATTGATGCGGCGGAGCATCTTGAGCTCGCCTGCCCAGGATGTGCAGTCCTCCCAGCCGGTCTTGTCGAATGCGACGTTCACGGCACTCGACGTTGCGCCTCTTGCGCATCAGAGATCAGATCGTGCCGCTGGAACTCACCAGCCTCGACCCGGGCCACGCTGTCCAGCAGCCGCCGCGCGTTTGCCGGCGATCTGAGCAAATAACGTGTCTCCACCATTGACCGCCACAACTGCTCAGGCACAAGAAACGCTGTGCCCGACTTCGAGACGATCTCGACTGCCTCTTCGTCGTTGTTGACCTGCTCGATCAACGGAAAGAGCCGCTTCCGCGCCTCACTCGCAGACAGCGCAATCGCCAGACTCCCCACGGTTGTACCAGAACCCGGTACCACCTTATCCCTCCGCATCTATTGCCATCCAGGCCCTAAGATCAGGTCACTCACCATGGCAAGATTTTGCTCGCTATAGTTAGCCTCCAACGAGCCTGCGATGGCTGGCCGACCGCTGGTGGCCAGACCAACGCGAGCAAGCGCCGACGCAAGGGGGCAGATTGAAGATCATCGAGGTTAGCGACGAGGCATTCGAGAAGATCTCGTTCGCCGCGAACATGGCCGGGATCAGCGTGGCCGTGGCCGTCGACCGGCTGATCGCGAAGGCGAGTGAGCCACCGAGACATGACCCGGATCCCGCGAAAGCCTCCAAGGTGGACATGGATGAGATCCCCGTCTCCGCGTGCTATCGCGGTCACGAAGTGTCAGGTTTCCTGAACTTGGAGACTGAACGCCTCCGCATCACCGAAGCGCCCAAGGCGGAACTGATTAGTACTTACCGGTCACCGAGCAACGCGGCAGTCGAAGTAGTGCGCGCACTCAATCCCGCCCGGCAGCGCCCCGAGACGAACGGGTGGCGCTTCTTCAACGGCCCCGACGGACAGTCGATCGACCGACACCGTCGACACCGGCCCTAACGCCGCTGCTGACCGCTTACTTGAACCCTGTCGAGCATGTGCAACGCCTGCTGCGAACGACACTCGGCGTATCGCGCCCACGATCGCCCGGCGATCATGCTTGGACGGCCGCCCCAACCACTTCGGCAGCGGCAGCATCGGCTCGATGCTCTCCCACTGGCGATCGGTCAAGTCCGACGGGTGCCCCAAGATGGCGCGAGAAGCTGGTCAGGGCCGGTCTCCTGAGCGGAAGACCGGCCCTGATGTGCCGCGTCTCTGGTCGGTGTGGCCGGACCGAACCGACGGCCTCTTCGTCCCGAACGAGGCACCGGGGACGTCACGAGACCTCCGGCCCGCGACGAGCATGGGGCATCGCCCGGTTGCTGTCAGCTGACGGTGAGCGCCGTGTCGTCGATGACGAACGACGTCTTCAGCGAGGAGTCTTCAACCCCAGTGAACGTCAGGGTGACGGTCTGCCCGGCGAAGGCGGCAAGATCGTACGAGCGCAGGGTGTACGCGCTGGCGTTGAGATTGGAGAACACCTGCAACGTGGTGGAGCCAGCCTGCACGGTCAGTTTGTCGTACTGCCTGGTGGTGGTCGTCTCCGCCGTGCTGATCTTCAGGTAGAACGACAGCGTGTAGGCACTGCAACCGGCAGGAAGGGTCACCTGCTGGGACAGGGTGTCGGCGTGCGTCGAACCTCGGCCGCCGAGCCGCGCGTCGCGGGTGCCGGTTCGCGGCGATTCGTCGCCGGTGTTCGCGCCGATGACTCCGGTCGAAGCGGTCCACGGTGCCGTTTCGGTTTCGAAGCCGGGGTTTCCGAGCTTCTGGCCCGCGCCGGTGCAGCCGCCGGCGCCGTTGAGCGTCAGCGTGTACGAAGCGGTGTGGGTCGCCGAGCCCGTTCCCGTCACGGTGATGGTGTACGAACCGGGTGCGGCGGCCGCGGTTGTCGCGACGGTCATGGTTGACGATCCGCCGGAGGTGACCGACGCGGGACTGAAGCTCACCGAGACGCCTGCGGGAGCACCGGAGCTCGTCAACGTCACGGTCTGCGCACCGCCGGAGGTGGTGGCGGTGTTCACGGTGGCCGTCGCCGAGGCGCCCGGGTTCACCGCGCCCGTGCTCGGGCTCAGCGACACCGAGAAGTCGTCCGCCGGCGCGGATCCCGTGGTGAGGGTCCAGAGGGCGTACTCCTCGGCGTTGGCCCAGCGGCCCAGCGAGGTGCCGTTGATGTTCGCCGGGTAGCTGTCGCATGCCTTGTGGTAGCAGGAGTCGTACGCCTTCCCGGCGGTCCCGCCCCACTTGGTCACCTGGGCACTGGTCTTCGTGAAGCTGGCCCCGGTGGAGTTGATCGATGACGGGATGCCGGCGCCGCGGAACGAGCCGTCGTCGCTGCAGCACTCGGTCGACGTCTCGGTGGGAACGTTGATCGAGGTGAAGTACTCGCGCAACTTCACGGCGATGGCGTCGGTGCCGGTGACGAAGTAGCCGCCGTTGGGGGAGGCGACCATGTCGAAGGTGCCATATGCCTTGATCGCGTTCTTCTGGGCCGAGGTCAGCGAGTTGACGTAGAACTTGGAGCCGATCAGTCCCTGCTCCTCGCCGGC
>Ga0070668_100003612_pt1 | contig 11413 bp, 10 predicted proteins | sample KBSS43metaG_FD_64661 | JGI IMG/M metagenome (GOLD analysis project Ga0070668, IMG submission 64661) | Switchgrass rhizosphere microbial communities from Kellogg Biological Station, Michigan, USA - KBS S4-3 metaG | ecosystem: Host-associated > Plants > Roots > Rhizosphere > Soil ... | reverse complement strand
TTCACGGTGGCTGTCATGCGCGCGGAGGCGGGTGCGACGGCCGCGCCGCCGCGGCGCCATTTCCCTCCGGCGGCCGCAAGCACCATGGTGCCGGTCAGCGTGCGGACCTGCCATCCGCCCTTCACGGCAGAAAGCGACAGCACGTATTCGTCATCGAGGAGGACAAGCGCCGTGTCGGCCGGTCCGCGCGCCGGCGGTCCGGTGCCATCGATGATCGCGGTCCAGTGCTCGCCGTTGTCCGTGGTCACCTGTACGCCATCGGCCGTTCCGATGAGTGTGGTGTCGCCTCTCGTACTGATGCCTTCCGGCGCCACGTACTGCCACTCGGGACCGAGCTGCTTGATGGTCCAGTTGCGCCAGGTCTTTCCGCCATCCGTCGAGAGTCCCCAGCCATTCCCGACGGTGCCGTACCACACTTCCCCCCGGGGGCCGAACGCGATCGCATGGATGAAGTCCATGGAAATGGAGGTGTCGGTCGTGTCGGTCCGGATGCGATCCCAGGCCTTCGCCCCCCGCTTCAGCACGAAGATGCCCTCGGCGTAGGTGCCGACCCAGCGCGACCCGTCCGGCGCGGTGACGTCGGTGAGCACCTGCACGCCCCAGCCGGACGAATCGGGAAGCATCGGGACAGTCTGGGCCAGCGCGGGTGTTGCGAGGGAGAGCAGGAGCAGGGCGCGCGGAACGACGTGCATCGGGAGCCTTTCCTAGACTGGGCCGAGTCGCAACCAGTCAACGTGCACGTGCGCGGGACGCGTGACGATGAAGAGCACCGCCGCGGCCACGTCGGCGGGACGGAGCATGCTGGCGCGACTGGGCAGGTGCGGTACGTGATCGGGATCGACCGGATCCCAGACATCGGTATCGGTCGGACCTGGCGAGAGGAGCGACATGCGGATGCCGGTGCCACGGTATTCGGCGACCAGGACTTCGTGCAATCCACGCAGGCCGAACTTCGACGCCGCATAGGCCGCGTTCTCGGGAAACGCCGAGTGATCAGCGACGCTCCCGACGTGGAGGAAGGTGCCTCGTCCCGCGGCACGCATCGGCGGCAGCAGCGCGCGGGCCACCGCAAAGGGGGCGCGCAGGTTGATGTCCAGCTGGGCGTCGAAATCTTCCTGTGCGGTTTCGTGCAGGAGCTTCAGGACGAACGCGCCCGCATTGCTCACGACGATTTCGGGTACACCCACGTCGGTGAGGATGCGTGCCGACGCGGCCTTCCACGCGCCGGGGTCGGTCAGGTCGCAGGGGTAGTCGGCGAAGCCGTCGTGCGTGCCCGACTGGAGCGAACGGGCCACACGCACCACCCGGGCACCGGCCTTCGCGAGCGCGGCCGCCGTCGCCGCACCGATGCCGCGGGACGCACCGGTGACCACCGCCACCTGGCCGGCGAGACCGGTCACTCGTGAGCGGGCGCGTGCGCCAGCCGCAGGAATTCGTTCCGGGTGCGCTGGTCGTCGCGGAAGATGCCCCGCAGCGCGCTCGTGACCGTGCGCGAGCTCTGCTTCTCGACACCGCGCATCATCATGCACAGGTGCGCGCCATCGATGACGACCCCCACGCCGCGCGGCTGCAGCGCCTCCATGATTGCATCGGCGATCTGGTCGGTGAGGCGCTCCTGCACCTGCAGGCGCCGGGCGAACATGTCCACGAGTCGTGCCGCCTTCGAGAGGCCCATGATGCGGCCATTCGGGATGTACGCGACGTGCGCCCGGCCGAAGAACGGCAGCATGTGGTGCTCGCAGAGCGAATAAAACTCGATGTCCTTCACCAGGATCATGTTTTCGTGCGACTCCTCGAAGAGCGCGTCGCCGATGACCTCCTCGATCGTCTGGCTATAGCCGCGCGTGAGGAAGCGGTACGACTTGTCGACCCGCTCGGGCGTCTTCAGAAGGCCCTCGCGATCGGGGTTCTCGCCGAGTTCCGCGAGGATGGCCCGTACGTGGGGGGCGATGGTCAGGTCAGGCGCCGGCGTAGTCGACATAGTTCCTCGGTGTTTCCCAGAGGCGGATGCTCAGGGCCAGTTCGTCGGGCACCGCCCGGCGCAGTTCACGCCAGATGACGATGGCGAGATTCTCGGACGTGGGAATGATGCTGGCGAACCACGCCACGTCGACATTCAGGTTCTTGTGGTCCAGGTGCTTCAGCACGCGATCCTCGGCGACCTGCTTGAGCGTATTCAGGTCGAGCACGTAGCCGGAGTCGGGATTCACCTCACCCTCGACACTGATGTCCAGCTCGTAATTGTGGCCGTGGAAGCTTGGGTTGTTGCACAGCCCGAACGTTGCCACGTTCCAGGCGTCTGTTCGGGCAGGATTGTGCAGGCGATGAGCGGCATTGAAGTGCACACGACGCGTCACGCGGCATCTCGGCATGGAGCAGCCCCGGCGTTAAGTATGCAGTCGGGCACCATGCGGTGCCCGTCAGGTTCCCCGGAAAGCAAACGCCGACCCACTGGGAGTCGGCGCTCACCTGAAGAAACGGCGACGGAGAGGGTTACTGAAGCCCAACCGGAATGCTCGGCACCCTCGTCATGGCTTTTGTCTTCCCCCGGGGGGCATGGCAGCAGCCACAATATCTGGGCCCTGGGCCTTACTTATCGGCTCGATAACGTAGATCCCCGCCGCCGACCCACCTAACTTAGGACACGGTGTGCAGACCGTCAACACAGGAAGCACTGTCCATGACACCAAAGCTGTCGCTTATCGCCGGCGTCCTCGCCCTGATTGCCTGGGCGTTCCTGATCTTGGTGAAGCAGGTGCCGAGCGGAATCCCGAATGGTCTCTACGCGCTGGGAATACTTCTCTTCGTGCGCTGGATGGTGCTCCGCCCCGCCTAGATTTCCCAGTTCGACATCAGTACTCCATCGACTTCCGGCTCCGGCGCCTCGGGCAGCGTCATGCGCAGGTCGGTCCAGTGCACGCGAAAGCCGCGACCGGCGAGGTGGGAATAGGCCGCGCTGTGCGCCGTCTGGCATCGCACCGCGATGCGCCGGAGCCGTGACGCGATCGCGTCGGCCTGAAGTCCATCGATCAACCGTTCGAACGCGACCACATCGGTGGCCACCAGCTTGAGCACGCGCTGCTCGTCACGCGGCCGACCGGCGGCGAGCGGCGTCGACTGCCACAGGGCAAACCCCACCAGCCGCCCGCCCCGTCGCACCAGCGTGGTATCCCCAAGGCCCATTTCATGGGTCAGCAGCAGCTCCCGGCTGAAGTCGACGCCCGGCGCCACGCGGGACGTGAGCTCGGCGCATTCCGCGATGCCGCCGGCGATGTCCCCGGTGGAGAGCCGTGAGGCGTCGCGAGCGACGGCGCGCACGGCCTCTCGCACCAGGGTGATCGTCAGGTGCCGCGGCACGAAGCCCAGCGTACCGTAGAAGCCGATGTTGTCGGTGGTACGCGGCATCGTCTCGAGGCCGATGGTCGTGGCGCCGCGCGAGCGCAGGAGCTCGATGCCCGCCTGCACGATCGTGCGACCCACGCCGCTGCCCTGCCGGTCGGGCCGGACCGCGATCGGCCCCATCCAGCCTTCCGTGCCTGACTGGTGCACCATGTTGAACGCCGCGAGCTGGCTATCGGCATCGCGCCACAGCATGGCGCCCTCGGCAGCATCTTCGATCGCGTAGCGCCATACCGCCGGCGTAAGCGGCGGCACCCGCACGCCGGCGAGGCCGTCGCGCGCGTAGCGATCGGTGAACGCGTCCGTGAAGAGCCGGTTGAGCGGCTCCACATCGGCGCCGCTGGCGCGGTCGGGGCCGTGGACGCTCCGGTCAGGCCGCCACATCGTGCCCCTCGAGCTGTTCGTCGGTGACGACCGACGTGCCGCGGCGCTGGTCGAAGCCGACGCGCACGATGCGATCGAACCCGTCGCGCACGGAATCGATGTGCGTGATGAGAATCACCTGCGGGAAGCGATCGGCCAGGTTGCGCAGCAGCTCCACGACGGACGCGCGATGGTCCTCATCCAGGGACCCGAAGATCTCGTCCAGGATGAGCAGCGACAGGGGCTGTCCCGCGCGCTCTGCGATCATCTGGCTGATGGCCAGGCGCAGGGCCAGGTTGGCGATGTCCTCCTCGCCCCCGGAAATGACCACCTTGGGTTCACCCTCATCCAGCAGTGCCGTCTTGTACTCCTCATCGAGCTCGAGCTCCGAGTAGCGGCCGTTCGTGAGGTCGCGCAGGAAACCGGACGCGAGGTCGGAGAGATCCGGGCGCAGCGCCGCATTGAGCTCGTCGCGCAGGTCTCCCAGCGCCGCATCGAGTTCGAGGTTCGTGCGCAGCTGGAGGGCAACCTCGTCGGCCTCGCGCGCGCGCCGGGCGCGATCCTCGACCTGGCGCGTGGCCTGCGCGCGTGACTCGAGGGCGGACTGCATCTCACCCTGTACCCGGATCATTGCAATCGCCGCGTCCTGCCGGCCCTTTTCCGCCCCGGCCCACTCTTCCTCCAGCGCCCGGAACGCCACCTCGCTGAACCCAAGTTCCGCCAGCGCCACCCGCACCTTGGCCTCTCGCGCCTGCGCTGCCACCCGGGAGGTCTCCGCAGTGGCGGCTGCATCCTGCAGGCCCGCCAGCCGCTCCGCACCCGCCCGCTGGCGCTCGATCTCGAGAGCCAGCGGCTCGAGGCGCTTCAGTTCTGACTGTACCTGCGCGTGCCGCTCCTGATCGTACACCACGCCAGGCAGGTCGGCCAGATCGGCCTCGATTGCACCGAGCCGCCGGTCAAGCTCGGTGGCTTCAGCCTGCCGCTTGCCCGACTCGGTCACCGCGGCCGCGAGACTGGCGCCCACTCGCACCGCCTCCTGCAGCTTCCTCTCGAGTTCCTGCAGTTGCTCCTCGAGCTGCTTCACCTCGGCCGGCGCATCCTTCAGCTGTTCCAGCCGCTGCGTGTAGAACCCGCCGTTGAACTTCACCTCCTCGGCCTGCCGGTCCAGCACCCCAAGCACCGAGTCGTATTCCTTCCGGAGCGGGCGGCCGCAGGTGGGACAGGCGCCCTCGGCGCCCGCACTCACGATCCGCTTCCGTTGCTCGGCCAGATCCTTGTACTGGTCGCGAAGTCCCTCGCGCTTCGTCTTGGCTTCCTGCGTATCCTGCACCCAGAGCGTGCGGCGCGCCTCCAGTGACCGGAAAGTGAAGTCGCGCGCCTCCCGCACCGTATTGAGGGCCGTCGTGGCACTCTCGATTTCCGCCTCGCTGGGCGCCTTCTCGATCAACTTCGCGAGTTCCTTCCGCCGGCGCACCAGTTCTTTCCTCTCCGCGCCCTTGGCTGCGCGCCGGGTATTGCCTTCCGCATCGCGCGTCAGGGATGCCGCTTCCTCGCGCAGGGCCGGGAGTTGCGTCAGCATCGCCCCGAGCTCCGTGAAGCGCGCCGCTGCCACCGTGGCCGCCTGCAACTCGGACACCAGCCGCGCGGCCTCCCTGCCCGCCGTTTCCACGTCGCGCTGGGCCAGCCGCAGTTCCGAATCGAGTGCGGCAGCCACCTCGCGCTGTTTCTGCGCCGCGGTCCACTGCGGCCCCAGCTCCGCGTGGCGGCGATCGGCGGCCCTCACCCGTTCGCGCGCCTCGGCGACGAGGGCCTCGGCCGCCGCACAGCGCCGGGTGGCGAGTTCCACTGCTTCCTGCAGGACCGCGGGATCAGGCAAGCCGCTCCGCAGCGTATCGAGTCGGGCCCGCAGGCCGGTCTTCTCGTTGCGCAGCCGGTCCTGCCCGATGCGCAATCGCTCGTACCCCAGCACGCGAGAGAGGAACTGGGCCCGCTCCGTCGGCTTCATCGCCGACATGACGGCGAGTTCCTTCTGGCCGGTGAAGTAGGTATTGAAGAACTCGTCGCGACGCATGCCCATCAGCCGGGTGACGCGGTCGGTGACTGGCCCGATGCCGGTCGCGATCGGCGCATCCGACGCGTCGAGGTAGAGCTCCGCGCCGCCCATCTTCCGCACCACGCGGTACCGGTGAGCACCAAGGGAGAATGCCAGCTCGACCTCGACGCCAGCGCGTGGCGGGGCACCCCGGCGCTTGATGCTCTCCCGCGTGCCGCGCGCCGCCGGCATGCCGTACATCGCCCACGCAATCGCCTCGAGCAGGGTCGTCTTGCCCGCGCCGTTCGGGCCCATGATGCCCGTGAGCCCGTTGCCGAACTCGATCTCGGTGTTCTCGTGCTGCCGGAAGTTCACCAGCCGCAGGCGGTGGATGATCATGCGGCGTCCCCGCCATCGGTCTCGGCCTGCTCTACCAGCTCGACGCCGCGCGCCACGAACCGTTCGCGATCGATCTCGCCGGGCAGTATGCGATCACTGAGCCAGTCGCGCACCACCTCGGGCAGGGTCTGCCGCCGCCCGGGTGCACCGGCGCCAGTAGTGCGATTGCGCACCGGCCGCCGCAGGTCCAGGTGAAAGTGCAGGGCGGCGGCCTTCCAGGCACGGATCTGCGCGTGGTTGAGCTCCCGCGCGACTGTCCGGGGGACATCGAAGACCACGAGCCGCACGATCTGCTGGGCAATGCCGTCCGGAACCGACGCCACGCGGTCGGCGATTGCGGCATCCAGCTCGGGGGCGCCAAGTCCATCCGCGTACAGGGGAGGGAGGTCGATGACGCGGCGCGCATGCTTCACGAGGTGCGGCGTAACCTCGCCGGTGGACACGTCCACCATGAGCCAGCTCTTGGCATCGATGCCATTCGCCTCTTCCTCCGCGCGCTCACCCCAGATGTTCGTGCTGGTGTACTCCAGGGCGCCCGAATACCACTCCTTGCCGGTGACCTGGTGGCGCACGTGATAGTGACCCCACGCCACGTAGTCCCAGCTCCCCGATCCGATCTGCTCCGGCGTCACGATGACACCACCGTACTCCAGCGACGGCCGGCCGGCCGGCAGGAGATCCGGCGCCTCGGCGTGGATGGCGAGGACATGGTACTTCGCCGGGCCGCTCGGGCGGATCTCCGGTGGGTCCGGGTCGAGCAGCGCCGGGTGCGGCACCGCGAGGACGCTCAAGTCGAGCGCCGGGAAGTCGAAGCGGCGTGCCTCATCGATCGCGACCGAGATCCCGAGCTCCTCGAAGAGCCGGAGGATGCTCCCGGTCTCGGAGGAGCGCGGCGTGTCGTGGTTGCCGGCGACGATGATGATCGGCACCTCGGGCCCGAGCGTGTCGCGCAGGCGTTGGAACTGCCGGAAGGCAAAGACGATCGCGGCGTTGGTCGGGCGCACCGAGTGGAACAGGTCGCCCGCGACGACCACCAGGTCGGGACGCTGTGCAATGACGTCGTCGATCACGCCGCGGAAGGCGTTGGCGACGTCGGCTTCCCGCTGGTTGATGCCCGTGGGGGTCTGGCGGTGGTACTGACGGATTCCCAGGTGGGAATCCGCGATATGGGCGAGTTTCACGAGTAGAGAATGGAGCGATCGCCCCGGCGGGGCAAGCGGCTATTGATAGGGATCGACGCCACTCGGGACGGGGCGGATCGTGCTGCGGGGCGTCACGACTTCCGCCCCGATACGCCGCCCCAGCTTCGCGGTGAAGAAGGCGAGAACGTCGTCCGGCCGGGTGCGGCGCGTGAGCGCCAGGGCCCGGCGGACATCGAGCTCGGGACGGCCCTCGACGAGCGCACGGACGGCATCGGTCGCCACGCGCCGGTCCAGCTGCTTGAGCTGGCGTGCCACCGCATCGGCGAATGGCAGTTCGGCCCCCGGGGGAAAGCGCTCGACCCCCTCGCGTCCGCTCAGCATCGCGGGCCGGGGGAAGCGCGCAAAGATCGGCTGCGTGAAGTGCGGATGCCGCAGCATCAGCTCGCCCTTGGGCAGCGTCGCCAGCTTGATCTTGATGGCGGGTGAGAGCGTCGCATAGGCCGGCGTCGCGAGCTCATCCATGTCCATGCGGCCGAATACGGACGTTCCGGCGTTGCCGACGATGCGGCGCTGCACCTGCGAGCGGAACTGCTGTGCGGAGAAGAGCACCAGGCCGAGATATCGCCCGCGTTCGGCAAGGTCGAGCAGCATCTTCCTGACATAGGTGTCGGGGCCGTCAGCCGGGGCGTACTTGTTCAGTTCATCCACGAAGACGACCACGTGGTCCACGCCGAGGTCACGGCGCTCGAGGTGCTCGCGCAGCTTGGAGACGCAGCGCGCGAACACCAGGTCCTGAGCGAGGGGGTCGACGCCGGCTACGTCCACCACATAGACGGTGCGGTCCTCGAACTTTCCCCAGGGAAGGTCGTTGGGGGCCCCATCGTCGATGACGAGTCCCTTGGCGCGGGTGCTGATGTTGCCGAGGCGGTTTCGCACCTTCCGGATCGTGGCAATGTGATGCGTGCGCCACACCTCGCCGCCGCGGCCCATCGCCTCCATGAAATCGAAGATCGCCCGGAAAAACTCCTCGAGGTCGGCGAAGCTCTCCACCTTGAACGGCTTGCCGCGTAGCAGGTCGTCCGTGAACTCCCGGCCCACCACGCGCTCGCCAAGGAAGTCGATGAAGGCATCCGCCTTGGCATCGATGTCGTCGCGGTTCATCACCACTTCAGCGTAGTCCAGCACCTCGCGAAGCCCCCACACCAGCGGCTCGGTGTTGTGCTGCAGTGCCTCGTGCGTGCGAAGCGTATTGAGATTCACGCCATCCGCCTTGAAGGGCGCGAAGTAGCGCGCGCGCTCGAGGGGCTCCGCGGCGAGCCCAAGCTTGGCGTAGAGCGCGTGATCACGCTCCGAGATCTCGCCCGGCTGGTCGAGGAAGCAGAGATCGGGACCCTTGACGTTGAAGCAGACCGCCGCGATGGACCCGCGATGCGCCGGGAACGTCTGGAAGATGCTCGAGAGCAGGAACTCGACCGCGCTGGTCTTGGTGGCGAGCCCCGATACACCGGTGATGTTCAGGTGAGCCGCTTCGGGGCCGAGGAGGAAATCGGCATCGAGCAGCACGGGTGACTCGTGGCCACCGAGCGCATACACGCCGACCGGGATGCCGGTGGGCCGCTCGGACCGGGTATAGGCGTCCATGCGGAGCGCCAGCTCGACGTCGGCATCCGTCGCGAGGTGCACGGCGCCGAGCGGCACCGGCTGCAGCGGTTCCTCGGGGATCTGGCGCAGCACGGCGGCCAGGAAGAGGCGCACCTCGGTGCGCGCCGTCGGCTCGTGAGCGATGACGGAAGGATCGCCCTCGGCGCCGATAACGGCATGGAGGGGCGACGCGAGATCGGCGTACGCCATGCCATCGGTGACCACGCCATACACGGTGCGCCCGGGATGATCGACGCGCACGATCGCGCCAATGCCGACCGCGGATTCGGTCGCGGTCCAGAAGTAGAACTGGTGCGGGGTGCTGGGCTTGAGTTCGGTGGCGACGACGCGACCGATGGGAGGCGCTGACATGGATGAAAGCTAATTGCCAGTGAGGACAAAAGCGTGAGGAGGAAACGCAACTGCGTAAGGAGGAACGGTGACAGCGGGCGGAACCGAAACGGCGGCGGTACCCTCCGCGTTGCAGTTCCTCCTCACGTAGTTGCCCTTCCTCCTCACGCAGTTGCTTTGAGGAACTCCTCCACGCTCCGGATCCCGTACAGCATCCGGTCCCAGCGTGGATCGGGTGCGCTGATCGGCGCCCGCTCGGCCAGCAGCCAGCGCGATATCCTGTCGGCCATGGCTGGCACCCCATTAACCGGGGCCACCTCGACCCGGATCAGGCCGTGAAGCAGGTCCTTCCCTTCCCATGGCCAGAGCCGGACCGCCCACGCCCGGACCGGTGCGAGGCGCCGCGAGGCAGGCGCGAAAACAGGAGAGCGGTGACCCGTCGGCAGCCGAAGGTATGACTCGAGGTTCATTCCGTCGAATGGGAGCGACGAATGGCTCTTCGCGACGCCCACCATGCGGGCATCCTCAGCCCAGACCGGGCTCTCCGCGAGCGACCCGTCCACCACGAGCCAGCCGTGGCTCTCGCGCCGGTAGGCGACGCCGACGGCAACCTCGAGCGCGCCGCGCGCATCGTCGAGGGCGGCGCCGGCCTGTGCCAGTTCACGGATGGGGTGCGGCGGATCGGTGTCGGCAAGCTCGATTCGCTGGAGCGCGTCGAGCGCCGGGCCGGCCGCATCAAGTGCCGCCTTCCGCCCGATCGCCACGTCGCGGCGGCGCACGATCCGGGTGGCAAGAACGCGGTCATTGCGTTCGCGCACGGCCGCCGCCAGCGAGGCCACCACGATCGGCGACGACCCGGCGTACCCGACCACCTCGGAGTGCTGCACGCCATCGAGAAAGGCCACCGGATCCGGCCAGCCAGCTGGCTCACCCACCGCGTGGGCCTCGACGACGTCACCTTCGAGCAATTGTGCGAGGTGGATCTCGGCTTCTTCACGCCGGCCGGCACTGGCCGGTGGAATGGCGGAGGCGGGCGTTATTCCTGCGGCAGCAAGCGACCGGCGAAGTGCGGTGAGGTCGCTAATCATCCAGACTGGGGAACGGCGGCACGCCCATGAGCCAGCACCCGACGAGTCCATCCTCGGCATCCAGTTCGACCAGCAGCTGGTCGGCCACGCGAATGGCGCGCGCAGCCGGCAACCCGCCGAGCTTCAGGTGATAGATGCTCTCGCCGGGATTGGTGCGGATGGTGAGCACCGCCTCGATCTCGACCGAGGTCGTGCGATCGGCCCGCGGGCCCCGCAGTACGACCCGGCCGCTTTCCACACCCGACGGAAGCGCCAGGCTGCGGCTGGACGTCACCTCGGGCCACACCACCACGTCCAGGCCGGCTACCGCACCGTCGGCCACGTCGAGCACCGCAATCGCACCTTCCGCGTCGGTCAGCTCGATGGTTCCGTCGAGGCGCGAGTTGCCCGTACTGCGGAAAGTGCCCGACAGGATGTCGGTCTCGGGATCCCAGCGCCACGAGATCGACGGCAGGGCGCCCGTCACTCGCTCGACGGTGAAGCGTGGCCCCAGTGAGGCTTCAGGCGGCACGCGCGGCTCCCATCGTCCGGATGACCCGGATGATGCGATCGACGGCGGCCTCGAGCTCCTTGTCGGACACCGCGTAGCTCATGCGCACCCAGCGATCGTCGCCGAACGCGGCACCGGGCACGAGCGCCACGCCCTCGCGCTGCATGAGTTCCTCGCAGAACTTCGACCCCGTGGCGCCGTCCCGGATGCCGTCAACCCGGAAGAAGAAGTAGAACGCGCCATGCGGCTCGACGAACTCGATCCCGGGCACCTCGGTGCGGAAACGGTTCACCAGCAGGTCGCGCCGGCGCCGGAAGGCCGCCACCATCTTCGTGACCTCCTGGTCCACCCGCTCATCACTGAAAGCGGTGACCGCCGCCCACTGTGCGGGGTGATTGGCGCCCGTAGTGGTGTGCGATTGCAGCGCGGCCATCGCCTTCGCGATGTGCGGCGGCGCGAGTGCCGCGCCGATCCGCCAGCCGGTCATGGCATAGGCTTTCGACGCGCC
>Ga0070668_100003611_pt1 | contig 11414 bp, 10 predicted proteins | sample KBSS43metaG_FD_64661 | JGI IMG/M metagenome (GOLD analysis project Ga0070668, IMG submission 64661) | Switchgrass rhizosphere microbial communities from Kellogg Biological Station, Michigan, USA - KBS S4-3 metaG | ecosystem: Host-associated > Plants > Roots > Rhizosphere > Soil ... | reverse complement strand
TGCTTGCCTTCGTTGAGCTCGAACACCGCCTTGCCGGACTCGAAATGATGGCGCTGCAGCAGGCCGGCTTGCTCGAACTGCGTCAGCACGCGGTAGACGGTCGCGAGGCCGATGTCGACGCCCTCGGCCAGCAACATCCGGTAGACGTCTTCGGCGGTGAGGTGCCGGACCTTCGACGTCTCGAACAGGTTGATGATCTTCAGGCGCGGCAGCGTCGCCTTGAGGCCGGCGGTCTTGAGGTCGTGCATGGTCATCGGCGTGGCTCAGGCTCGTGCGGGGGCAGCGGCTATAATAGCGCCCCCTCGGCCTTTCCCATAGCTGCCGTCCGTGACCCGCCTCATCCGCTGCTGCCTCTGCGCCTCCGTCGTTCTGCTCGCCGGCTGCCAGACGTTCGATACGTATTTCCCGACGATGCGTTCGTTCGGCGTGTATAAGCTCGACATCAACCAGGGCAATTTCATCACGCAGGACATGGTGGACAAGCTCAAGTCCGGCCAGACCAAGCAGCAGGTACGGCTGCTCCTCGGCACGCCGCTGCTGGTGAGCGTGTTCCGCGACAACCGCTGGGACTACATCTACGAGTTCAAGCGCCAGGGCCAGCGTCTGGAGCGCCGCGAATTCGCCGTCTATTTCGTCGACGACAAGCTCGCGCGCTGGGAAGGCGACGAGATGCCGCCGTCGGTCGCCGATCTCAATCGCGCCGCCGCCGAGCGCTCGCTTGGAAAGTTGCCGTCGGCCGAGGACAAGGGCTTCATCGAGAAGTTCTTCGACTTCTTCAAGTGGTAGCAACCGTCCCGGGATCGCCGATGCCGGTCAATGTCGCCATTGCGGGTGCCGGCGGGCGTATGGGTCAGGCGCTGATCGAGGCGACGCTCGGCGCCGTTCCCGACTTCGCGCTCGTTGCCGCGCTGGACGTTGCCGGAAGCCCGGCGCTCGGGCGCGACGCGGGTGAGCGCTTCGGCCGCACCACCGGAATCGTCGTCGGCAGCGACATCGATGCGGCGGTCAAGGCCGCCGATGTGCTGATCGACTTCACGCGCCCGGCAGGCACGCTGGGCCACGCGGCGGCGTGCGCGCGGCAGCGGAAGGCACTGGTCGCCGGCACCACCGGACTGACGGCGGCGCAGAAAGCCGATCTCGCCGCCCACGCGCGCACGATACCGATCGTGTTCGCCCCGAACATGAGCGTCGGGGTCAATGTGCTGGTGAAGCTGGTCGAGATGGCCGCGGCACGCCTCGGCCCGGCGTACGACATCGAGATCGTCGAGATGCATCACAAGCACAAGGTCGACGCCCCGTCCGGGACGGCACTGTGGCTGGGTGAAGCCGCCGCCGCCGGCGCCGGCGTCGATCTCGCCGACCACGCGGTTCGAGCGCGCGACGGCGTCACCGGCGAGCGCAAGCCCGGCACGATCGGGTTTGCGGCGCTGCGCGGCGGCGACGTCGTCGGCGAGCACACGGTAGTGTTCGCGGCAGCCGGAGAGCGTGTCGAATTGACGCACCGCGCGACGTCGCGCCAGAACTTCGCGGCCGGCGCATTGCGTGCCGCGGCATTTGCCGCGGGGCGCCTCGCGCCACTGGCTCCCGGCCTCTATGGAATGAACGACGTGCTGGGTCTCGCGTAGCGGCGCCCGCAGGCAACGTCGGGTGCCGGCGATTGCCGGAAACCGGGGGTTGCGGTAGAATCAATCGCTCGAAAAGCGGGGAAGGCCTGGGCCTTCCCCGTTTGCACGTCCGGCACCCGCCGCGCGCGTCCGGACTTCCACGCAGGGCCTGCCATGTCCGTCACCACCGCCCCCGCCGCTGCCAGTACCGCGCTGTTTGCCGCGCGGCTGCCGGCGTTGCTCGCGCTGGCCGACGGCACGGTGTTCCGCGGCGTCGCGATCGGCGCGCTCGGCACTACGGCGGGTGAGGTCGTATTCAACACGGCGATGACCGGCTACCAGGAAATCCTGACCGACCCGTCGTACGCCGGCCAGATCGTGACGCTCACGTATCCGCACGTCGGCAATGTCGGCGTGAATGCCGAAGACGTCGAGTCGAAGCGCATTCATGTCGCGGGACTGGTGATCCGCGACTTGCCGGCGCTGGCCTCGAATTTCCGCTCGACGCAGGATCTGGCGACGTACCTGCGCGTCGCGAACGTAATCGGCATCGCCGACATCGACACCCGCCAGTTGACGCGCAGGCTGCGCGAGCACGGCGCGCAGAATGGTTGCATCGTCGCCGCCGCGTCGCTGGCCGACGCCGACGCGGCGGCCGCGGTGGCCAAGGCCAGGGCCGCGCCGTCGATGGCCGGCCAGGATCTGGCGCGCGTCGTGACCTGTACGGCACCGTATGAGTGGACGGCGAGCGTGTGGGCGCTTGGCATTGGCCACAAGCGGCCCGCGGAGACGCGTTTCCACGTCGTCGCGTACGATTTCGGCGTCAAGCACAACATCCTCAGGATGCTCGCCGAGCGCGGTTGCCGGATCACCGTCGTGCCGGCGCAGACAACGGCGCGCGAAGCGCAGGCGCTGAAGCCGGACGGCGTGTTCCTGTCGAACGGGCCCGGCGACCCGGAACCCTGCGACTACGCAATCAGCGCGATCCGCGACATCGTCGACACCGGCACGCCGACGTTCGGCATCTGCCTGGGCCACCAGCTGCTCGGGCTTGCGTCGGGCGGACGCACGATGAAGATGAAGTTCGGCCACCACGGCGCCAACCATCCGGTGCTCGACAAGGACACCGGGCAGGTGCTGATCACCAGCCAGAACCACGGCTTCGCCGTCGATCCGGCGTCGCTACCGGCTGAAGCGCGCGTTACGCACGTGTCGCTGTTCGACGGCAGCCTGCAGGGTATCGCCCGCACCGACCGCCCGGCGTTTTCGTTCCAGGGCCATCCGGAAGCGAGCCCGGGACCGCATGACGTTGGCTACCTGTTCGACAGATTTGTGGCGCTTATGGAGAAGAGGGGCTAGGGACTAGGGTCTAGGGACTAGTGCGCCACGCGTTTGCGCAACGGTCGACGCCTGAGGCTCTGTTGGAGTCCCCTGAGCATCTTGCCTAGTTCATCGACATTCCTGAGTAACGCATCAGTCTCCGAGATGCCGGAATACTGGAGCCGATTCGCGAGGAGGAGTTGCGTATGCACTTCGGCCAGCGATCCGCCGGCGAAATGGAGGAACCGCAGAAAGTCTCGCGTGGAACGGCGCGAATGTCCCTCGGCAATGTTGGAAGGAATGGAGATTGACGCTCGTCGAAGTTGTTGCGTCAAACTAAACAACTCGTTTTTTGGGAAGGTGCTCGTGAGGTGATAAATCTCCTCGACCAACGTGAGCGACGCACGCCAGACTTTGAGATCGCGATAGCTTTGCACGGCCATGCCGAAATTTGCACTGAGCAATAGTTGCGACCCTATACGCCAAACGTCGTAGATGCACCGGTTTCCCTAGACCCTAACCCCTAGTCCCTAGCCCCTTCAATGCCGAAACGTACCGACCTGCAGAGCGTGCTCATCATCGGCGCCGGCCCGATCGTCATCGGGCAGGCGTGCGAGTTCGACTATTCGGGCGCGCAGGCGTGCAAGGCGTTGAAGGACGAAGGCTATCGCGTGATCCTCGTCAACTCCAATCCGGCGACGATCATGACCGACCCGGAAATGGCCGACGTCACGTACATCGAGCCGATCACCTGGCAGATGGTGGCGAAGATCATCGAGAAGGAGCGCCCGGACGCGCTGCTGCCGACGATGGGCGGACAGACGGCGCTCAACTGCGCGCTCGATCTCGCGCGCGAGGGCGTGCTGACCAAGTTCGACGTCGAGTTGATCGGCGCGTCGAAGAAGGCGATCGACAAGGCCGAGGATCGCGAGAAGTTCAAGGCGGCAATGACGCGGATCGGGCTCGGTTCGGCGCGCTCCGGCACCGCGCGGACGCTCGAGGACGCGCACAAGGTGCAGGCCGAGATCGGCTTTCCGGCGATCATCCGCCCGTCGTTCACGCTGGGCGGCACCGGCGGCGGGATCGCTTACAACAAGGACGAATTCGAAGAGATCTGCAAGCGCGGGCTGGCGATGAGCCCGACGCACGAGCTCCTGATCGAGGAGTCGCTCCTCGGCTGGAAGGAGTTCGAGATGGAGGTCGTGCGCGACCGCAAGGACAACTGCATCATCGTCTGCTCGATCGAGAACCTCGATCCGATGGGCGTGCACACCGGCGACTCGATCACCGTCGCGCCGGCGCAGACGCTGACCGACAAGGAATACCAGATCATGCGCGACGCGTCGGTCGCCGTGCTGCGCGAGGTCGGCGTCGACACCGGCGGTTCGAACGTGCAGTTCGCGATCAACCCGCAGGACGGGCGGATGATCGTGATCGAGATGAATCCGCGGGTGTCGCGGAGCTCGGCGCTGGCGTCGAAGGCCACCGGCTTCCCGATCGCCAAGGTTGCCGCCAAGCTCGCCGTCGGCTACACGCTGGACGAGCTCCGCAACGACATCACCGGCGGCAAGACACCGGCGTCGTTCGAGCCGACGATCGACTACGTCGTCACCAAGGTGCCGCGCTTCGCATTCGAGAAATTCAAGCAGGCCGACGACCGGCTGACGACGCAGATGAAGTCGGTGGGCGAGGTGATGGCGATCGGGCGCACGTTCCAGGAGTCGTTGCAGAAGGCGCTGCGCGGACTCGAGACCGGTGTCGACGGCTTCAACCTGAAGACCGTCGATCCGGACAAGATCGGCGACGAGCTCGCCTATCCGCGCGCCGAGCGGCTCTGGTACGTCGCCGACGCGTTCGGCATCGGGATGACGCTCGAGGAACTCCACGGCTACACGAAGATCGACCCGTGGTTCCTGGCGCAGATCAAGGAGATCGTCGACCTCGAGTTGAAGCTCGACAAGCGCGCGTTCGCCACGCTGACCAAGGACGAGCTGCGCGAGCTGAAGCGGAAGGGCTTTTCCGATCGCCGTCTCGCGCACCTGACGAAGTCGACTGAAGCCGACGTCCGTGCGCGCCGGCACGCGTTCGGCATTCGCCCGGTCTACAAGCGCGTCGACACGTGCGCCGCCGAATTCGCGACCGGCACCGCCTACCTGTACTCGACGTACGAAGACGAGTGCGAGGCGGCACCGACCGATCGCAAGAAAGTCATGGTGCTCGGCGGCGGGCCGAACCGGATCGGACAGGGGATCGAGTTCGACTATTGCTGCGTCCACGCGGCGATGGCGCTGCGCGAGGACGGCTTCGAGACGATCATGGTCAACTGCAACCCGGAGACTGTCTCGACCGACTTCGACACGTCGGACCGGCTGTACTTCGAGCCGCTGACGCTCGAGGACGTGCTGGAGATCGTGCACCGCGAGAAGCCGTGGGGCGTCATCGTCCAGTATGGCGGGCAGACGCCGCTCAAGCTGGCGCGCGATCTCGAGCGCAACGGCGTGCCGATCATCGGCACCACGCCCGACATGATCGACATGGCCGAGGACCGCGAACGCTTCCAGCAGATGCTGCACCGGCTCGGCCTGAAGCAGCCTCCCAACAAGACCGCGCGCACCGAGGCTGAAGCGATCGCGGCGGCCGAGGAAATCGGTTATCCGCTCGTCGTCCGGCCGTCATACGTGCTCGGCGGCCGAGCGATGGAGATCGTCCACGAGCCGCGCGACCTCGAACGCTACATGAAGGAAGCGGTCAAGGTCAGCAACGACAGCCCGGTGCTGCTCGATCGCTTCCTCAACGACGCCATCGAGGTGGACGTCGATGCGGTGTCGGACGGGACCGAGGTCGTGATCGGCGGGATCATGGAGCACATCGAGCAGGCCGGCGTCCACTCCGGCGACTCGGCGTGCTCGCTGCCGCCGTTCTCGCTGTCGACGACGCTGCAGGACGAGCTGCGCCGGCAGACGGTCCTGATGGCGAAAGGCCTCAATGTCGTCGGGCTCATGAACGTCCAGTTCGCGATCCAGTTCGACGAGCGGCGGGTGGGCACCGTTTACGTGCTCGAGGTCAACCCGCGCGCGTCGCGAACCGTGCCGTACGTGTCGAAGGCGACCGGCCGTCCGCTCGCCAAGATCGCCGCGCGCTGCATGGTCGGTACGTCGCTGGCTGCGCAGAAGGTCACCGGCGAGATCGTGCCGCCGTACTTCTCGGTGAAGGAAGCGGTGTTTCCGTTCATCAAGTTTCCCGGCGTCGACACGATCCTCGGACCCGAGATGAAATCGACCGGCGAGGTGATGGGCGTCGGCGATTCGTTCGGCGAGGCGTTCGTGAAGAGCCAACTCGCGGCCGGCGTGAAGCTGCCCGAGCAGGGCAACGTATTCATCAGCCTCAAGAACAGCGACAAGCCGCGCGCGATCGAGATCGCACGGATGCTCGTCGAGCTCGGGTTTTCACTGGTCGCGACGCGCGGCACGCACGCGGCGCTCGCGGCGGCCGGCGTGCCGGTGACCGCCGTCAACAAGGTCGCCGAGGGCCGGCCGCACATCGTCGACATGCTCGTGAACGACGAGATCGCGCTGGTCATCAACACCGTCGAGGAAAAGCGCTCGGCGATCCAGGACAGCTACGTCATCCGCCGCGCGGCGCTGAACGACCAGGTCCCGACGTACACGACGCTCGACGGCGCGCGCGCCGCGGCGATCGGAATGCGCGACATGCGCGGGATGCGGCCGTATGCGTTGCAGGCATTACATGAGAGGCTAGGGGCTAGGGATTAGGGGTTAGCACGATCGACGTCGGTGCCCAACCTCACCGATGCGGTTCCAACGCGATCATTCCCTCTCATTCAGTCTCAGAGCCTCTCCGCCCTGAATGGCCGCAAATTTGCCTAGCCACTAACCCCTAATCCCTAGCCCCTACTCCCTCCCCCGAACATGAGCAAGATTCCAATGACCGTCGAGGGCGCCGCCCGCCTCAAGGCCGAGTTGCAGCGGCTCAAGTCGGTCGAGCGGCCGAAGGTGATCAGTGCGATCGCCGAAGCGCGCTCGCACGGCGACCTTTCCGAAAACGCCGATTACGACGCCGCGAAGGAACGGCAGGGCTTCATCGAGGGCCGGATCGCCGAGATCGAGCACAAGCTCGCCGGTGCGCAGGTGATCGATCCGACGACGATCGACGCCGACGGCCGCGTGGTCTTCGGCGCGACCGTCGAGATCGAGGATTCCGACTCGGGCGAGCGCAGCGCGTACCAGATCGTCGGCGACGACGAGGCCGATATCAAGCATGGAAAGATTTCGATCAATTCGCCGATCGCACGCGCGCTGATCGGCAAGACCGAAGGCGACGTCGCCGACGTGCAGGCGCCCGGGGGATTGCGCAACTACGAGATACTCGCGGTGCGCTATGCGTAAGCCACGAGAGGCTAGCGACTAAAGGCTGGCGGATCAGCGTTTCGTCCTTGGTACGGCTCTGAGCCCTATCGCATCTGATTCGTGGCCTGCTTCTTGGCGCGCAGCGTGGCACGTGGCCAACATCGCGCGCCGCTAGCCTGCACTTCCCTCACCACTGGTCCACGGCGGCCTCGACGGCGGCGTCGGGGGTCGCGACGTTCGAGGACGACTGAAACGGGTGTCGGGAAGGGCTCTAGGGCCCGACGGGTTAGTGGCTACTAACACATATAAAAGTAATGTAAATCAATATGATGCAGTACATTACCGCGGGTGATCGAGTTCATCGGAACATGTGATTAGAAATCGCCGTTGGTCTCGCTATATTGGCATGGTGCGGCGCAACATAGCCGCGCGGCCAAGTGGAGAATCAACGATGAAACGACCGACGAAAATCAACAACGATGCCGTCTACCGGCAACTGGACCAGATCGCGATGAGCGCCCCGCAACGCGAACATGCCAAGGCGCAGATGCGGGCGGCAGAAGACGCGGTCGAGGCGATCGCGCGAATCCTCGCCGAGATCCGGGCCGCGGTGGGTTCCACGAAGCGCGGAGCCCTCGTGGTCGCGCAACGCGCGCGGTCCTGACCGCTCGCTGGTCAACGCCGGGGCGAGGCGCCTGCCCGTCCCGGGCGCCGGCTCACCGGCGGTGCGTGCTCGTCGCGCGCGACCGCCCGCACGATCGCCACGAAGTCCTCGGCGGCGGGTGCCAGCCGGCGATCGTCGCGATAGATGAGTTCGTAGCGACTGCCCTGCGTGGGCATCGCGACGGCCAGCCGCGCGAGCTGACCGCGTTCTTCGTAGTACGCGGCCAGCCCGGCCGGCAAAACCGACAGCGCGTCGATTGACTGTACGAGGGCCAGCGTCGCGACGATCGAGACCGTCTCGATCAAGTCCGCCGGCGGGCGCATGCCGGCCTCGGCGAACAAGGCGTCGACGTTCTGGCGCAACGCGGTATCCGGCGGCGGCACGATCCACGTCGCGTCGGCCAATGCCGCCGGCGCGACCCGCCGTCGTCGTGCCAGCGCGTGCCCGGTGCGCGCGACGACGCACAGCGGCTCGTCTCCCAACGCTTCGATGACCAGGCTGGTGCCTTCCTCGTGCGGCGGCAACGGGCCGATCGCCACGTCGAGCGTGCCTTGCCGCAACGCGGCGATCTGCACCTCGGTCGTGTTGACCAGCACGTAGCTGCGCAGCGCCGGCCGGTTCCTGCGCACCGCCGCCAGCGCCGGTACCAGCAGTCCCGGCACCGCGCCGGTGACGCTGCCCACGCGGAGCCGGCCCTTCGCGCCGGACGCGATCGCCGCCAGCTCGTCACGCGCCTCCGAAAGATCGGTGAGGATGCCGCGCGCGTAACGGATCAGCGCCTCGCCGTAGATCGTCGGCTGCATGCCGCGGGGCGTGCGCTCGAACAACTGGACGCCGAGCGCCGTCTCGACGTCGCGCAGGAGCCGCGTCGCCGCCGGCTGCGTGACCGCGATCTCGCCCGCCGCGCGCCGCAGGCTGCGAAGGTCGTCGAGCGCCACGAGCAGCGCCAGTTGCCGCACGTTGAGGCGCGTGCGCAGGTGCCAATCAGGAGGAACCGTCGCGGCCATCACGGGTTGCTGGGTTGGGCACACCCGATCATATCAATAAGTAATCGCTGATTACGAAAATACGATTGGACGGTTATCGCTGCTGTCAATAGAGTCCGGGGTGAGGCCGCCGGTCAGATGCGGCTCAGGCAAACCCGGAGGATTCAATGCGCAAGTTCCAGCAATGGCTGTTGGGTGCCGCATGCGCGGCGATGGCGGTGACCGCCGTGGCCGCCGACCCGGCCTACCCGACGAAAGCGGTGAAGATCATGGTCGGCGCCAACGCCGGCGGCGGCACCGACATCATCGCGCGGATGCTCGCCGACAAATACGCCGAAGCGCTGAAGCAGCCGTTCGTCGTCGAGAACCGGCCGGGCGCATCGAACACGATCGCCGCCGACATCACCGCGAAGGCGCCGGCCGACGGCTACACGCTGCTGGTCGCGACCAACACCGGCCAGGCGATCGCGCCGCACCTGATCAAGCTCGGCTTCGATCCGTTGAAGCAATTGCAGCCAGTGGGGCTCGTGGTCGTCGTGCCCAACGTGCTGGTCGTCGGCTCGAAGGTGCCGGTGAACAGCGTGAAGGACCTCGTGACGGCCGCGAAGGCCAAGCCGGGCGATTTCAAGTACGCATCCTCGGGTGTCGGCAGCACGCAGCACATCGCGGGCGAGGCGTTCGACATGGCCGCCGGGATCAAGACGGTCCACATCCCGTACAAGGGCAGCAGTCAGGCGCACGTCGATTTGCTGTCCGGCGAAGTGCAGATGATGTTCGACACGACGTCGTCGGCGATGCAGCAGATCAAGGCCGGCAATTTCAAGCCGCTGGCAGTGACGTCGCCGCAGCGCTCGCCCGAACTGCCGAACGTCCCGACGATCGCCGAAGCCGGTTATCCTGCCGCGGAGATGACGACGTGGTACGGCCTCTACGTCACGGCGGGCACGCCCAAGGCCATCGTCGACCTGCTGCACGCCGAGCTGAAGCGGATCCTGACGCTGCCCGACGTCGTGGCGAAGCTGAAAGGGATGGGCGGCGAGCCGGGCAACGCGACGATCGAGCAGTTCACCAAGCTGAACGCCGACGAATACGAGCGCTTCGGCAAGCTGATCAAGAGCGCGAACATCAAGATCGATGGCTGACATGACAAATCCCACGTCCCGCCGGCCGCGACTCGCCGTGCTCCTCGGCGATCCCAACGGCATCGGTCCCGAGCTTGGTGTCAAATTGCTCGCCCGTGCCGCGAACTACGACCACGCCGACGTGGCCGTGTTTTCGGATCGCGCGATCGTCGCCGAAGGCGAGCGCGTGTCCGGATTTCGCCTGTCGCCGTTGCCGTGCGCGCCCGACGCGCTGCGTTTCGAGCGCGGACGGCCTTCGCTCGCGCAGCTCGACCTGATCGGCAGCGGCGCGATCGAGCCCGGCAAGGCGACGATGACCGGCGGCAAGGCGGCGCTGACGGCGCTCGACGCGGCGGCCTCCGCCGTTCTGCGCGGCGACGTCGACGGCATCGTCTTCGCGCCGCTGAACAAGCATGCGCTGCGCATGGCCGGCCTCACGCAGGAGGACGAGCTTCGCTATCTGCAGGAGCGCTTCGGCGTCACGTCGTTCGTCAGCGAATTCAACATCACCGGCGACTTGTGGACGTCGCGTGTGACGTCGCACATCCCGCTGCGCGACGTCGCCGATGCGCTGAGCATCGACGGCGTCGTCGAGGCGGTGCGGATCGTCCATCGCAACCTGGTGGCGGCTGGACTTGCTGCACCGCGCATTGCCGTGGCCGGGCTCAACCCGCACGCCGGCGACGGCGGATCGCTCGGTCGCGAGGAAATCGATGTGATCGCGCCCGCCATCGAGCGCGCGCGCGGTGAAGGAATCGATGCGAGCGGACCGCTGCCGTCGGATACGGTGTTCGTCGCCGCCCGCCGCGGCGACTACGACGCCGTCGTCTCGATGTATCACGACCAGGGCCAGATCGCGATGAAGCTGATGGGCTTCGACCACGGCGTCACGCTGCACGGCGGGCTGCCGGTGCCGGTGGCGACGTGCGCCAGCGGCACTGCCTTCGACATCGTCGGTCGCAACATCGCGAACGTCGAAGGACTGCAGCACGCGTTCGAGCTCGCGGCACGGATCGCCGCGCGCGCACCGCAGCGGGCGGCGGTCGCCGCCTGACGCTCGCGCGCTACCGCCGGACGTTGACGAGTGCGATTCCGGCGCCGACCAGCACGGCGGCGCCGACGAACGCCGGCGACAGCGGATCGCCGAGAATCAGCGCACCGAACGCGACGCCGAACAGCGGCGCCGCGAACGAGAACACGGCGAGCCGGCCGGCGAGATAGCGGGTCAGTAGCCAGAACCACGTCAGGTAGCTCGCGAACGCAACGATCACCGACTGGTACGCGAGACTCGCGACCGCCACCGGCGTCCACGCGATGACGCCGCGCTCGCCGAGCGCGATCGAGACCAGCGG
>Ga0070668_100003609_pt1 | contig 11416 bp, 11 predicted proteins | sample KBSS43metaG_FD_64661 | JGI IMG/M metagenome (GOLD analysis project Ga0070668, IMG submission 64661) | Switchgrass rhizosphere microbial communities from Kellogg Biological Station, Michigan, USA - KBS S4-3 metaG | ecosystem: Host-associated > Plants > Roots > Rhizosphere > Soil ... | reverse complement strand
CCACCCAATGCGACCGCCGCGACCAGTGCGGCGACGCCGCCCCGGATCAGCCACCGTTTCGTCTTTTCCGTCATTCGGTTCGTCCATTTCGGGGCTTGGTCGCGGGCTGTTCGGGAAAGCCGCCGCCGAGCGCGGCATAGAGGCTGACGCCGCTCGTGAGATAGGCGCGACGGAGCTGGACCACGGCCTGCTCGGTCTCGAAGCGATTACGCTCCGCCTCCAGCACTTCGAGATAGGCCGAGCGGCCGCTCGCATAGCGGAGCTGGGCCAGCCGCTCGCGCTCGTCGAGCGCGGCCAGCGTCCGCCGGGCGCTGGCGATCTGCCCCGTCAGCCATTTGCGCTGGGCGAGCGCGTCCGCCACGTCGCGGAACGCTGCCTGGATCACCTTCTCGTAAGTCGCGACCGCGATGTCGCGCCGCGCCTCGGCCAGCGCGAGGCCCGCCCGGTTGCGGCCGGCGTCGAACAGCGGCAGACTCACCGTGGGTGAAAAGCTCCAGCTCCGCTGGCCATGACCGAACAGATCGTCGAGGGCCGCGCTCGCCGTGCCGAAATCGCCGGTCAGGGTGATGTTGGGAAAGAAGTTCGCGCGCGCCGCGCCGATATCGGCGTGAGCGGCGATCAGCTCGTGCTCGGCGGCGAGGATGTCGGGGCGGTTGAACAGAAGGTCAGCGGGCAGCCCGGCCGGCAACGGCGGATCGACCTCGGTGTCGGCGAGGTGCAGCGATCGGGGGCCGGGGTCATAGGTCGTGCCGGCGAGCAGGGTCAGCGCGTTGCGGGCCTCGTCGCGCGCCTGCTGCAGCGCCTGCACGCTGGTCTGCGCCTGGGTCAGCAAGGTCTCGGCCTGGGTCATGTCGAGCGTGGACCCCGACCCGACCTCGAACCGCCGCCGCGCGATCCGGTACGATTCCGCACGACTGGCGATGGTACGCTCGGCAAGCGCGATGCGCTCGTTATACTCGTGCGCGGCGAGCCAGGTGGTGGCGACCTGCGCGACCAGACTGGTTTCGACCCCGCGTCGCGCCTCTTCGGTGGCGAGATACCGCTCCAGCGCGGCGGTCCGCAGGTTGCGCAGCCGGCCCCAGAAGTCGATCTCCCAACCAAGGCTGAGTGCCGACCTGAATTGGTTCGCCGTTATCGCCTAGCCGGTAACGGAGAGATCGGCGGGCACGTGGCTGCGCGTCCCTCCAGCGACACCGTCGACTGCGGGCAGAAGCGCGGCGGCCTGGATCCGGTACTGCGCACGCGCTTCCGCGATCCGGCCCACCGCCACCCGGAGGTCGCGATTATTGGCGAGCGCCGTCTCGATCACCGCCCGAAGCTCGGGATCGGTGAAGAAGTCGTGCCAGCCAATGCCAGCGATCGATGGGCCGGGCGGCTGCGCGGCGGCGAAGACCGGTGCGACCGGCGCCGCGGGACGCTGATAGGCCGGCGCGAAGGAGCAGCCGCCCAGGAGCAGCGCGAGGCCGGCGATGGCGCCGCCCGGCCGCGTCGAAGGAACCCGCCGGTGCCTCGCTCTTCCCGATCCGACCCACTTCACGCTCATCATCCCAACGGCTCCGGCCGATCCGCACCGCATCGCGCCCGCTAGACCGTGTGGCCTGGTCGGCGGAAGCCGTACTCCTACGGATGGCGGCGCGATCCGATCTGGTTACGGCTACCGCCGCGACGTTCCTGGCCCGATGCGGTCAGGCCTTCGCCCCGCCGGGGGCGTAGCTCAGCCAGGGCTTGAACAGATCGGCGAAGGCATTGCCCGGCATCGCGCCCGCTGACGTGCCCTCTGCCGTCTGCCACGCCCGCTGCCAGTCCTCGACCGCGGTGCGGGTATCGGCCAGCACATGCGCGCGGACCTGCTCCAGATCCGCCAGCACCGCGGCGACCTTGCCCAGTGCCTCGGGCGCCGTACCGCCGCCCTTGCCCGTGGCCTGGAGCAGCGCGGCCCGGGCATCCTCCGCGAACCCGTTCGTCATCTTGCTGCCGGCCTGAACCATTTCCTGCCCGCCGATCCGCGCGATGTCGCCCAGCCGGAGGACGAGATCGAAATTGGCCTTGGTCAATGCCGTAAACTGATCGATCGGATAGGACATGGTACTGGTTCCCTTCTTCAGGAGGGGACCGCCAGGATCGGCATCCGGGCGGCCATCCATGCGGCTCTATCCGCGAGCACCCCGGCGGGATGGAATCAGTATTCTTACGGAAACGGGCGGCCGGTTACGCCATTCGCCTGTCAGTCGCCCGCGCCGAGCGCCCGCAGCTTCTCTTCTTCCTCGTGCAGGAGCTTGCGGATCTGGTCGTGCCGGTCGCCGTTCGCGGGATCGGCGAGGAGCGAGCGGTAACGACGGATGTTCTGCCGGTGCATCCAGGCGCGCTCGTGGGGAGCGCCCCACTTTCCGGACCCGTCGCCGTTCATCCACGCGTACCTCCGCCAAACGGACACGCGGCGAACGGGGGAAACTGCCGCCAGCGGCTCCTCCCGATCGACTCAGCGCGTCGGAACGGGCACGTCACCACCCACGCCGAAGACGTCTGTTCGATCTCGAACACAACGGCGCTGAGGTCCCTCAACTTCGCTCGAAAATCAATCGAACGGCATCGTTTCGGGTCCGAAAAGTCGGTTCATTTTGGCGGAAGTCTCGGCATAGCACTCGCAGGCCGTCTCCTCGAGACCGGCGCGGTCGACCACGGTGACGACGCCGCGAACATAGTCGATATAGCCGGCACGCTGGAGCAGCTTCGCGGTCAGCGAGACGCTCGATCGGGTCGTGCCAAGCATGGTGGCGAGGAACTCGTGGGTAAGCTGGAAGGTATCGGCCAGCGCGCTGTCGTGGCTGGTCAGCAGCCAGCGGCAGCAGCGCTCCTCGATGGTGTGCAGGCAGTTGCAGGCGGCAGTCTGGGCAAGCTGCTCGAAGGCGAAGCGCCAGTAGCGCTCCATCATCCGCCGCAACCTGCGATCCTGCTCCAGTTGGCGACCGAGAAAGGCGCGGCCGACCTTCAGCGCGCTGCCCGGCACCTGGACCATCGTTTCGGTAACGGCGACATCGACCCCGAACAGTGCGCTCGAGTCGGTGATCCCTTCCAGGCCGATCGCGCCAACCTCGACCGATCGTCCGTCGCGCATGACTTTGACCATCGAGACGATGCCGCGATTGACGAAATAGAGATGTTCGATTGGGCCGTTGACATGGTCGATCACCGCCCCAGACTGGGTATGGATCATCTCCATCTCGGGCAGGAGCCGCCCGAGCGTCTCCGGCGGCAGGGCGAGGAGCAGGCGGTTGGTGATCGGCTCGTTGTCTCCGGGCATCGGCGAACCCTTTCGCGACCGGCTCAATGCGCGCGGAGCAGGCGAGCGATCGTGTCGCTCACGGCGCCTTCGCGGAACGGCTTCTCGATCACCGCGCAAAAGCCCTGCCCGGCCGCCCGATCCTGAAGCCCCGGCACCACGGCGGCAGTGATCAGGATCGCCGGCCCGCTCCATCCGCGCGCGCGCAGGCGGGACAGGATCTCGAAGCCGTCCGGACTTTCCAGCTGGTTGTCGGCGACGAGGCAGACCGCGCCGGGGGAGAGCGGATCGTCGAGCAGGGTTCGGCCGCTGGCATGGGCGCGCACGTCGTAGCCCCGCGCCTGGAGGAGCAGCTGGAGCGAGCGGCGGACGCCATTGTCCGGCTCGGCCAGCAGGATTCGGGGCCGGACGGCGTCCGGACTAGCAGGGTTGGCTGTGTCGGCTGTGTTGGCTGTCATGTCGTTCAACTTGGATCGGTGGTTTGCCTTGCTAACCCGACGGACAGGCGCCGTGCGTTACGTAAAGCTCCGCAGAGGCTCAGCTTCCCAAACCGGCGGCGAAGGCGATGCGCAGCGCGTCGGACAGGCTGCGCACGTTCAGCTTGGTCATCAGGTTGGCGCGGTGCACCTCCACCGTGCGCGGCGAGATGCCGAGATCATAAGCGATCGTCTTGTTCGGCAGACCTTTGGCGAGGCCGGCCAGCACGTCGCTTTCGCGCGGGGTGAGCGCGGCCAGCAGGACCCCCGCTTCCGCCGCCCGCGTGCCGCGCGCATCGGCGTCGGACAGGCGCCGGAACGCCGCGTCCAGCGCGGAGAGCAGGGTCGCCTTCTCGAACGGCTTCTCGATGAAGTCGATGGCGCCCGCCTTCATCGCGCGCACCGCGATCGACACGTCGCCATGGCCGGTCAGGATCACCACCGGCATGGCGATGCCACGCTCGGCGAGGACCTGCTGCACCTCCAGCCCGTCCATCCCGGGCATGCGCACGTCAAGCAGGACGCAACCCTCGGATGCGTGACGAACTTCGCGCAGGAAGGCCGCGCCCGATGGCCAGGTCTCGACCGCATAGCCCGAGGTCTTCAGCATGAAGCTGGTCGAGCGGCGGATCGCCTCCTCGTCGTCGACGATATGAACCAGCGGTCTATCCGTCATGCATGTCCTCCGTTTGCGCCCGGGGTAGGGTAAAGTGGAAAGCCGCCCCGCCGCCCTCGCCGGTCTCCACCCAGATCTTCCCGCCATTCGCCTCGACGATCGTCCGGCAGATCGAGAGGCCGAGGCCCATGCCCTCGCTCTTGGTGGTGACGAAGGCGGTGAACAGTTGCTGCGCGACCGCACCGTCGACCCCAGGCCCCGTATCCTCGACCGTCACCCGCACCATATCGCGTCCTTCGGGACGGGTGCGAACCGTCAGTTCCCGCACCGGAGACTGCGCCATCGCCTCGATCGCGTTGCGGATGAGGTTGATCAGCACCTGCTGGATCTGGACCCGGTCGACAAGCACCGGCGAGGCATAGGGATCGAGGTCGAAGCGCGGCTTCACGCCCTTTTCCTGCGCGCCGATCAGGCCCAGCACGGCGGCCTCGTTGACCAGCACGGGCAGCCTCTCGACCGTCTTGTCGGTCTCGCCGCGGGCCACGAAGTCGCGCAGGCGCCGCACGATATGGCCGGCGCGCATCGCCTCGCGCGCAGCATCGTCGAGCGCCTCGCGGATCATCGGCAGGTCGTCCGGGTCGGGCCGGGCGAGGAGATCGCGCACCGCCTCGACATAATTAGCGACGGCCGTGATCGGCTGATTGAGCTCATGCGCCAGGGTGGAGGCCATCGTCCCCATAGCGCTGATCCGCGAGACATGGATCAGCTCGGACTGGATCTCCTCCAGCCGCTCCTCGGCCTGGCGGCGCTCGGTCAGATCGCGAATGAAGCCGGTGAACAGCCGGCGCCCCCCGCCGAACGCCTCGCCGATCGAAAGCTCCATCGGGAAGGTGGTGCCGTCGCGGCGCTGCGCGAACACCACCCGGCCGATGCCGATGATGCGCCGCTCGCCGGTCGCGAGGTATCGACGGATATAGCCGTCATGCCGCTCGCGGTCCGGCGACGGCATCAGGCTGCTCACGTTCAGGCCTGCGACTTCGGCCTCACTGTAGCCGAACAGCCGCTCGGCCGCGACGCTGAACGACAGGATCGCGCCCTGCTCATCGATAACGACCATTGCGTCCGGCACCGTCGACAGGATCGAGCGGAGATGCTCCTCGCGCGAGCGCAGCGCCCCTTCGGCGGCGCGCTGCTCGGTGATGTCGGAGACGATCTTGGCGAAGCCGCGCAGCGCGCCGCGCTCGTCGTGCAGCGCGGAGAGCGAGAAGCTGGCGAGGAACTCGGAGCCGTCCTTGCGGACCCGCCACCCCTCCTCCTCCACCCGACCGTGACGGCGCGCCCGGTCGAGATCTGCCTGCGGCTTGCCCGCCGCGATCTCGTCGGCCGGGTAGAAGATCGAGGTGTGCAGGCCCAGCGCCTCCTCCTCAACCCAGCCCTTCAGCCGCTCGGCCCCCTTGTTCCAGATCGTCACCCGCCCGTCGGGATCGAGCATGTAGATGGCATGGCCCTGCGCGCCGTCGATCAGCAGGTTGAGCTCCTCGGCGATCTCGTCGGCGCGGCGCACGCCATCCTGGGCCAGCGCGTTGCTGGCATTGGCCCGCTCGCGCAGCCGCCGGATCGCCTCGCAGGCGAGCACGATCGCGGCAGCGGCGACGATGAACCCGATAAGCTCGATGAAGTCGGCCGCCTCGATCAGGTCGTCGGCGAGCAGCCAGAAGACCCCCACCGCGACCGAGAGCGACGCCGCGATCGTGCCGGCAAAGCGCCCGCGCAACGATGCGACCAGCGCGATGGCGACGGCGAACGGCAGGAAGCGGACCCGGTCCTCCGACAGGGGCAGCAGCAGGTGCCGGACCAGCCAGGCCGCCGCGACAGCGGCCGTAGCGACGAGCGCGTCGATCGCGTGCCGCCGCATCAGAACGCGCCCTCCGCCGCCATCCCGAACATCTTCCCGCAACCCCCGCGCCCCATCTCGCGCGCCAGCCTAGGCGCAATCGCCATGGAAGGTCATCGTCCTTCGCGGGTAATCGATCAGCAGCCTCAGCTTCATCGCGGCGAGCAGCCGGTTGCCGACATTGGCGACGCGCGTGTCGCGCGCACCCGCCACCGAATAGGTGCTCACGACGATGCCGGGCGGGAGCGCGAAAGGCCCGAAGCCGACCGGGGCATCGAAGCGATAGGAAGTCGCCTTCGCCTCGCCTCGGGCGCCGATGCGGGTGACGGTGCCGGCCGTCGCGAGCGCCTTCTCCAGGCCGGGCAAGCCGAGCGCGCTGCGGAACAGGCCGATGCTGCCCGACGATCCGGTGTCGAGGCTGACGGGCGCCCGCGCCCGGCCGAAGCGGAACGCCGGGATGATCGGGAAGCTGTCGACCAGGCGGAGCGGGACGCGCCAATGCGTTCGGCAGGATCGCGTGAAGATTCCCGCATCGGCAGGGCGCGAGAGGATCGTCAGCCGCCGCCCCGGATAGTCTATGAGCACGATCTTGTCGGCCAGGAAGCTGTAGCCGAGCACCCCGTCCAGCTTGCGGCCGAGACCAGCCGAGATCGGCCCCATATCGGTCGCCAGCGCGTCGAACCGGCCGAAGCCGCGCCCGGCCAGGGCGATTGCGTCGATGCTGGTGGGGAAGACCGCCGCCCCCTTCCCGTCCCCGAAGCCGCTCGCCTCGCCGCCGTCGCCTCTGTCGATGGCGAGGCCGAGCTTGTCCGCCACCGCAAGGTCGACGATCGACGGATCGACGCCGGTGTCGACGATCATGTGCAGTGGCGTGCCCCTCACGGTCAAGCCGATCTCGATGACCGACCGGGTGAAGTCGAACGGGACGGAGAGCGGCCCCTGCGCGGGGGAGGCTGGGGCGGCGGCGCAAGTCGCCATGCCGAGCATCGCCCCCGGCACGAGCCACGACCATCGTATCCGCGCCGAAGCTCCGCTGTTCATGTCCGTCCGCCTCCCTGGCCGAGATCCACCGCGCCGAGGCGCAGTGCATTGGCGACGACGGCGAGCGAGGACAACGCCATCGCCGCGCCCGCCAGCATCGGCGAGAGCAGGATGCCCGTCGCGGGGTAGAGAATGCCCGCCGCCACCGGCACGCCGATACCGTTGAACAGCAGCGAGAAGAACAGGTTCTCGCGGATGTTCGCCATTGTCGCGCGGGCCAGCCGCCGCGCGCGGATCAACGCCGCCAGATTGCCCCTGGTCAGGGTCAGCCCGGCGCTCTCGATCGCTACGTCGGTGCCAGTCCCCATCGCGATACCGACGTCGGCGGCGGCGAGCGCGGGCGCGTCGTTGACACCATCCCCGGCCATCGCCACCCGTGCGCCCGCTGCCTTGAGCTCGCCGACGATGCGGACCTTGTCCTCAGGCAGCAATTCGGCATGGACCGCGTCGATTCCGCCGATTACGCGGGCCACTGCCTCGGCCGTCCGCCGCCGGTCGCCGGTCAGCATGACGATGCGTAATCCTTCCTCGTGCAGCGCTTCGATGGCGGCGGGCGCCGCCGGCCTGATCGGGTCGGCGACCGCGATCACCGCCGCCGCGCGCCCGTCGACGGCGACGAACATCACCCCGGTCGCTGCGCCGCGCATTTCTGCAGCCATCGTTTCCAGCACCGCCGGATCGGCGCCGACGTGGCGCATCTGCGCGGCATTGCCGACTGCGACGGTGCGCCGGTCGACGGTGCCGCCGATGCCCATCCCCGTCCGCGACTCGAATTCGGCGACCGGCCGGATCACCGCGCCCCGCTCGCGCGCGCCGGCGACGATGGCGATGCCGAGCGGATGCTCGGACCGCGCCTCCAGCGATCCCGCCAGGGTCAGGATCTCGTCTTCGGCGAAGCCGCCAACCGTCTCGATCGCGACCAGCTTCGGCCGGCCCTCGGTCAGCGTGCCGGTCTTGTCGATGACCAACGTGTCCACGCTCGCTAGCGCCTGCAGCGCCTCGGCACTCTTGACGAGAACGCCGGCCCGCGCGCCGCGCCCGGTCCCGACCATGATCGACATCGGCGTCGCCAGGCCGAGCGCGCAGGGACAGGCGATGATGAGCACGGCGATGGCGTTGAGGAAGGCATGGCCGAACCGCGGCGCCGGCCCGAACAGGCTCCAGGCGACGAACGTCGCGCCCGCGACCAGCACCACCGCCGGCACGAACCAGCCCGACACGCGGTCCGCGACCGCCTGGATCGGCGCGCGGCTGCGCTGCGCCGCGGCGACCATCGCGACGATCCGCGCGAGCATCGTCTCGGCGCCGACCGCCCGCGCCTCCATCACCAGGCTGCCGGTGCCGTTGACCGTCCCGCCCGTGAGCGGCGCCCCCGGCAGCTTGCCGACTGGCACCGGCTCGCCGGTGAGCATCGCCTCGTCGACCGCGGAGTGTCCCTCCAGCACCGTGCCGTCGACCGGCACCGCCTCGCCGGGGCGCACGCGCAGCCGGTCGCCCTTCGCGACCGCGGCCAGCGGCACGTCGTGCTCGGCACCGTCCGCATCGATGCGCCGCGCCGTCTTGGGGGCAAGATTCAGCAGCGCGCGGATCGCCCTGCCAGTAGCGGCGCGGGCGCGCAGCTCCAGCACCTGGCCGAGCAGGACCAGCGTCACCACCACACCAGCCGCCTCGTAATAGACCGGCACCATCCCGCCATGCGTGCGGATTGCCGGCGGGAAGAGGCCGGGCGCGACGGTCGCGGCGAGGCTGTAGAGGAACGCCGCGCCGACGCCGAGGCCGATCAGCGTGAACATGTTGTAGCGCCCGCTCTTCAGCGAGGCCCAGCCGCGGGCGAAGAACGGCAGACCGCCCCACAGGACGATCGGCGCGGCGAGCACGAGCTGCACCCAAGGGGCCCAGCGCGGCGGCAGCGCGTGCCACCCGGCCATGTCTCCGCCCATCGCGATCAGCAGCAGCGGGACCGCCAGCGCTGCGCTGACGATCAGGCGGCGGGTAAAATCGGCCAGCTCGGGATTCGCCGGCTCGTCCGCGGCCGGCAGCACCGGTTCGAGCGCCATGCCGCAGATAGGGCAGGCGCCCGGCCCGGCGCGGCGGATCTCGGGGTGCATCGGGCAGGACCAGATCGAGGCGCCCGTGCCGGGATCGACGACTGTGCCTTGGGCGTGGCCGTGATGCCCCGCGCGGCAGCTGCCGCCATGATCCCGACGATCGTGCATCCCGCAATGTCTCCCGTCGGCGCGGCGAGAGCCAGCCCTGACCACGATAGGCGCATGGCGGCGCGCCACCCACCGCGGGATTGTACGTAGTGGGGTGCCCGTGGAACCACGGTGCCGACCGCCAATCTTGCGGCAGCGCATGGGAACCACGTTCCCGTCAACGTCAATCGAACGCCTGCTGGAGCCGCACCGGATCTCGCTCCCCGGCGGCGAGGAGGAGTTGCAGCAACAGGCGGGCCTTGGATGGGCCGAGGTCGCGCGCCGCGACAAAGCCCAGCGCGTCGTCGTCAACCTCGCCGCCGCGCCCGACATGGCCGCCATCGATACGTGTGGCGCGGACCACTGCCATGCCCGACCGCCTCGCCGCGGCGAGCGCCTCAATCGCGTTACTTGGCAGATTGCCCTCGCCGACCCCGGCGGCGACGATCCCGGCGAGCGGCGCGGCAATCAACGCCCGCAACATGGTCGGGTCGATCGCGGCATGGCCGGCCAAGACCGCGACCGGCGGCAGCCCCTCGCACGCCTGAGCGGTAAAGCGCCCGGCAAGCCGCGGCGCGACGGGCGGCGCGGCGAAGACAACACCCGCCGCTTCGACCCGCCCGAGCGGTGCAGCCGGATGCGAGGTGAACGCGTTGATGCCCTCGGTCGCCGCCTTGCGGACGGCGCGCGCGGCGTGGACCACGCCGTCCATCGTTACCAGCACGCCACGCCCCCGCGCCGCGCCATCGGCGGCGACCCGGCAGGCCGCGGCCAAATTGGCCGGGCCGTCGCTATCTGGCCGGTTGGCCGACCGCATCGCCCCGGCCAGCACGATCGGCCGGCCCGGCGGACAGATCAGGTCGAGGAAGAAGGCAGTCTCCTCCATCGTATCGGTGCCGTGGGTCACGACGACGCCGTCGGCCTCATCGGCGGCGAAGCATTGGACGATGCGGGCGTGGAGCGCCTGCCAGACCGCCGGCCCGATGTCCTGCGAGCCGATCGTGGCGATCTGCTCGCCATGGGCCGCGGCGCCGGTTGCCCGGGCGACGCGCAGCAGCGGCTCGATCGCCGCGGCGTCGCGGCGATAGACCTTGCGGCGCCCTGTCCCGACGTCGCTGGCGATCGTCCCCCCGGTCGCGAGCAGCAGGATCCGGCCGGTCATCGCCGCGCTCACGCCGCGCCGACGATCTCGGCGTAGAGCATCGGATCGACGTTTGCGCCGGAGACGACGACCACCGTCGCCCCCTCCGCTGGCGGCGCCTTGCCGTGGAGGAGTGCTGCCAGCGCCACCGCGCCGCCGGGCTCGATCACCAGCTTCAGGGTTGCAAAGGCATAGCGCATCGCCGCCCTCACCTCGTCGTCCGTCACGGTCAGTCCGCCCGACAGCAGCGCATGGTTGATCGGAAAGGTCAGGACCCCCGGACTGGGCGCGAGCAGCGCGTCGCAGATCGATCGGGCCGCGGGATCGACGGTCTCGCGCCGGCCGCTCGCCAGCGATCGCGCGGTGTCGTCGAAAGCGGCCGGCTCGACCGCGTAGATCGCGGTCTCCGGCGCCCGGTCCTTGACCGCGGTCGCGATCCCGCCGACCAGTCCGCCGCCGCCGCAACACACCAGCACCTGGCCGACGGTCACGCCGACCGCGCCAGCCTGGTCGAGGATCTCCAGACCGATCGTCCCCTGGCCGGCGATGACGAACGGATCGTCGAACGACGGCACCAAAGTGGCGCCGCGGCTTTCGGCGAGCGCGGTGGCGATCTCCTCGCGCGACTGGGTGAAGCGGTCATAGGTCACCACCTCGGCGCCGAGCGCGCGGGTGTTGGCGACCTTTATCGCCGGCGCATCGGCCGGCATCACGATCGTCGCCGGCATGTCGAGCAGCCGCGCCGCCGCCGCCACCCCCTGCGCGTGGTTGCC
>Ga0070668_100003602_pt1 | contig 11432 bp, 7 predicted proteins | sample KBSS43metaG_FD_64661 | JGI IMG/M metagenome (GOLD analysis project Ga0070668, IMG submission 64661) | Switchgrass rhizosphere microbial communities from Kellogg Biological Station, Michigan, USA - KBS S4-3 metaG | ecosystem: Host-associated > Plants > Roots > Rhizosphere > Soil ... | reverse complement strand
CTCGAAGCCCTCGGCAGCCCGGTGCGCTACCAGTCGGTCGACATGCTCGACGCCGAAGCCGTGCACCGCGCGGTCAAGGAGATCCACGCCGAGCACGGCCGCCTCGACGGCATCGTCTACGCGGCCGGGGTGATCGAGGACAAGCTGGTCGCCGAGAAGACCCCGGAGTCGTTCACCCGCGTGTACGGCACGAAGGTCGACGGCGCCCGGACCCTCCTGGAAGCGACCGCCGACCTGCCGGACGAGCCGAAGTTCGTGGTCCTGTTCGGCAGCATCGCCGCGACGCTCGGCAACCGCGGCCAGTCGGACTACGCCGCCGCCAACGACGCGCTCGAATCCCTGGGACGGCAGTGGCCCGCCGGGCGCGCGGTGACCGTCCACTGGGGACCGTGGGCGCCCACCGGCGACCACGACGGCATGGTGACGCCCGCGCTGATGCGCGACTACGCCCGCCGCGGCATCGCGCTGATCGACCCGGAGGAAGGCACCCTCGGCCTGCTGCGCGAGCTGGCGTGGGGCCGTCCGGACACCACCGCCGTCGTCCACACGGCTTCGGGCTGGTGACGCCGATGCCGGGGCCCGTGGCCATCGTCGGGATGTCGGTGCTGCTGCCCGGCGCCCCGGACCTGGCGACGTACTGGCGCAACCTCGCCGGCGGCGTCGACGCCATCACCGAGGTGCCGCCGGAGAAGTGGGACGGCACGCACTACGCGCCGGACGAAGAGCGACGCGCCGACCGGGTCTACTGCCGGCGCGGCGGGTTCGTCGACGAACTGGCCGAAGTGGACGTCACCGGGTTCGGGATCATGCCGAACTCGGTGCCCGCCACCGAACCCGACCAGCTGATCGCGCTGCGGGTCGCGGCGCAGGCCGTCGCGGACGCGGGCGGCCCGGAGCGCCTGCCCGCGGACCGCGCGAAGATCGGCGTCGTGCTCGGCCGCGGCGGCTACCTGACGCCGGGGCTGGTCCGCCTCGACCAGCGCGTCCGCACCGCCAGCCAGCTCGTCCGCACGCTCGGCGAGCTGCTGCCCGACCTCGACCCGGCCCGGCTCGACGCCGTCCGGCAGGCCTTCACCGACCAGCTCGGCCCGGAGGCGCCGGAGTCCGCGATCGGCCTGGTGCCCAACCTGGCCGCGTCGCGGCTGGCCAACCGCCTCGACCTGCGCGGCCCCGCGTACACGGTGGACGCCGCCTGCGCGTCTTCGCTGATCGCCGTCGACCACGCCGTGCGGGAGCTCGCCGGCGGCCGCTGCGACGTCGTGCTCGCCGGCGGCGTGCACCACTGCCACGACATCACCTTCTGGAGCGTGTTCAACCAGCTCGGCGCGCTGTCGCCGTCCGAGCGCATCCGCCCGTTCCACCGCGACGCCGACGGCGTGCTGATCGGCGAGGGCACCGGCGTCGTCGTGCTGAAACGCCTCGCCGACGCCGAGCGGGACGGCGACCGCGTCTACGCCGTGATCACCGGCACCGGCGTCGCCTCCGACGGGCGGACCGCGAGCCTGGCGAGCCCGGACTCCGGCGGCCAGGTCCGGGCGGTCCGCCAGGCGTGGGCCGCCGCGGGTCTCGACCCGGCGGCCGCGGATTCGATCGGGCTCCTGGAGGCCCACGGCACCGCGACCCCGGCCGGCGACGCGGCCGAGCTGGCCACCCTGGAAGCGGTGTTCGGCTCCGCGGGCAGCGCGGTTCTCGGTTCGGTCAAGTCGATGATCGGCCACACGATGCCCGCGGCCGGCGTCGCCGGGCTGATCAAGGCGGCCCTGGCCGTGCACCACGGCGTCCTGCTGCCCACCCTGCACTGCGACGACCCGCACCCCGCGCTGGCGAGGACCCGCTTCTCCACTTTGGACGCTGCGAAGCCGTGGGACGCCGCGGTGCGCCGTGCCGGGGTCAACGCGTTCGGCTTCGGCGGGATCAACGCCCACGTCGTGCTGGAACAGGCACCGGGCCGCGCGACTCCGGTCGCCGTGGTGCGTGAGCCCGAACGCGTGCTGCGGCTCGCCGCCCCGACCGCCGACGCGCTGCGCGAAGTCCTGTCCGGACCGGACGCGGCGGTGCTGGCCGCCCCGGACGGGGCCGGACCCGTCCGGCTCGGCGTCGTCGACCCGACGGAGAAGCGCCTGGCACTGGCCCGGAAGGCGATCGGCCGGGGCAAGCCGTGGCGCGGCCGCAACGACGTCTGGTTCACCGACCGGCCCCTGCTCGGCCCCGGCGGCGGCAAGCTCGCCTTCGTCTTCCCCGGCCTGGAGTCGGAGCTGGCGCTGAACTGCGGCGACGTCGCCCGCCACTTCGGGCTGCCCTGGCAGCACGCGGACGTCGAGATCGGAGACGTCGGGCGGCAGGGCGCCGCGGTGTTCGAGCTGGGCAGGCTGCTGCACGCGGCGCTCGGCCGGATGGGGGTCGCGCCGGACGCCGTCGCCGGGCACAGCCTGGGCGAATGGACGGCGATGGCGGTGGCCGGCGTGCACGCCGAAGACGAGGTCGACGCCTTCCTCGCCGGGTTCGACCCGGACTCGCTCGTCGTTCCCGGGCTCGCCTTCGCCGTGGTCGGCGCCTCCGCGCCGCACGTGGCCGAGGAGCTGGCCGGCCGCGAGGACGTCGTGCTCTCCCACGACAATTCGCCGAACCAGGCCATGATCTGCGGGCCGGGGCCGGCGGTCGACGCCCTCGTCGGCCGGTTCCGGGCCGCGGGGATCGTGGCGCAGGTGCTGCCCTTCCGGTCCGGGTTCCACACCCCGATGCTGCGGCCGTACCTGGACCCGATCCGCGAGGCGGCCGCGCGCTACACCCTGCACCCGCCGAACCTGCCGCTCTGGTCGGCGACCACGGTGGCGGAGTACCCGGCAGGCGAAGCCGAGGTCCGCGAGCTGTTCGTGCGCCACCTGCTGGAACCGGTCCGGTTCCGCCCGCTCGTGCGGGCGCTGCACGACGCCGGGTTCCGCGCGTTCGTCCAGGTGGGCGCGGGGCAGCTCGGCTCGCTGGTCGGCGACACCCTGCACGGCGAAGAGCACCTCGTCGTGGCGGCGCACTCGGCGCACCGTCCCGGGCTCGCGCAGCTGCGCCGGGTCGCGACCGCGCTGTGGGCCGACGGGCTCGACCTCGACTTCACCCGCCTGCCCGGCGAGCGCCCGGCCGCGTCCGCGTCCAAGGCGGTCAAGCTCGACCTCGGCGGCCGCCTGATCTCGCTGGACGAGAAGGTCCGCGCGCGGATCGCGCTGCCGGCCACCGGCCGCTCCACTGTGGACGAGCTGGCCGCGAAGGGGCCCCTCGCCGCGGAGTTCGCCGCCCTGCTGGCCGACACCGCCGAGCTGGCGTCCACCGTGCTCGCCGGCCGCCCCGATGCGTCGCTTTCACGTGAAAGCGACGCCCCAGGTCGTAGCTTTCACGTGAAAGTGGCGCCACCGAAGGAGCTGGACACCACCCTCACCGTGTCGGTCGACGCGATGCCGTACCTGCTCGACCACTGCTTCTTCAAGCAGCCACCGCAGGCCGACCCGGGCGACCGGTGGCCCGTGGTGCCGGCCACCACGGTGATCGACCACCTGATGGGCTTCGCCGAGCAGGCCGCGCCCGGCCGCCGCGCGGTCGCGGTGCACGACGTCCGGCTCAACCAGTGGATCACGGCGGTCCCGGCCGTCACCGTCCCGGTGCGGGTCCGGCCGCAGGGCCCCGACCGGGTGCTCGCCGCGCTGGGGAGCTACTCCCAGGCGGTCGTGGAACTCGCCCCGGCCTACCCCGCGGCCGCCCCCGCGCCGTGGCGCTTCCCGGCGTCGGCCGAGCAGGTGCCCGAGATGACGGCGGCCGAGCTGTACGACGAGCGCTGGATGTTCCACGGCCCGCGCTTCCAGGGCGTCACCGAGCTGACCGCGGTCGGCGAACGGCACGTGCGGGCCGTGCTGACCACGCCGGCCGCGCCCGGCGCGCTGCTCGACAACGTCGGCCAGGTGCTCGGCTACTGGATCATGTCCCGGCTGCCCGAACGCACGACCGTCTTCCCGGTCGGCATGCGCGAAATCCGGTTCCACGGCGCGCACCCGGCGCCGGGGGAGCGGCTGGAGTGCCTGGTCAGGATCACCGCGCTGACCGACGAGTTCCTCGACGCCGACATGCAGCTCGTCCACGACGGGCGGGTCTGGGCCGAGTTCACCGGCTGGCGCGACCGGCGGTTCGACAGCAACCCGCAGATCCGCCAGGCCGACCGGACACCCGAGCGCTCGACCCTGTCCAAGGAACAGCCGGGCGGCTGGGCGCTGGCGCGCGAGCAGTGGCCGGACCTGGCGACCCGCGAGCTGATCATGCGCAACTACCTCGCCGGTCCCGAACGCGAGGCCTACGACCGCCGTCCGCCGCGCGGACGGCGCCAGTGGCTGCTCGGCCGGATCGCGGCGAAGGACGCGATCCGGCAGTTCCTCTGGGCCCGCGGCGAACCCGAGATGTTCCCGGCCGAACTGCGCATCGGCAACGACGACACCGGCCGTCCGTTCGCGACGGGCGCCTACGGCCGGGAGCTGCCGCCCTTGACGATTTCGGTGGCGCACCGCGCCGAAGCGGGGGTGGCGATCGCCCGGTTCGGGCCGTGCGGCATCGACGTCGAAGAGGTCGTGCCGCGCGCGGAGTCCACTGTGGAGGCCGCACTCGGCGAGGCGGAGCTGGTCCTGTTCGCGAGCCTGCCCGGCGATCCGGAACGCTGGTTCGCCCGGTTCTGGACGGCGAAGGAAGCCGTCGCGAAGCTGCGCGGGACCGGCCTGCGGGGCGAACCCCGGGACTTCGCGGTCGTCGCGGCCAAGCCGGACGAACTCACCGTGCGCGTGGACGGACGCGACCACCGCGTGTGCTGCGCCGACATCGAGAACCCGCCCGGCGCGCCCGCGCGCCGTTACGTCGTCGCGTGGACCGAAGAAACGAAGGAGACTGCGGAATGAGCATCGAAATCACGGCCGCAGACGAGGTCATCGTTCTGGCCCAGGTGGGCGGGATGCTGCGGGAGCTGCTCGAGGAGTACGGCCTCGACGACGCGGAGATCGCGATGGACACCACCTTCCACGACGACCTCGAACTCGAGAGCGTCGACCTCGTGGCGTTGTCCGGGCAGCTGCGCGAGCACTACGGCGACCGCGTCAACTTCGCGACGTTCATCGCCGAGCGCGACCTGGACGAGATCATCGCGCTGACCGTCGGCGAGCTGGTCCGGTACATCGTCGCCTCGCTGCGGGCGACGGCATGAGCCGGATCCGCGCCGGTGAGCTGGACGTGCACGTCCAGCGACTCGCTCCGGAGACGCCGCTCGACGGGGACGCGCCGATCGTCGTGTGCGTCCACGGCCTGCTCACCGACAGCCTCGCCAGCTACTACTTCACGCTCGGCCCGGCCTTCGCCGCGCGCGGGTTCGACGTGCTGATGTACGACCTGCGTGGGCACGGCCGCACGACGCGGCCGGAGTCCGGGTACCGCCTCGAGCAGTTCGTCGACGACCTCGTCGCGGTCCTGGACGCCTGCGGGGTCACGCGGCCGGTGCACGTCGTGGGCAACTCGTTCGGCAGCTCGGTGGCCTTCGGGCTCGCCGCCGCCCGGCCCGACCGGGTCGCGAGCGTCGTCGCGATCGAAGGCGAACCGCCGACCGAAGAGTGGACGCGGCACATGGCCGACGGCCTCGCCGACGCGAAGACCCGGCTGGCCGTCGACGAGGTGATCGGCTGGATCGAAGCCAACCACGGCGCGCACACCGCCCGGCTGTCGAAGGCGGCGAACCGGATCCTCCAGACCACCACGATCGCCGAGGACATCCCGCGCAGCGCGACCATCGCGGCCGACCTCTCGGCGGTGCGCTGCCCGGTGTTCGCCATCTTCGGCGGCGACTCGGGACTCGCCGCGCAGGTGCCGCACTTCGAGGCGAGCCTGGAGCGGTGCCGCACCGTCGTGCTCCCCGACCAGGGCCACTCGGTACTGGTCGAGCGGACCGCCGAAACCATCGAGCTGATCTTCGAGTGGGTCCGCGACACCTCGCGCGACGCGGTGCGGGTGCGGTAGTGGGCCGGTTCCTGTTCGTCGTCCCGCCCCTGGTCGGGCACGTCAACCCGGCCGCGGGGGTCGCGGCCGAGCTCACCGCGCGCGGGCACGAGGTCGCCTGGGCCGGGCACGACGAGCTGCTGTGGCGGCAGGCCGGCCCGGACGCGCTCGTGTTCTCGTGCGCCCTGCCCGCCGGCGCGGCCGAGCGGCCGCCGGAGCTCAAGGGACCCGCCGCGCTGCGGTTCCTCTGGGAGGACTTCCTCGTCCCGCTGGCGGACGCGATGGCGCCCGGGGTGGACGCGGCGATCGACGCGTTCGGACCGCACGTGGTCGTCGCCGACCAGCAGGCCCTCGCCGGCGGGTTGATCGCCGAGGCCCGCGGCCTGCCGTGGGTGACCTCGGCGACGACGTCGGCGGAGCTGGCCGACCCCCTCGCCGGGATGCCGAAGGTCGCGGAGTGGGTCGGCGAGCTGCTGACCGGCCTGCGCGCGCGGATCGCCGGCGGCCGCGGCTCGGCGGATCCCCGGTTCTCCCCGCACGGCGTGCTCGCCTTCACCACCCGCGAGCTGTTCGGCGCGGCCGAGCTGCCCCCGCGGACCCGGCTCGTCGGGCCGGCGCTCGGCTCGCGTCCGTCCACAGCGGACTTCCCGTGGGAGTGGCTCGACCCGCTCCGCCCGACGGTGCTGGTCTCGCTCGGCACGGCCAACACCGGCGCGGGCACGGAGTTCCTGGCCGCGACGGCGGAGGCGTTCGCCGGGCTGGCCGCGCGGGCGGTGATCGTCGACCCGGGCGGCGCGCTCGGCGAGGTCCCGCCGAACGTCCTGGTGCGTCCGCGGGTCCCGCAGCTGCCGTTGCTGGCGCGGGTGGATGCCGTGCTGTGCCACGCGGGCCACAACACCGTCTGCGAGACGCTGTGGCACGGCTTGCCGCTCGTGGTGGCCCCGATCCGCGACGACCAGCCGATCGTCGCCTCCCAGGTGGTCGAGGCGGGCGCCGGGATCCGGCTGCGCTTCGGCCGCGCGGACGCGGACCGGATCGCGGCGGCGGTCACGGAGGTGCTCACGGAGCCGTCGTACCGCCGGGCGGCGGAAGGTATCGCGGCGTCGTTCCACGCGGCGGGCGGAAGTGCCGCGGCTGCCGGGTATTTGGAACAGCTCGCGTTGGAGAGCCTGGCGCATCTGCGCCCGTGAAAGTGGCGATTTACTTCGAAAAAACACGCGGTTACGGTGCTGGGCATGACTGTTTCCGTCGGTGTCACCCGAGAAGTTCCCGAACTCGTCGCTTCGGCCGCGGCGCTGTTCGCCGAAGACGCCGGAGCCCGTGACCCGCTGACGGACCTCGGCTGGCCTGCTCGCGAAGGCGCGGCGTACTACCAGGACCTCGTCGAGGACGACGACGCCCTCTGCCTGCTGGCGCGCGCGGACGGTGGCGCGGCGGCGGGCCACCTGATCGGGCGCCTGCTGCCCGTGAGCTCGCTGCGGCCCGGCGCGGTGCGCGCGGTGCTGGAAAGCATGCGGGTCGCGGCGGAGCAGCGTCGTGCGGGAGTGGGCGAGGCGCTCGTGGCCGCGTTCGTGGAGTGGGCCCGTGACCGCGGCGCGAACGAACTGGCCGTGCAGGCGTACGCGCAGAACGACGGTGCACTCGCGTTCTACCGCGCGCAGGGATTCCGGCCGTTCGAGGTGACACTGGTCCGCGAAGCCTGAGCCGTGCGGTCCGGACCATGCCGGGGTCACACTGGGGGACATGGGAATCCTGGACGGCCGGGCCGTCGTGATCACCGGGGCCGGACGCGGGCTCGGGCGGGCGTTCGCGCGGCACGCCGCCGGGGCCGGCGCCGCGGTCGTCGTCAACGACATCGACGCGGAGCCGGCGCACGAGACCGTCGCCGCGATCGAGGCGGACGGCGGTACCGCGGTGGCGAGCGTCGGCTCGGTCGCCGATGTGGACTACGCGCGAGCGTTGATCACCTTGTGCGGCAACCGCTTCGGCAAGCTGGACGGCCTCGTGAACAACGCCGCTGTCGGTTACCACGCGCCGCCGTGGGAGGACGACGACGCCGGGCGGACCCGGGCACTGGTCGAGACCAACGTGCTCGGCCCGCTCCACTGTGGCACGGCGGCGGCGAAGGTGATGTGCGCCCAGCGCGGCGGCGTCATCGTCAACGTGACTTCGGGGTCCATGATCGGGCAGCGCGGGGCCGCCGCCTACTCGGCGTCGAAGGGCGCGGTGGCGTCGATGACCTACTCGTGGGCCGCCGACCTGGCCGGGCGCGGGGTGCGCGTCAACGCCGTCAGCCCGATCGCCTGGACCCGGCTGATGGCCGCCGACCCGAAGGGCAACCGCGACGCACCGCCGCCGGACCACGTGGCACCGCTGGTGACCTACCTGCTCAGCGACCTCTCGGCGGGCGTCACCGGCCAGGTGCTGCGGCTCGCGGACGGGCACCTGCACGCCGTCCGCCAGCCCGCGATCATCCGGCCGGTCCTGTACCGGGAGACCTGGACGGTCGAGGAGATCGCCGCGGCCGTCGGCGGCGAGCTGGTCCTGGAGTCGCCGCCCCGGGACCGCTGGACGCTCTGACCGGCCCGGACCACCGGAACGGGTGGCTATCCACAGTGGACCGTCCGCACTAGCCTCGGAGCGAGCGAGGAGGGCGGATGACGGCTACCGCGGAGGTCGCCCACGACCCGGCGCCCGCGCAGTTGAGCAAGGCCCGGGTCAACGCCGTGTTCGGGGCCGTGCTGCTCGGCATGCTGCTGGCCGCGCTGGACCAGACCATCGTCGGGACCGCGCTCCCCACCATCGTCGGCGACCTCGGCGGCGCCGGGCACCTGTCGTGGGTGGTCACGTCCTACCTGCTCGCCGAGACGATCATGACCGTGGTCGTCGGCAAGCTCGGCGACCTGTTCGGCCGCAAGCTGATGTTCCAGCTGTCGGTGATCGTGTTCGGCGTCGGCTCGTTCTGCGCCGGGTTCGCCGACAGCATGGTCTGGCTGATCGTCTGGCGCGCGGTGCAGGGCCTGGGCGGCGGCGGGCTGATGGTCACCTCGACCGCGCTCATCGCCGACGTCGTCCCGCTGCGCGAGCGCGGCAGGTACCAGGGCGTGCTCGGCTCGGTGTTCGGCGTGGTGACCGTGGCCGGCCCGATGCTCGGCGGGTTCTTCGTCGACCACCTGTCGTGGCGCTGGGCCTTCTACGTCAACATCCCGCTGGTGGTCGTCGTGCTGGTCGTGGCGTCCTCGGCGATGCCGAACGCGCGTGCCGCGGTGAAGCCGGTCATCGACTACCTCGGCATCCTGCTCATCGGCCTGGCCGCCACCGGGCTGACCCTGGTGACGAGCTGGGGCGGCACGCAGTACGCGTGGGGCTCGCCGACCATCGTCGGGATGGCGATCGGCTCGGTCGTGCTGCTGGCGGCGTTCGTCTTCGTCGAACTGCGGGCGAAGGAACCGATGCTGCCGATGCGGCTGTTCCGGAACCCGGTGTTCACCGTCGGCGGGATCATGAGCTTCGTCGTCGGCTTCGCGATGCTCGGCGCCCTGTCGTACCTGCCGACGTACATGCAGTACGTCCAAGGCACATCGGCGACGGCGTCCGGGGTCCGCCTGCTGCCGATGGTCCTCGCGCTGCTCGTCGCGTCGATCGCCGCGGGCAACGCGGTCAGCCGCACCGGGCGCTACAAGATCTTCCCGCTGACCGGCGCCGCGGGCATGACGGCCGGCCTCTACCTGCTGTCCCGGCTCGACACCGGCACCGGGTTCTGGGAGGCGTCGGCGTACATGGCCGTGCTCGGCCTCGGCATCGGGCTCGGCATGCAGGTGCTGACCATCGCCGTGCAGAACACCGTCGACTACGCCGATCTGGGCGTCGCGACTTCGGGGGTGACGTTCCTGCGGTCGATCGGCAGCTCGTTCGGCGCGGCGATCTTCGGCACGGTGTACGCCAACCAGCTGACACCCAACCTGGCCGCGGCGGTGGCCTCGTTGCCTCCGGGCGTCGATCCCCGGGCGCTTCAAGTACCCACCGCCCTGCACGCGCTGCCCGGCGCCGTGTCCGCGCCGGTGATCAAGGCGTACAGCGATTCCCTGCACGTCGTGTTCCTCGCCGCGGCGCCGGTCGGGCTGGTCGCGTTCGCGCTGGCGTTCTTCCTGAAGGAGGTGCCGCTGCGCGACACGGCACGGGCGGCGGCACCGGACCTCGGCGACGGCTTCGCGATGCCGGAGGCCCGCACCGACGACCGCGAGCTGGAACGCGCGGTGGCGACGCTGTTCTTCCGCGAGCGCCGCAAGATCGCCCCGGCGATCGTCCAGCGGGCCGGCAGCGACCTCGACGAGGGTGGCATCTGGTGCCTGCTGCAGGTCCACCTGCGAGACCGCCGCGGCGAGCCGGCGACGCTCAAGGCGATCGGTTCGCAGTTCGGCGTGCCGGCCGCGGTGCTGGAGCCGGCGTTCAACCGGCTCGAACTGACCGGCCACCTGCGCTACGGCGGCGGTGGCTGGGAGCTGACCCGGGCCGGCGACGCCGAGTTCGCCAAGGTCGAGCGCGCCTGGCACGACTGGCTCGCCGACCGCCTCGGCGACTGGGGCACGGGCGACCGCGCCGAGCTGGACGCGGCGATCGGCCGGGTCGCGACGCGGTTGCTGGATCAGAGCGCGGAGGTCCACACCTACGGCCGCCACGCCCTGGCCTGACCACACTCCCGAGTGAAGCTTTGCGCCGCAAAGCGGAGCTTTCGCTGAGAAAGATGCGTCCAGGCGGCCCCGGACGCATCTTTCTCGGGGAAAGTGGCGTCCGGGCTGTCACCGGGAGCGGGCCACTTTCGGGTGACTGCGGGCGTCAGCGGCGCCAGAAGTCGTGCGGTGTCTTGCCGGGGCGGAAGCCGCACGACTCCACCAGGGCGGCCGCCTCCGCGAAGCCGTGGCCGACCAGGCCGGGCTCGTGCGCGTCGCTGCCGAAGGCGACCGCCTCGCCGCCGAGCCGGAACCACCAGCGGACCACCTCGCCCGGCAGCGGCACCTTGGTGTTGACCTCCAGCGCGCGGCCGCTCGACGCGAGCGCCCGCAACACCGTGCGGAACTCCTCCTCGAAGTCCGCCGCCACGAACGGCGGGCCTTCACCCGGCCACGATCGCAGCGCGTAGTCGATGTGCGCGAGCACCGCGAAATCGGCCGTCGACTCGACGAGTCCCAGGACCTCGGACAGGTACGCCCGCAGGACGTCACCCGGCGGCCGGTCGGCCACGACGGTCAGCTCGTGGTGGTGGCCGTCGTCGTCCGGCAGGGAGTGCACCGAGCCCAGCACGCGATCGAACGAGTGGGACGCGAGCAACGCGTCCGCGCGGGAACGGTGCCAGTGCGGTTCGCTCAGCTCCACCCCGGACAGGATCTTCAGGGCCGGGAACCGCGAGCGGCACTCAGTCACACAGG
>Ga0070668_100003600_pt1 | contig 11434 bp, 9 predicted proteins | sample KBSS43metaG_FD_64661 | JGI IMG/M metagenome (GOLD analysis project Ga0070668, IMG submission 64661) | Switchgrass rhizosphere microbial communities from Kellogg Biological Station, Michigan, USA - KBS S4-3 metaG | ecosystem: Host-associated > Plants > Roots > Rhizosphere > Soil ... | reverse complement strand
CGAGCCCGCCCGTGCAGCGCCCCGTCTCCCGGATCCGCGCCGATCGGGGAGACGGGGCGCGCCGGCCTGTCAGCCGCAGGTCCTGCCGTTCACCGTGAAGGCCGCCGGGTTCGCGTTGCTCCCGGTGTAGCTGCCGTTGAAGCCGATCGAAACCGACTGGCCCGGGGCCACCGAGCCGTTCCACGACATCGCCTTGGCCGTCACGTCCGTGCCGGACTGGGACCACGTCGCCGACCAGCCCTGGGTCACTTTCTGGTTGCCGGGGAAGGCAAACCGGAGTGTCCAATCCGGCCACGTCGTGGTGCCGGTGTTGGTGACGTTCAAGGCGGCCGTGAAGCCGCCGCCCCACGTGTTCGCGGTGTACGCCACCGCACAGCCGCCGGACGGGGTGCCCGGCGAGGTCGTGAACCGCGCGGTGGGCGAGTCCGGACCGGCCAGGCCCGCGCCGTTGTGCGCCACCACGACCACCGAGTAGGCGGTCGACGGCGTGAGCCCCGTCAACGCCGTGGTGGTGCCGGGGACGGTGGCGAGCACCGTGCGGGTGGTGCCGCTCACGCGGACCACGTCGTAGCTCTTGACCCCGCTCTCCGGATCCGAAGCCGCCGGCCAGGTGACCGTCGCGCCGGTGGCGGACACCGCGGACACGACGGGCGCGCCCGGGGCGGACGGCGCGGTCGTGTCCACACCGGACGGTGACTTCTCCGCGGTCCAGTTGGCCAGCCAGGCCAGCGCCGAGTTCCAGTTGACGGCGACCTCGTTCACCGAGTACGCCTGGATGTCGTCGACGAAGCAGCGCTGGGGCGCGCAGCCGGCCAGCAGCCGGGCCGCGGTCGGGTCCTGCAGGCCGCTGTTGGGCCCGCCGGACAGCGCGCCGGGCGGCGCGGTCGGCAGCGACGCGTCCAGCTCGTGCGCCCAGAACCGGTGGTGGACGTTCCGCACCGGCTGGGTGCCGTGGCCGGCGACGTAGGAGTAGTTCGCGGGGTTGCGGCCCAGCAGGTAGTCCATCGCCTGGAACGCGCCGTCGCGGTACTTGTCCTGCTTGGTGAAGTCGTACGCCAGCGCGAGCACCACGCCGTTGTTGGCCACCAGGCCGTTGGAACCCCACTCGTACGTGCCGTCGGCCGTGCGGTAGGGCGCCGGGTAGCCCATGGTCTTCAGCTGCGCCAGGTGGCTGTCGGCGGTCGTGGTGATCGCCGTCCGGATCGCCGTGACGTCCGCCGCCGGCAGGTCGGTGGGCACCAGGGCGAGCGTGATGTCGCCGAGCGCGCCCGTCGAGCCCCAGTCGAAGCCGTGGGTGTTGAAGCTGACGCCGCGGTAGAGCGAAGAACCGGTGACGTCGCCGCGGTAAGTGCTCTTCCCGGTGGTCGTGTACAGCTCCGCGGCCGCCCAGTAGAACTCGTCGGTCACGGTGTTGTCGCTGTAGGTGCCGCCGCCCGTGCCGTCGCCTGCGTCGGCGAGCACGTTCGGGTTGGCCTTCGCCGCCGCGTAAGCCTTTTCGGCCGCGGCAAGCAGTTTCGCCGAGTACGCCGGGTCGATGGTCCGCCACAACCGGGACGCCTGGGCCGCGACCGCGGCCATGTTGAGCGTGGCCGCCGTGCTCGGCGGGGACAGCCGGCGTGCCTGGGCGTCCTGGTCGGGCCGGGTGGGCAGCGCGGTCCACTGCGCGTCGTGGATCTTGTGGTGCACCATGCCCGCGTTCGGCTTGCCGTCCGGCACCTGCATTTCGAGCAGGAAGTCGACCTCCCAGCGGGCCTCGTCCAGGATGTCGGGCACGCCGTTGGCCCGCTCCGGGATCGCCAGCTTGCCGTCGCCCAGCGCGCTCGCGTCGCCCATCTTCACCGCCCGCTCGTACTCGTCGAGCAGTTGCCACGTGGCGATGCCGCCGTTGACCACGTACTTGCCGTGGTCGCCGGCGTCGTACCAGCCGCCGCGCACGTCGAGCGTGTAGCCGCAGTTCAGGTCCGACCGGCAGGGAACGTTGTTGTCACCCTGGTTCGGCGCGACGTTCACATGCCCCGCCGGACGCGCGTAGGTGGCACCGACGTACTGGGCGTCGATCGCGATCCCGCTGCGCTGGTGGTAGAAGAACGCCAGCGAGTCGTAGCGAAGCTTCTTCCGCGCGTCCGGGGAGATGGCGAACGGGAAGCTGGTCTGACCGCCGGCGGTCAGCGTGTAGCCGGTGCCCACGGTGGTGTAGGCGGAGAAGTCGATCTCGTGCACGTTCGCGCCGGAGGCGGCGTCCGCGCCACGCGGCGTCGTCTGCCCGGTGGCCACGGCGGCGCCGGCGGAGTTCTTCAACGTCCACGGTACCGGCGTGGCCGAGTCGCTGACCAGGGTGGCCCGTTCGGGCAGGCCGGGCACGTAGCCGTCCTGGTCCACCTGGATGCCGCTGATCGGCTGCTGGCCGCCGGGCGGAACCACACCGCCGGTCAGGGAGATGTTGTCCAGGCAGATGGTGTTGTCGGCGGCCTGGCCGCCGAACCAGAACGCCAGCTGCCCGTTGCCGCCGTTCGGGAAGTCCAAAGTGGACGTGAAGGTGACCGTGAAGTGCTGGGTCGCCGGCGTGACCATCAGGTCGTTGCGCGCGATCTGCCGGTAGGGCGACACGGCTTCCCCGGCCACCGCGGAGATCTGCTGGGCGGTCTTCGCGTGCGCGTCGAAGGTCAGGGTGTACTGCTGCCCGTTCTCGTAGGGCACGCCGTTCTGGCCGGCCAGCGCGTCGTAGCCGTTGGCCGTGCCGCCGGTGACGTCGGTGCAGAACTCCCCGCCGGTGACCCGGCCGCTGGTCCCCGCCCCGGCCCACCACGGATCGAGGGTGCCACTGGCGAAGGTGCCGTTGAGCAACCGCTCGTAGTCCGCGGCGGCCGCGGGCCCGGACCCGGCCGTCACGCCGAGTGCCGTCGCGGCCAGCAATGCCAGGCCCGCGCGAAACTTTCGTACCCGCATACACGTCTCCTCGTTGTCGCCGATGGTCGCTTCGCGGGCGGAATCCGGTCGCCGCGGGCACGGGAACGCTCCCAGCACCGGAATGAAACCACTCCGCCAGTCGCTTGGCAATCGTCGAAAGGGCGCCGCCCGGCCGGTCCGGAAAATTGATCACGGCCCGCCCCTTTGCCACGCGGTTCCACTGTGGTTACATCGGATCGGGGCACGCTGAGAGCGCTCCCACAGCCCCGACCCCAACGAAGTGGAGGCGGCACGATGAAGCTCAGGCACGCCCTTTCCGCGATGGTGCTGGCCGCGGCCGGCCTCGCGGCACCCCTCGCCGGCGCACCGGCCGCGCACGCGGACACGCTGATCTGCGACCAGTACGGATCGACCACGGTCGGCGGCCGGTACGTCGTGATGAACAACCGCTGGGGCAGCAGCGCACAGCAGTGCATCAACGTCACGGGCAACGGGTTCCGGATCCAGACCCAGCAGGGCTCCACCAGCGGCGGCGCGCCGTTGTCGTACCCGGCGATCTACGTCGGCTGCCACTACGGCAACTGCTCCCCCGGCACGAACCTGCCCCGCCAGCTCAGCCGGATCGGCAGCGCGCCGTCGTCGATCTCCTTCAACTACGTCGGCGGCTCGGTCTTCGACGCCTCCTACGACATCTGGATGGACCCGACCGCGAAGACCAACGGTGTCAACCAGATGGAACTGATGATCTGGCTCAACCGCACCGGCAACGTGCAGCCGGTCGGTGGCCGGGTCGGCACCGTCAACCTCGGCGGGCGAAACTGGGACGTGTGGCAGGGCAACAACGGCGGCAACGACGTCCTGTCCTACGTGGCCCAGTCCTCGACGGCGAACTATTCGTTCAACGTCATGGACTTCGTGAACAACGTCGACTCCCGCACCCGGGTCGACCGCTCGTGGTACCTGACGAGCATCCAGGCCGGCTTCGAGCCGTGGAGCGGCGGCGTCGGGCTCGCGGTCAACTCCTTCTCGGCCAGCGTGAACTAGCTTACGTCCCGGCGAACCAACGCCGAAGGGGCCTTCCGGCACGGAAGGCCCCTTCGGCGTCTCCGGACATCGTCCCTACGCGAATGCCCGGCCGGCCTGCACCGGCGGGAACGTCCACTTCGCGGCATCACCGGAGCAGCTGCCCGCCGACAGCGACGTGCCGGACGCACGGAAGCACTTCTTGCTCGTCTGGATGTCGGAGATCGTGCTGTTGCTCAGGTTGATCGACCACTGCTGCTTCGGTCCCCCGGAGCAGGTCTGCAGCTCGATCGCGCTGCCGTTCATGCCCGCGCACCGGCCGTTGATGACGAGGAACGCGCCGTGGAAGGAGAAGCTCTGCGCGGCGCCGCCGTTGCACGCGGCCGTCTTCAGCCTGGTGCCGGTGGACGACGAGTTGTCCGGGTCCTCCAGGCAGGTGCCGGTGGACTTGTTCTTGAAAGGTCCGGCGTAGGTGTTGGGCTTGGCGCCGCCGTAGCAAGCACCGGTGCCGGTGTTGAAGATCGGTGCCGGGTCATACGCCTCGTTCGACGGCGGGTCGACGACCACCGGCTCCATCACCGGGGTGCCGTCGTCGTTGTAGTGGGTGAGGGCGTCCTCGCAGTCGATGGCGTTGAAGGCGCTACCGCCCTTGCCGCCCAGCCACAGGTCGATGTGGCGCAGCTTCGGGCCGCCGTTCGGGCCGTGACCGTTCCAGTCCTGCGAACACTCGTCGCAGCCGTCTTCCATGATGAAGTACTTCTTCACCCTGGGCACCCACACCTTCGTGCCCGCCTTCAGCTCCGAGGTGCTGGTGGCGAACGTGATGGGGTCGGCGTAGGTGCCCTTGCCGCCCGCGGTGTCGTGGATCTTCGGGTAGGCGATGTCACCGCCGGGCGGGGTGTTGTCCCACCAGCCGTAGAAGGTGAGGAAGGTCTGCTGGGTGGTGGCGGCTTCCGCCGTTCCGCCACCGGCCAGGGCGGCCGTCGCCGTGAGCATCAGGCTCACGAGCGCGACCAGCGTACGCCGGATCATGCTGCCTCCACGGGGAAAGGTCGGCCAGGATGACGAGCGGCGTTCGCCGTGTCCAGCATCAGGCCTCCGGCGCACTCCCGTCAAGGCCATTCGTAAAGTCACCTAACGAATGCTTCCGGCCATCGGGACACGCGACCTTCCCGTGACGGCCCTCCTCACTGAAACTTTCAGCGAGTCGGGTCCGCGGCATGCCCGGTTGTCCCGGAGTCTGGACAACCGACCTTCCACCCCGGTGACCGACTCCGGCACGTTTTCCACCTACGCGGGCGGAGTCGTGGTCACCGGGACCAACGGCAAGTGCATCTACGTGTCCGGCAGCCTCTCGCTGGGCACCGGCAGCGTCAACCAGTTCCGCGCCGCAGCCGGACCGGTCGCCTGCGGCTGACCTGATGGGTGGGCCGCTCACGCGGCGGCTCACCCCTCAGCCCCTTGATTCCTCGTCCGTTGCCGCCCGGCGAGGAGCGTGCGGGGGTTGAGGGCCGCGCGCAGGCGGACGCGCACGCCGCGAGCGGCCAGACCGCGCCGGACGGTACGGACCGCGGTCCAGGCCTGGGAACCCGCTTGCGCGCCGGGAGCCTCGCCGGACCACAGGGTTTGGTCCACGGTGACCCCCAATGCGCGTAATCCCTCCACTGTGGAGGGACCGCCGGTGCCGTCGGCGGCCGCGGCCAGGTCGCGAGCCGTCATTCCGGGCGTCCACGGGACACTGTGGTCACGGAGGCGGTCACGGGCCTCGAGCCAGGCGCCGAGCACCGCGTCCGCCCCTCGCCGGCGCCGTCGATGCCACGAGCGGACGAACTTGGCCACCGGAACCCCCACGAGCCAAGCCAGCAGCAGCGCCACCGGCAGGGCGAGTACCCAGAGCAGCGGGAACGACCGATCTCCGGCGTTCACGCCGCCCGCGTCGCCGGTGCCCTTGACCGGAGCGACCGGTGCGTCGTGCTGCTGCGCCGCCGGAGGCAGCTGGGCACGAGCCCGCGCGGTGACCTCGGAGAGACCCGCGGGGCCGCCGGCACCACCGAGGCGGGTGGCGCCGGTGGGATCCAGCGGCACCCAGCCGGCACCGGCGACCGCGACCTCGGGCCAGGCCAGGACATCGCCGTTGCGCACGGTGTAGCCATCGCCTGCGCCCGGCGAGGCCGGGCTGCGGAAGCCGACGACCAGGCGGGCCGGGATGCCGACGATCCGGGCGAGCGCGACGTACGCGGCGGCGAACTGCTCACTGGTGCCACGCCGCGTCTCGAACAGGAACTTCCGCAGCTGCGGCCAGCCGTGGCCGCTCGGCAGGCCGGTGCCCGCCGCGGTGTGGTAGCCCTCGCGGAAGAACCGCTCGAGCGTGAGCGCCGCCTGGAAACTCGGGCTCAAGCCGCCGACGGCGGCGCGCGCCATCGTCTCGACGTCCGGGGGTGGCTCGCCGACCGCGCCGAGCCCGCCCGGTGCCCGCTGGTCGATCGCGGCGGCCGCGAGGTCGGCGACCGGGACCTGCGGTTCCCACCAGCTCAGCCGGTACTCGCCGGTGGGTCGCGGCAGCCACAGCGAGCCCTGCGACTCCTCGACCAGCGGATCGGCTCCGCTGACGGCGGCAGGCCAGGTCTGGCTGGGCAGCCACGGCCCGCCGAGGCCGCCGAGCCGGATCGTCGCCGTCCGTTCCTGGGAGGACACGGTCACCAACGGGCTCGGCGGCAACTCCGCGCCGAGCCGCCGGTAGCGGCTGCCCGGCGTCCAGTTGACTCCGTCGAAGGTGTCGAGCACGACCAGCGGCCACCGGTCGGGACGCGCGTCGCCGCGGACGGAGAACAGCGGCGCCTCGGGGTGCTCCAGCCGGTCGGCGATGTCGTCCAGCGGCCCGGCCACGCGCCCGCTCACCTGCGCCGGCTGGTCCTGCTTCAGCGAATACGCCTGGCCTGGAGCGGGAAGCAGCATCCCGGCCGCCACCGCCGCCGCGAGCCCGAGGACGACCACCGGCACGCCCAGCGCGAACGCCGGCGCTCGCCGGCGGGCACGGCTCGCCGGTTTCTCGTCGCCGGGCCGGCTCAGGACGAACAATGCTCCCGCGACAGCCGCGTAACCGAGCCCGGCGGCGACGGCCGCGAGCCCGGACAGCGCGACGTAAAGCTGGCTCACGACGACCACCGCGAAACTCGGGATCAGCGCCACCAGCGGCTTCCCGAAACGCAGCATCAGCTCGATCCCGAGCACCCCGGCCGGCAAGGCCAGCAACGGGACGAACAGCAACTGGTCCGGCGACGGCCGCGCCGGCCAGGTCGACTGCAGGGTCAGCTGCCAAGAGTCGGTGATCCCGGACGCCAGCACGGAGAACGTCTCGCCGGTCGGCAGCCCGGCCGCCGTCGTCGGAAAGAGCACCGTCTCGACGACGGCGAGCAGCCCGGCCACGAGGAGCAGGAGCGGGCGCCACGCGACCAGCGCCTCGGTGCGCGCGCACAGCCGGGCGACCCCGAACAGCACCACCGCGGGTACCAGGAGCGGCGCGAGCAACGCCGCCACCCCGAACACCGGGACGAAGAACAGGCCCGCGACGACGGTGGCGAGCAGCATGCACAGGACGCACAGCGTGCCGGCCCTGCCGGGCATCACACCACCTCGTTCCACCGGCGCACGGCGTTCGCGGCGCTGTCGGCACTGAGCACCCGCGCGCCGGGAAGCACCGGCAGCGCGCCACCGGAAGCCAGGTCGAGCACGAAGAACGACGAATATCGCGCGCGCAGCCCGGCTAGGCCGCCGAGCGCGCCGACTCCGCCCGCTCCCGACGTCACGACCGTCAGGCAGCCACCCTGGTGCCGGACCGCGGACAGCACACCGGGCACGAGCGCCTGCTCGGCACCGGACTCCTGACGTACCTGGCAGAGCTCGTCGAGCAGTTGCCGGACCGCGAGCGGCCCGCCGGACGTCGCGAGGTCGACGCCGCCCGAGGTGACCAGCCTGCTGTGGTGCCCGGCGGTGGCGGACGCGGCGAGCAGTGACGCCGCGAGATCGACGGCTTCCTCGAAAACGGCCGGCGGCAACGCGTCGCCTCGGGTGTCGAGCAGCAGGGTGAAGCGGGGCTGTTCCGGGTCGGCGTAGTCGCGGACCATCATCCGGCCGGTCCGCGCGGTCGCCTTCCAGTGCAGGTGCCGGACTTCGTCACCGGGCTGGTACTCGCGGACGTCGCGCAGGTCGAGCGAGCCTCGCAGCGAGTCATCGGTGGTGGTGCCGTCGTGGTGATGCCGCGGGAAGCCGCCGATCAGGGCGCGCGCCGGGTACTTGCGCGGATACACCCACAGCGTCCTGGTCTCCCCCGCCGCATGCCGGTTGCGGGCGAGACCGAAGGGATCGCCGCGCTGCAGCGTCAACGGTCCGACGGCCATCAGCCCGCGGGTCGCGGTCGGAAGCTCGTACTGGTACGTCGCTTCCGCTCCCTCGGCCAGGGCACGCACCTGGACCGTCCGGGTACGCCCGCCGGCCTGGTCCCACGCGGCGAAGCCGGGCTGGGGCCCACCGGCGAGATTGCGGACCCGCAGCTTCGCCAAGGCCGGCCGGCCTCGCTCGACACGGTCCGGGTAGACGACCCGGGTCACCGCCACCCGCATTCCGCGGGCGGTGACGGCGACGGCGGCCAGCAGGGCGCCGAGCCCGATCGCGCCGAGCACGCGGAACAGCGGGTACCCCGCCCAGCCCGCCGCCGCGATCAGCACCACGGACACCACGAAGACGGCGGCACCGCGCGGGGTCAGCCGCATGGTCAGCGGCCCGCGTGGTTCATCGCCGGAGCCGGTGTCTTGGCCAAGACGTCGGCCACGATGTCGGCGGCGCCGAGGAGGCCGAGCTCGGCTTCGGCGGTGAGCACCAGCCGGTGCGCGAAGACCGGCACGGCCACGTCCTTGAGGTCGTCCGGCGTGACGAACCCGCGGCCCTCGGTCGCGGCCATCGCCTGTGCGGCGCGCACCAGCGCGATGCTCCCGCGCGGGCTCACCCCGAACCGCACCGCGGCGTGTTCGCGGGTCGCGCCGGCGAGCCGTGCGGCGTACTCGACGACCGCCCGGTCGAGGTGCGAAGTACGGACCTCGGTGATCGCCTCGAGCAACATCGGGACGTCGACCACGGCCGGGAGGTCGTCGGGCGACACCCCGGCGCAGTCGCTCATGATCACCATGACTTCGGCGTCGAGATCCGGGTAGCCGACGGACAGGCGCATCAGGAACCGGTCGAGCTGGGCCTCGGGCAGCCGGTAGGTGCCCTCCATCTCGATCGGGTTCTGCGTGGCGATCACCAGGAACGGGCGCGGCACCTCGTGCCCGACGGCGTCGACGGTGACCCGCCGCTCGGACATCACTTCCAGCAGCGCGGACTGGGTTTTGGGAGTGCCGCGGTTGATTTCGTCGGCCACGACGATGTTCGAGAACACCCCACCGGGATGGAAGGCGAAGCGCTCGTCCTTCTGGTGGTAGACGGTCACGCCGGTGATGTCGCCGGGCAGCAGGTCCGGAGTGAACTGGATCCGGCTCCAGCTGCCACCGATGCTGCGTGCCAGGCACCGCGCGAGCGTCGTCTTGCCGAGGCCGGGGACGTCTTCGATCAGCAGGTGCCCTTCGGCGAACAGCGCGGCGACGGCGAGCCGGATCACGTCCGGCTTGCCGCGGATCACCCCCTGGATGTTCCGTGCGATCAGCGCGTAGGCCTCGCCGGCCCTCGACTCACCCATGGCGACTCCCGAACTTCACGCACCAGCCTCTTTCTCCGAGGTACCGAACCAGCCGACCGTAGCCCCGATCTCCCGGGACCGGTCCCGAGGAGCTTGTCATCGAAACCTCAGGTCCCGGGTGCGACGGTGGCCGCGGAATGACTCGACTGTCGGATTGGTGAGGTCACATGTTCATGCACAGCAGCGAAAAGCCCAGGATTCGTGGCGCGGTCGCGGGGACTCTGCTCGCCGGTCTGGCGCTGGCCGGATGCGGCGCCGAGGAAACCCCGGCGGCTCCGGCCGTCACGTCGAGCACGCCGGTTCCCGCTCCTTCGACCGCGCCGGTGCAACCCCGCCCGATCGACATCTTCTGGGGCTACCGGGTCGGCACGCTGTCCGCGACCATGGGTACGGCCTGCTCGGGCCACCCGGCACCGACCGACACCGCGTGCGGGCAGCAGCTCGACGCGATTCGCCAGGCTGCGGACGGGTTCCAGGCCGCGCTCGCCAAGTCGATTCCCGGGAAGGACTTTCCGAAGATCCGGGAGGCCGCGGACCAGGTCACGAAGTCGATCGACATACTGCGGAACATGAACTGCTACGGCCTGGGCGCGCCGGGCAAGAAGCCCGGCAAGAACGAGGCCGAACTGTGTGGCACCTTCGGCAGGCTGACGCTGCTCAGCTGGTTCAGTTTCGAAAGCACGGTGGAGCAGTCCTGACGCCCGCGTGCGGCCGCGTAGCGAACGGTCCTTTCATTCGTATTTTGAAACGAAAGGACCGTTCACCACGTGTGCGGACCCGCGTGGAAGGCCGATTCAGGTCGGCGCCAGTTCGAGTATCGCCGCTCCGTTCGAGATGTCTTTTACCGTGATGGACAGCCCGTTCTGCGTGGCCCGGCTGTCATCGCCCAGCGTAATGGTGAAAACACCGTTCGCATCGCCGGCCGAGCACTCTCCGGTACACCCTCCACCACTGGAACTGCCGATGTCGTGCCCGTTCAGCGTCACCCGGTCGATGGTCACAACCGTCACCTTCAGCGCCTCGACGCCGACACTCTTCGGCAGCGAGAACGCCGTGCCCGCACCGACGCTGACCTCGCACTTGGCATCCGAACACGCGGCGACATCCGAACCATCGGCGGCCGAAGCACTGCTCGTAGCACTGGGCACTGCGCTGCTCCGCGCGACCGGCCTACCCGCGGAGGCCTTCCCGGTGGCGACCCGATCGCAGCCTGTCCCACCGATGACGACCGTGACCGCGAGAGCGGCGGCCATACTCCAGCGCCTCATCTTTCCTCCCGATACCTCAAAGGCCACTGCCCGAATCCGATCCCTCACCCATCCTGCGACGGCGGGGCTCACTCACCAGGGAGTGGGTACTTCGGCGGCCTGACGAAGACCCGGATCCTGGTACCATCTTCGATCCGGTAGTCACCCGCTTTGTTGCCGCGCAGTTGATTGCCCAGCACAGCACCCGAACCCTTGTTGTCCGAGGGATCGATGTACCGGACACTGGCCCCCTTGCCGCCTTCCTTGAACACCGCCTGGGGCCACTCGTCGCGATCCTTGAACGGCTTGCGGGGAATTCCGCGCATCGACTCCTTGCGGCGATCCTTCACTCCCGACCGGTCCACCGTGCCTTCGTACCGGTACTTTCCCTTCGCATTGGGCTTCAGGTTGTCGATGATGTGCTGGGCGGATTCCGGGTGTCGGGTACCGTCGATTTCGGTGCGCTTGAGATTGACCTTCGGCCTCCCCGTTGTTCCCGCCCCCGTTGCCTTCGCCTTCGGCTTCG
>Ga0070668_100003594_pt1 | contig 11436 bp, 7 predicted proteins | sample KBSS43metaG_FD_64661 | JGI IMG/M metagenome (GOLD analysis project Ga0070668, IMG submission 64661) | Switchgrass rhizosphere microbial communities from Kellogg Biological Station, Michigan, USA - KBS S4-3 metaG | ecosystem: Host-associated > Plants > Roots > Rhizosphere > Soil ... | reverse complement strand
CTCCCCGTGCTCGCGGCGATGACGGCGTCGTGCGTGACCTACCCGCGCTTGCAGTACTTCGACGGGTGGACGATCTCGGATCGGTACACGACGGTGTCCGAGACGCCGGACGGATACTACATGGAGACGGGCCACCTGGTCGTTTCGGGGAATGCGGCGGTGCTCCTCGTCGAACGCACCGACGACCCCGACTTCTTCGTGATCGACGATGAGACGTATCACACGGTCAGGGTGGAGCTTCCGCGGCCGCCACGGGTGGGCGTCGTCGCGACGCTGCGCGCGTACCACCAGGCCTGCCCGATCTTCGGAAAATGCGAGGAGGCCGCTCTCATCAGGGGGCGCGTCTGGATTCGCAAGGTCGACGCGACTTCCGTGGACGCCGATCTCGATCTGGAATTTCCCCACCTGCACTTGAAGAAAGCCGCCACCTTCACGAAGGCCACACCGGACAAGAAGTGGGATATCGAGCCCGCGCGCTGATGTGATACCGTTTCGGAACGGCGTTTTGCCGACGGAGGGCGTGCCATTCACTACCTCGTGATGATCGCGGTCGGAAGCCTGGCGCTGGCCAGCCGGGATGCGGGCGAGTTCCAGCTTCACGACACGGACGCACCGAAAGGCGCACAGGGCGCGAACGCGAACGCGAACAAGTCGAAGATCAAGGCGACGAAGACCGAGGCGGCGATGAAGTTCACCGTCACGGACAAGGAGAGCGGGCCGATCAAAGGCATCGTCATCTGTCTCGCCTCGCCCGCCGGCACCAAGTTCTGCACGGACGAGACCGACGCCGACGGCTACGCCGAGGTGCTGGTGCCCGTGGGACAGAAGTACGACGTCACATACCTGAGCCTGGGCGGCGGCGACGTCGCGACCTCGGTGACGGTCACCGACGAACCGAAGCAGAACATCAAGCTGACGCTGCGCTACAAGCGCCCGCCGGCGCGCGCGCCGTTCGTGCTGAAGGGGGTCAACTTCGATACGGGCAGCGCGAACCTCCGCCACGAAGCGGCCTTGCGGCTGGACCTGGTCGTCGACTTCATGCAGCGCCGAAAGAGCGCCGCGGTCGAGATATCGGGGCACACCGACAACGTCGGGAACGCGAAGAAAAACAAGACGCTGTCGCTGAAGCGCGCGCAGGCGTGCCGCGACTACGTGATCTCCAAGGGCATCGACGGCAAGCGCATCACCGCCGTCGGCTACGGCGGCGAGAAGCCCACTGTCCCGAACGACACCGACGAGAACCGACAGACGAACCGTCGGATCGAGGTCGTCGAGGTCAGTACGAAAAGCGACGGACGCTGACGTTCATCACCAGGCCTAGCGCGGCCGCCGTCGTGAGGATGCTGGAACCGCCGTAGCTGATCAGCGGTAACGTCACGCCGACGACGGGCAGCGTCCCGCTGACCATGCCGATGTTGATGATCACGTGCCAGAAGATCATCGCCGCGACGCCGACGCACACGGTGGCGCCGAAGCGATCGCGCGCCTCGCCCGCGATCTTCAGGATCCACAAGATCACGACCAGGTAGGCCAGCAGCAACACGAAGCAGCCCACGAATCCCCACTCCTCGGCCCACACCGCGAACGGAAAGTCCGTCCACAGCGCCGGGAAGTGCCGCAGTCGGATCTGCGTGCCGTGCATGAAGCCCTTGCCGAGGAACCGGCCCGAACCGATGGCGTTCAGCGCCTGCCGCGCCTGATAGGCGCCCTCCGAGTTCGGGTTGAGGAACGCCTCGACGCGCTTCAGCTGGTACCCGTGCAGCAGGCTGGGGCCGCGCGCGAGCGCCGCGATCGTCGCCAGCAGCAGGAAGACGGCCAGCGTCTTCACCTTCAGGCGCGCGGTCATCATGATGCTGAAGAACGTCAGCAGCAGCAGGAAGGCGGTTCCGAAGTCGGGCTGCTTGGCAATCAGCAGCACCGGCGCGCTGACCAGGGCGACCGGGATCGCCATGTGCCGCCAGGATCGCCCCTCCAGCGCGGGCGAATCGTTGAGATACCGGCCCAGTGCGACGACGGTCAGCAGCTGCATCAGCTCGGACGGCTGCACGTGGAACGGCCCCAGATCGACCCAGCGCTGTCCGCCGCCCACCGACTTCCCGAACAGCGCCACGGCGAGCAGCAGCGCGACGCCGACGCCGTAAAAGACGTAACCCAGGCGCGCGATGTGGCGATAGTCGACCGTCGCGACACCCAGGAACACCGCCGCGCCCAGCCCCAGCCACGAGATCTGCTGCGAGAACAGGTTCGCCTGCCGATCGTGAACGGCGCTCCACAGGTTGACCAGGCCCAGCCCCGCGACGGTCAGCGCGGACAGCGTCAGCGTCCAGTCGAAGCGGAAGCGCAGCTTGCGCCAGCCGACGGCCTTGACGACCTTCACGGCTGGGCCTCCTGCGGCGGGGCTGCGGCCGGCGGGGCTGCGGCCGGCGGGGCCGCTGCCGGTGGCGCTGCGGCGGGCGGTGCCGCGGCCGGCGGCGGCGCTTTTTCGATCTGGTTCGCCTTTACCGCGTCGGCGGGCCTGGGCGCGGGCGCCCGTCGCCGCAGCAGCCCCATGCGGGGTGCGTCGCGGTCCGCGGGCGCGACCGTCTCGAAGTACTTGTCGACGATCTCCATCGCCAGCGGCGCCGCGACGTCACCGCCGTGGCCGCCGTGCTCGACCAGCACCGCCAGCGCGATCTTGGGCCGTCCCGCCGGGGCGAAGCCGACGAACCAGGCGTGCGTGTTCGCTTCGTAGCCGCCCTCGGCCCGCCCGCTCATGACCTGCGCCGTGCCGGTCTTGCCCGCGACCTCGATGTCCTTCAGGCGCGCCCTGTACGCCGTGCCCTTCGCTTCGTTCACGACGCCGACCAGCGCTTGCCGGACGATGGCCAGCGTCTCGGGCGATACGGCCAGCTCGCGGCGGACGCGGGGCCCGAACTCCTCCAGCGTCTTGCCCTCCGGCGATTCGACCCGCTCGACGATCTGCGGCAGCCACAGCTTGCCGCCGTTCGCGATCGCCGCGTACATCGTCGCCATCTGCAGCAGCGTCACGCGCGTCGAGCCCTGCCCGATGACGGCGTTGACGGACTGCCCGATCTGGAAACCCTCCGCCTTCGGGTCCTTGCGTTTCTGGTCGCGATACCACTCCTCGGTCGGCAGGAATCCGCCTTCCTCGCTGTTCAGGCCCAGCCCGCTGGGCGCGCCCAGCCCCATGTCCGCCCCGAACTTGGCGAGCCGGTCCATCATCCCCGGACGCGCGCCCAGCTCGTAGAAGTAGACGTTGCAGCTCTGCACGACGGCGTCGTACAGGTTCACGACCCCGTGCGTCTTGGTGCACTTGAAGACGTGGCGCGCCAGCTCGAACGATCCGTGGCACTTCGCCTTCTCTTCCGGCGTGACAAGGCGATCCTCCAGCGCCGCGATCGCCGACACCGCCTTGAACGTCGACCCCGGGTAGTAGGTCTCGCCCACCGTCTTGTCGTGCAGCGGCTTGTAACGATCGGAGAGCAGCCGCTGCTCGGCGTCCGGCGTCAGGTGCCCGGACATCTCGTTCGGATCGAACGCCGGCTTTGACACCATCGCCAGCACCCGGCCCGTCCCCACGTCCATCACGACCGCGCCCGCCGCCGCCGCCGGCCGCAGCGCGCGCTCCGCGATCTTCTGAACCTCCACGTCCACCGTCAGCACCACGTTGTTGCCGGGAACGGCCGCCTTCGTGTCTGGCCCCTCGATGACGTCGCGGATGTCGGTCTTGGGCAGGCCGCGGCGATCGACCACCACCTTGTGAAACCCCGGATGGCCGCGCAGGTACCCGTCCCACTGCCGTTCGATGCCGGTGCGGCCGATCAGATCGCCTGCGCGGAAGCCTTCGTCCTTCTTGGACCGCAACTCCTCCGCGGAGATCTCGTTCATGAAGCCGAGCACGTGCGCCGCCATCGTCCCCAGCGGGTACGAACGGCGCCCGGCCGACACGACCTTGATGCCCGGCAGATCCACGCCCGTCTCGATGGCCGCCATCGCCTCGCGCGAGATGTCCTCGGCGATCAGCATGGGCGCGGGCGCGCGCACGTTCGGGGGTGCGGTGGCCAGCCGTTCCCAGACGTCCATCGCCTGGTCGCCGTTCATGCCCAGCAGCGCGCGCAGCCGCGCGAACACGTCGGGCTTCACGGCGCCGGGTGTGCCGTAGACGTTGTACGACGGGCGCACCGTCGCCATCACCTTCCCGTTGCGGTCCCGGATCTGGCCGCGCACCGCGGGCAAGGTCTCGGTGCGGATGATGCTGTCCGACGTGACGCGGAAGAAGGTGTCGCCTTCGATCACCTGCAAATAGAACAACCGTCCGGTGATGACGAGGAACGCGACGAGCACAACCAGGGCGAAGGTACGGGAGCGCCTCCTGATCTCGGGAAGCTCAGCGTCCTGCCCGGCTATCTCCATCGTTTCATCTACGGTCCGGCAGCGACATCGACATGGACGTGCCGCCGCCGCGCGGACCGCGCGCCAGCCCGACGCGCGAGCGCGCCGTGTCGACTCGACCGTCCAGCCGCCGGAACAGCGACAGCACGAGCGGCCCGAAGATCGCGGTCAGCACAGCCTCGAGCGGCGCCTGGCGCAGGCCGCCGTAACCGCCTTCGGGCGCGACCTGGGCGCGGACCAGCACGATCAGGAACGACGCCAGCAGGCTGGCGACGAACGACGTCGCCGCACCCAGCACGATGCCGTTCACGAGCACCCGCCTGGTCAACGCGCGCGCGAACAGCGTCATCAACGTGAACACGAACGCGTGCACGCCCTGGGGCGCGCCCGACACCAGGTCGAACAGGTAACCGGTCGCGAACGCGACCACCGCGGCAGAGGAGATCGTCCACTTCGACGGCGACAGCCCGACGTGCAGCACCACCAGCAGGCCGAAGCTGGGCACCGCCATGTGGACCGGCGCCAGCTCCAGCACCGTCGACTGCAAGATCAGCAGCAGGTAGGCCACGAACAAGGTGGCGGCGCTCCTCACTTGATCACCGTCAGTCCCCGGCCGGGAGCGTGGTGCGATCCCGGTTCGGGATCCGGTGTGGGCGGCGGCGCGACAACGACCAGTACGTCGGTCAGGCGCGCGAAGTCGACGTCGGGCGTGACCTCGACGTCCTGGTACAGCCCGACCGCGCCGGGAATGACGCGCGTGATGTGGCCGACCGCCATGTTGCGCGGGAACGCCCCGCCCACGCCGCTGGTGACGATGGCGTCGCCTTCCTTCACCGGCTCACCGCGCGCCAGGTACTCGATGCTGCAGCGGTAGCCGTTCTCGCCGGATTTGCCCTTGAGGATGCCGCGGCCGCCGGTGCGCGGCGCGAGCACGTCCAGCGCCGAGCGCGGATCGACAAGCAGCAGCACGTCCGAGCTCTTTCCCGCCACCCGGTTGATGCGCCCGACGACGCCCTCCGGCGTCAGCACGGGCATCCCGCGCCGGACGGTCCCTTCGCCGCGGTCAATCTCGACGCGCGCGATCCGAAAGTGCGGCGACGCGTCCACCGCGATCACGCGCGCGGCGATCGTCTCGGCCGGCGTGGCGTCGCGCAGGCCGAGCAACCGCTGGTAGCGCCCGCTCTCCTCCGCCAGGCGCCGCATCTCGGTCAGCTCGGCGCGCAGCTGTCGGTTCTCCCGGTGCAGCGCATCGTTCTCGGCGCGCACGCCTTTCAGCTCGACGTAGCGACCGGCCACGCCGGTGATCCCGCGCGCGACGTACGACATCGCCGCCTGCCCCGGCGACACCAGCCGGAGAATTCCGCGGTCCAGCATGGAGAGCTCGCCGGGATTTCGCGCGCTGACCCGCAGGACGAACAGCGCGACGAACAGCACCGCCCCCACCACCAGGATCTCGCGCCAGAGCTTGCTGCTCCCTACCATCGCCCTACTGCATCGCTACTTCTCGCAGCAGGTCGAGCTCGTCGAGAGCACGCCCCGTACCCAGAACCACCGCGCACTCCGGCGAATCGGAGACCATCACCGGCAGGCCGGTCTCCTCGCGCAACAGCGTGTCCAGGTTTTTCAGCTGCGAGCTGCCGCCGGTCAGCACCACGCCGCGATCGACGATGTCCGCCGCCAGCTCGGGCGGCGTGCGCTCCAGAACCGAGCGGACCGCGTCGACGATCTGGTTGACCGGCTCCTGCAGCGCCTCGCGGACCTCGTCGCTATTCATCATCAACGTCTTGGGCACGCCGGCGACCAGGTCGCGCCCCTTGATCTCCATCGTCGTCACCTCGTCGGTCGGGTAGGCGTTGCCGATCTGTTTCTTGATCGACTCCGCGGTGCGCTCGCCGACCAGCAGGTTGTACTTGCGCTTGATGTACGCGACGATCGCCTCGTCCATCTTGTCGCCGGCGACCCGGATGGATTTCGCGACGACGATCCCGGCCAGCGAGATCACCGCCACCTCGGTCGTCCCGCCGCCGATGTCGACGATCATGTTGCCCGATGGTTCGGTCACCGGCAGCCCGGCTCCGATCGCGGCAGCCATCGGCTCCTCGATGAGGTGGACCTCACGCGCGCCCGCGGCCAGCGCCGAGTCGCGTACGGCGCGCTTCTCGACCTCGGTGATCCCGGACGGCACGCCGATGATGATGCGCGGCTTCACCAGCGTGCGGCGGTTGTGCACGCGGGTGATGAAGTAGCGAAGCATCGCCTCGGTCACCTCGAAGTCGGCGATGACGCCGTCCTTCATCGGCCGGACGGCGACGATGTTGCCCGGCGTACGGCCGAGCATCTCTTTCGCTTCCTTCCCGACCGCCAGCACCTTCTTCGAACCGTTGCCGGAACGTTGCACGGCGACGACCGACGGCTCGTTCGACACGATTCCCTTACCGCGGACGAACGTCAGCGTGTTCGCCGTACCCAAGTCGATGGCGAGGTCGTTGGAGAAGAGCCCGTAGACCCAGTCGAGCAGCATTGCGTTTTCTGACCTGGCGACCGCCCCGGTAACGCCGCGCAAGTCGTAGACAATTTTGTATCACACCCAGGCCCACTCCGATAGGGCGCCGGGGGCGATTGTGGTAAGTTTCGCGCCGTCATGCTCGACCAAATGCGGAAAAATTCGCGTTCGGTGCTGATCAGCGCGCTGTTCGTCATCATCATCGTCACGTTCATCATCAGTTTCGGCCCGCAGTCCCGAGGCACGACCTGCGATCAGGTGACCACCGACGACAATTTCGCCGCGCGGGTCGGTAACCAGACCATCTCTACGACTGACTTCCGGTACGGACGGTTCATCTCGAACGTCGACCGCTACCCGCCGAAGATCGCCAAGCAGGAGCGTTTGAACGAGATGGTCATGGACAAGCTCATCGAGCGCGAGCTGCTGGCGGCCACGGCCGAGAAGCTGGGCTTCATCGTCTCCGACGATGAGGTCGACGACCAGATCGCCGACGCCAAGGTCCTCGCGCTGGGCGGCGCGGCCGTGCCCGCGCCCATGCTCCAGAAGGACGGGCACTTCGACGCGGAGTCCTTCAAGACGTTCGTCCGCGTCCGGCTGCAACAGACGCCGACCGCCTTCCTGGCCCAGCAGAAGAAGGAGATGCTCGCGCTACGCATGCGGAACCTCCTCCGCTCGGGCGTCGCGGTCTCCCCGGACGAGGTGAAGGCCGAGTTCGTCCGCAAGGGCCGCCAGGTCAACCTCGAGTACATCAGCTTCGCCAGCCGGGCCCAGGAGGCTGCGGCCGCGCCGACGGAGGCGGAGATCAGCGCTTACGCCGCCAAGAACGAGGCGAAGCTGAAGGAGATCTACGACCAGAAGAAGTTCGTGTACGAGAAGGCGCCCGCGCAGCGGCGCCTCCGTCAAATCCTGGTCAAGCTGCCGCACGACGCGGATGAGAAGGCCGACAAAGCGGCGCGCACCAAGGCCGATGCGCTGGCCGAGAAGCTGAAGCGGGGCGGTAAGGCCGGTAACTTCGCCGACGTGGCGAAGCAGTCTTCGGACGACGCCGCCACCAAGGCGCGCGGGGGCGATCTGGGCTGGCGCGCGCGCGGCAACACGAACCTCTCGGGCGAGGCGGAAGACAAGCTGTTCGCCGCCAAGGACGGCACGATCGTCGGGCCGCTGAAGGGCGCCGACGGCTACGTCATCAGCAAGGTCGAAGGCTCGCGCGAGGGGCACATCCCGTTCGAGATGGCGCGCGCCGAGCTGGCCGAGGAGAAGCTGCGCCAGGAGATGGGGACCGCGCGCGCCAAGGCCGCCGCCGAGGCGGCGCTGGCGAAGGCCAACGAGAACCCGACCGCCACGTTGAAGACGGTGTTCCCGCCGCCCAGCGACACGCAGGAAGCCAGCGCCACCGACGCGGGCGCGACCCCGCGCGTCCAGGAGACGGGCCTGTTCTCGCTGCGCGCGACGCCCGAAGGGGTGGTCGTCGAGGGCATCGGCGTTTCGAACCTGATCGCGAAGGCGGCGTTCGCGCTGACGACGGCGAAACCGCTGGCGGGGCCGTTCTCGCTGGGCGACAATTTCTTCATCATTCGCTTGAAGGAACGGAAGGAACCCGACCTCGCCGACTACGAAAAGCGGCAGCTCGAGCTGGTGCGCGAGGCGGAGCAGGCAAAGGGCGAGCGGGTGCTGTCCGACTGGGCGCACGCGGCTTGCGTGGAGGCGAAGGAGGCGAGGCGTATATCGGTGAACCTGGACGCGCTCAAATACGGCGAAGAGAAGGACGAGCGGGTCAGCTACGAGCCCTGCGACGTCACGGCCCACCGCTTGTTCGGGGGCTAGCACGTGGCCGACGCCGAATCGGCGATGGGCCTCGCCCTCGCGGACGGCCGCGCGCGGCTCACCATCGAGAACCGCGACCTGGGCACGGCCGTGGTCGAACACATCGCCGTCGAGTGGCCGGGGGTCACCACCCTGCCCGAGCCCGGGCATCCGAACGGGCTGCGCCGGCGCAGGGGCCAGTTGCTGGCGGCGAACCTGCTGGTCGACGGCAAGCGCCTGCAAGCGCTGGCCGTCGCGACGCCGCTGCCCGAGAACCTCACCCGCATGCGGCTGGCGTTCGAAAAAGGACGCATGATCGTCGCGGGCGGCGTGTCGGCCGCGGGCCGCGACGCCGACTTCAAGGCCCGGATCCGCCTGAGCGCGGGCGTCGGCCGCCGGCTGCGCATCGCCATCGAGGACATCCGCGTGCAGGGCGTTCCGCCCATTCCGCTGTCGGCGATCGGGGCGGCCGTGCTCACGGCCTTCGGGAAGCAGCTGCAGGCGGACAAGACGTCCGATGACGAGATCGACCTCGACATCCTGCGGCCCGCGCTCGACGAGCTGCTGGTCGCGGAGGGTTGGCGGCTGCCCGCGAGCACGCACGTGCGCCTCAACTCGGCGGTGGTGTCGCTGCGAGGGCTGGAGCTGGCGTGGCGCGAAGAGCCGCACCCTGTCGCGACGGGGCAGCCGGCCGCCATGGAGCGGACGTCGCAAGGATACGAGCCGCCCGTCGCGGCGCTGCGGCGATCCGTCGACGAGGCGCCGCGCGGCCCGGAGCGCGCGGTCATCGCGCACAAGCTGGCCGCCGCCTGCGAGCGCGCGAACGACGAGGAAGGCGCCGTTGCGGCCCTGCAGGTGTGCATCGAGAACGCGGGGCCCGGTCCGCTGGTCGGGATCGCCTGGCGCCGCCTCGTCGAGCTGTACGCCCGGCGCGGAGATCCGCACGCGGCGGCGCGGGCGCTGATCTCGTCGGCCGACGACACGCGCACCGGCGCCTCCGAGGCGGAACGGGCGGCGGCGCTGATAGCAGCCGCGGAGATCCTGCGCAAGCGCCTGTCGCTGCCCGGGGACGCGGGCATGCTGCTGGAACGCGCGATCGCGCTGGATCCAACGTCGGTCGAAGCGCTGGGCGCGCTGGAATCGCTGACCACGGAGACGGGGAACTTCCAGCGGCTGGCCGACGTGCTGGAACGCAAGCTGGAGATGGCGGCGCGCGGTCCCGTCGAGCAGCAGGAGATCATCACGCGGCTGATCCAGATCTACAGCGGTCCGGTGTCGCGCCCCGACCGGGCGCGCCTGCTGCGCGAGCGGATGGCGCTGATCGATCTGGAGACCACGCCGATGGTCCCGATCCCGCCGCCCGAAACGCGGGTCGGCGTGCCGCCGGTTCCCGAGGCGCGCACGGGGACGACAAAGGTCGTGGCGAGACATGCGGCGCTGAAAGAGGAAGCCGCGCCGATCGAGCCTGCTCCGGAGGTCGAATCCTCGCAGGTTGTCGAAACGGCGCCGCTCCCGCCCGCCCACGCTCACCCTCCCCCTCCGCCGCCTCCTCCGCCTCCTCCGCCGCCGGCGCCCGTCGCGACGGCCGCGTCCGCGGTGCCCGAGCCGCTGCCGGCGCCCGAGCCGGCTTCGGGTTCGATCTCCGAGGCGGCCGCGGCGGCCCCGCGCCCGCCCGCGCCGGCGCCCACGGAGGCCAACGAGCAGGCGGCGGAACACGCGGCGGCCGGCAAGACCGCCGAGGCGGGCGGCGATCTGGAGAAGGCGGAGCAGGCCTACTGGCGCGCGGCTTCGATCGAAGCGGAGCCGGCGTTGCGCGCGAACTATCTCGTCGCGCACGCGCGCGTGTTGCTGGCGCGCGGCGACGTGCAGATGGCGCGCGGCCAGCTGGAATCGGCGCGCGAGCGCGCCCCCAACCACGTCGGCGCGACCGCGCTGCTGGCGGACATCGACTACCGGACCCAGGAGTGGGCCCGCGCCCGCGAGATGTACGCCGTGCTCGACGCGGCCCCCGCGGCCACCGACGTGGTCCCGCGCGAGCTGCTGGTCCAGCGCCGCGCGGTCCTGGCGGATCGGAGCGGCGATGCGGAGGAGGCGGAGACGCTGTACCGCGAGCTGGCGATCCTGAACCCGCAGCACCTCGGCGCGCGCAAGGCGCTGGCCGAGTTCGCGCGCGGGCGCGGCGATCTCAACGGCGCCATCCAGCGGCTGGAAGAGGTCCTGCGCTTGATGCCGGGCGACTCCAGCGGCGACCTGCTCGACATCCGCCAGCGTCTCGGCACCCTGCACGCCGAGATGGGCGAGTGGGAAGCGGCGCGCCACTTCCTCGAGCTGGTGCTGACCCAGGATCCGTCGCGCGCCCCCGCGCTGGAGCTGTTGCTGGAATCCTACGAGCACCTCGAAATGCCCGCCGAGGCGGCGAAGGTGTGCGCGCGCCTGGCCCGGCTCTACTTCGAGCCCTCGAAGCGCGCCGCCGCGCTGTATCGCCAGGCCGAGATCCTGCGCGACCAGCTGGGCAACCCGGCGGCGGCGCTGGATGCGTACCTGCGCTCGTCGGATCTCGATCCGCGTTTCGTGCCCTCGCGCCTTCGCCTGGTCGATCACTTCTGGAACGTCGGCGACCTGGACGTCGTCGCCGAGCTGGCCAACGACCTGTACGCGATCCCGATCTCGAGCGACAGCGATCCCGACCTGATCGCGCGGCTGGCGATCGCCACCACCACCCTGCGCGGCGGCGC
>Ga0070668_100003592_pt1 | contig 11440 bp, 10 predicted proteins | sample KBSS43metaG_FD_64661 | JGI IMG/M metagenome (GOLD analysis project Ga0070668, IMG submission 64661) | Switchgrass rhizosphere microbial communities from Kellogg Biological Station, Michigan, USA - KBS S4-3 metaG | ecosystem: Host-associated > Plants > Roots > Rhizosphere > Soil ... | reverse complement strand
ACCGGGATCAAGGTTGGAAAGGAGTCGTGGCTGCCACGGAAGAAGCGCCGCACCAGCGACAGGTATTTTTCGTTGAGGGGAACGACCACCAGGAATGCGCTGGCTTCCTTCGACTGGATCGCGCGCGGCGTATCCGCCGGCGCGATGTTCCTGAAGGTGACCTTGTCGCCGAGATCATATTCCTTCTTCAGGGCATCGACGATCCTTTGGTTGATCTCGCCGCCGACCACGCCAACGGTGTGACCTCTCAATTTCTCGATACTTGTCAGCGCCGTGCCGGGCGCGAGGATCATCAATACCGATTTGTTGACCAGCACGACGCTTCGCGCCTGGGAGAGATCGCCGACATCGGCTCGAACGATGGCCAGGTCCGCCTTTCCGGCGGCAAACATCTTTGCGGAATCCAGCACGCTGTCCGTCGGCACGACGGTGACACGTACGGGAGACTTCGCTGCATCGAGCCGGCCGGCGATGATCGAGGCGACCTTGCTGGCCTCGCCGTCGAACGACCCCACCGCAAGGCTCAGCGTTACCGGCTTCGAATAATACCGATACGCGACGAGGCCAGCGCCAAGGGCGATGCCGACGAGGCCCGTCAAAAGCACGACGCGAGCCCACAGCGGCAGCGGTGCGGAAAAATTCTTCATGCGTTTCGGACCATTGCGCGCCTGGTTTGCAAGCGGTCGATGCTGGCATATCGTTCGCGATCCGCAAAGCCCGCGCCATGGTCGGGACCGGCAGCGAGCCGACCGCTGGGCCACGAGGGCGGATCACAGCGATCGGAACCCAGGCGCATCCGGTCAACGGCCGGATCTCGTCAGCTCAGGTGCAGCGGCGAACCTTGACGCCGTCCACCACCACGGTCCTGCAGACCACGGCGGGCTTGCGGACGACAACCGCGCCGCTGGTGCTGGCGCAGCCGGCCCGAACGACGCCGCGGGCGCAAACGACCGCATTGGCCTCGGTGGTTTCGAACGTCATGGTGGCGGAAAAGGACAGCGCGGCGGCTGCGATCAGCAGAAAGGAACGCATATAAAATCTCCCGGACTGGTTGATATTCAGGTTTTGAAAGTTTTTTCTCGAAAGTTTTTGGCAAGGTTCTGCGGATGCCTGTCGCGGCGTGCGCGCACGCCGATCTCGTTTCGGTTGCCGGCCGGCGCGAACGCCAGCCGCTTCCTCATTTCTTCTCCGCCGCGGCAAGCACCTTCTTGCAGGCCGGCGTGATCTTGTCGCTCTCCTTGGCGAGGCAGGCGATGATGCGTCCGCCGCCCGGGGTGACGCCTTTGCAATATTTCTCGTAGTCGCCCATGCAGGCGCTGCGCTGTTCGGCGGTCAGCTCCTGCGCCGATGCGGCCTGCGACATGCAGAGTACGGCGGTGGCGATCAGGATGGTGCGTAGCATCGATTTTCTCCCTTCGTTGTGGCGGCCGATCGTTGAGGTGAGTATCCGCGGATCGAGACGCCGGCCTTCTTGCTTCTTGATCGCGGACCCGCTGTAGTGAAGCTCCTATTCACCGCTGCAAGGAAAACCCATGGCGCAGGTCAGGGCGAAATGGCTGACGTTCTATGCCGAACATGTCGAGCCGGTTTCCAAGGAAATATTCTCTCACGTCGAAAAGATGATCATCGGAACGTTGATCGTATCGGCCGGCGCCCATGTCTCGAGCACAGAGCCGATGATCGTGCTGTTTGGCTATCTGCGCCATGGTCTCATCGGCCGCGGCGTCATGCTGTTCGGCGTTATTCTGCTGTTGCTGAATTTCGTCGACGGTCTTTACAAGCTCGCCAAGCTCAATTGGCATATTGCGTACCAAATCCTGATGACGATCCTGTATTTCGCGCTTTCGGTGCGGCTCATTCAGCTCATCCTCGCCTTTCGCGGCGAGTGACCGGCGGTCCCCGGGTCAGTGAAGGACCGCCCGCAGGCGTGTGATTATCGCGCCGCGAACTGCGACAGCACGTCCTTGCAGGCCGGCGAGAGCTGGGCGGCATTGGTCGCCAGACACTGCACGATCCGGCCGCCGCCAGGCGCCACGCCGCCGCAAATCGAGCGGACGTCGGCGCCGCAAGCCGAGCGCAGCACCAACAGTTCTTCACGCGGCCGCATCGGCCGCAGCACGATCACAGTCGGTGCCGCCGGTGCTGCGGCAGCCGCCGCTGCCGGCGCCGTGCCTGCCGCGGGAGCTCCACCGCCGCTGGCAGCGGAGACGGCTTTCTCGCAACCGGCTGAAAGCTTCGCCTTGTTCTTTTCCAGGCATTGCAGCGCCGGCGCGCCGCCGGTCGGCACGCCTGCGCAGACCTTCGGATAATCGGAGCGGCACGCGCTGCGGACGGCGGAAATCTGGGCGCTGGTCGGCTGTCCCGCGGGCGCAGCCGTTGACTCGGCCGCCTTCGGCGCGGTTGTCGTCGCGGCGGCCGGCGCCGCGGCTTTCGGTGCGGCGGTGTCGGCCGGCTTGGCTGCCGCTGGCGCTTCCACGGCGCGCACCGCGCTCTGGCAGCTCGATGAAAGGCTCGACATATTCTTCTGCAGGCATTGCAGCGAAGCCTCGCCGCCCGGGGGTACGCTGGAGCAATGCGCTATGTAATCGGAGCGACACTGGGATTTGATGGCGTCGCGCTGCGCCTGGCTCGGCGCTTGCGCAAACGCGGGTGCTGCGGTTGCCAGTATCGCGGCAACCGAAAGCCACGGCGCAAGCCTGCTCGCACGTTTCAACGTGTTGATCATTTGAATAAATCCTTTTGTCGTCGCAGGAAGCCTGCCGCTTCAATAAAATTTCGCAGTAAAAATTCTAACGGCCCGCATCATTTTCGCTTTCGGGTTTCACTGCAAGCGGATTGTTGCTATTTTCATGGGGTGGCGCGGAGCAACGATTTCTGAATAGAAAATTTTTTGAACAAACCAGTTGAGGCGCGAAAAATGAAGCCCATGCGTTCGCCAGCACGCCCTTGTCCGCACCGCACCACCGGGCAAGGAGGAGCTGTGATCTGGCGCTCGGCATTCGCAATCGCCGCGATGGGCATCTTAAGTGCCTGCGAACAAAATACTTTTGTCCCGCCACCGCCGCCGAAGGTTGACGTCGCAGTCCCCGTGCAAGGGTCCTTCACGCGTTACCTGGAAGCGACCGGTAACACCGCGCCGGTCAAGAGTGTCGATCTGGTTGCACGCGTGCAGGGCTTTCTGCAAACGATCGAATACAAGGACGGCGCCTCTGTAAAGGAAGGCGCACCTTTGTTCACGATCGAGCCCGAAACCTATAAGCTGAAGCTCGAACAGGCGCAGGCTGCGGAAACCGGCGCGCAGGCAACGCTGAAGCAGGCCGAGGCTGACTTCAAGCGGCAGCAGGACCTGGTGCAGCGGCAGGCCGTTTCCCAGGCCACACTGGATAATTCCACCTCGACGCGCGACAACGCGCAGGCCAACCTGCTGCAGGCCCAGGTCAACACCAGGCTCGCGGCGGTCAATTACGGCTATACCCACGTGGCCGCGCCGTTCGATGGTGTCGTCAGCGCGCACCTCGTCTCCATCGGCGAGCTCGTCGGGGCGTCGTCGCCGACACAGCTTGCCACTATCGTGGCGCTCGACCCGATCTGGGTGAATTTCAACGTCAACGAACAGGACGTGCTGCGGATTCGTACGGAGGCGCGCCGCCGCGGAATGACGGTGGACGACCTCAGGCAATTGCCGATAGAGGTCGGGCTGCAGACCGAGACCGGCTTTCCACACAAGGGCAGGCTCGACTATGCCGCCGTGACGCTCAACCAGTCGACCGGCACGCTTCCGGTGCGTGGCGTGCTGCCCAATTCCGATCGCGCGTTGCTGCCGGGGTTCTTTGTGCGCGTTCGTGTGCCGATCGATCAGGAGCAGAACGCGCTGTTCGTGCCGGACGTGGCGCTCGGCAGCGACCAGGCCGGACGCTATTTGCTGGTCGTGAACGGCGAGAATGTCGTCGAGCAGCGCAAGGTCCGGACCGGGCCCCTCCAGGATGGCGGGCTGCGCGTGATCGAGGAGGGGCTCAAGGCCGACGATCGCGTCATCACCGCCGGACTGTTGCGCGCGATTCCCGGCCAGAAGGTCGATCCGCAACTCAGGAAGATCGAAGCGCAACCGGCTGCGGCCAAGTAGGAGCCGCCCCATGATTTCGAAGTTCTTTATTGAGCGGCCCGTTCTCTCGAACGTCATCGCGATCCTGATGATCTTGATCGGCGGCGTATGCCTGTTCCGGCTGGCGGTTGCCCAATATCCCGACGTCGTGCCGCCCACGGTTCAGGTTACCACCCGCTATCCCGGCGCCAGCGCGAAAACCGTGATCGACACGGTGGCGCTGCCGATCGAGCAGCAGGTCAACGGCGTCGAGGACATGCTTTACATGCAGTCCTACAGCGGCGCCGACGGTTCCTATTCGCTGACGGTGACGTTCAAGATCGGGACCGACCTCAACTTCGCACAGGTGCTGGTGCAGAACCGGGTGTCGAGCGCGCTGTCGCAGCTGCCGCAGTCGGTGCAGAGCCAGGGCGTCACCGTGCAGAAGAAGTCGACGGCGATCCTGCTGTTCGTGACGCTGACGTCGCCGAAATCGACCTATGACAGTCTGTTCCTGAGCAACTACGCCACCATCAATATCCGCGACGAGCTGTCGCGTCTGCCCGGTGTCGGCAACGTCACGGTGTTCGGCGCCGGCCAGTATTCGATGCGGGTCTGGCTCGATCCGAACAAGCTGTATGCGCGCAACCTGATGCCGCAAGATGTTATTTCGGCGATCCAGCAACAGAGCCAGCAGGTCACCGCGGGCCAGGTCGGCGCGCCGCCGGCCCCGGCAGGGCAGGCGTTTCAATATACCCTGAACGTCAGCGGACGGCTCGACGACACCAGCGAGTTCGAGAACGTGATCGTCAAGACCGGCACCAGCGGCGACGTCACGCGTGTGCGCGACGTCGGCTGGGTCGAACTCGGCGCCCAGACCTACAGCCAGATCTTTTCGCTCAACAACAGGCCGGCCACCGGCATCGGCGTGTTCCAGTCGCCCGGCGCCAATGCGCTCGAGGTCGAGCAGGCCGTCAGGAAGAAGATGGAGGTGCTGGCGAAGGCGTTTCCGCAGGACATAACCTACGACGCGCCGTTCGACACCACCAAGTTCGTCTCGGAGTCGATCAACGAGGTCTACAAAACCCTGATCGAGGCGGGCCTTCTCGTGCTGGTCGTGATCCTGATCTTCCTGCAGGACTGGCGCGCAATGCTGGTGCCGGCGACGACCGTGCCGGTGACCATCATCGGCGCTTTCGCGGCCATGGCGGCGCTTGGCTTCACCGTCAATATCTCGACGCTGTTTGCGATCGTGCTGGCGATCGGCATCGTGGTCGACGACGCCATCGTCGTGGTCGAGGGCGCGGCCCACAATATCGAGAAGGGCATGTCCGGCCATGACGCGGCGATCAGCGCGATGGACGCGCTGTTCGCGCCGATCATCGGCATCACGCTGGTGTTGATCTCGGTGTTTTTGCCTTCGGCCTTCCTGCCGGGATTGACCGGGCGGATGTACGCGCAATTCGCGCTGGTGATTGCCGCGACCGCGCTGCTCAGCGCCATCAATGCGGCGACGCTGAAGCCGACGCAGTGTGCGTTGTGGCTGCGCCGCCCCGCGCCCCCGGAACAGCGCAACTTCTTCTACCGCGGCTTCAACGCGGTCTATAACCGCGTCGAGGCGGCCTACAGCCGGCTGATCGGCCGGCTGGTCGCGCACAGCAATGTGTCGGTGATCGCGGCGCTGATCCTGATCGGGATCAGCGGTTATGGGCTGTCCCGGGTGCCGACCGGCTTCATTCCGATCGAGGACCAGGGCTATCTGCTGGTGGCGGTGCAATTGCCCGATGGCGCCGCGCTGGATCGGACCCAGCACGTGCTCACCCGGGTCAGCGAGATCACCAGCAAGACGGCAGGCGTCGATCAGGTGATCACCATTGCCGGCATTTCCGCGCTCGACAATTCCTCGAGCCTCGCCAATGCCGGCGTGGCCTATCTGATCCTGAAGGAGTGGAGTGCGCGGGGACCGGGTGAGGACCTGCGCTCGCTGTTCGTCGGATTGAACGAAAAACTGTCCGTCATCGAGGAGGCGCGGATCCTGGTGGTGCCGCCGCCGCCGATCCAGGGTATCGGCAATGCCGCCGGCTTTGCGATGCAGGTCCAGCTCCGCGACGGCAATTCCGATTTCAGCAAGTTGCAGGCGATCACCGGCGCGGTCGTCGCCAATGCGTCGACACAGAGCGCGCTGCAGCGGGTGAGTTCGCCGTTCCGCGCGACGGTGCCGCAGTTCGACATCGAGGTGGACCGGATCAAGACCCAGACCCTGCATGTCACGACCGACCAGGTCTTCTCGACGCTGTCGTCCTACATGGGTTCGACCTTCGTCAACCAGTTCAACAAGTTCGGCCGCACCTTCCAGGTTTATGCGCAGGCAGATGCGCAATTCCGCCTGACGCCGCGTGACATGCAAAACATGATGGTGCGCAACAGCAATGGCGACATGATTCCGCTCGGCACGGTGGCGACGATCACGCCCTCGGTCGGCCCGTCGCTGATCAGCCTGTACAATCTCTATCCTTCCTCAACCATCATCGGCCTGCCGGCGACGGGTTACAGCTCGGGTCAGTCGATGAATCTGATGGAGCAGATTGCCGCCAAAACCCTGCCGCCCGGCACGGGCTTCGAGTGGACCGCGATGTCGTACCAGGAGAAGGTCGTCGGCGGCCAGATCTACTGGGCGTTCGGCCTGGCCCTGCTGCTGGTCTACCTCGTGCTGGCCGGACAATATGAAAGCTGGTACGCGCCGATATCGGTGATTCTCGCGGTGCCGCTGTCCTTGCTCGGCCCGATGATCGTGCTGACTGGGCTACGGATCGACAACAACCTCTATACCCAGATCGGCATCATCCTGTTGATCGCGCTGTCGGCCAAGAACGCCATCCTGATCGTCGAGGTGGCGCTGGAGCTGCACGTGCGCGATCGCAAGCCGTTGCTGGAATCCGCCGTCGAGGCGGCGCGAGCCCGGTTCCGGCCGATCCTGATGACGTCGTTTGCTTTCATCTTCGGCATGCTCCCGCTGGTGCTCGCCACCGGCGCCGGCGCCAATGCGCGGAAATCGATCGGCATCACGGCATTCTCCGGCATGCTGGCCTCGACCTGCCTGGCCGTGCTGTTTGTGCCGACGTTCTTTGTCGTGGTGCAGCGGTTCGAGAACTGGCTGAAGGAGCGCAAGGTGAAGAAGGCGGGGCAGGCGGTGACGCAGGCGCCCGCAGCGCACTAGGCAACGATTTGTCCGCCGTCCGGGTCTCACAGAGAAGATCCTGACAGGCTGTACGGACCAGTATAGGTTGCAACTTCTGCATCTGGCTCCAAGCCGCGGCCCGTCCACCGGCTGCTGTTTGAAGAATGAAAAAACAAACGAGAAAAAAGGGGAGGAAGTTTCATGACCACCCGCCGTAATTTTCTGAAGACCGGTGGCGCTGCTGTCGCGGGCGGCGTCGTCTTCTGTAGCTGCGGTCTACTACGCAGCGTGCAGGCCCGCCAGACCTTGCCGGTCAGGGTTGCCGGACAACGGGTCAGAACGATCGACGTGCACGCCCACTGCCACTTTCGTGAAGCCGGCGCGTTGCTCGGTCCCCAAGCGGCCTCCGTCCAGCTTCCACCGGTCAACGGCGCCGAAGAGGCTTTCATCGAAATTGACAAGCGGCTTGCCGCCATGGATGCGCAGGCCGTCGACATGGAGGTGCTGTCGATCAATCCGTTCTGGTACGACCGCGAGCGCGATCTGGCCGGCCAGATAGTGAAGATACAGAACGAAAAGCTGGCTGAGCTCTGTGCCTCAAAGCCGGACCGGTTTGCCGGTTTCGCTTCGCTGACGCTGCAGGCGCCCGATCTTGCGGTGCAGGAACTCGACATCGCGGTGAGGAAGCAGGGTTTGAAGGGAGCCGCGATCGGCGATTCCGTTAACGGCGTCGAATTCTCCGATCCGAAATTCCATCCGGTATGGGCTAAGGCGGAAGAACTCGGCGTGCCCCTGTTCATTCACCCGCAGGGCATACCCGAACTCAACAAGCGACTCTCCGGCAACGGCTGGCTTGGCAACACAATAGGCAATCCGTTGGCAACGACGATCGCGCTCTCTCATCTGATCTTCGAGGGTACCCTCGATCGCTTTCCCGGGCTGAAAGTGATCGCGGCCCATGGCGGTGGCTTCCTGCCCTCCTACGCCGATCGTTCGGACCATGCCTGCCTGGTTGGTCCCAAAGGCTGCAATCCGGCCGTGCAGCTCAAGAAAAGGCCGACCGAGTACCTCAAGCAGATTTATTTCGATTCCCTGATTTTCTCACCGGAAGCGATCCGTCATCTGGTGGCCCAGGTCGGCGCCAGCCAGATCGTGCTGGGCAGCGACTATCCCTATCCGTGGCAGCTCGCGCCGGTGGACCATATTTTCGAGTCGGCGTCGCTGAGCGACGATGAAAAGGCCGACATTCTCGGTCGCACCGCGGAAAGACTGTTCGATCTGAAGGCCCAGACGATCGGGACAGGCACGATGAAGCAATGATCCTTCCCGGAAGGGGAAGGAATGACCAAAGCGCCAGCGGCTAAGCTGCAAGTCGTCGCTGGCGCCGGCTCCTCGATAGCGACCTCGACTGACGGCCTCCTGCCCCTCCGAGCGGGAAGAGAACGAGGAAAATTACACCCTCACCATCCGCTTGCCACGATTCTCGCCGGCGAGCAGGCCGATCAGGGCTTTCGGCGTGTTCTCGATCCCGTCGATGACGTCTTCCTGCACCTTCAATTTGCCTGAGGCGACCCAGGACTGCAGGTCGGCCAGTGCCGCAGCACTCTGATCCATGTAATCCATCACGATGAAGCCCTGCATGATGAGGCGCTTCACCACGATCAGGCCGGGCACGCCGCGCGGGCCGTGGGCCGACGGCACGCCGTCATATTGCGAGATCGCACCGCAGCAGGCGATGCGGCCGCGGTTGTTCATCAGCGAGAGACAGGCTTCGAGAATGTCGCCGCCGACATTGTCGAAATAGACGTCGATGCCCTTGGGGGCGGCAGCCCGCAGCGCCTTGAAGGTGGCGCCGTCCTTGTAATCGACCGCGGCGTCGAAGCCGAGTTCGGACGTCAGCCACTGGCATTTGTCCTTGCCGCCGGCGATGCCGATGACGTTGCAGCCCTTGATCTTCGCGATCTGCCCGACGATCGACCCGACGGAGCCGGCAGCAGCCGAGACCACCACGGTCTCGCCTTCCTTGGGCTTGCCGACATGAAGGAGACCGAAATAGGCGGTGAGGCCGGCGATGCCATAGACGCTGAGCAGATGCGTCATCGGTTCCATCCGCGGCATCTTCGTGAGATGCCTGGCGGGCACCGCAGCATAATCCTGCCAGCCGGTGTCGCCGAACGCGATATCGCCCGGCGCAAATCCCGGCGCCTTGGACGACACGACTTCAGCGATGCTGCCGCCGGCCATCACGGTGTTGGCCTCGACGGCGGCGCGGTAGGTAGCGCCGTGCATCCACGCCCGGTTGGCGGCATCGAGCGAGATATAACGCGTCCGCAGCAGCACCTCGCCGTCCTTCGGCTCGGGCACCGTGCCCTTGGTCAGCTTGAAGTGCTCGGGTCCGAGTTTGCCGCTCGGCTTTTCCACAAGCAGGATCTGGCGATTGACGGTGTCGTTCATGGCGTGTCTCCCCTTGGGCCGTGATCGTTCTTGATGCAGTTGGCTGCGCTTGAAGCGATCAACTGCACAGATTGTGCGCTGCGGGGACGCTAATCGCCGCGCGCGCATTCCACAACCGGAACATTCTGGCAAGCGTGCAAAATGCCGCAAGCTTGTTGCGTCCCCATTCAAATCTGCCAAACTTGTCGTCGCCGGAAATACGGGGGTGCGAGAAATGTCCAGCAGGTTTACGCAATACATCCTGATCGCGATGGCGCTTGGCATTGTGATGGGGTCCATCGTCTTCAACTATTTGCCCGACAGCCGGGTCGAAATCGCCGCCGACGTAAACCTCATCGCCATGCTGTTCCTGCGCCTGATCAAGATGATCATCGCGCCGCTGGTGTTCGCCACGCTCGTCGGCGGCATCGCGCATATGGGCTCCGGCTCGAAGCTCGGCCGCGTGTTCGCCAAGACGATGGGCTGGTTCGTCAGCGCCTCCTTTGTCTCGCTGCTGCTCGGCCTGGTGATGGTCAATCTGCTGCAGCCGGGCGCCAACTTCCCCGGCACGCTGCCCGACAAGGCGCAATCGACCGGCCTACCGGTCTCGGCGTTCTCGATCGAGAAGTTCCTGACGCATCTGATCCCGACCTCGATCGCGGATGCGATGGCGCAGAACGAAATCCTGCAGATCGTCGTATTCGCCGTGTTCTTCGCGGTGGCGCTCGGCGCGCTGCCGGAGCGCGCCAAGCCGATCATGGGGCTGATCGACGACCTCGCTCATATCATGCTGAAGGTGACCGGCTATGTGATGCTGTTCGCGCCGATCGCGGTGTGGGCGGCGATCATGGCGACCGTGTCGAAGAACGGTCTCGGCGTGCTGTGGAAACTGATCGTGTTCATGGGCGGCTTCTACCTGTCGCTGATGATCCTGTGGGGCATCCTGGTCGTGGTCGGCTTCATCGTGATCGGTCCGCGATACAGCCATTTGCTGCGATTGATCCGCGAACCGCTGATGATCGCGTTCTCGACGGCGTCGTCGGAGGCGGCCTATCCGAAGACGCTGGAGGGCCTCAACCGCTTCGGCGCCTCGTCGCGGATTTCGGCCTTCGTGCTGCCGCTCGGTTACTCGTTCAATCTCGACGGCACGATGATGTATTGCACCTTTGCGAGCGTCTTCATCGCGCAAACCTACCACATCGACATGTCGCTCGGCACGCAGCTGGCGATGCTGGCGACGCTGATGATCACCTCGAAGGGCGTTGCCGGCGTGCCGCGGGCGTCCCTGGTGGTAATCGCCTCGACGCTCAGCCAGTTCGGCATTCCCGAAGCCGGCCTGCTGATGATCATGGGTATCGACACGTTCCTCGATATGGGGCGCAGCGCCACCAACGTGATCGGCAACTCGCTGGCGACCGCCGTGGTGGCGAAATGGGAGGGCGAGCTGAAGGCCGAGCATGAGCTCGGACCGGATGACGTGGTTCCCACCGATGCCGTTCCGGGCGCCGTCGCGCCGGCGCATTGAGGGGAGAGCCGCATGCATCGGTCCCCAAGGAGGCTGACTGGGGTTGGCGGAATGCTGCTGGCAGCATGTCTGCTGGTGGCGACCCCGGCCTCGGCGCAGACCGCGAGCGAAGGGCTGAGCCCGACGCTCGCCAACATCAAGCGGACGCACGTCGTGCGTCTCGGCTATCGCGAGAGCTCGCCGCCGTTCTCGTTCCTGGACCACTCCAACCGGCCGATCGGCT
>Ga0070668_100003588_pt1 | contig 11447 bp, 9 predicted proteins | sample KBSS43metaG_FD_64661 | JGI IMG/M metagenome (GOLD analysis project Ga0070668, IMG submission 64661) | Switchgrass rhizosphere microbial communities from Kellogg Biological Station, Michigan, USA - KBS S4-3 metaG | ecosystem: Host-associated > Plants > Roots > Rhizosphere > Soil ... | reverse complement strand
GCCGTCCCCCAGCCGGGAACGCCGGCGCAGCGGGCGGCCGGTGCCCAGATCCCACAGCACCGCCGTGCCCCTGGCGTCGACCGTGATCGCGCGGTGGCCGTCGGAGCTGACCGCGATCGTGGTCACGACGTCCCGGTGGCCCTTCAGGACGCGCACGCTCCGGCCGGTGGCCGTTTCGACGACGTGCACCGCGCCCGCGGCGTAGCCGGCCAGCACGTGCTCACCGTCCGGGGTCACGCACACGGGAGCCGCCGTCCGGCGTTGCCCGAGCTCGAGCGCGAAGGCGGGTGACGCGGCTCCGCGTTCCGCGCGGACCAGGTCGAGCAGGTGGTCGGCGCGCGCGGGTTCGTTCGCCCGGGCCGACTCCAACGTGGCGAGTACCGCGTCGTCGGTGAGCTCGCCGGCCCGCCAGCGCAGGACGCCGGCGTTGAACGACGCTTCGAGGTGCCGCGGGTCGGCCGTGAGTGCTTCGCGCAGGAGCTTCCCGGCGTCCTCGTCCTGACCGAGGTCGATCAGCGAGAGGGCGCGGTTGTTCAGCTCGGCGGCGAGCGGCCGGGCGGAGGCGGGCCGCTTCCGCGGGTACGGCCCGAACGCGGCCGCGTACTGGCCGATCAGCGCGGTCGCGACGTCGGCCGGGCCGGCCGGCCGGTCCGCGGGTTCCCACGCCAGGCACCGGGCCAGCAGCTCGGCGAGGTCGCGGGGCACGCCGTCGAGCGGCGCCGCCGCGACGGCGTTGTCGAGGGCGCCGCCCGCCGCCGGCCCGGCCAGCCAGGTGACTTCGCCGGTCAGCATCTCGAGCACGCTCACGGCGAAGCTCCAGACGTCGCCGGCGGGCCCGCTGTGCTCGCCGGCCGCCTGTTCCGGGGAGGCGTAGTGCCGGGTGCCGCGGTAGGGGCCGGCGGTGGCGCCCGCCAGCCCGAAGTCGGTGACCTTGACGTCGTCGCCGACGAGGATGTTGGCCGGCTTGACATCCCGGTGGACCACGCCGAGCGCGTGGGCGTGCGCCAGACCCCACGCCGTCTGGACGGCGACGTCCAGGATCCGGGCCAGCACGTCGCGCCCGGAGCCGGCGTACAACCGCCGGTCGCGGATCCGGTCCGCGAGGCTGCCGCCCGGCACGTACTCCGCGACGACGTGGGGGACGCCGTCGAGCGTCCGCACGTAGTGGCAGTTGCACACGTGCGGGTGCAGTCCCAGGTCGATCCAGGTCCGGGCCTCGCGGACGAACCGGTCGCGGTCGGCGCCGGTGCGGAACAGCTCGGGCCGCGGCCGCTTGACCGCCACGTCGGTGTCCCAGCCCAGGTGCCGCGCCCGGTGGACCACGCCCATGCCGCCACGGTGGATTTCGGTGATCTCGTACTGGCCGGCGATCCGGTCGCCCACCCGCCACCCGGCCGTGGCCGGTGCGGCGTCGTCGAGGGTGGCGTCGTCCGGCATCGCTCAGGTCGCGCCGTCGTGGGCCAGGTGGCACGCCATGGCCAGGAGCGAGGGCACGAAAAGGTCTTCTTCGGGCGGCATCGGCCAGTGGGGCACGGCGGTATCGAGGTTGAACAGCACCGCGAAGGAACAGCCCTGGCGGTACAGCACGGGCGCGTTGCTCCATTCCTGCACCGTGCGCCGGGCGTGGACGGTCATCGCCAGCCGCAGGTCCGTCATCCGCCGCTGCACGCGGTACCGGTCGCGGCTCAGCCAGCCGAAGCCGTCGGCCTTCACGCCCTTGCGCACCAGGGTGGCCATGTCCCGCCAGCGCGCCCAGGGCTGGGGCCGGGCGATGCGCGCGACATCCGCGCCGCCGAACACGACGTCCAGCAGGCGCTGTTCGTCGGGATCCGGGGCGTCCGCCGGATCCGGCCGCCGGTGGGCCAGGAGCCCGCGGGCACCGACGTGCTCGCCGTCGTAGGAGAACCACAGGTGGCGGCGGATCGCGAGGTCGACGAGCTGGGCGGCGCACACCCGGCCGAACCGCGTCCGGGCGTCCTCGTCCATGACCGGGTGCAGGATGGCGCCGGCCCGCATCAGGTTCCGCACCTCCGCGCGGACGTCCGCGATCGCGGACAGCGTCAACTGCACCCCGGTCGCCTCCCTCCCCGGTCGTTGCGCCCCAAGGGTCAACGATTACCCGACCGCATGGCGGCATGGCATGGGCCAGTCGTGTGAAAGTCCGGCATTTCGTGGGACGATCACCGCGGGCCACGAGGGGGGCAGATGTCGTTCCGGTACTTCGTCTACATCAGCGACAGCAAGGTCGACATGCTGCTGCAGCAGATCGACCCCGGTGCGACGCGCAAGCGCACGGCTTCGGTGACCGTCGACCTCAAGGTGCTCAAGGGCCAGCGGGGCGTGGAAACCGCGGTCGGCGCGGACCGGACCGAACGGCTCGAGCGGGTCGTCCGGCACCTGACGGACTTCGGTGACCTGGGCTCGGTCGACGAGCCGGGCCAGTTCTTCTGGGGCCTGCTGCCGCTGCGGTGGGGCCCGCTCGTCGGGGCGGACGGGTTGTCGCTGGTGTACTTCGGCGGGCGGACCGAGCGGACGGTGCTGGGGCTCGGCGGGGCGCGCAGCCACGTGTTCGGGGCGCCGCCCGCCGCCGAGCTCGAGCCGCCGCTCAGCCGGTCGCTGCTGCCGTCGCTGCTGGCCGGGATCGTCAAGGTGCCGTCGATCGCCGCCGCGGTCACCGGCGAAGGCGACGGCGAAGCCTTCGAAGCCGTGCACCGGGCCACGACAGACCTGCGCGGCCCCGCTCAGAACATGGAGTTCATCGCGAAACGCCTGGTGCACGGGGAAACCGCGGCCGGCGAGAGCGTCCTGCTGGGCTCGCCGCTCTACGTGGCGCTCGTCGACTGACGTGCGCTGGGCCGTCCGGATCTCCGTCGACGACGCCGTGGGCCACGTCTTCACCGGCGCACGGTCCGTCGTGGCCGGGCGCGGCGAGGACTGCGGGCTGCGCGTGCGCGACCCGAACGCGTCGCGCGCGCACTGCCGGTTCACGATCGAGCCGCCGCACGTCGGCGTGCGCGACCTGGGCAGCCGCAACGGAACCCGCGTCAACGGCGCCCTGGTGGACGCGCGCGAACTGGCCGACGGCGACGAGGTCCGGATCGGTTCGACGACGCTGCGGGTCACGGTCTTCCCGGCGGAATTCCCCGGCTACGCGCTCGAGCACGAGCTCGGCCGTGGTGCCCAGGGCACGGTGTTCCTGGCCAGGGACACCACGACCGGCGAACCGGTCGCGGTCAAGGCGCTGCACGACATCCGGCCGGACGCCGCGGCCTCGTTCCTGCGCGAGATCGCGAACGTGCGCGCGCTACGACACCCGAACATCGTGGAGCTCCTGGGCTTCGGCCACGAACCCGTCCCCTTCCTGGTGAGCACGTACTGCGCGGGCGGCAGCGTGGATCGCCTGGGCAGGCTGACCGCCGCCGAAGCGGTGCCGCTCGTCCGCGGCGTCCTCGCCGGCCTGGCGCACGCCCACGCGGCGGAGCTGCCGGAGGTGCGGCTGGCCGATCGCACGACGACGACCGCGCGCGGGCTCGTCCACCGGGACGTGAAGCCACCGAACGTCCTGCTCGACGGTGGTGTCGCGCGGCTGGCGGACTTCGGGCTGGCCAAGGCGTTCGAGCCGGCCGGCCGCTCGGGCCACACCCGGACCGGCGAGCTGGGCGGCAGCCTGGAGTTCCTGCCGCGTGCCCAGGTGCTGAACTACCGGCACGCGCCGCCGTGGGTGGACGTCTGGGCCGCGGCGGCGACGCTGTACTGGATGGTGACGGGCCGGGCCCCGCGGGACTTTCCGCCGGGCGCCGACCCGGTCGCGGTCGTGCTGCGCGAGGACCCGGTCCCGATCCGGCTGCGGGAGCCTTCGGTGCCACTCCCGCTCGCCGAGCTGATCGACGAGGTTCTCGCGGAGAGGACTCCGGTCTCCGCCGAGGAATTCTCCGATTCGCTGCTCCGGGCGGGCTGAATACAACACCGATCCACGTCACGTTCAGGCGGTGGCTCTGTGCACGTCATCCGAAGTTGGAAGAGCGCTGATTGACTTCCGTTGCTCACGAACTTTCTCGCGACGAGGACAAATTGACCCAGTCAGTGCCCGCCGGCGACCCGTTGGCCGCGTTCACCGCCGAGCTCGAGGAACTTCAGGCCAAGGCCGCGACGGCCCAGGAACGGCTCCGGTCCGCCGTCGCCACGGTGCAAGCGCCGGACGGGGCGGTCTCGGTGACCGTCGGCCCGAGCGGGGTCCTGCAGGATCTCCGGTTCGGGCCCCGCGCGTACGAGCGGCCCCCGCAAGCCCTTGCCGGCCTGGTGATGCAGCTGATCGGCCGCGCGCAGCAGAAAGTCTCGGCCGAGGTCGCCGACGCTTTCAGCGGCATGGTGGGCGAGAACTCGGCCGCCCGCGAGCTGCTGGGGGAGTTCCTGCCGGAGCCCGGCCAGGACGAGGGACCGCACCCGGACACCGGCGCCAAGTTCATGCCGGAGGCCGAAGAGCGGCCACCCGCGCCCCCGCACCGCCCACCGCCGAACCCACAGCCACCGCAGCATGGTCAGCCGCGTCGTCGTCCCCGGCCCGCGCCGGAAGAGGACGACGGCGAGAGCAACCCCTGGTAGTACGGAGGAGAACCGGTGGTTTCCGGAGAAGGTTTCTCGGTCGACCCGGCCGAGCTGCAGAAGTTCAGCCAGTTCCTGTCGGGCACGACCCAACCGGCGGTGCAGGACGCCGCGAACCGGATGCAGGCCGTCAACGGGTTCGACAACGCCGCGTTCGGCATCCTGCTCGCCCAGATACTCGCCGTGCCCTCGCGGATCACCATGGCCGTGATCACCGGCGAGATCACCAAGCTCGTGGGTGACATCGGCAAGTCCGCCGACGACGTGAAGAAGGCCGCCGACGTGTACGCGACCCACGACTCGAACACCGCCCAGGGTTTGCGCACCTTCGAAACGGAGCTCGGCCGGTGACCGTTCCCATCACGGCATCGAACTCCACGACCGGGGCCGGCGTCTTCGACAGCTGGAAGCAGGTGGGCGACTCGATCGGCAAGGTCCAGACCGAACACGGCGGCGACCTCGCGGCCGTCAGCGTGGAGCTGGGCATCAACATCGTCAGCGCCGCGCTCGACACCGTCGCGTTCGTCATGGACCCGCTGGCGAAGCTGATCGCCGCGGGCCTGGGCTGGCTGATCGAGCACGTCTCGTTCCTGAAGTGGCCGCTGGACCAGGTCGCGGGCAACCCCGCGGAGGTCACGAACCTCGCCAACGAGCTGCACAAGATCGGCGAGTCGCTGCGCCACACCGGCACCGAGCTGGACGACACGCTCAAGTCGACGATCACCCAGTGGCAGGGCAAGGGCCACGACAGCTTCGTGAAGTCGATCGACGACCGGAAGGGCTGGATCGCCGCCAACGCCAAGGCGTCCGACGTCGCCGGCTACATGGTCGAGACCACCGGGGCCCTGATCGCCGCCGTCCGCACGCTGATCCGCGACATCATCACGACGATCCTCGGCGACATCATCGCCACGATGCTGATCGCCCTCGCGCTCGCCGCGGTCACCTTCGGCGCGTCGATCGCCGTCGGGGTGGGCAAGGTCGTCGTGCAGGTCTCGGTGCAGGTGGCGGCGATGGTGGCCAAGCTCGCCAAGGTCGTCGCCTACGCCGGCCGCACCCTGGCCCGGCTCACCCAGCTGTCCAGGCTGGTCAAGCCGAAGGCGGGTGGCGCGAACCCGGGCCACGAGATGACCAACCTGCCCAGCAGCGCGCGCCCGGGCGGCGTGCCGAACTTCTCGCGGCCGCTGCCACCACCACCGGGCACCGCGGTCACCCACGACGGCCCGCCCGGCACCGGGGGCGGCACGCCCAGCACCCGGCCCCCGGGCGACGGCACCACGCCGAACTTCTCACGGCCGCTGCCGAAGCCCGCGGACCCGCCGCCCACGCCGTCGCCGCAGTCGCACCTGAGTGCCCACGACATCTCGACGATCAAGAAGCACGAGGACTGGCTGAAGACCAGGTTCGGTGACAGCTACGGGAAGATGAAGTGGGTCGACGACTGGCTGAAGAAGAACCAGCCGGACTACTACCCGATGCTGAAAGCCCTCTCCGACGCCAAGAGCTCGAAGAACTTCGCCGGCTGGGCGGGCAAGAGCATCGTGCAGGTCGACCGCGGCCTCACCGACATCCAGTCGCAGGCGGAGGCCGCCTGGGCCGAGGAGAACAACCAGCAACAGCCGCACTAGGACCGCAGCCGGACCCGCAGCACGCCGGTCTGCATCGGAAGGGTGAACTCGCCCCGGGCGGTTTCCGTTCTGCTCGCGAGAAAAGCGTGGATCCGGCCGAGGGCGCGCTCTCGTGCCGGCGGTGCGACGCTGCCTGTGCGGGAACTCGGCCTGAAGCTCATCGCCGCCGCCGTGGAAGCCGGGCGTGCCCGTCCGGACCTGGTCATGGGTGTGTGTGGGGGGAACACGGTGGCGATCCCGCGTCGATCGCGTTCTTCCACGAGGTGGGCCTCGACTACGTGTCCTGACCGGCGGTCCCGATCGGGGCGTCGATGGCCCGGGCGCGTCGGACGTGTGATCGGGCGTGGGCCACCGCGTCGTCGAGGTCGGTGAACAGGTGGCTGCCGTGGCGGAGCTTGCCGAGGGCGCCGGTGGCGGTCAGCACGTGCTGGTGGTGCGGGCGGATTCCCTTGACCAGCACGGTGATGCCGCGGGCTTCGAGTTCCTCGATCGCTTCGCCGAGTGCTTTCGCGCCGGTCGCGTCGAGGAGGTGCAGGCGGGACAGCCGCAGGATGACGACGAGGACGTCGTCGGCGGTGCCGGCGATTTCGGTGACGATGCGTTCCGAGGCGCCCCAGAACAGGGCGCCCTCGAAACGGAACACCGCGATGTGCTCGTCGCCGGCGGTGGCGGGGCCGGGAAGCGGGCCGCGCCTCGCGTGGGCGGCGCCGGCGAGGTGACGCAGGGCGAAGAACGCGGCGACGAGCAGACCGATCTCCACGGCGAGGATGAGGTCCGCCGCGACGGTCACGAGCGCGGTCACGGCGAAGGTGGCCGCGCTGGACCGGCTCGCGTGGAGGACCTCGCGGATCGTGCCGAACGGCACCATGCGCAGGCTGGTGACCATGAGGACCCCGGCCAGCGCGGCCAGCGGGATCCGGGACACGAGCCCGGTGGCGGCGTAGATCACCGCGAGGATCACCAGCGCGTGCGTGATGGCCGCCAGCCGGGTCCGGGCGCCGGAGCGGACGTTGACGGCGGTGCGGGCGATCGCGCCGGTGGCGGGCATGCCGCCGAAGAGGCCGCTGGCGATCGAGGCCAGTCCCTGGCCGACGAGTTCGCGGTCCGGGCGGGTCGGCCCCACCGGGGGCCCGCCGCGGGTCATCGTCACGGCGACGCGCGCGGAGAGCAGCGATTCGATGGCTGCCAGCGCGGCGACCGCGACGACCGCTCCGGTGAGGTCGCGGACGGCGCCGAAGGTGAACGACGGCAGCGCGGGGTCGAGCGTGCTCGGCAGGCCGCCGATCCGGGGGAGGGGCGCGTGGACGATCTCGGCAGCGACGGTCGCCGCGGCGACCGCGAGCAGGGACGCCGGTATCCCGCGGTGCAGCTTGGGCAGCGCCAGCATGATCACGGCGACCAGCGCCACGGTCGCGATCGTCCAGACGGCCGCGCCGCCGCCGGTCACGGCGTGGGCGACGGCGTCGGCCGCGGCCAGGAGCGGGTTCTTCCCCGGCGGCGTGCTGGTGCCGACGGCCGCGGGGACCTGTTGCAGGAAGATGATGCAGGCGATGCCGAGCGTGAAGCCCTCGACGACCGGCCACGGGAGATAGCCGACCAGCCGGCCCAGCCGCGCGGCGCCCGCGACGAGCACGACCAGACCGCCGAGGATCGAGACCAAGGCGATCGAGGACGGCCCGTGGGCCGCGACGATCGGGGCCAGGACGACGGCCATCGCGCCGGTCGGTCCGGACACCTGGACCGGGGAGCCGCCGAACACCGCGGCCACGATCCCCGCCACGACGGCCGTGACCAGCCCCGCCGCCGGTCCCGCGCCCGAGCTGACGCCGAAGGCCAGGGCCAGTGGCAGGGCCACGACACCGACCGTGACCCCGGCGAGCAGGTCCGCGCGCACCACTGGCGGCCGCAGGTCGTAGTCGTCGCGGACCGGCAGCAGGTCGCGGGTGTTCACGCCCGGGCCGAGATCGCGTCGAGTACGGCTTGCGGACTCGCGCCGGGCAGCGGCGGCAGCTCGCGCGCCGCACGCAGCTGTTCCGAGCCGGGACGCAGCCCGGCCAGCAGGAAAGCGCGGGCGACCACGAGCAGCTCGGCCACCAACGGTTCGGCGAGCCAGTACTCGACGGCGTTGCCGGTCCGCGACGAGGTGACGACCCGGGTGCGGCGCAGCACCGCGAGGTGCTGGGACAGCTGGGAGGCTTCGCAGCCGGTCACCTCGAGCAGCCGTGTCACCGGCGCGCCCTCGTCACCGGCGGCGGCCAGCACCTCGAGGACCTGGATCCGCGTCGGGTGCGCGAGGCACTTGAACAGGTCGGCCTTGATCCGGTACAGCGGCTCCGTCGTGCGGGACCTCGCGGGCATGAGCACCTCCTGGATTGATGACTATATCAATCCATCAATCCGTGGCGATCAGGGCGTCCGCGCGATGAACGCGAGGACGAAAGTCCATCGAAGGCGTGACATTCGCCTGGCGATCGATCCGACGCGGTCAGCGAAGCTGAGCAGTGTCCGACGTTCACGGGGTGGTTCCGTCCACGGCGAGCGGTGGCGACGACGGGGAACGGAAGGCAGCGCAGTGAAGACCACAGTTCATCCGGAGGCCTTCCACGCCCAGCCGGCGCCCGCCGTCGCCGAGCGGCTGGGCGTCGACCCTCTTCGAGGACTCAGCGCCGAGGAAGCCGGAGCACGGCTGGCACGCTTCGGCCCCAACACGATCACCGCGCCGGCCGGGCCGGGGCTGGTGCTTCGGGTGCTGCGCCAGTTCCACGACCCGCTCATCTACGTCCTGCTGCTGGCCGGCGTGGTGACCGGTCTGTTCGGCGGTTACGTCGACGCGGGCGTGATCGGGGGTGTCGTGCTGCTCAACGCTCTCGTCGGGTTCGTGCAGGAGTCCCGGGCGCAGCACGCCCTCGACGCGTTGTCCAGGATGGTGCCGTCCGACGCGACCGTCCTCCGTGACGGTGTCGTCCGGCGGATGCCGGCGGCCGAGCTGGTTCCGGGTGACGTCCTCGAACTCGCGGCGGGGGACCGCGTTCCGGCCGACGTCCGGCTCACCGAGGTCCGGCTGGCGGAGGTCGACGAGTCGGCCCTGACCGGCGAGTCGGTGCCGGTGCGCAAGTCCGCCGACGCCGTCGCCGAGGCGGCCGTGGTCGCCGACCGGACCGGCTGTGCCTACTCCGGGACGCTGATGACGCGGGGCTGGGCCCGGGCGGTGGTCACCGGAACCGGCGGCGCGACCGAGCTGGGCGGCATCCAGCACCTGGTGGCCACCGCGGAGGTGGTCGCCACGCCGCTGACCCGCAAGCTGGCCCGGTTTTCGCGGCAGCTGAGCGTGGCGATCGTCGCGGTCGCCGCGGGGGCGTTCGTGCTCGGCGTGGTCCGGGGGACCCCGGCGCCGGAGATGTTCACCGCGGTCGTCGCGCTCGCCGTCGGGGCGATCCCGGAAGGCCTGCCGGCCGCGGTGGCGATCGTGCTGGCCATCGGGGTGGTGCGGATGTCGCGGCGCGGCGCGATCGTGCGGAACCTGCCCGCGGTCGAGACGCTGGGCGGTACCACGGTGATCTGCACCGACAAGACGGGCACGCTCACCCAGAACCGGATGACCGTGACGACGGCGGCGGTCGCCGGGCGGCAGGTGCCTCCGGCCGAGGCCCGGGAATGCCTGGTCGCCGGCGTTCTCTGCAACGACGCCGAGCCGGGCGAAGGCGACCCGACGGAAATCGCGCTGCTCGAATCGGCCGTGGCGGCGGGCCTGGATCCCGAGGCGATCCGCCGCGCCGCGCCGCGCACGGACACGGTGCCGTTCGAGTCGGAGACCCGGATGATGACGACGGTGCACGGCGACGTCGGCTACCTCAAAGGCGCGGTGGAGGAGGTCGTGGCCCGGTGCGCGGACGAACTGCTCCCGGACGGCGACGTCCGCCCGCTGGACACGGCCGCGGTGGACCGGCTGCAGCGGGAGCTGACCTCGCAGGGGCTGCGGGTGCTCGCGTTCGCCCGGTTCACCCCGGGCTCCGCGCCGACGTTGGTGGGCCTGCAGGCGATGTACGACCCGCCGCGGCCGGAGGCGGTCGCCGCGGTGGCGGCGTGCCGGTCCGCGGGCATCGACGTCAAGATGATCACCGGCGACCACGCCGGCACGGCCCGGGCGATCGCGGCCGAGGTCGGGCTGGTCGACGACGTGGCGTCCGCGCGGGTCCTGACCGGGGCCGAGCTGGCGGAACTGCCGGAGGCGGGCTTCGACGAAACGGTGGCGGGCACACAGGTGTTCGCGCGGGTGTCGCCGGGGCAGAAACTCGAGCTGGTGCGGGCGTTGCAGCGGCGCGGGCACGTGGTCGCGATGACCGGCGACGGCGTCAACGACGCGCCCGCGTTGCGCCGCGCGGACATCGGCGTCGCGATGGGCCGCAACGGCACCGACGCCGCCCGCCAGGCCGCGGACATGATCCTGACCGGCGACGACTTCGCGTCGATCGAGGCGGCGGTGCGGGAAGGCCGGAGCGTCTTCGACAACCTGCGGAAGTTCATCGCCTGGACGTTGCCGGCCAACATCGGCGAGGGCATGGTGGTGCTGGTCGCGATCCTGCTCGGCGCGACCCTGCCGATCGTGCCGGTGCAGATCCTGTGGATCAACATGACGACGGCGGTGTTCCTCGGCCTGACGATGGCGTTCGAGCCGACGGAGTCCGGCATCATGGAACGGCCACCGCGGCCACCGAAACGCCCGTTGTTCACGGCGGCGTTGCTGCGCCGGGTCGTCCTCGTCTCGCTCCTGCTCGTGGTGGCGGCGTTCGGCGCCTACCTCGCGCAGGTGGCCGCCGGTGCGTCGCTCGCCGAGGCGCGCACCACGGCGATCAACGTGTTCGTCGGGGTCCAAGCCGCGTATCTGCTCAGCTGCCGCTCCCTCGACCGGCCGGTGTTGCGCGCCTGGCCGGGGCGCAGCCGGATGTTCGCGCTGGGGCTCGGGTCGACGGCCGGGCTGCAGCTGCTGCTGACGTACGTGCCGGTGATGAACACGTGGTTCCACACCGCGCCGGTGGGGGCGGTGTCCTGGCTGTGGGTGCTGGGCGCGGCCGTCGTGGCGTTCGCCGTGGTGGAGACGGACAAGGTGCTCTGGCACCGGCGTCGTCATCCCGCCAGTACGGCCACCGGCCGGTTCAGAGCCAGTCGCGGCGCTTGAACAGCACGTACAGCGTGGTGGAGATGACGAAGATCGCCACG
>Ga0070668_100003587_pt1 | contig 11452 bp, 13 predicted proteins | sample KBSS43metaG_FD_64661 | JGI IMG/M metagenome (GOLD analysis project Ga0070668, IMG submission 64661) | Switchgrass rhizosphere microbial communities from Kellogg Biological Station, Michigan, USA - KBS S4-3 metaG | ecosystem: Host-associated > Plants > Roots > Rhizosphere > Soil ... | reverse complement strand
GTCGATCGCCTTGCGGATCTCGGCCGCCTTGAAGCCGCGGTCGACCAGCTCCTTCGCCGCCTTCACGCTGACGAGATCCTGGAACGAGAACACCGGCTTGCCGCCGCGCCGTCCCGACGGTCCGACGAACCCCACCTGCGCCCAGTAGCGGAGTTTGCTCTCGGCGATGTCGAGGATCTTCGCCGCGCCGCCGTAGCTATACGCCGCTTCTTCCATCACCGCCTCGTCAAAACACCGCCTCGACGTCGATGTCGATGAACACCTTCGCGGCCTGCGATCGGATGGTGACGTGCGTGCTCACCGACTTCGGATCGGCGCCCGCCACCCGCGCCGCCTCGAACCCCGCCAGTGCCTCGATGCGTTCCTGCGCCGTGGCGTCAGACTCCAGCAGCTCGGCGAGCCGGTGCGCGGTGCCCGCGTCGCAGGCGTCGCGCAGCAGCAGGTCCAGCGAGGGCAGGTCGATGGTCAGCATCGTCGACCCGAAGTAGGCGTCGCGCCCGTTGCGCTTACCGCGCTGGCCTTCCGAGATCACCTCGGCGCGCCCCAGCACCAGCTCCAGCGCCGCGCGCGAGATCCGCTCGCGCACCTCGCGCTCGAAGAGAGCGATGCGCGTCGCGCGCGCCATCGGCCGGCGCGACGCGGCCGCGTCCGGCGCGCCGGCATCGGGACCGTGCGGTTGCGAGCGCTTGCCCTCCGTCATCACGAAGGCGGGATCGTATCAGGATTCGCGGGTCCTCCGCAAAAACAGGCTTCGGGGCGATCAGGGCGCCTCGGGGTGGCGCGCCTCGAAGTCCGCCTCGACGCGATCGTTGAACTCGACGACGCCCGCCATCGCGTCCTGGTACGAGACGGTGTAGTCGACGCTGAGCAGGACGAGGCCCCCGAGGCCGGTGACCAGCAGCGGCCAGTCGTTCGACCAGCTGAGCTCGGTCCGGCGCTGGTACGCGACGTAGATCGGGACAGCGATCATCGCGACGCTGCCGAGGCCGATGGTGAGGCGGACCATCCCGCTCAGCGCGTGGCCCAGATAGAACTGGGCGAGCCCGGGAATCAGCGACAGGCCGGTCGCCGTGTCCTTGCTCTTCCAGGGTTCGCGCCGGGCCGCCGCCGCCAGGACGGCCAGCGGTGATCCCGGCGCGAAGGCCGTCAGCTCGTCGAACGCCGCGTCGCCCGATTCGCGCGGTAGGCCGCTGGCGCCGGCGTTCCGGTACGCCCAGCCCAGCCGGTACAGCGTCAGGGGCTTCAACCGGGTGTTCGGGTCGCGGACCAGCAGGGTCTCCCACAGGTGAATGGCGCCGTCGGCGCCGCGCAACCGCAGGTCGATCAGATCGAGCGAACCGGCCAGCGCCTGGAAGGCGGGCAGATCGGTGACTGCGGCAGCGACGACGGCGACCGTGCTGGCGACGTTGCGCGGCGGCGCCTGGAACCGGTAGCGATAGAAGCCCTCGGCCTGCATGAACAGCTGGCGCTCGGGCGGGGGCGGCTGCAGCGCCTCGACGGCGGCGGTGGTCCTCGCGAGGTGCCGCTGCGAATCGGCCAGCACTGGATCGTCCGGGCGAATGAGCGGCGTGTGGCCGCACCCACCCGCCGCGGCGGCGACGACGGCAGCTGCCAGAGCCACGACGGTCGATCTGCGCGCGCAACGGTTGTTCACGATCGATCCGTCAGCGCTAGCGCACGAGTTTCACGTCGTCGACGATGGTGGGTCCGCTCGTGCCGGTGAGGTGCATGGTCGACCCGTTGACGCAGTAGTTCTTGGAGAAGATCGGCGCGCCGGCAGGCTGCAGCGTCAGAAGGTCGCCGGTGATGGTGTAGGGTCCCGCGCCGTCGATGATCTGTGGCACGCGATCGATCGCGCACGTGCACGACGACGTGCCGGTGCACTCGTGAACGAGGAGCCCCTCCATGCCCAGAAACGTCTCGAGCGCCGCGCAGGGCATGTTGTCGAAGCAACTGGTCGGGATGGTCGCCGTGATCGTGCCGGTGATCGAGGCGGTCGCGGTGAAGGTGAGATCGGCGTTGAAGGTGAAAAATCCCAACTGCTGGCTGGTGATCCGATCGATGCGCAGGCCCGGGCACGGCCCGCCGATGATGGTCATCAGCTCGGAGGCGGCAACGTCCGCGCTCGCGCAGCCGTCGATGATCGTCCAGCTTCCGACGGGGTCGCCGCCGCACGGCAGCGTCCCGCAGGTGGCGCCGCCTGAACTGCCACCGCAGCCGAGCGCCGCAAGCGCCAGCAAGGGCAGGGCAGCCGAAACGGAGCGGCCGGTCACGCGCCGCGCTTTCGCTTGCGCGCGGCGGGCGGCTCGATGCTCTCGACGCCGGTCGCGGTCGTGCGGATCCAGACGTGCGGCGGCAGCTCGCTGCGGCGCGGGATCTGCTTGTACACGTCGCGCGTCCAGTCGTAGTCGTGGGGCTGCGATCGCGGATCGACGACGATGCCGCAGTGGAGGTACTCGTTCGCGGCGATGCGCTGCTCGATGAGGCGGAGGAGATCCCACCACTTCCGTTCGTAATCGATTGCCTCGCTGCGCTTGCGGTAGCGGCGGAAATAGTGCGGGCGCGCCATCCAGTAGATCGTCAGCGCCGTGCCGAGCGCGCACCCTTCCTCCTGTTCCGCGATCTGGTGCAGCGTCTCGACGCCGTCGTCCCAGTTGTAGCGGAGCACGAGCCGGTGCAACTGCTTCGCCTCGCCCTCGAGGTCCCGCTCGGCGGCCGCCGCCTCCGTGAGCGCATCGACCGCCTTCAGGACGCGCTTCTCGACCGGCGCGAGCAGGCGGTCGACCCTGCTGTCCAGTTGCTTCCGGATCTCGCCCTCGGGCCGGCCGGCCCGGACGAGGCGCGTCGCCAGCGCCATCAGCTCGGCCCGAGGCGCGTCGGCGCGTCCCAGCGACGGCTTGATATCCGTCACGATCCGGCCCACGAGCCGGGCCACCCAGGCCTTCGATCCCTGTCCGCGCAGGTCGCGCCGCAGGCGGGCCTCCATGTCGCGGCACAGCTCGTCCTGCCAGGACGCGGGCAAGGCACGATCGACCAGCTTGCTCACAGCGGCGGCGGGCGACATGGCGGCGGAGCATCGCCCGGCACGTCTCTTCCCGCAAATGCGCGTCCCGCCATGTTACCGTCGTGGTCATGGCGCAGCAGGGCCTGGATCTTTCGAAATTTCCCGTGCTGGTGGTCGACGACGAGTCCGACAACCTGGACGCGTTCCGCTTCAATTTCGGACGCAGCTTCAAGCTGCTGCTCGCGTCGAGCGGCGAGGAGGCGCTGGCGATCGCGCGTTCCGAGGACGTCGCGGCGATCGTCACCGACCAGCGCATGCCCAAGATGACGGGCCTCGACCTGCTGAAGGCGGCGCGCGAGGCCCGCCCCGATGCGGTCGGCATCATCGTCACCGCGTTCACTGACGTCGACGTCCTGATCGAGGCGATCAACCTGGGGCGCATCTACCGCTACGTCACCAAGCCGTGGGACTCGAAGGAGCTGCGCGGCGTGCTCACCCACGCGGTCGAGCGCTTCGCGCTGGTGCGCGAGAACCGCCGCCTCGCGGAGCAGCTGTCGTCCTACGTGGGCATGCTGTCCAACGACGCGCACGGCAAGTTCAACTTCGGCGCCATCGTCGGTGAATCGCCGGCGCTGCGTGACGTGCTGGCGCGGGTCGAGCAGGTGGCCCAGACCTCGTCGACGGTCCTGCTGCGGGGCGAGACCGGAACCGGCAAGGAGATGGTCGCGCGCGCGATCCACATCAACAGCGCGCGCGAGTCGCGGCCGTTCGTGCGGGTGAATTGCGCGGCGCTGGCGCCCGGCATCCTGGAGTCCGAGCTGTTCGGTCACGAGAAGGGATCGTTCACCGGCGCGATGGCGCGGCGGCTGGGGCGCTTCGAGATGGCCGACGGCGGCACGCTGTTCCTGGACGAGGTGGGCGACCTCCCGTCCGACGTGCAGGTGAAGCTGCTGCGCGTGCTGCAAGAGCGCGAGTTCGAGCGCGTCGGCGGCAGCGAGACCATCAAGGTCGACGTGCGGGTCGTCTCGGCGACCCACCGCGATCTGGAAAAGCAGATCGCCGACGGAACGTTCCGCGAGGACCTCTATTACCGGTTGAACGTGTTCCCGATCGTGCTGCCGCCGCTGCGCGAGCGCGCGTCCGACATCGCCGTGCTGGCGGAGCACTTCGTGCAGAAGTACGCGCCGGCGGCGGGCAAGCCGGTGCGGGGCCTCGATCCCAGCGCCGTCGCCGCGCTGACCGGATATTCCTGGCCCGGCAACGTGCGCGAGCTGGAGAACGTCATCGAGCGCGCGCTGATCCTGGCGCGCGGCAGCGAGCTGTCCGCGGCCGATCTGGAGTTCACGCGGCGGCCCTCCGGGGCGGCCCCGGCCGCCGTCGCCCAGGTCGTGACCGCGGGCGCGCGCCCCGCCGACGGGGGACGGCCGCTGGCCGAGCGCCTGCAGGAGCAGGAGCGCACCGCCATCGTCGCGGCGATCGACACGGCCCAGGGCAACATCGCGCACGCGGCGCGTGCGCTGGGCATCAACCGATCCACACTGTACTACCGCATGCGCAAGCACGGCCTCGAGCACCTCTTGCCGATGAAGGACGCGCCCGCACCTTCTTCCTCGTCGGAAGGAGCCTGACGCGCTCGACCGTCACCGCGCGCGGCAGTGTGGCAGTGTGGCAGTGTGAATTGAGCCGATGAGCCAGAAGATGAAGCTCTTGTTCGTCATGGACCCGCTCGCGCGACTACAGATCGCGGGCGACACGACCTTCGCCATCATGCTGGCGGCCCAGGCGCGCGGCCACGACATCTGGTTCTGCGAGCCGCGCCACCTGTCGCTGGAGCACGCCGATCCCGTCGCGCGCGCCTGGCCGGTGACCGTGCGCCGCGTGGTGGGCGACCATTACCTGCTGGGCGTGCAGACCGCGGTGCCGCTCAAGAGCTGCGACGCGGTGCTGATGCGCAAGGACCCGCCGTTCGACCTCGACTACTACTTCGCGACGCTGCTGCTGGAGCGCGCGCGCGGATCGACCACCATCATCAACGACCCGCGCGGCCTGCGCGAGCAGAACGAAAAGCTGGCCGTGCTGGAGTATCCCGACCTCTGCCCGCCCACGGTGGTGACGCGCGAGACGACGCGCCTGCGCTCGTTCATGGCCGAGCAGGGCGGCGAGATGGTGGTCAAGCCGCTGGACGCGTCGGGCGGCTTCGGCGTGTTCCACGTGCGCAAGGGCGACCCGAACACGGGCGCGATCCTCGAGCAGGCGACGCAGCTGGGGCGGCGCTGGACGATGGCGCAGAAATATCTGCCCGAGGTCCGCAAGGGCGACAAGCGCATCCTGCTGTGCGACGGCGAATTTCTGTGCGCGGTGCTGCGCGTGCCGGCGCCGGACGACGCGCGCGGCAACCTGCACGTGGGCGCCAAGCCGATGGCGACCAAGCTGGACGAGCGCGACACCGAGATCGTGCGCGTGCTCGGCCCGCGGCTGCGCGCGGCCGGCCACTTCTTCGTGGGCCTGGACGTGATCGGCGGCTGGCTGACGGAGATCAACGTCACCAGCCCGACGGGGATCCTCGAGGCGAACACGCTCTACAACGACACCTACGAGGTGAAGGTCGTCGAGCGCCTCGAACAGAAAACGCGATCGACGACGACGCCATCCGCTTGATGCGGGTCGCCGCCGTCGTTTTCACGCTGGCCGCGCTGTCTTGCTGGGGCGCGACCGCGGCCGCCGCCGAGGATCAGCGCCCGCCCGAGACGGCGGGGCTGGTGCTGCTGGTGCAGGGCCAGGGCGCGATCGCATCAGATCCGACCGCGTCCGGCGATCCGCCCGACGGCGCGTCGCTGCAGCTGCGGCGCGTGCGTGCCGGTGAGGACATCCGCGGCCGCCGGCTGCGCCTGCGCGGCGTGCTGGAAGCGACGGCGGCGGACGGGCTGGGCCAGCACTTCGCGCCCGTGGACGGCGGACGCCTGTCGGGTCCGCTGCGCGCCACCGAGCTCTACCTGTCGTGGGCGCCGCACGTCCTGTTCCGCGCCGACGCGGGCCTGATCCGCGTCCCGTTCTCGCTGGGGCGCCAGATCGACGAGGCGAGCCTGCGCCTGCCCGAGCGCGCGTCGTTCATGCGCACGCTGGCGCCCGATTTCCGCGCCGGCGCCGGCATCAGCGGCGACGCGGGCGCGCTCGCCTGGTCGGCCGCGGTGATGTCCTCCAGCCGGTGGATCGACGGCGACCTGTTCGACCGCGGCGCGATGGTCGCCGTGCGGATGGCCGCCGAGCCGATCGGTCCGGTGGGCATCACGCCCTGGCGCCGCCCGTCCGACGATCCCTGGACCGACTGGTTCCGCTTCCGCCACGGCGTGTCCTTCATGTACGGCACGCTGTACGAAGCGAAGACGATCGGCGCCGGCATGGACATGTCCGTGCAGCGCGGGCGCGTGTCCGCGACGTCCGAGTACATCTTCGTGCACGCGCCGTCGGGAAATCAGCAGGGCGCGGTGGTCGAGCCGGGTATCACGCTGGCCGCGCGCCGGGTCGATGTGGTCGCGCGCGGCGAGTGGCAGCGCGCCGCGGACGCCAACGGGTGGGGCGGCGGCGCGGCGGTGACGGTCTACGTGTCCGATCCGCGCGTGCGCTTGCAGACGGGCTTCGAACGCCACACCGGCCCCGGGCCGATCCCCGCGGCGACCTCCGCCCTCGTCCGCGTCACGATCGCGATCAACTGACGCCGATCGCGACTGCGACGTCTACTGGCCCCAGAGCTCGACGTGCGCGTTTGCGCCCGGCGGGACGGACCCGCGGACCAGCTCGACGCCCCGGATGAAGCGGACGTGGCCGGGGAGATCGATCGCGCGGCTGCGCGATCCGTCGGCGAACCCATTCCGCAGACCCGGTGACCAGCGCTGGCCGTTGCCGAACTGGATCACGACATCGCCGACCTCCAGGCTGTTGTCGGTGATCACCAGCATCACGCGCGCGACGCGCCCTTCGTACTTGCCGATGCGAATGATCTGCCGCTCGAACTGGCCGGCGACGCGCCCGTCGCCCATCAAGCGCCAGCCCGTCATGTCGGGATGGCCCGAGACCGACGGCCGCGCCGGGCCGGCGGGCGGCGGCACGTACCCGACGGTGCACGCCGGCAGCGCGATCAGAAGAACGGCCAGCAGGCGCCGCATCGACATCGTGCCCGCATGGTAGCACCGGGCCGGCCGCACGGCTGTGCTCAACATCCCCGCCGACCGCCCCCGTCACCCCGACCGGCCGATGCTTAAGTTCGATGTGTGACGGATGGGGTGTCGCGACGGCGGGCGGAGGCGGCTGTGCTCGCGGCCGCCACGCTGCTCATCGGCGCGGTCGTCTTTCCGCTCTGGCGGCCGCTGCTGGTCGCGGCTGTGCTGGCCGGGGTCCTGTCGCCGCTCTACGAATCCACGGTGCGCCGGATGGGCGGCCGCCGCACGCTGGGCGCCGCGCTGTTCACGGCCGCGACCGTCATCCTGATTCTGATCCCGATCGCCGCGATCGTGACCATCGCCGTGCACGAAGCAGCCGGCGTCGTCGGCGTCGTGCGATCCACCATCGCCTCGGAGGGAATCGAGGGCCTGATCGCGAAGGCACCCGATCCGATCGAAGGCTGGCTCCGCCGGCTGGAGCGCCTGCTGCCGAGCGAAGTCGACCGCGCGCAATCGCGGGTCGCGGCCGGAGGCCGCTGGGCGCTGGGCGCGATGTCGGGCGCGGTGGCGATGCTGGGGCGCTTCAGCCTGAAGCTGGCGCTGATGCTGATCGCGTTCTTCTTCCTGCTGCGCGACGGCCGCGAGCTGATCGACTGGTTCATTCGTTCGACGCCGCTGGCGCCCGAACGGGTGCGCACGATGATGCGCGAGTTTCGCAACGTCGCCCGGTCCGTGGTGGGCGCGAACTTCATCACCGGTGCCGTGCAGGCGGCCATCGCGACCATCGGCTTTTTCATCGCCCGCGCGCCCAGCCCGATCTTCTTCGGCCTGCTGACGCTGTTCTCGTCGCTGATTCCGTCGGTGGGAACGGCGCTGGTGACGTTGCCCGTCGCGGGGCTGATGCTGCTGCTGGGCCATAAGTGGTCGGCGCTGTTCCTGGCCCTGTGGGGGGGCGTGGTGGTCGGCCTGATCGACAACCTGCTGCGGCCGATGCTGATCCGCGGCAAGGTCCAGCTCCACGGCGCGCTCGTCTTCTTCTCGCTGATCGGCGCGATCAGCGCGTTCGGCGGCGTCGGCCTGTTCCTCGGCCCGCTGGCGCTGGTCTTCTTCCTCGCGGTGGTGCGGACGCGGCGCCTCGCGCGCGAGGGCGTGCTTCAGGGCGCCTGACGGCGCTCGAACGTCGCGCGCACGGACGGGCGCGTGAAGGCCACCAGCAGCGAGATCGGCAGTCCCAGCACGACCAGCGCGGTCGGCACCATGACGACCGCCAGGATGAGCGCCTCGCCGCGGGCGGTCGGAAACGTGCGCCCCGGCGCGATCAACATACCGACGACCGCGAGCAACATGAACGGCAGCCAGATGCCGGCCGAGATCAGCGTCCCCCGGCGTGCCCAGCGCGCGATCCTCACCGACCCGATTCCCATCACCAGGAGATTCGCCGCAGGTATGGCGTACACCAGCCCGGCCAGCATCATCGCCGGTTGCTTGCTCAGCATGCGCGCCATCACGAAGACCATGACCACGGTCATCAGCGCGCAGATCGCGCCGAAGACGATGAGGATGATGCCCAGCGCGCGGATCAGGCCGCGGCGTTCGGGCAGCGGCGCGTCCGGCGCGGCGGCCTGGACCCCGGCGGTCGCGAACGCGCCGACGTCGTAGGCGCGGTCGATCAGCTCGCCGGGTGGTGGATCGCCCGGCATCGCTACCAGATCTTCCACCAGCGCTTGCTTTGTTTTTCCTCGCCTTCGCCCACCGGCTCGGGCGCGGGCGTGTGCTCCGCCGCGCCCGCGGCCGGTACCGCCTTCTCGCCGCCCGCCAGGCGATCGATCACGTCGGGCACGAACTGCTTGCCGCTCGCGAAGCCCGGGTTGAGGAACGCGGCGCGCTTCTCCTTCGCCAGCCGCGCGAACGCCGCCTTGCCCGGCAGCGCCACGAAGCTGTACGTCCGTTCCCGCAGGCGCGCGATCTCGTCGACGCGCGCGCGCGACGAGAACAGCGGCACGTAGGGACCGGCGGGCGATTCCCAGGTGATGAACGCCGCGTCCGCGGCGGCTTCCCTGGATGTCTGCCCCTCGGCGCCGCGCCCCTCCTCGGTGACGATGAACAGCTGAGCGGCGAGCAGCCGCCGGTAAAACTCGGGCCGCGCCGCCGGTTCGGTGGCCGCGCGCACCAGCGCCTCCTCGAGCTCGTTCGCAGGTGTGAAGTCGACAATCACGGCCGTCATCCTCTCACGAGGTAAGGGCGCGCGTCTCGATCAGGTCGGCGTAACCGGTCTCGTGCCACGCATCCAATTCCTTCGCGCGCAAGATCGGAAATGGGTGCGTGCGCCACGCCGTCAGAAACAATTTGTAAGCGCGGCTGAGATTGGATCGATCTTCTTCCTCGTAGTCCTGGATCTGGCGCATGAATTCCGCCTTATCCATCTCTGCCCACAAGCGGCTCGCGCCGCCGGCCAGCTTCATGAACACCGTCACGCACGGATCCAGATTCTGGACGCACAGCAATCCCGCGCGATCGGCGGTGAGCTCCGCCTTCCGGTACCAGTCGTGCAGCGCGAACACCAGCCCCTGCCCGATGAGCGATCCGATCCCCAGCGTCGCCTGGCCGATCGCCGCCACGATCGACGCGATGTTGCGCGCGATGACCGTGTAGAGGACGTGGCCCGCCTTGATGTGGCCCAGCTCGTGCCCGACCACGAACGACAGCTCCTCGTCGCCCAGCAGGTCGATCAGCCCCGACGTCAGCACGATGAACGGATTCTTGTGGCCGTAGGTGAACGCGTTCGGGTTGGGATCCATCGTCACGTACAGCTCGGGCTCGTCGATGTCGAGGATGCGGCAGCCCCAGCCGAGGTAGCGGTGCAGGCGCGGGAACATGCGCGGCGTGACGCGCACGTTGTCGGCGACGTTCTCCAGGTAGTAGATCCGCTCCAGGCCGTACTCCATCACCTTCGACACCACCAGATCCAGGCCGGGGATGCCGGCCAGCGCTTCCGTCGCCTTGATGTCGTCCGGGTGCTGGAACCGCGCCGCCGTGAGTCCCGGGAACGTCTTCAGCTGTCTGCGTTTCTTGTCGTCGGCCATCGCGCCATTTTACCGCCGCTGCCCGCGGTACAATCGCGTCATGAAATTAACGCTTGTCTTGCTTATGACGGTCGCCGCGGTATTCGGGCCGGCGCGCGCGGCGCGCGCATGCGGCGGCGGTGTCGTGTCCACGCCCATCGCCACGACGATCGGCGCCGACGCGCAGCGGATCGTCATCTCCGTTCACGGCGGCGTCACCGAGGTCGTCACGCAGATCGGCGTCCCGGCCACGTCGGCGGATTACGGCGTGCTGATCCCGGTGCCGGGTGAGCCGACCCTCGACGCCACGCCCGTCATGTCGGCCGAGCTCGACGTTCTGTTCTCGTCGACCGCGCCGAGTATCGGCACGCACGCGGACAACGGGTTCAGCTGCGGTTGCCCGCTGGCCAGCGGCAGCGACAGCAGCAAGGGCGGGGTGGAACCGCCGCCCGACACGCAGGTGAGCGAGCCCGTGGCGATCGGACCGGTCACCGCCGTGACGCTGACCGCGAGCACCGGCGACGCGATCAATGCCTGGCTCGCCGACAACGGCTTCGTCATTCAACCCGCCGATCAGTCGATCGTCAGCGCGTACGCGGGAACCGGGCGCTACTTCATCGCCATCCGGCGCAACGACACCGCCGTCGACGCCGGCGCGACCAGCATCGGCGTCCACTTCACGCTCGCCGGCGATCAGCGCGGCCTGCCGCTTCGCTTCGCGCGCATCGGCGCCGCGGCCAGCGTCGGGTTCACCGTCCTGGTCGTCGCCGACGACGTGGTGGGGCCCGCGGCGCCGTTCGCGACGCTGACGCTGAACGATCTCAGCCGGGCGACGATCCGCGCGACGGGCTACGCCGCCGCGATGTCGGAGGCGATCGCCCTGCACGACAACCACGCGTTCGTGATCGAAGGCGTCCGGACGGCCGATGATTTCAGGTACAGCCGGATCGAATCGCTGCGGGCCCTCATCCCGACCGGCGCGACGTTGACCCGCCTGTCGACGCTGCTGCCGGCGACCGCGCTCGACGCCGACGTGACGCTGGATCAGCCGTGGGCGGGGCCCGCGCCCAGCATCATCACCGTGCAACGCGGACGCGCGCCCGGCGATCCGAAGCTCGCCTTCGCGTTCGCGGCGGTGGCGCTGGCGGCGATCGCGCGCCGCCGCCCGCGCCGGTAGCGGCACGACCGGACCGCTACTTCTTCAGCCCGCTGCGCTTCTTGACCGTGCT
>Ga0070668_100003584_pt1 | contig 11456 bp, 8 predicted proteins | sample KBSS43metaG_FD_64661 | JGI IMG/M metagenome (GOLD analysis project Ga0070668, IMG submission 64661) | Switchgrass rhizosphere microbial communities from Kellogg Biological Station, Michigan, USA - KBS S4-3 metaG | ecosystem: Host-associated > Plants > Roots > Rhizosphere > Soil ... | reverse complement strand
ATCGTGCGCAACTGACCGGGGCCGGTTCCAGTCACGCGAATTTCGGCGATCAGTGGATGCCAATAAGCGACGCCAAACTGGCCTATCAGCTCCCATACCTTGTCGGGCGTTGCGCTGACATCGACTGTCTCCGCCACCGTCTGCAGGTCCATATTCGGTGTGGCAAAGTATGGGAAGTTCTTGGTTCCCGGCTTTGTCGCTTTCGTCGTCCCACCTTCCAGGAACTCGCGATCGTGATTCACCGTCCAGGTCAGCAAGATATCGATTACATCCGAGTCGACTGTGCGGCCGCCACCGGTCTGATACGCCTTTCCGTTGAGGGTATTTTTCTCGATTTCCATATGACTGGCGTCGGTGATCGGTTTTGCGACGTCGAACAAAAGAAAGTCATCGACAAACATGTTTGCGTTTGCGGCCAGTGCCGACGGGGACCAGTCCTGCTTGCCATCGCGCATATCCCAATTGGCCAGACTGTCCTTCAAGCGCTGAAGAAACATGGGGCGAAGCTTTTCATCGATCGCGAACGGAATCTGTTGATTCCAGAGATCGCGAATGTCGTCAGCACCCTTCACTTCGCCGTTGTTCAAACGCATATTGGTTTGCTCGGGACGGCCAACCCAATCGATCCGTGCTACTTCGTGCCCGACGAGTGAGCCGGCACGAGGAATCGGCACGGTTTCGGCGATCACTGCAAACAGTGAGCCCTTGCTGGGATCGAGCACGCGCGCCGTGTCGAACTCAACAACGATGGAAAGTACGTTATCGTTGAAAAGCAGGTTTTGAAACTTCTTCAAGCCGGCAGGGAACAACCAGGCGAGGATGAAAGCGTCCGAGCGCATCCCCGCGAAGACACGGAAGGTTCCGTCCGGCGTGGATGCTCCTTTTTCGTCACCAACGAGGAAACGAAGGGTCTGCCCATCCGGCATGGTGCACGTACCGCGCTGGACAGGCTTGCGGTCCGCCGCGCCACGTTCAAGGGCGTCGAACCGGCAACTGAAGCGAACTTCCGGGTCGGCCGTCTCGAATTTGGTAGCCTCGCCAACGCCAGCCACTTTCGCCCGACGAACGACGATCGAATGACTGATCGCGTTTGAGAAGATGGCGTCCGCCCCGCAGGTCGGAAACACATGCGCAGCAAGCACGGTACGCGAGGGATTTTCCGGGCTCGTGAAGGCAAACAGGTCCGTCAGATCAGCCGAGGGATCGCCGATCTGTCTCGGCCCATCGATATGATCAGACATGGCTGTACTCCATTCATTCGCGGCTCGACGGTCCGTCAACAGTCGAGGCGGTCACATTTAACTAGCCGACTATTTCTGAGGAAGCTGACCTTCGGGCGGGCCTCCGAACGGCGTAACTCGCCCAGGTTCCTCGGGAATGGACTTCAGATATTCCACCAGTGCCCAGCGCTGATCGTCCCTCAGCAACGGGCCGACGACGCCATTGCCGCGCGGACCATCCTCAAAGGAATGACCGGCATTCGAGTTCCCGAGTAGCGAGGTGTCCATCAGGAAACCGCCTGTCGCTGTGGTGTCCACCCCCACTTTGACGGGATCGAACTCCTGCCCACGATAGAATTTTTTCGTCCGCTCCTTCGCGGGGATCAGCATCTCGTATAAGTTTGGGACCGATCCATTGTGCATGAAGGGGGGCGTAGCCCAAACGCCATCTCGCGGAGCCGCCTTGTAGACCTCATCCGGCACCGGCCCCTGTGGCAACATCCGATAACCGTGGAGATTTGCAGTTTGCTCCTCGGTCAGTTTGAGCTTGTCGATTGCCGTTTTGCGAATCGCACCTTGAAGCAAGACAAGAAAGTCCTTGGTCGGCAGGAGCGGTTTGTCCCGGAACTCCGGAGGAAAAAACTTGCTGAGTTGGCCCGTGAGCGCGAAGGGCCTCAAGACGTCAAACTGCGTGCGATCGGTTCCCAGGTACGATTGTGGCGTGGTCCCTACCAGGATGAAGCGCTTGCCGTACTTGTTCGCGTCGGTCCATCGGTAAGGCCAGGCATTGTGGCAGCTTGCGCAATGCTCCGTAAACAGGGCCTTGCCGGCCTTGGCCTTGTCGCGGTCGATCTTGCCGAACACCTCCTCCGGCCAGCTTGGGGGCGCCAAGCGCGACAAGAGGTTCTCGACCCGCATAAGTTCGGGAATAGCGGCGTTCGAATCGAACAGTCCTTCGGCGGGTGTTTTGGACGTAAGGTCTATGGGCATGTATACGCCCATCGTCTCTCCCAGGTTGCGCCCAATCGGATCACTGGCAAATGCGCTCCACTGAGTCCACCATCCCTGCGGCGCATTCCAGAGGAAGGGAGGCTTGACCGGCGCCGAGCCCGTCGACCAGTTCTCAGGAATTCCCGGCAGCGTGCTAATTACGCGGTCGGTGATCATGGTGAGGGCGTCCATGCGTCCGGGCCCCCACGGGTGCGTAGTGACCGACGTTTGGGTGGCATACTCGTGAACCCGAGCAGCGGCGGGTTCCATTCGTTTGCGTAACTTGTCCTTCGCGTCCGCGCTCGACGCGCCGATCTTCGCCGCCAGGCGGTCAAATTTTGCTGGATCAGCCAAAGTCGCCTGCAGCGCGTCGTCGAGGCTTCGTATCAGCCCCTGGAGATTGACCGTCAGGGAGGCTCCGCCTTCAATGCGAATCTGCTTGCCCTTGTAGGACAGTTGCGCCTCGTGGCAGGCCGCGCAAGTCAGGCCGGCGTACTCCCCGGCCGGCCAAGCCCCCACCGGAGTCGCTACCGTTGTCTTGCTGATGCCGATCGGCAGCGCATCCTTGTTATTCCAGCTTGCGGCCTGCGGGATAAGACCGTGAGCCCTGCTGTTCGCGTCGGATCGGAACAGTTCCTGTCCACGGGCGACTTCGAGATTCAGGAAAATATCATACGAAATAATCGCTGAGCCCTGCGAGAAATTATAATACCAATCCCGATCTTCTTGCGACCATGCCTGATTGAGGTAGATGACCGGTTCAGCTGGCGACCCTTGCTGAGCGCTGACAGGAACGGCCATAGAAAGCGCGAGCAACGATGCAATGCCGAATTTGCGTATTGCCTTTTTCATCGCAGCGCTCCGCATTCATGGTTGACGCGCAATAATTTCCTTGATCCGGCAGAGATCTGACCCGGCAAAGGAAGCAGGGATTGAAGACACAGGACTTGGGATAGTGAGGCAAATCCTGCAACGTGACTATGCGAATTCGGCACGCGAACCTTTTCGCGTCGGCGGACTGCTCGTCGCAGACCAGCGTCACTTGAGCGACGCATAGTAGGCCGCTAGGTCATCAATACCTTGGTCGCTTAGCGAAGCCGCCAGCCCGTGCATCAACGAAGTAGTCTTGCCAGATCTGAAATCCTTTAGCGCCTTGACCAAGCCGGCTTCCGGTTTTCCTGCCAGCGCGGGATACGGACCCATCCCTTGGCCCTTATCGCCGTGGCATCCTGCGCATATGGTGGACTGGTCTTTCCCCGCCGCCGCATTTCCTGCTGCTTGGGCGCCGCTGGTAACTCCGAACGATGCAATAATAGCTATGGCGGTCAACCTGCGGAGCATCCTGTCACCTTTTCAGGTTGAACATTGATAATATTAGATGCGTGCTAATCCGGATCACTTGTCTGCCGCATGGCTCCGCATCACACGTTCGGACTGCTTCGCGGAGTGTTTCCGAGCGGCTTTTCCCCGGACATTTACCGGTACTCGATCGAAAAATGCCCGAGTTGAAAGAGCACTCAGGATTTCGAGTACTGAGGCGAATCCAGCAAAGTGACTATGCAAATTCGGCACGCGCAGCGCTGGTAGACCACCAAATGACGTGCCATGCAGGATCGAAGTCTCCCCTCGAATGGCCGAAATTGCATAGCGGTAGCTGCAATATTCCACCAATCTTTGACGGCAATCGCCTCCTGTCTCTCCGCACATTCCTTGAGACCTCAACGAGGGGTTCACCGGGGTCATGGCCACCACCATCAAGCTGACCGTCAATGGCAAAGCCGTCGCTTTGAAGGTTGAAGATCCCAGCATGCCGTTGCTATACGCATTGCGCGACCAGCTCGGTCTGCACGGCATGCACTTCGGTTGCGGGTTGGCACAGTGCGGCGCCTGCACGGTGCACTGGTGGTCGCTCAATTGCATCTCGTCGTAAACGTCGGCCCCGAGAGACAGAACGATAGATGATCCATGAATGCCCGGCTCGAAACGAGGTGAACAAACCTGATACTCGATTTTCGAACACAGGGGTAACCGCTACCAAAGCCGGAGAGACGTCATGACCCGCTTTGTGCTCTTTCTAAGTCTCACTTTAAGTCTCGCTTTCTCGATGCTCACGGTCGTACCGGCTGTCGCTGCGGACAAATTCGAATGTCCTTCTCCGTTCAAGCCAAACACTCCAGCCAAGCTCGAGCAGGTCAAGGGCCTGCTCCCCAACGCCAACGTAATGGCCAACATCAATCAACTCAGCGACACGATAGCCACCCTTCGGCGCGACGGCATGTCCAAGCGACTGATCGTCGATCACCTTATCGGTGCCTACTGTCCAATGGTTGTTCAAGAAGCCGCGTTGACCGACGCTGAAAAAGCCGCGCGTGTCGCGCGCTTCTCCGGCCAGGTCACGAGGTTGGTCTATAGCCTCGAAAGTGGTTTGGACGTCATCATCAATGTGCCCCTCACACCCGACATTGTCGATGCCGTCAACGGCATAGCCAAGAAACAAGGCCTTTCGGGTCCTGCCTGGATCGCGATGACAATAGATGATGCGTTACAGCAACAGACTCTCGCCCGACGTCAGTAGGATTCATGCCGTGCAAGAGAAATTAGTGAAACTAGCGAGCCCACTGATTCATTTGCAGGCACGTTTGCAAACTTACATAACTTGGAGTGCCTCCGACGCTTTCCTGCGGGATGCATTGGAGCGCAGCGCTCGTACCGTACGAAGCGGCCGTAAAGAAGTTCAATCGGTGAGAACATGTTTATCGGCCCTCAGACGAGTAGCAAACCGCTCCGTCAGCAGCGGACCAAGCACTGATGTGACAAACGCAAGAACAAGCACGACATTGAACATGCGATCGTCAAGGAGTCGCTGGCCGGCTGAATTAAGCGTGTCATGGGCGACCAGTGTCGCGGCAAGCGTGGCAGCAACCTGCGGCAGTGTGAGCGACCAGATGTTAAGTCGTTCATTCGGACTGTAGCCGAACGCGTGACCCACGGCCCAGGCGGCTATCCACTTGCCGACAAGCAGGGCGCCAACAATACTTGCGACGAGAAAGAAGTCGTCGAAAATCCCGAAAACAAACTTGATCGGATCGATCAAGAAGCCGGTAACGACGAAGAAGATGGGAATGAAGAACGATTTGCTCAAAAACTCAAGCTTGAGACTTGCAGGCGCTTTTTGTGCTGAAGCGTTGATGGCGAGTCCCGCGAGGAACGCCCCTACGATGCCCGGCAGCTGGATCGCATCCGCAAGCACGCCTGCGATTGCCATGATGCTTAGCATAAGAATGAAGTAAGCGTCCTCTTCATTCTCCACTCGCTTGAGCACGTAGGCTCCAAGACGGCTCAAGCCGAACAGCACCAGCAGGATATAGCCAACGATTTCCGCTATAAGGACTGCGAGCCCTGCCGGTGAGAAGCCGGTCGTGTAAATCGAAACGCAAATTGCGAATACCACGAGCGACAGGGTGTCGGACATCACCGTGGCGCCGACCGCAACTGTCACCGACTCCAGGTTTCCGAGGCCGAGGCGGCTCACGATGGGTAACCCAAGCAGTGTGTGCGAAGCCAACAGCGATCCGATCACGATCGCCGGAACCAAGCCGTAGCCGAAAGAAAGCCCCACGATGGTGCCGAGCAACAGAGGAAACACGGTTGTGGTAATGCCCAGGGCAACAGAGCGGTCACGGGCTCGTCGAAACAGCGCAAGATTGATCTCCAAGCCTGCGAAAAACATCAGCAGCAGTTTGCCGAGCTCCGCCAGGAAATCTGCGATCGGTCGGACCTTGCCAAAGATGTCGAGAACATACGGTCCGGCAATAACGCCGCCGAGTAGCAGCCCCACAGTTGCGGGAACGTGCACTCGGCGGGAAAGTCGAGGGATAACGACAAGCATCACCATACCTACCGCGAACTTCGCGAGCACCGGCATGGTGAAAAGGTAATCCCGGAGAAAGTTGATCATCTGTCAACGGCACCTCTCGGCGCTGCGCTCGTGTCGTCAGCACGATTATCTAGAGAATTTTAGTTACCGCGCAGTCCGCCATGCGGAACCAGACGGTCCCCGCCGACGCAGCGCCAACCGCAGTATGATGCCCCATACAAAAAGCCTCGGGCGACGTACGGTCTCGGTGCCAACGGCCGATAGCGCCGACACGGGTGACTGGCTTATCGGCAGGAAGTTGATCCAAACGCAGCGCATTCGCTATGCACTTTCGGCATTTTATCCCGAGATCGAGCCAGACCTGCCGGCGTGTCCTTGCCCTCGGTTGAAAGCATGATGGAGCCGAAATCGTATAGTGCAGATAGCGCCCGGCCGCCCCGTCATTTGACAGGGAACAGGAGCGCGATAGAAGCCCGCAGTTGCCATGCCGGAGTGCCGGTCGGACGTATCGCGTTGTAATAACCGGCAATCGATGCATTCACTGGTTGATCACCCACTTTGAAAACTCGACCGAAGCCGCCGCCGATCGGGACCGTCCATCGCTCGTCCGATGCCGCGAGCCAGTTCGCGGTGATGATGGGGGCTGCGGTCAAGTACCAGCCGTGCGCCATGTTGTAGTTGAGGAAAGGCTGGGCGAGGAAGGTGTTGACGGGCGGTCGCAGTGGATTGCGGCCGACCGACCATTGGTTATTGAGCAATACACCGATCACCCAATATCCCGGCGTAGTCAGGAAAACGGCCGTCGGACCGAACAGGAATTTGCCGGTCCCAAGGATAGGATCGTTGGCGGACTAATGCCACCTTGCCCAGACTATTGCAGATCTTTCGACAGGATTCCGAATTTGCATAGCGAACGGTTCAGGAGCGAATAGTCTCTGTCCAGAAAGCGGTTGGATGCGTGAACAGGGTCTGGCTGACTAGTCAACTCGCCGGCTCGTCCCCGCAATCGATGCCCAAGGTTCCAAAGAAGAGCACCCCTCCAGCTATGAAGGTGCGGAAATGATCCGTGTACCCCTCGCCGCGCTGCTCGCAGCAGCAGGATTCTGGACGATCGATCACATTCCGGCTTCCGCCCAAACCGGCATATCGCAGTATCCTTTTTGCATCCAGGGCATGGACAATCCCGGTTGGAGCGGCTGCTCTTTTAACAGCCTGGCGACCTGCCAGGCCTCGGCTTCCGGTACCGACGCCGAATGCTTGGCCAATCCCTGGTACCGACCCAGCGCCAACGCTGCACAACCTTCTCCTCAGGGAGCAACGGGCATGGGTGGGCCACTTCCGATTGGGTCGCCGCCGAGATGATGAGAATATTCAGCCGCTGATCGCTATGGCGGGACTCACCTATGAAAATCTAACCTCCTCGCGGTGGCTTCTGTTTCGCTTTTGCTCACCCGAAGGACCAGCGCCTGCCGAATGCCCATGCATGCCGGTGGCGTGCGGCGGCTTCAGCGAAACTTTACAAAGTGTGATCATAGACATTTCCCGCGTCGGAAGGGCCGAAATTGCATAGCGCATGCGCGGCGCTTCGCCCAATCTCTCATAAACACTTGAAGTAAGTATCCGCATGTAACCGGGTGCTATGTCAAACGGGACGTCCCGCAGGACAGCGAAGGAACGTGCTCCCCGCCTATGTCGTTTGCGGGATGTCGACCCCTGCACCACAAGCTCTGTATAATCACGGCAAGGAGATCCTCATGGCCAAGAAGAGCCGAACAAGCTGCATGATCATCGCCCTCCTGCTCTGCGTGGTAGCCCCGGCGCTGGCCCAAACCACGCCTTCGACGCCGCAGCACATGCCCCTGCAGAAGACGATCGGCCAGGCCAAGCCGGAGATTGTGCCGTCGTTGATCGTCATGAACGCCCGCGGCGCCAGCCTGCAGGGCGGCAAACTCACACTCACCGGAGTGGCGCCCAACTCGATCGTTTTCGCGGACCGCCCGGTGCGGGCGGCAGGGCATTCGCTCACGACCGACCTGCTGGAGGAATGGTCGCCAAACAATGCCAGCGATGAGAGCTTTACCAAGGATCCGCCGAACGCCACCGTCTCGGTGTTCAGCACGGACGGATCGAAAATCCGCGATGCCGTCGTGACGCTGAAGACAGCGAAGCTCGAGGGCGACCGGCTGACCTTCGATGTGGATGTGCTCGAAGGTGATCTTTCTGGCGGTGACGGGCCCGCAGCGCTCTTCATCGACCGGATCGGCTTCGGCGGCTTTCACGCTGGCGGCTTCCACGCGGGCGGCATGGGCGGCTTCCACGCTGCCGGCTTCCACGGCGGCTACGCGCGGGTCGGGGGTGTTGGCGCAGCTGGCGCCTGGCGTCGTCCCTACGTCGCTCGCGGCGCCTGGTATCGCGGGGGCTATGGTGCCGCAGCAGTCGGTGCCGCCGCGGTCGGTGGGGCTGCGCTAGGTGCGGCCGCAGCCAGCACCTATCCCTACTATGGCGCCACCTGCGGCTATTACCCTTATCCGCCGTGCTACTGAGGAACTCCGAACGCGCCGCCTGAATTGCCGACCCGTGGAAGGCTCAAGCCTGACTTCAGGTTGCTGGGTCTGGTGGTCGGATTTCGCATAGCGCAAGCAGACGAGAACGAGCAATTTGTCGATCGGAAGACTTTAACCATTGCGAGAATCCTGCAGTCTCTTGTCGGCCTGATTCCGCCTTCGTGGGACGGAGCGAGCAAATGACGCGCTTGGTGCTTGGGCTTCTTCGGCCCTATCGGGGCTGGCTCGCAATTGTCTTTATTGCGATGCTGGCCGAGATTGCCACCAGTCTCGCCGCACCGTGGCCGCTAAAGCTTGTGCTCGACGATGCACTCGGCAAGCACCACCTGCCTCATTGGCTGGAGTGGGCGCACGACTACGGCTTTGGACGCCACACGCTTGGCGTCGCGCTGTTCGCAGGCGTCGCCACGCTGATCATTGCCGTCATCGGCGCGGTCGCGACTTACATCGACAATTACTACACAACAAGCGTTGGGCAGTGGGTCGCCAATGATCTGCGGATTCGCATCTATGAGCATCTGCATCGTCTTTCGCTGCGATTTTACGACACGGCAAAGACCGGCGCGCTGATGTCAACCATCACCAGTGACGTTGCGACGATCCAGAGCTTTGCATCGTCGTCGACGCTGAGCATCATCGTGGACATCATCACCATCGTCTTCATGATCGGCTTGATGTTCTGGCTGGATTGGGACTTCACCCTGATCGCCGTTGCCATTACGCCTTTCCTTCTGATGGCGGTCATGCATTTCAAGAGGGCCGTGAAGGAAGTCACCCGAACCGTTCGCGCCAGGCAGAGCGAAGTCGTCGCCGTTGTTCAGGAAGGGCTGGGATCGGTTCGGGCCATAAAGGCATTCGGACGACAGGACCTTGAACTCGCCCACCTCGAAGCCGCGAGCCACGCCACGGTCGAGGCTGCTCTCAAAGCCCGGCAGGTAAAATCCCTCCTGTCGCCCATGGTCAGCATCGTGGTCGCGATCTGCACCGCCATCGTTCTGTGGCGAGGAACGGCGCTGATCGTCGCGGGGACCATGACAGCGGGCGCTCTTACGGTTTATCTCGCTTACCTTGCGAAGTTCTTCAAACCGGTAAAAGACCTCGCAAGCATGACCAGCGCGATCGCACAGACCACGGTGGCACTCGAACGTATCCAGAAAATACTGTCGGCAGATGAAATCATTCGCGAACACCCGGAAGCAACCGATCCAGGTCGGGTCAATGGCAAAATTGCATTCGAGAATATCGCGTTTGGCTATGACGATGAGACACAGGTGCTGAGAAATGTCTCGTTCACAATAGAGGCCGGTCAGGTCGTGGGCATTGTCGGACCAACCGGTTCAGGCAAGTCAACGGTGCTGAGTCTGGTCCCTCGCTTTTACGACCCCAAGGGCGGACGAATTTTGATTGATGGCGTTGACGTTGCAACCTTCAAGCTGGACGCGCTGCGAGCGCAGGTAGGCTTCGTACTACAGGAGACGGTTCTGTTCCGCGGGACGATACGGGAAAACATTGCCTACGGGCGCCCCGGCGCAACCGACGAAGAGGTCTTCGCGGCCGCGAAAATAGCCAATGCCGATGAATTCATCAGCCGCATGCCACATGGTTACGATACTATCGTAGGCGAGCGCGGAGACACGCTTTCGGGCGGTCAGCGCCAACGTATTGGCATTGCGCGCGCCGTCATTCGCAATAGCCCGATTATGATCCTGGACGAACCGACGGCGGCACTCGACACCGAATCAGAACACCTCGTGATTGACGCCCTGCGAGAGTTGATGAAAGGCCGAACGGTCATCATGATCGCACACCGCCTGAGTACCATAAGCGAGGCGGACAAGATCGTTGTCCTCAAGGACGGGGTTGTCGCCGAAGAAGGTTCGCATAGCGCGCTGCTTGCGCTCGGTGGCGTGTACGCCGAACTTCATCGCATTCAGTACCAAACAACGGGTGCTTCGCCTGCCAATGCAGCTTAGTCCTTGAAACGTTTCCCGCCTCGTCCAGGAGCAAGATAATGTCGCATACGCTCATCGTTCTTCCAGACGATACCGTCAGCGCGATCCTTGAACCGATCAATGCCGCCAAGCGCGCGTTGAACATCAGGATGTTTCTGTTTACCGAGCCGACACTGCTCCATGCGGTGATCGCAGCCCACCAACGTGGGGTCAATGTTCGTGTGATGCTCAATCCGGCGCGCCGCAACGGCAAGAGCGAAAACGACAAGGCCCGAAAGGCGCTTCTCGCTGCCGGCGTCAAGGTGCGCGATAGCAGTTCCGCCTTTGCTCTCACGCATCAAAAGTCGATGGTTATCGACGACAAGACAGGTTTTGTAGAGTCGCTCAACTGGGAGCCTCGCGATCTGACTGAAACGCGCGACTATGCGGTTACGACGACCAAAAAGAGTGAAGTGAAAGAAATGATAAGGTGCTTCGACGCCGACTGGGCCCGCAAGCCGTTCAAACCTGACCCTAAATCACATCTGCTTTGGTGCCCCAATAACGGACGCGAACGAATCGCGGCCGTCATCGATGCGGCGAAGAAATCGCTCTGGCTTCAAAATGAGCGCTATCAAGATACAGTCATCGTCGAAAGGCTCGTTCGTGCGGTAAATCGTGGGGTTCGCGTCAAGATCATGGCGCGCGCGCCGCACAAACTATCAGGCAAGAAGCTCGCTGAGGGCATCGGCGGGTTGCGAATTATGCACGACGTCGGAGCCAAGGTTCACTTGTTAAGGCACTTGAAGTTGCACGGCAAGATCGTGATCGCGGACGGCAAGCGAGCCATAGTCGGATCGATCAATCTCAGTCC
>Ga0070668_100003583_pt1 | contig 11458 bp, 10 predicted proteins | sample KBSS43metaG_FD_64661 | JGI IMG/M metagenome (GOLD analysis project Ga0070668, IMG submission 64661) | Switchgrass rhizosphere microbial communities from Kellogg Biological Station, Michigan, USA - KBS S4-3 metaG | ecosystem: Host-associated > Plants > Roots > Rhizosphere > Soil ... | reverse complement strand
TTATCGCCGCCCATGCGGACCAGGCCTTGGCGATGTTGCAGGACGCGAGCCCGGCCGAGCGATCGACCCTCGGCGCCTTCGGCTACACGCGCAACGAGGTGGCGCTGCACCGCGACCCGGTGATGATGCCGAGGAACAAGGACTGGTGGTCGAGTTGGAACTACCTCGGCCACACGGGCGATCATTCTGAAGCGACCGTCACCTACTGGATGAACAGGCTGCAACCCTTGGCCACCGAGACCGACCTCTTCGTCACCCTCAACCCTCCGAGCCGCGTGGCGCTAAAGGGAGAGCTTTCGCGCCATGTCTATGACCACCCGGTGTTCGACGGCGCGGCCGTTCGAGCCCAGCAGGATCTGTGGTCGTTACAAGGCGCGCGCAACACCTGGTTCTGCGGTTCCTACTTCGGCCACGGCTTCCATGAGGACGGCCTGCAGTCGGGCCTCGCCGTCGCCGAACAGCTCGGGGGCCTTCGCCGGCCCTGGTCGGTCGAGAACGAGTCCGGCCGCATCGCGATCCTGCCCCCGCAACCCCATGGCCTCGCCGCATGACTGCCTCAGGCGTCTATGTCGGCGTCGTCACCCACAACCGGCTGCGGCCGAAAACCCACGCCCTGCGCTACGGCGTCTTCAACCTCTATCTCGACCTCGACGAGGCCGCTGCCCTCTCGCGCCGAACGCGCCTGTTCGGGTTCAACCGTCCAGCGCTGCTTTCCTTTCATGAGCGCGACCACGGCGACGGCTCCGACCGACCGCTGAAGGCGCAGATCGAAGCCAAGGTCGCGGGCGCCGGCTTCGCCATCGGAGGGCCAATCCGCGTCATGGCCCTGCCCCGTGTGCTCGGCTACGCCTTCAACCCCATCACCCTCTTTTTCTGTCACGACGCCGCCGGAGCGCTGACCTGCGTCGTGCACCAGGTGAACAACACCTTCGGCAAGCGGCACTTCTACGTTCTGCCGGTGACAACGGCGGGCGTCATCGACCAGACCGCCGCCAAGCGGCTGCACGTCTCGCCGTTCATGACGATGGACCACCGCTACGATTTTCGCCTGACCGAGCCCGCAGACCGGTTCGTACTGAACATCAAGGTGATGCGCGACGACGAGGTCTGGCTGACCGCCGGCTTCAACGCTGATCGCCGCGACTTCACCGACGCGCAACTGCTCAAGGCCTGGCTCGCTCATCCCCTGCTGACCTTGAAGGTCATCGGCGGCATCCATTTCGAGGCGTTGAAGATCTGGCTGAAGGGCGTCCGGTTTCAGCCGGTGCCCACGCCCGACCCCGAGACCTTGGCGGTCCGCCGCCCGCGCTAGCTCATGTCGAACTTGTCCTTGCGCCGGTGGCCGAACAACAACCGCTGTTCCAGCCGTCGCCGCAGCGCCGCGTAATAGGCGGACAGGAACGCAGCGTCGGTCTCGTTCTCCATCCGCGTCCAGGCGACCTTCTCGCGGATTCGGCGGGCGACCTCGGCCATCACCTTGGCGTCGGCGCGGCGCATGACGTCCTCGAGGACGTGCAGTTCCTTCACCCCATAGGCGTCGACCTGCTCGGGCGTGAAGACAAACCGGCCGCTGTCGTCCGCGCCGGCGCCGGCAAGGTCGGGCAGCAACACCGGCTTGGGCGCCTCCACGACCCAGGTGCCGGCGATGATGTCCCCGGCCCGCAGACGGTCGCGATTAAACAGCGGCAAGGTGAGGAAGATCAGGCTCCAGACCAGGCCGGCAAGGGTGGCGAGCGCCCCCGTCGTTCCGGTCATGCCGAAGGCGGCGGCGAGGCTGAACCCGACGAACATCATCGGCATGAACAGCTCCAACTCGCGCATCACATTGCGGGCCAGGACAGCATCCGCCGTCAGCCGCCCACCGTTGCGCGCCGCCACCCGGATCTTGACGACCCGCTTTCCCGGCGTCGCGCCGCCCGGCAGGGACTCCCAGCCGATGAACCAGGCGTTGCGCAACAGAAAGAACCCCAGCATTCCGACGATCTCGACCGTCTCGCTGGACCTTCCCCGTCCCGCCCAACCCGCCGCCAGAAGCAATACGCCAAACAGAAACATCACGGCGAACAGGATGGCGACGTCGAGCAGGAAGGCGGCCAGGCGCGCGCCCCGGCTGGCGAGTTCGACCCCAAGGTCGACCCCTTCGGGCGTGATCATCGTGCGCCGGCGGTTGGGCGGCGCCCCGCTTTCCTTGGGCCGCTTAGCCACCGGCTTTTCCCCGCCGCGGCAGATAGTAGTAGCAGGCCCAGAAAACGCCGGTCGTCGCGCCAATGCCGTAGCGGGCAAGGTCGTTGGTGATCAACTGGCGGCCGAACCCTTCCAGCAGGCCGGCGAACAGCAGCATCATGACGACGCCGCCCATGACCACGGCGCCTTGCACACCGGATTCGCGCAAGGCGTCGAGCCGTGACCGCTCTCCCGGAAAGCCGACGCTCCAGCCGATGCGAAGACCGGCCGCGCCCGAGAGGATGCAAGCGAAGATCTCGCCGACGCCGTGGATCGCCAGCCAGCCGCCGAGCTCAAATCCAAGCCCCTTGTCGACATGGACGGCGAGAAGCGCTCCAACACCCGCCCCGTTCGACAGCATCAAATATGCCGTCGGGACGCAAAGCGCGAAGCCCAAGGCGAAGGCCAGGAGCGAAACATAGGCGTTGTGGGTGAAGAGGAAGGTCGCGAAGACCGACAGCCCGCTACGCTCAGTGTCGTTGTAGATGATCTTGCGCAGTTCCTCCGCCGTCGCCTGCGGACCGCGCCCTTGGGCGTCGCCGCCCATCAGGCTTTGAAACCAGTCCGGGTCGTTGCTGACCAGCAGATAGGCGACCGCCACGCCGAGCGCGAAAAGGCCGCCGGAGATCAGGGTTTCACGCCATAGCCCCTTCACCGCCGCTGGCAGTTTCCGGGCGAGGAAGTCGATGAACCTTTCGCCGGGCCGTCCGCGCACCCCGTAGAGAAAGTAGTAGGCCCGCTCGCAGAGACTCTCGAGATACTCGACGAGGGCGTGGTCGAGCGAGGTGGCCCGCGCGCTGGAAAGGGCCGACAGCGCGGCCCGATAGAGCACCGGCAACTGCACCAACTCGTCGTCCGTCAACGCCGCCGCCGATCGGGTCTCGGCCTTGCGCAGCATACGCTCCAGGCGCAGCCAATCGTCCTCGCGCTCCGTGCGGAAGCGATGGCTCTTCAGCCCCGTGGCGCGAGGCGCGATCACAGGACGTTCTTTCGCTTCAGCGCCAGATAGGCGTTGACGAGGGCGGGGCCGATCCGGTCGAGCGGCGCCTCCAGGACCTCGACGCCCAGCCGCCGCAACCGCCCGAGGACCAGTTCGCGTTCACGCAGCAGGGCGCCCGCCGTCACCGCCCGCGACACGTCCTCAGCGGTGAGGGGCTCGGCGTGGACGAGGGTCTCCAGCTCCTCGTCACGCATGGCGACAAACAGCACGACATGGCGCCGTAGCAGGCGGCCGACGTTCTCGATCATCAGTTCGGCGCTGATCGAATCCGGGAAATCGGTGAAAACGACGACCAGGGAGCGCCGCTCCAACTGGCCGCCCAGGGTGCTCAAGCCGAGGGTGAAGTTCGCCTCCTCCGCCGAATAGTCGATGGTCGCGGCCAACCGCTGCAGGGCAGAAAAGCCGCGCACGCCGGCGACGACGCCCGTGGCGACACGCACCTTGGAATCGAATGCGAAGAGGCCGACGCGATCGCCCAGCTTCAGACTGACGAAGGAGAGCAGGAGCGCCGCATTGAGCGCCCGGTCGAGCCTCGGTAGCCCGGCCACCGGCTCGCTCATCATCCGGCCGCAGTCGAGGGCAAAGACGATGTGGTGGTTGCGCTCGGTGCGGTATTCCTTGGCCAGCAAGGCTGCGTGACGGGCGGACTGTTTCCAGTCGACGCTGCGGACATCCATGCCGGGCTGGAAGTCTCGCAAGGCATGGAACTCAGCGCCCTCGCCGGTCTCGCGCTGAATCTTGAAACCGAAATTGGCGTCGCGCGAGAACAGGCGGATCGCCTCGTCGCGGACCGCGGCGATATTCGGCAGGATTGGGATGCTGCGCTTGGGCCGCTCGTTGCGCTGGCGCCAGATCAGTCCGAGCGGCCCGCGCCAGCGCAGCCACAGGTCGGTCAGGACACCCTCGCCACGCCGCACGGGTTCCAGCGCGAAGGACACCAAGGCCTCGCCCTGCGACAGTCGCCCGCGTCCGCGATGGGTCGCAAGCGCCAGCTTCGCGTTGGCGGCCAGGGCGACGTCGATGGTCCGCGGATGGCTCCGGCCGGCGAAGGCGGCCCGCACCTGGGCCTCGCCGCTGCGTCCGATCGGCAGGAAGGCGGGGGTCGATAGCTCCACGTCGATCTGGCGGCCAGACGCGCACAAAAGGGCGTCGACCAGCATCAGCACTAGCGCGCCCAGCGCCCATCCAACCCCGGCGATCCATAGCTGCGGGCTGGCCAGGCTGACCGCCAGCCCCAGCGGCGCTCCCAGGGCCATCAAGAGGACGGCAAAGCGGGTGGGATAGATCACGGGCGCGAGGCTTTGATCAACGCGGCGCCTCGGTGCGCTCGATCATGGCCTGCAGAACCTGATCGGCGGTGCGGGCCTCGACCTCGGCGGCGGGCGAGAGGATGACGCGGTGACGCATCGCCGGCAGAGCCAGGGCCTTGACGTCGTCCGGGATGACATAGTCACGCCCCTGCAGCACGGCGCGCGCCCTGGCGGCCGTCGCCAGCATGGCGCCGCCACGCGGGGAAACGCCGCTTTCCAGGTCCGGGCTTTCGCGCGTCGCGCGCACCAGGCGCACGACATAGTCGACGATCTCGTCGGCCAGCCGGATCCGCGAGACGAGCTCGACCACCCCGTCGATCTCGCCCGCGCCGACGGCGACGCCGACACCGAGATCCCTGGGGTCCGGCGAGCCGACCCGCACGCCATGGGCGGCGACGATGCGGCGCTCTTCCTCCGCGCTCGGATAGGACAGCACCTGCTTGAACAGGAACCGGTCGAGCTGCGCTTCCGGCAAGGGATAGGTGCCCTGCTGTTCCAACGGATTTTGGGTGGCCACGACCATGAAGCGGTCGCTCAACCTGTGCGGCTCGCCGTCCAGGGTGACGCGCCGTTCCTGCATCGCCTCGAGCAAGGCGGCCTGGGTCTTGGGCGGGGTGCGGTTGATCTCGTCGGCCAGCAGGAGATCACAGAAGATCGGCCCGCGGGTCAGGGTGAACTTGCTGGTCTGGAAGTTGAACAGGTTGGCGCCCAGGATGTCGCCCGGCATCAGGTCCGGCGTGAACTGGATGCGGCCGAAATCGAGATCCAGCGTAATGGCGAAACATTGGGCGAGGAAGGTCTTCGCCGTACCCGGCGCCCCTTCCAGCAGGATGTGACCGCCCGCGAACAGACTGGTGAGCAAAAGGTCGATGGTGTCGGTCTGGCCGACGACCGCCTTGCCGATTTCACCGCGAATGCGGGCGGCGAGCGCCTGGGCTTCACTGACGTTCAAGAACTATCTCCAGTCTTTACCCGGGTGGCGGAGGGTCAAGGCAGCCCGGCGGACGAGCCGTATCGTCGAGGCATAGAAATTCCGTGCGCCCTCTCCTTGCGGATGAGTCTCGCGAAAATGATCAAGCGGAGCAAGCGGCATTGATAGGCGTTGCGGATCGCAGGAAGACGGTGCAGAGGCTGGCCTGACGACGCGACGCCAGCTTGGCCGTTGGTGCGCCGACCGCCCGCGGGGAAAGCCGATATGGAACCGCCTATGGCCCGTTCACAGCCACTGTCGGCCGCGCGGCTCGCCGCCTTCTCGGTCGTTGGCGTGGCGACCGGCGCCTTCAATATTCCGCTGCAGACCTTCCTTCCCGCCTTCTACGCCAAGACCATGGGCTTGGGTCTTGAGACCGTCGGACTGGTCTTTCTGGCCAGCCGGCTGTGGAGCGCGTTCAGCGATCCTGTGATCGGCTGGCTGTCGGATCACAGCACCGGCCGCCACGGCCGCCGCAAGCCTTGGGTCCTGGGCGGCGGCGCGCTGTTCCTCGTCGCGACGATCGCCGTGTTCTTCCCCCCGGCCGGCGTCGGAGCCTGGTGGCTGGGGCTTGGCCTTCTGGCGCTTTGTCTTGGCTGGACGGCCACGTCCACGCCGCTTTACGCCTGGGGCGGGGAGCTTTCGCGGGAGCCCCGGCAGCGCGCGCGGATCCAGGCCTATATACAGACCGCCGCATCCGTCGGCATCTTCCTGGTGTTGGTTCTCCCCGGCGCTCTGGACATCATAGGCGCGCCGGATCCGGCCTTGCGGATCAAGGCCATGGGCGGGCTGATCGTCGTTGTTCTGTCCGTCGGCCTGGTGCTCATCGCCACCCTGTTTCGCGAGCCCCCGGCCCTCGCCCCCGCAAGCAAACCGGACTGGCGGCCAGCCATGGCCGCCGTCGTCCGTGATCCGCGCCTGCGCCGGATCATCGCTTCGGATTTCTTCGTCGCCCTCGGACAGGGCTCGCGCGGCGCGGTGTTCGTGTTCTTTGTCGGCAGCTACATGGGCCTCGGCGTCGCGAGCTTGCTGCTGTTGCTGCAATATTGCGTCGGCATTCTCGCCGCGCCGCTGTGGGCGCGGATCAGCTATCGGCTCGGGCGACGCGACACCCTGATCCTGGCGGAGCTCCTGCAGGTCGCCGTGAACCTGACAATCCTGCTGCTGACGCCTGATCGTGTCTGGCTTCTGGTCGTCCTGGTGGTCGCCCAGGGCCTCACCCAAGGCGCCGGAAACCTGATGCTGAGGGCCATGATCTACGATGTGGCCGACCAGCATCGCAAGGACCGTGGGGTCGAATTTGCGGGCCTCTTTTCATCCCTCTTCAACGTCACCACCAATGCCGCCATGGCCCTGGCCGTGTCGATCGCGTTCGCCATCATCGGCGCCTTCGACTTCTCGCCGAACGGGCCGAACGATCCGGGCGCCCTTACCGCCCTGCTCTGCTTCTTCGCCCTTGGCCCGGCGACGGGTCACCTGCTCTCGGCGGTGATCATGATCGGCTACCCTCAGTCAGATCGCCACCCGTTGTCGCCAACGAACGCAGACGGATCAGAGCGGGATTCCGGCCAGGCGTAGGCGGCGATATGTCATCGTCCGCGTTGTGATATCTCCAGTCGCCAATGGTGTAGGCGGTGCGCCGCCTTCACAAGGTCCGTCGAATCCCTGGCCGTCTCGATATCGGAGCGCAGGGTCGACAGGGGCCAGCTGGTTCGGCCGCCAGACCCGAGGCGGTCGAGGAACGCGTCGAGCTGTTCTGGCGTCAGATCCTTCGGCGCGCCCACGGCCCGGGCCGCGAGGTCGCGAATGACCACGCCGTAGCGTCCGCCAAGTCGATGCTCGCGACGGGCCATCTTGATGAGCGCGGCCTGGTTGTCCGCGAGGGCGCGCTTGCCGAGGGCGAATTCACGCACCACCGCGGCCTCGCGTCCAAAGCGGAAGAAGCCGTGCCAGATCATCAGCAGCGCGGCGGCGAAGGCGCAAATGGTGGCGGCCAGGAAAGGCGGCTGGAACATAAGTTTGAGCAGCGAGCGCGCGCGCTCAAACCCATTGAGGGTGACGTCGAAAATCACCGCTTCGCCCGGCGGCGAAAATTCCCCGAGGACGAACAGGCCGGCGCGCGCATTGGCGAGGTCGGCGATGCCGTGATTGTTGAAGAGGTCCGGCTCGGACAGCACGTAGAGGCTGTCGTCGCGGCTGACCATCAGCACGACGCCGCCCGTGTCGTCGACGACAAGCGGCCGCCAGCCTGCGCCGGGCCGCAAGGTCTGGAAGGTCTCGATCACCCCCGTAGCGACCGTGCGCTGCACGACGCCGTCGGCGTTGATGGCGCTGAGCCGATGGGTCCGGCGGCCCGAACCGCGCTCAAGCCTGATCTTGGGACCCTCGCGCGTGGGGCCGATCCATTGGTCGATCGGCACGTCGCGCAGGCCCGCCTTGCCGACCCAGCCGAGCTTTCGAGGCATCGGCCGCGTCTCCCACTTCGGGATGATCGCAAGGATCGGCCCCTGGAAGCCTTCGGTGGTCGGCAGGGTCTGCAGATTGGTCTTCGGGTCGCCCTTGTCGATGGTCAGGACCATGACGGCCGATTGGTCGGCCCCTTGCCTTACCGGGCCCCGCGCAATCATCACGGGTCGGCCCATACGCTTGATGAGATCGGCGGCACCGGCATAGCCGACGGCGGACTTCGACAGGGTGTGAGCCCCGCCGTCGAGGTCCTCGCGGCCGCCGTTGTCCAAAGCCGTGCCGATGAAGAATAGGCAAAAGGCGAAGACCCCGACCAGCACGATCCCGGTGGCCACCGCCGGCTTGAAGAGGCTCGTTCCAGCGCCGGCATCGGCGGCCTGGGCGGCGTTCATGCCCAGCCCCGGTCGAAGGCGAAATCTTCGTAGGCCTTGCGGCTCGCGCCGAAACCCGCCGCGTCGACCGGGCGGCCGCCGAACAGGCTGGTTTCAACAAGGTCAGCCATGGCGCCGAAGGCGCGCCTGGCCTGTTCAGGCAGGATGTCGAGTCTGCCGATATCGCGACTGGTGAAGGACGGCCGCACGGCGCGTGGACGACGGCGGCGCATGTCTTCGATGCTGCGTAAAAGAAGAACGTGCACCGCCTCGGCGAACCGCCCCTCCGCGGCGAGGGCGTCGGCGTCGGCGAGGAGGGTTTGGGCGACCTCCGCCTCCGGCCGGTACTGGACGAACGGCGGCGAGACCTTCCGTTTCCTGAACGCCCAGTCGAGCGCGCCAAGCTCGCGCAGGATCAGGAACAGGAGGCCGAGGACGGCGAGCGCGACCAACCCCCAGAACAGCGCCTGCATGACGGGAGCGGCGCCGCGGAACAAGGATGCGAATCCCTCCAGCAGATTCGCCAGCCAGTCCGGCGGCGGCCTGCGCGGCGTAACGGGGATTTCCTTCAGATCGAATTGGAGATCGCGCCGCGCCAGGACGGCGCGGTGAGCCTGCTCAAGCGTGCGCGCCGCGTCGCCGGCCTGGTGCTGCATCAACGCCCTCCGTATATCCTCAGATAGCATCTCCGACAGACTGTCGCCGCCGGAAAAGTTGTGGCCGCGCCCGTTGGAATCGGCGCCTTCCCGCCATGTTCCGACCTGCGGATCGCAGACGCGAACGTTTTTGCATAATGATTGGGCGTTTGCGCGGCCAATCGCATAAAAAATAGGCGACTGTTAACAAACGGTTTTATCCAGCCCCGGCAAAGCGGAGTCCGGTCGCCTCGCCCGCTAGCGTCGGTTGGTCTTTGCGGCCCGTCGTCCAACGGACCGGAAGAACCATGGCGTGATCACGCGCCTGTTCAACAACCAACAAGGGGCGGGGCGCCACGGCGTTCCGAAGGCGGATGAAGCTGATCATAGCGATCGTCAAACCGTTCAAGCTCGATGACGTGCGCGAGGCGCTTGTCAAGGCGGGCGTCGAGGGGCTGACGGTGTCGGAAGTCAAGGGGTATGGCCGTCAGAAGGGCCAGACGGAAATCTACCGGGGGGCCGAATATCAGGTGAACTTCGTGCCCAAGGTGAAGCTGGAGGCGGTCGTCGACGACGCCGCCGTGACCGGCGCCGTGGAGGCCATCAAGGCCGCCGCCGGCACAGGAAAGATTGGCGACGGCAAGATCTTCGTCGTGCCGGTCGAGACCGCCGTGCGCATCCGCACCGGCGAAACCGGCTCAGCCGCACTCTAAGCAAATCGGGACAAGGGGACCAACTGATGAAACTATTCGGATCCAAAAGGCTGGCGGGCTTCATGCTCGCGGCCGCCATTGCGGGGACGCCGATCGCCGGCGCCACCGCTGCATTCGCCCAAGACCCGGCGCCCGCGGCGCCCGTCGCCGCCGAAGCGGCGCCCGCTCCCGCCGCTGAAGCGCCGGCCGCTCCGGCCGCCGAAGCCGCGCCCGCCGCCGCCGCCGAGGCGGCCACGACCGCCGCCCCGGCACAGACCGTCGACAAAGGCGACGTCAGCTGGATGCTGGTCTCCACCGTTCTGGTGCTGTTGATGATCGTCCCGGGCCTGGCGCTGTTCTACGGCGGCTTGGTCCGCCAGAAGAACATGCTGTCGATGCTGATGCAGGTGTGCACGGTAACCGTCATCGGCATGATCGCCTGGGCCTTCTGGGGCTACAGCCTGGCCTTCACCGACGGAGGCGGCCTCGACAAGTTTGTCGGCGGCGCCAGCCGGTTGTTCCTGAAGGATGTGACCCCGGCGTCGAACGTGGCCACCTTCTCGACCGGTATCTACATTCCGGAACTGGTGTTCATCGGCTTCCAGATGACCTTCGCCTGCATCACTGCGGCCCTGGTCCTGGGCGGTGTCGCCGAACGGATGAAGTTCGCCGCCGTGGTGGTCTTCGCGGTCCTGTGGCCCTTGCTTTCCTACTACCCGATGGCTCACATGGTGTGGTGGTGGCCGGGACCGGACGCGATCGCGACCGCGCCTGACGCGCCCATCAAATCCGGCCTGCTCTGGGGCTTCGGCGCTCTCGACTTCGCCGGCGGCACCGTGGTGCACATCAACGCCGGTATCGCCGCTCTCGTCGGCGCCCTGATCCTCGGCGCCCGCAAAGGCTTCCGCACCGAAGCGATGCCGCCGCACTCCCTGACCCTGACCTTGGTCGGCGCCGGCCTGCTGTGGGTCGGCTGGTTCGGCTTCAACGCCGGCTCCAACCTGGAATCGAACGGCTACGCCGCGCTCGCCCTGGTCAACACCCTGCTCGCCACCGCGGCGGCCGGCCTGTCCTGGACGGTTGTGGAATGGATCACGCGCAAGAAGGCCAGCATGCTCGGCATGGCTTCGGGCATCGTGGCGGGTCTTGTCGCCATCACGCCGGCCGCCGGTTTCTCCGGTCCGGTGGGCGCCATCGTCCTTGGCCTGATCGTCAGCCCGATCTGCGTGTTCTTCTGCTCGGTCGTGAAGAACGCGCTGAAGTACGACGACAGCTTGGACGCCTTCGGCATCCATGCCGTCGGCGGCATCATCGGCGCGATCGCCACCGGCCTCCTGGTCAACCCGGAATGGGGCGGCGCGGGCGTGGTCGACTATATGAGCTGCGCCAAGGACGGCGACATCTCGACCTGCGACACGGCCGCCTATGTCATGGGCACCCAGGTCATGGCGCAGATCAAGGGCGTGCTGGTCACGATCTGCTGGTCGGGTATCGCCAGCGCCGTCGTGTTCTTCCTGATCAAGTTCACGATCGGTCTGCGGCCCTCGGCTGAAACCGAGGAAGAAGGCCTCGACATCGTCGAGCACGGAGAGCGCGCCTACCACCCGTAGGCGCTCTTGAGAGCCAATAGTTGGGGCGCGAGGGCCAAGGCTCTCGCGCCCTTTCTTTTGTCCGTTTGTCCAATCGCAAACGGACCGGCTGACACAGACTGTCGAGATTCCGACTTAAGACGCAACTTTTCGGAGACTTCCCAGTTGTTGGCTGAACGAATGGGAGAGGAACCATGGCCCA
>Ga0070668_100003582_pt1 | contig 11459 bp, 12 predicted proteins | sample KBSS43metaG_FD_64661 | JGI IMG/M metagenome (GOLD analysis project Ga0070668, IMG submission 64661) | Switchgrass rhizosphere microbial communities from Kellogg Biological Station, Michigan, USA - KBS S4-3 metaG | ecosystem: Host-associated > Plants > Roots > Rhizosphere > Soil ... | reverse complement strand
GCCAGTCCTTCGACAGCGATTTCGGGCACTGCAGCTGATCGGACACTCTTCGTGATGGCCGGGCCCTCACCGGCCCGGCCATCACGGAAATCACACCCCATGGGGGTAACAAACCACCGTTTCGGGCGATACCACGTTCGTGCCCGGGGTGACCGGGCCTTACGAACGGATCCTCACACCCATGACTCGTCTTCGCCCGGGAGCACTCGCCGCCGTCGGCGCCATCATCGTCTTCGGCAGCGCCTGCTCCGGCGGATCCCCCGCCTCGACGCCGGCGGCGGCCACCACGCCGCCGTCGACCTCCGCGGCTCCCGCGACCCCCGCGCTCGACGCGGCCAAGGTCGGCCCCGCGGTCGCCGACGCGGCCAAGCAGGCCACCTCGGTGCACATCCGCGGCGCCGTCTCCGAAGGCGGTAGCACCACCCTGGACCTGCAGCTCGGCCAGGACCGCGCGAGCGGAACGGTCACGCAGGACGGCACCGAGATCCCGGTCCTGCGGATCGGGGACAAGTACTACTTCCGGTTCACCGACTCCCTGATCAAGAAGGCCGGCATCCCCGCCTCCGCGGGGAAGCAGCTCACGGGCAAGTGGGTCCCCTCGACCGCGGCGGTCGGCGCGGGCATCGCCGAGGCGTTCAAGCAGTTCCTCGACTACAAGACGTTCGTCGACAACACCGTCGGCCAGCTCCGCACGTCGACCTTCACCGGCGGCGAGCCGACCGCGGTCGGCGGCACCCCGGCCCTGAAGTTCACCAGCCCCGACGGCACGGCCACCGTCGCCGCCGAAGAACCGCACCACCTGCTGAGCATTCAGGACCCCAAGAACGGCGCGATGACCTTCAGCGACTGGAACAAGCCGGTGACGGCGGAGGCCCCGCCCAAGGCCGAGATCTACTCCGGCCCCGGCTCCTGACCCGAGCCGCTGAAGGCCCGTTGCGGGAACCGAGTTCCCGCGACGGGCCTTCAGCGCATCCGGCACGGCCGTCAGAAGCCGGTGCAGCTGGCGACCGCGTACTCCCCGGCCGCGGTCGCCGTCTTGACCTCCTTGCCGTCCACGACGACCTTGCAGGTCACCGAACCGCCCTGCTCGCCGGTGGTCACGGTGAACGCGCCGATGTACACGCCGGTGGCTTCGACGGTCTTCGTCCACGGCACGGCCGCGCCGGTCTCGCTCTTGACGTCGGCCGCCTTCTCGAAGGTGCTGTAGTCGATGTCGGCAGTCTTCGCGTCCCCGGTCACCGAGTAGACGATGGTGTGCTTCTGGGTGGCCTGGTCGTTGACGTCGCTGATCGCCTTGCCGAGCACCACGACCCACAGGATGCTCACCACCAGGCCGAGCACCGACACGACGATGCCCGCGATCGAGAGCCCCTTGTTGGTGGCCTTGCCGGCCTTCACCCTGGCCAGGCCGACCCCGGAGAGAATCAGGCCGAGCACCACCAGCGGCCAGGCGACCACCCCGACGAACGGGATCGGCGAGAACACCAGCCCGACCAGGCCGAGGACGAAACCCGCCGTGCCGAGGCCGTTGCGCGGCGGCGCGGCCTGCGGGGCCGGGTACTGCTGGATCGGGGTGTAGTCGGTCATCGGGTTTCCTTTCGACCTCTGTTTGACGGCGAGAAGGAAACCAGCGGCGCGGCCGGTCCCGCGTCGTCCGCAGGCCTCGACCCGGTACGACAAAAGTCGTCAACGGTGGCGAGGTGAACAAGCGGATCGGCTGATGGGGACGCGAAGACCGTCTCCTAGGCTCTCCTCATGGGACGGTCCGTGCTTCGTGTGGTGTGCACCGTGCTCGCGGTCGCGGCGGGCGTGCTGACCAGCACGATCAACGTCGCCTTGGAAAGCACGGTGCCGGGGAACTCGGACGCGCTGCCCACGGCGCTGGGGCTGCTCGGCTGGTTCGCCGGGATCGGCGCGGCGGTCATGCTCGTCTGGCGGCACCGCTGGCCGTTGCTCGTCACCGGCCTCGCGCTCGTGCCACCGTTGCTGCTGCCCGGCGACTCGATGGCCGCGCTGATCGCGCTCGCCGCGCTCACGACCCAGTGCGTCGGCTGGCGGCGGTGGAGCGCGGCGACGCTCGTGTTCGCGGCGACCGGGTTCGCGGTCTGGCGAGACGTCGGCCGGTCCTCGGAGACGTCACTCGCCGAGGCCTGGATGTCGACCGGAACGACCACCGCCAAGCTCATCGGAGTGGTGCTGACCGCGCTGGTGTACACCGCGGTGCCACTCACACTGGGGATCGTCCGGCACAGCCTCGCCGAGACGCGCCGCCGGATCGCCGAGCAGGACGCGCTGCGCGACCAGATGGCGCGCCGCGAGGAGCAGGCGCGGATCGCCCGCGAAATGCACGACGTCCTCGGGCACCGGCTGTCGCTGCTTTCGCTGCAGGCGGGCGCGCTCGAGGTCACCACCGCGACCACGCCGAACGCGGCGGAGGCGGCCAAGACCGTGCGCACCACCGCCCGGCAGTCGCTCGACGACCTGCGCCAGGTGATCGGCGTGCTGCGCGGGCCCGGCTTCGCCGACCGGGCTCCCGGCGGCCCCGCGGAGCCGCCCCAGCCGACGCTGGCCGACATCCCCGACCTGATCACCGGCGCCCGCCAGGCCGGTCTCGCCGCCAACGTCACGATCCTGCTCGACCAGGCCGCCGCGGCCCCGGCACCGCTCGGCACGGCCGCCTACCGGATCCTGCAGGAAGCGCTCACCAACGTGCTCCGGCACGCGCCGGGCGCGACGGCGGAGGTGTCCGTGCGCGGCGGCCCCGGCGCCGGGCTGGTGCTCGAGGTCGTCAACGCGCTGCCGCCGCACCCGGTGCCGTCGCCCGGCTCGGGCACCGGGCTCACCGGCGTCAGCGAGCGGGTCTCCCTGCTCGGCGGCAATCTCACGGCGGGCCCGGCCGACGAGCGGACGTTCGCCCTGCGGGCCTGGCTGCCGTGGGCGGCACCGGCCCCCTAACATGGGCGGGTGAGCGTGCGCGTACTGCTCGTCGACGACGACCCGCTGGTCCGCACCGGGCTGTCCATGATCCTCGGCAGCACGCCCGACATCGTGGTGGTGGCCGAGGCGGGCGACGGGGACGAGGCGGTCCAGCAGGTCGCGCGGCACGCGCCGGACGTGGTCATCATGGACATCCGGATGCGCCGGATGAACGGCCTCGTCGCGACGGCGGCGGTGCTGGCCCAGCCGCGGCCGCCGAAGGTCCTGATCCTCACGACGTTCGACCTCGACGAGTACGTGTTCGAAGCCCTCGCGGCCGGCGCGAGCGGCTTCCTGCTCAAGGAGGGCTCGCCGCAGGAGATCATCGAGGGCGTCCGGGTGGTGGCGAACGGCGACGCGATGCTGTCGCCGCGCACGACGAAGCAGCTGATCGGCCAGTTCGTGGCGGCGCGCGCCAACCCGCGGCGCACCCGGGCCCGGTCGAACCTGGAACTGCTCAGCGACCGCGAACGCGAGATCGTCACGGCGGTCGCGCAGGGCAAGCCGAACGCGGGCATCGCGGCGGAGCTGTTCCTCAGCGAGGCGACGGTGAAGACGCACATCACGCGCACGTTCGCGAAGCTCGACGTGAGCAACCGGGTCCAGCTGACGATCTTCGCCTACGAGGCCGGGCTCGTCACGCCGTGAGCACGGCTACTTCGCTCCCGACGGAGCCGTCGTCACCGCCGACTCGCCGAACTTGATCCCCTTGGCTTCCTTGCCGATCGCCGTCAGGACCGCCACCGCGATCAGGCCCGGCACCACCGTCCACACCAGAGCCGACGTGTACCCGTGGGACTCCGCGATCGCCTGCTGGATCGGCAGGTTCAACGCTGCCAGGAGGTTGCCCAGCTGGTACGTCACGCCCGGGTAGAACCCGCGGATCGCGTCCGGCGACATCTCCGTCAGGTGCGCCGGGATCACGCCCCACGCGCCCTGCACCATGATCTGCATCAGGAACGAGCCCAGCGCGAGCATCCCCGCCCCGTGGTCGATCGCGAAGATCGGGACCACCGGCAGGCCGAGCACCGCCGCCGTCACGATCGTGCGGCGGCGGCCCAGCCGCTCGGACAACGTGCCGAACGTCAGCCCGCCGATGATGGCGCCGACGTTGTACAGCACCGCGATCCACGTGCTCGTCGACGCGCTGAGGCCGGCGCCGCCGTTTTCGTGGGCCTTGAGGAAGCTCGGGTAGACGTCCTGGGTGCCGTGGCTCATCCAGTTGAACGCCGTCATCAGCAGGATCAGGTAGCCGAAGCGGCGGATCACCTTGGGGTTCAGCAGGATGTCCTTGACCGACGTCCGCGTCACCCGCAGCTTCTCCCGCGCGGCCTCCCAGACCTCCGACTCGCGGACCCGCGCCCTGATCAGCAGGCTGATCAGGGCCGGGAAGATGCTCAGCACGAAGATCCAGCGCCATTCGAGGCCGAGCGCCGAGTGGAACAGCAGGTACGCGAGCGCGGCCAGCAGGTACCCGATCGAATAGCCGACCTGCAGCAGGCCCGAGAAGAACCCGCGGCGCGCCACCGGGATCTTCTCCATCGCCAGCGCCGCGCCCAGTCCCCACTCGCCGCCCATCCCGACGCCGTACACGAACCGCAGGATCAGCAACACGGTGAAGTTCGGCGCGAACGCGCACAGCAGGCCGGCCACCGAGTACAGCAGGACGTCGGCCATCAGCGGGATCCGGCGCCCGACCCGGTCGGCCCACAGACCGAACAGCAAGGCGCCGACCGGGCGCATCACCAGCGTCGCCGTGGTGATGAACGCCAGCTGCGTCGCCGTCGCGCCGAACGTCTTGTCCTTCGCGATGTCCGCCAGGACGAAGACGACGAGGAAGTAGTCGAACGAGTCCATGCTCCAGCCGAGCAGCGCCGCGAGGAACGCGTTGCGCTGATCCGAGGTAAGCGCTTTCTTTCCCGCTCGGCGATCCGTCACGTTTGCCCCCGTCCGTCGGTTTCCCACCGGAAGACCTCAGGATCGGTGTAGCACCCACCACCCCGGGCGGGCAAGAGCGGTCAGAGCGTGACGCGGGTGCGGACCCGGCGGCCGACGTCGCGGGCCCAGGCCTTGATCCGGTCCCAGTCACGGAAGTCGCCGGCGCGCCCGCCCGACGCCATCAGCCGCGGGATCAGGCCGTGCACGGTCGCCGGGTCCAGCTTGCCGCCGAACGTGGCGGTGCGCTCCGCGTCGATGCGCGCGGCCAGCAGTGCCACGTTCGCCGGCAGGCTGACCTGCCGGCCGGCGGCCCCGGGGCCGCACGGTCCGCTGTGGAACAGCCAGACCGGGCGCTCGGCGAGCGCCCTGGCGTTGCGCTCCAGCAACCGGACGGCCTCCGGCCGCCACCGGTGGTAGTAGAGCGCGCTGCCGACGACGACCGCGGCGTAATGGTCGACACCTCCCACGTCGGCGGCGTCGCGCACGTCCACGGTCAGGCCGGTTTCACCGAGCTCGGCGGCGATGACCTCGGCGATCTGCCGGGTTCCGCCGTTACGCCCGGCGTAGGCGACGAGGACTGCGGTCATCGGTCCATTGTCGGCCTTCCCCGGCCGGACTGCGCCGTGGGCCGGTCACGATCCGCCGAACGGGCGCTTTCCCGCTGCTCGCGCCGCCCGGGCGGGCTCAGGGCGGCGGCAGGAACGCCGGCCGTTCCGCGGGATCGGGCTCGTCGTAGTAGCGGTGGAACACCGAGGTCTGGCCGCCCGACAGCGGCGGCACGATCCAGCTCCACTCCGCCGGGCACCGGCGCCCGGCCCGCTCCTCACGCTCCAGGTGGGACAGGAACCGCTGCGACTCGGAGTGGTGGTCGGCCATGGTCACCCCGGCCGCGTCGAACGAGTGCTGCACCGCCAGCGTCAGCTCGACCAGCGCCCGGTCGCGCCACAGCGTGCGCTCGGACGCCGTGACCAGGCCCATCAGCTCGGCGACGACCGGCAGCAGGTCGTAGCGCTGCTCGTCGGCCAGGTTCCGGGCGCCGATCTCGGTGCCGAGGTACCAGCCGTTGAACGGCGCGGCGGGATAGGTGACACCACCGATCTCCAGCGGCATGTTGCTGATCGCCGGGACGGCGTGCCAGCGCAGCCCCAGCCCGGCGAACCAGCGGTGGTCGGGGTGGGTCAGCGGCACCTCGAGGACGGCGTCCGCGGGGAGCGTGAACAGCCGCGAGTCCCCGGGCTCCGCTTCGATCAGCAGCGGCAGGATGTCGAAGGAGCCTCTTCGCTCCGGTGGCCGCCAGCCGAGTCTTCGCACCTGCTCGGTGAACTCGGCGTACCGCGGGTCACCGAGGATCGAGCCGTCTTCGAGCCGGTACCCGGCGTAGCGGATGAGCTGCTCGTTGTGGATACGCGGCCCCGGCGTGGCCGGGGTGTCCGGCGCGAAGACGGTGATCGTCGGCCGGATCCGCCCGGCGCGGGTGGCCTGGCGCAGGTGCGCGACGCACTCACCGGCGATCGCGCTCGCGTCGGTGACCCGGCGCCGGTCGCGGATCCGGAGGCTGCGCCAGTACAGCCTGCCGATGCAGCGGGCCGAGTTGCGCCACGCGACGCGCGCGCCGAACGCCAGCTCGGCCGGGGTGTGCCGGTAGGTGCCGGTTTCGGCGATTTCCCCACGGACCTGCGCCAGCCGGATCTCGAGCCGTTCACCCTCCTCGGCGGCCCCTTCGGCGAACATCCGGTGCAGGAATTCCTCCGCTTCCGCGGAATTGACGCTCTGCTCCCCCGAGACGCGTTGGTGGTAAAGCGGCAGCGGGGACGTCACCCGCTCGGGTGTAACCGTCACCGCGCTACCCCACTCTCCGAAATCGTGCCCTGCATCCCGACGAAAAGGTTCACCGTTCCTCCGATGGTCGCCGACGACACCGCAGGCCGGAAGTCCCTGCAATACCGGGACCTCCAGCCAGGCGGGGGAGGATACCCCACGTTCCGCGAGCCGCACTCCGCCGGACGGGAAAAACGTCCCGTCGATCCCGGAATTCCGCCGCCGCCAGGGAAAAGGCCGCGAAAATAACTGCTACCATGCGTTATTCGGACATGGCACAGCGCATTTCCCGTCAATCGATCACGGAAGAGCAAGAAACTCGCGTGATCCTTTCCCGAACGCCCGCCTGCGTCTTTTCGTGGGTATTCGCCGAACGGTCTTCTCCGGTGGCGGTCACCCGTGTACCGCCCGCGCGAGTCCCGGGGTTACCAATCCGACCGAAAGCAGGCGGACACGGTCCGCAGCCGAACCGCACAAAGCAACGGTTTCCGCCGTGGCTGCCGTCGGATTGGTAACTAGCGGCACAGTAGAGTCGCGGTGATCGGCAGAGGAGGGACTTTCGTGAGCTCCAGGCGCATTCCCGTGGTCCTCGTCGCCGGGTTCCTCGGCGCGGGCAAGACGACGCTGCTCAACCACCTGCTCGCCAACCGCGAAGGCGCCCGGGTCGGCGTCGTGGTCAACGACTTCGGCAGCGTGAACGTCGACGCGCTCGCCGTCGCCGGCCAGGTCGACACGATGGTTTCGCTCGGCAACGGGTGCCTGTGCTGCGCGGTCGACGCGAGCGGGCTGGACGCCATGCTGGGCCGGCTCTCGTCGGCCGAGGCGGGGATCGACGTCATCGTCGTCGAGGCCAGCGGCATCGCCGAGCCGCGCGACCTGATCCGGCTGATGATCGCCAGCGAGAACCCCGACATCCGCTACGGCGGGCTCGCCGAGGTGGTGGACGCCGCCGAGTTCGAAGCCGCCCGCGAACGCCACCCCGAGCTGGCCGACCACCTGCGGCTGGCGGACCTCGTCGTGCTGAACAAGGCCGACCGGGTGCCTGCCGACGCGCTGGCCAAGCTGACCGCGACCGTCGAAGAGCTCGCGCCGGGCCGCCCGCTGCTGGTCACGACGCACGGGCGGGTCGACCCGCGGCTGTTCTTCGACCCCGAACCCCGCGGCGAGCGGGTGGGCCAGCTGTCGTTCGACGACCTGCGCGAGGACGACCACCACGACCACTCGCGGCACCTGCACACCGAGTACCAGACGGTCACCTTCACCGCCGGGACCCCGCTCGCGCCGCGCGCCTTCGTCGAGTTCCTCGAGCGCCGGCCGGCCGGGCTCTACCGGATGAAGGGCCAGGCCGACTTCGGGCCGGCCGGCCCGAAGTCGCGCTTCCACCTGCACACCGTCGGCGGGTTCGTGCAGCTCGACCGCTCGGCCTGGCCGTCCGGCGCGCCGCGGCGGACCGAGCTGGTGCTGATCGGCGCCGGGATCGACGCCGACGCCGTCCTCGCCGACCTGGGCCGCTGCGTGGCCGAGGACCCCGAAGCCGTCGACGAACGCGGCCTGCTCCACATCCTCCGCTACCTCCCCGACGAGGCCTGACCGACGAGGCCTGACCGCTCCGCCACGCCGAAGATCGGCAAATGCGCTCCCGGCCACGCCGTCGCGACGGACACTGGCGGCCATGACGACCACCGCGGTGAGCGCACCACGCTGGTACCTGGTCGGCGTGCTGCCCGAAGACGTTCCCCTGGCGCACCTGATGACCCGCTCCGGCGACCTCCGCTACCGGCGTTCGGCCTGCGGCGAGCGGGAGTCGCGCAGCTGGAAGCCGGTGGACCTGACCACCTCCGAGGTCGCGCCGTGCCCGGAGTGCGTCGCGACGCTGTCCGGCGTCCGCGTCACCGCCGGCGACGACCAGGGTCAGCTTTCGCTGGACCTGGGCATCCAGCCGGCGACCTCGTAGCCCGAGCCCGTCACGCCTTCTTCGCCCGGCTCGGCGCGACCCGCGGCGGCTCGTTCGGCATCTTCGGGTACACCGGCGGCCACGGCGCGTCCATCAGGCCGTTCGCCAGGTCCGTTTCGGACATTTCCAGCAGCGGCTCGATCGACTGCGGCCGCTCCCCCGCCCCGGCCCACGGATCGCCCCGCTCGGCGACCCGGGCCGGCACGGTGCTCAGCGTGAAGGTGTCGGGCTCGACGGCGTCCAGTTCGTCCCAGCCGATCGGCGTGGACACCTGGCCGCCGACGCGCGGCCGCACGCACCAGGTGCCGAACACGGTCTTGTGCGGCGCGTTCTGGTTGAAGTCGACGAACACGCGCGAGCCGCGTTCCTCTTTCCACCACTGCGCGGTGATCTTCTCCGGGTGCCGCCGTTCCAGCGCCCGCGCCAGCGCGACCGCAGCGGCCCGCACCTGGAAGCTGTCCCAGCGCGGCTCGAGCAGCACGTACAGGTGCAATCCCCGCGAACCGGACGTCTTCAAGTGGCCTTCGATGCCGTGCTCGGCCAGGAACTCCCTGGTCAGCTCGGCGGCTTCGCGCAGTTCGTCGAAGCCGATGCCGGGCGACGGGTCGAGGTCGACGCGCAGCTCGTCGGTGACCTCGGGCCGGTCGGCGAGGTAGGGCCAGACGTGGAAGCCGAGACAGCCGAGGTTCACCGCCCACAGGATGTGCGCCAGGTCCTTCGCGACCAGCGCGTCGCTCGTCGTGCCGTTCGGCGTCGAGACGACGGTGGTGCTCAGCCACGGCGGCGCGCCCTTCGGCACCCGTTTCTGGAACCAGTTCTTGCCGCCCGCGCCGTCCGGGTAGCGCTCCAGCAGCAGCGGGCGCCCGCCGAGCCGGGCCAGCAGCGGCCCGGAGACCGCGCGGTAGTACTCGACGAGGTCGAGCTTCGTCTCGCCGTGCTCCGGGAAGTAGACCTTGTCCGGACTGCTGATCTTGACCTCGACGCCGTCGACGTCGAGCAGCATCGCCTCGCTCACCGCGCCTCCCCGAACAGCTTCGCGAGCTCGGCGGGCGGTGCCTCGTCGAGCTGAGCGTACGTACAGGACTCCGGGGTGCGGTCGGGCCGGAACCGGACCAGCCGCCCGCCGTGCCGGAACCGCCCGCCCTGCAGGTGCTCGTAGCGGACTTCCGCGACCCATTCCGGGCGCAGGGGCTCCCAGGAGAGATCCTTCTGCGGCGCCCACCGGCTGTTCGCACCGGGTTTGCGAGCAGGGTCCGGCTCGTATTCCGCCGACGTGCTCTTTCCCGCGGAGGCGGCATGAGAAACAGCCCAGGTGCGCCACGGGTGGTTCTCGAGCGCGTTCTCCCGCAACGGTGCCAGCTCCTCGACCAGCTCGCCGCGCCGCGCCTTCGTGAAGCTGCTCGCGACGCCGACGTGGTGGAGCACGCCTTCGTCGTCGAACAGGCCGAGGAGCAGCGAGCCGACGCCCACGCCGTCCTTGTGCCAGCGGAACCCGGTGACGACGCAGTCGGCCGTGCGCTCGTGCTTGATCTTCAGCATGACGCGCTTGTCCTGCTCGTACGGCAGGTCGGCGGGCTTGGCCATGACGCCGTCGAAGCCCGCGCCCTCGAACCGGGTGAACCAGTCCTCGGCCTGCGCGGGGTCCTCGCTCAGCGGGGTCAGGTGGATGCGCTGCAGCCCGTGCGCCTCGGTCGCGAGCACGCTCTCCAGTTGCTTGCGCCGCTCGCGGAAGGGCTCGCCGGTGAGGTCGGTGTCGCCGAGCGCGAGCAGGTCGAAGGCGATGAAGCTGGCCGGCGTCTCCTCGGCGAGCTTGCGCACGCGCGAGGCCGCCGGGTGCAGCCGCAGCTGCAGCGTCTCGAAGTCGAGCCCGGCCGGCGTGACCAGCACGATCTCGCCGTCGACCACGCACCTCGACGGGAGCGCGGCGGCCAGCAGCTCCACCAGCTCCGGGAAGTAGCGGGTCAGCGGGCGGTCGTTGCGGGAGCCGAGCTCGAGCTCGTCGCCGTCGCGGAACACGACGCAGCGGAAGCCGTCCCACTTGGGCTCGTAGAGCAGCCCCGGCGCGCGCGGCACGGCGTGCACGGCCTTGGCGAGCATCGGCCGCACGGGCGGCATCACGGGTAGGTCCACCGCGCGAGCTTAAAACACGGGTACGACATTTCCGGGCGTGATACACACTCCCTCGTGACCTTCGAACGCCCCGCACCGCCGCTGGTCGGGGGCGAGCGCGAAATGCTGCGCACGTTCCTCGACTTCCACCGCGCCACCCTCGCCATGAAGTGCGACGGACTGTCCGACGAGGACTTGCGTCGCGCTTCCAGCCCGCCGTCGACGCTTTCGCTGCTCGGGCTCGTCCGGCACATGGCCGAGGTCGAGCGCACCTGGTTCCGGCGGGTGATCAACGCCGAAGACGTCCCGCTGCGGTGGTCGGCCGACGGCGACTTCCAGGCCGCCTACGACGCGAGTTCGTCGACGCGCGCGGAAGCGTTCGAGGCGTGGCAAGCCGAGGTCGAGCAGTCGCGCAAGATCGAAGAGGCGGCCGAGTCCCTCGACGTCACCGGCCACCAGCCGCGCTGGGGCGAGGACGTCTCGCTGCGCCTGGTGATGCTCCACATGATCCACGAGTACGCCCGGCACAACGGCCACGCCGACTTCCTGCGGGAAGCCATCGACGGCGTCACGGGGGCCTGATGGACCTGCTCGCCTGGTTGCGCGACTCCGATCCGGCCCTGCGCTGGCAGGTGGAGCGCGACCTGGCGGGCGAGCCACCGGA
>Ga0070668_100003578_pt1 | contig 11462 bp, 7 predicted proteins | sample KBSS43metaG_FD_64661 | JGI IMG/M metagenome (GOLD analysis project Ga0070668, IMG submission 64661) | Switchgrass rhizosphere microbial communities from Kellogg Biological Station, Michigan, USA - KBS S4-3 metaG | ecosystem: Host-associated > Plants > Roots > Rhizosphere > Soil ... | reverse complement strand
CGCGTCGTGATGGTGACCGGCGCCGGCGGCTCGATCGGCGCCGAGCTCGCGCGCCAGATCGCGCGCTTCCATCCCGCGCGCCTCGTGCTGTTCGACGTATCCGAGGCCGCGCTCTACGAGATTTGCACGGCGCTGGGCGATGCCTTCCCGCAGCTTCCGCTCGCGGCGGTGGTCGGCGACGTCAAGCATGCATCGCTCGTGGACGACGTACTCGCGCGCGAGAAGCCCTCGGTCATTTTCCACGCGGCGGCGTACAAGCACGTGCCGCTGATGGAGGAGACCAATGCGTGGCAAGCCGTGCGCAACAACGCTTACGGGACCTACGTGCTCGCGCGCGCGGCAGTCGCAGCGAAGGTCGAGAAGTTCGTTCTCGTCTCGACGGACAAGGCGGTCAATCCGACCAACGTGATGGGCGCGACCAAGCGCCTCGCGGAAATGGTATGCCAGTGCCTGCAGAGCGCGAGTACGCAGTTCGTGCTCGTGCGCTTCGGCAACGTGTTCGGCAGCGCGGGCAGCGTCATCCCGCGCTTCAAGGAGCAGATCGCGCGCGGCGGGCCCGTCACCGTCACGCATCCGGAAATCACGCGCTACTTCATGTCGCTGTCGGAAGCGACGCAGCTTCTCCTGCAGGCGGGGTTGCAGGGACGCGGCGGCGAGATTCTCGTGCTCGACATGGGCGAGCCCGTGCGCATCGTCGATCTCGCGCGCGACATGATCAAGCTCTCGGGCGCGGATCCGTCGCGCATCGCCGTCGTGTTCACCGGCCTTCGGCCCGGCGAAAAGCTCTACGAGGAGCCGCTTGCGGTGGAGGAAGTCACCAAGCCCACGCCGCATCCCAAGTTGCGTATCGCGCAGGCGCGGGAAGCCGACGCCTTTGCCGTGGGGCAGATGGTCACGTGGTGCGAGAGCGACCGCACGGCCGACGACGCGGAAGTGCGCGCCCGATTGAAGGCGTGGATTCGCGAGTACGTTCCCGCCGCGGGCGCGCCGGTCATGCCGATTCCGGTCGTCGCGCGCGACGAGGCGAATGTGCGCAGGCTACGGCGCGAGCGAACTTAGAGAATTGCAAGATGGGACGTACCGGAAAAAATTGGGACGTACCTCTTTGAATGTCTCGCGGCAGTCAAGAGGGTACGTCCCATTTTTTCGGGGTACGTCCCTATCTTGTGAGTCCCCAATTTCGCTCGCGGCGGATGCCATAGCCGATCAAGAGCGCGCATAGCGCCCAGAACTCCTTGCTCGTCGGACGGATCAGGAAATCGTCCGTCAGGTTCTTGGTGATGAACATCGTGAGCATCGCGAGCCCGGTGAGCCCGATGGCCGCAAGGACTCCGTCGCTCGCGCGCAGGAAGGCCGCGAAGCGCCACGCGAGCGCGAGCAGCAGCGCGCACAATGCCGCAACGCCGATCGCGCCGGTCTGAAGCCATTGGCTGACGAAGAGGTTGTGCGCGTGCGCGAGCATCGGGTCGCGCAGCTCGTCGAGGAGCTCGGTGCGCAGGATCGACTTGCCGAACCCGAACCCGACCCAGGGCCGCTCGCGGATGCGCTCGAACGTGTATTGCCACAACGCGAAGCGCGGGTCGTCGGAGATCGTCTTGGCCACTGACGTCTCCGATCGATGGTCGGTGCGCGCACGCTGCATGGCCGCGTCGACGAACAGCACCGCGACGATGAGCAATAACCCCAGTAGAACGGCGGTCCATCGCCGCGGCGCGCGCGCGAGGCGGCCGCGCCAGCGCCATGCGGCAAGGCCGGCGGCGACGATGAATCCTGCGGCGAACGCGAGCCAGATCATGCGGTTCTCCGTGGCGCGCGCCGCGACGACCAGCAAGATGAACGAAGCGGAGACGCACGCAACGTTCACCGAGCCGGTGCCGTAACCGAGCGGGCGCGGCGCGAGGAGCATCGGCAGGAGCGGCACCACGAGCACGAGGTAGGTCGAGAATGCGCCAACGCCGCCGTGCAAATGCGAGAGCATCTTCTCGGGATCCGCTCCCGCGCGAAGCAGAACGGCCTGAATCGCAACTACCGAGAGCAGGACCGCCACGCCGACCGCGGTCGTGGCCACCGCGCGGAATGCCGCGCCGCTGCGCGCGCTGACATAGAACACGAACACCGTGCAGAGGCCCCATCCGACCTCGGTGCCGATCTCCGCTCTCGAGAACGCAGGATGCGACGACCAGAAATACGACGCGCTGGACCATCCGGCCCACGCGAGCACGGCAACCCACAGGTACCTGTCGGGAATGGGAACGGGTGCCGCGTCGTAGAAGACCGCTCCGAGCGCGAGCCATACCGCGAGCGCGAGCGCGAGCCCGAACGCCACCGAACGCCCATAGGTGAGGCCGCTGACGGCGATCAGGGCGAAGTAGATGCATGCCCACGTGACGAGCGAGAGCTCGACGAACTTGAACACGCGCGCGCGGGTCGCTGCCGCGGACGAGGCCGCGCGAGGCGGGTCAATGCGCTGGAGCATGCGCCCGGGCGGGGATGCGGGGAGCGGCGATCGCCTGCTCGAGCGCGGCTGCGACGGCCTCCACCGCGATGTTGCGCACGTCATCGTGCGCACCCTGGAGTGCGACGTGGCGCAGCATGGCGTTCGGCGACGGGCAATCTTGCTTGAGGATGCCCTGTCGCGGGTCCGACCACAGCGAGATCACGTCGAGCGGGAACGTCTCGTCGAGGTAGTACGCGGCGGTGAGCACGCCGCTGTCGGGGGCGACGAGGACGCGGCAACGATTGCGCACGATGGACATGAGCTCGAGGAACGTCGTCCTGCCGCGCAAGTCGACGACGTTGGGCAGGGCGAACGCGGCGCTCGCCGCGTTGCCGAACAGCACGAATCGCACGCCGGAGGCGAACTGGGCGAGGAGCGCCCGGAAGCGCTCGGCGGGCCAGTCCTTCACGTAGCCGTAGTACTGCGCGGTTTCGGACGCGACGTGCGCACCCACGGTGACGAGGCCGGGCATGTCGCGCACGAGATCGTCGGCAAGCGCGTTCCACTCGCTGCGCCAGCGAAGCCGCGGCGGGAACTCCTGGCGCCGTCCCTCGAGCCAGCGCGTCGGATCGGGATCCGCGAACACAACGGTCCTTGCATCTTCGAACGATGAAACGTCGACTGGCGATCCGCGCGCGAGCCCGGGCACGACGTGGATGGCATCCACGCCCGCGAGCTCGAAGGGCTCTCTCAAGTCCTCGCGGGTGACAACCTCGATGCGCGCGAGCGAGTCGGCCGCGCGAATCCGCAGGAAGAGCGGCACGAGGCCGAGCGCGACGTCGCCCAGGCCCCGGTTCCAGGCGAGCACGAAACGATGACGGTTGCCGTGCGCGGCATCGCGCAGCACGCGTTCGAATGCGGTGCCTCGAACGCGATCGGACAATGCGCGGGTCCATCGCTTCGGATTCAATCGGCCGCGCGTCCGGAACATGGCGAATTATAGCGTCCGCGGGCGTGCGCTCTCGGGCCACGCCTTACAATCCGCGGCATGTGCGGCATCGCCGGATACGTAAGCGAAGTAACGCAGGCGCCCGAGGTGCTGGCGTCGATGACGCGCGCGCTGGCGCATCGCGGTCCGGACGCCGACGGTTTCTTCTCTTCGGGCGCCGCGCACTTCGGCCATCGCCGCCTGTCCGTCATCGACATCGAGGGCAGCCCGCAGCCGATGACCAGCGCCGACGGCAGCGTCGCGCTCGTGTTCAACGGCGAGATCTACAACTTCCGCGAGTTGCGCGACGTGCTCGCCAAGCACGGCTATGCGTTTCGCACGGCCGGTGACACCGAGACCGTCATCGCGGGTTGGCTTGCGTGGGGCGAGGATGTCGTGTCCCACCTGCGCGGCATGTTCGCCTTCGCCCTGTGGGATGCGCGTACGCAGACGCTGTTCGCCGCGCGTGACCATCTGGGCGTGAAGCCGTTTCACTACGCATGGGATGGGGCGACGCTCGTGTTCGGGAGCGAGCAGAAGGCGGTGCTCGCGCATCCCGCGGTGCATTCCGAGATCGACCTTGGCGCGCTGCGCCTCTATCTCGAGTGCCAGTTCATCCCCGCGCCGCATTGCGTGTTCCGCGACGTGCGCAAGCTCATGCCCGGCCATGCGCTCGTGCTGCGCGCGGGCGCGCTCGACGTGCGGGCTTACTGGCGGCCCGATTACGCGAGCAAATTCTCGATGTCGGAGGCGGAAGCAGTGGAGGCGCTCGACCGCGAACTCCGCCAATCGGTCGAGGGCATGCTCGTGGCGGACGTGCCGCTCGGGGCGTTCGTGAGCGGCGGCGTCGACTCTAGTCTCGTTGCCGCAATGATGACGGACATCACGCGCGCGCCGATCGACACCTTCAATATCGGGTTCGAAGGCGGCGTCGCCGTCAGCGAGCACCGCGAGGCCGCGCGCGTCGCGCAACACCTGGGAAGCCGCCATCACGCGTTGATGCTTTCGCCCGATCACGTCCTCGACGCGTTCGACCGCTGGATCGACGTGTTCGACGAGCCGTTCGCCGACCAGGCGGCGCTGCCCACGATGCTTCTCGCGGGCTTCGCGCGTCGCGACGTCACGGTCGTGCTCACGGGCGAGGGCGCCGACGAAGTCTTCGGCGGATATTCGAACTATCGCAAGCGCGTGCGGGAGGAGCGGCTGACGCGGTGGCTCGCGCACGCAGCGTCCCCGCTGCCCGCGATCGTGAAAGGACTGCCCGCGGCGTGGCGCAAGGACCGCCTGCTGCGCTCGATGACCGAGCCGCTCGAGCGGCGCTATCGCACGATCCCCAATGTCTTCGACGTGCTGTTGCACGGGAGCCTGCTCACGCCGCGCTTCCTCCGTGAGACCGCGACGGCGCCGGACATCGGCGCCATTGCCGCCGCCGCGTTCAACGAAGCGGAAGGCGCGCCGTATCTCGACCGCCTGCTGCACGTCGACACCCGGCTGTGGCTTCCGGACGACCTCCTCACCAAAGTCGACCGCGCGACGATGACGCACTCGCTCGAAGCGCGCGTGCCGTACCTCGATCACCGGTTCGTCGAGTTCTGCGCGCGCCTCGATCCGTCGCTCAAGATCCAGGGCGACACCCACAAGCACCTTCTCAAGCGCGTTGCCGCGCGTTACCTGCCCGCTGACGTGATCGAGCGCGGCAAGCAGGGGTTCGTCATGCCGCTCACGGAGTGGCTTGCCGGCAAGCTTGCGGGAGAGCTCGACGATCACCTGGGCGAGCGCGGGCTTGCGCGGCGCGGCCTGTTCCGTGATGGCGTGCTTGCGCGCCTCTTGTCCGAGCATCGGCGCGGGCGGCGCAATCATGCCGGCCGCCTGTGGGCGCTGCTCATCCTCGAGCGCTGGTTCCGGCGTTACGCGCCGTCGTTTTCGTTGTGAGCGCCGCACCGCTGTCCGAAGGCGCGGACCGCGCCCCTGTGGGGGGCAGCGAGCAACGACGTTCTACGAGCGTGGGGGCCCTTTCCATCCTTCACACCGAGTCCTCGATCGGCTGGGGCGGCCAGGAGCTGCGCATCCTCACCGAGATGGAGGGCATGCAGCGGCGCGGACATCGCGTGCACCTCGTGACGGCGGACATCGCGGAAATGCTTCCTGCGGCGCGCGCGCGTGGCCTCGCGGTGGACGCGCTGTCGATCGCCTACAAGACGCCGCGCGGCTTGCGCGAGTTGCGCAAGTGGCTGAGGAACAATGCGCTCGGCTTCGACGTCGTCAACACCCACAGCTCGACCGACGCGTGGCTGGTCGCGATGGCGGGTGCGACCATTCCAGGAATGCCGCCGGTCGTGCGCACGCGCCATGTCTCCACGCCCGTCAACAACTCCTGGACGACGCGGTGGCTGTACCAGCGCGCGACGCGGCACGTGGTCGTGACCGGCGAAGCCCTGAGGGCGCAGCTCGTCCGCGACAACGGCTTCGATGCTTCGCGCATCACGTCGGTGCGCACGGGGATCGACCTTGACCGATTCCGTCCACGCGATCGTGCAGCGGCAAGAGTGCAGTGCGGCGTGGACGCGCGTCCGGCGGTGGCGATCGTCGCGACGCTCCGGGACTGGAAGGGCCACGACGACCTCCTGGATGCGTGGTCCGCATTGCAGGTCAAGGGGTGGCAGCTGCTCGTCATCGGCGACGGGCCGCGGCGCGACCATCTCGAGCGCCGGGTAGCCGAGATGGGACTAGCGAGCGACGTGCGCTTCACGGGGAACCAGGACGACGTGCCCGCATGGTACGCATGCGCGGACATCGCGGTGCTGCCTTCGTACGGCGACGAAGGCGTGCCGCAGAGTCTCATGCAGGCAGCGGCCTGCGGACTGCCCGCCATCTCCACGACCATCGGCGCGATCGCAGAGGCGGTACGCGACGGCAAGACCGGCCTGCTCGTGCCGCCTCGCGACGTGAAGGCATTCGCCTCGGCGCTCTCGTACCTCATGACGCACGACGAGCTGCGCAGTCACATGGGTCGCGCCGCGCGCCAATACGCAGAGAGGCACTTCGGCATCGACCGCATGCTCGACGCGATGGAAGCCGTATTCGCAGGCGTCGTGGACGTCGCGGGGAAGCGCTAGATGTGCGGCATCGCCGGCTACGCAGGATTTCCGCGCGGCCCCGACCTGCGCGCACGCATGCGCAGCGCGTTGCGACGCCGCGGTCCGGATGCGCAACACGACGCGGTGTTCGACGCAGCGGGTGCGCGGCTGCCCGACGACGCCGTCGCGCCGATCGCGCTCGTGCATACGCGGCTGTCGATCATCGACCCGCGCCCGATCGCGGACCAGCCGATGCGCAACGACGACGGCTCGATCTGGATCGCGTACAACGGCGAAGTCTACGGCTGGCAGGCGGACGCGCGCGAGCTCGAGAAGAGCGACGTGCGATTTGCCACGTGGTGCGACACCGAGTTCATCCTGCGCGGCTACGAAGCGTGGGGTATCGAGGCGCTGCTGCCAAGGCTGCGCGGCATGTTCGCGTTTGCGATCGTCGACTTCCGCACGAAGCGCGTGCACGTCGTCCGCGATCGCATGGGATTGAAGCCGATCGTCTATGCGCACGACGAGAGCGGGTTCGCCTTCGGGTCGCTCGTCCGCAGCGTGCTGCCGTGGCTGCCGGCGGACAGGCGCGCGTTTTCCGGGGAGGCGATCGATGCGTACCTCGCGCATCGCTACATCCCTGCGCCGCGCACGATTTTCGCGGGCATCCATCGCCTGCCGAACGCGCATCGGCTCGAGCTCGATCTTGCGACCAACGCGCTTGGCGTGCATCGCTACTGGACGCCCCAGCCGGTGCCGGTGGGCAATTACGCGGCGCTGCTCGACGAAGCCATCGAGCTGCGTCTCGTCGCCGATCGCCCGCTCGGCCTTTTCCTGTCGGGCGGCATCGACTCGGGGACGATCGCGTGCCGGCTCGCCGCCACGGGGCATCGCCAGCTGCGCTCGTTCTCGGCGGCGTTCCCGGGCTCGGCGCTCGATGAAAGCGACGACGCGGCGGCGACGGCCGCGGCGCTCGGCCTTCCGAACGAGCGCATCGTGGTGCCGACGACGATACGCGACGACTTCGCGGAGATCATCGAGACCCTCGACGAGCCGTTCGCAGACCCGTCGTCGTTCCCGACGTGGTACCTCGCGCGCGAGACCGAGCGTCACGTGAAGGTCGTGCTGGGCGGCGACGGCGGCGACGAGCTGTTCGCCGGCTACAAGCGCGTGGCCAAGCACGTGCGCAACGGCTGGCGCGACGCGTTGCGACTCCCCCTGCCCGTGCTGGCCGACATGCGTCCGAAGGGATGGCGCAAGGCGATGGGCGAGCTCGCCGTCGACTGGGAATCCGCGTACGCGCTGCGCTTCTCGGGGCTCACGCCCAATCAAAGGCGATACGTGCAGCCGGAAATGGGCGATATGCCCGTTCATTACTGGCGCGCACCGGACTTCGATGCGGAATCGCGCATCGACCGGCTGATGCGCTGGGATTTCGCGAACTATCTTCCAGAGTATGTCCTGCGCAAGGCCGACCTCGCGACGATGGCGCACGGGCTCGAGCTGCGCGCGCCCCTGCTCGATCATCGCTTCGTCGAAGCCGTGCTCGCGCTGCCGGCGCACGATCGCTACACGAAGCCTCCGAAGCTGTTCCTCGCGCGCCTCGCGCCGACGCTGGTCGAGCAAGGCGCGTTCTCGCGCAAGAAGCGCGGCTTCAACCCGCCGCTGCACGGCTGGCTGAAGGAGGATTTGCGCGAGCGCATCGGCGGCGTCGCGTCCTCGCTTGCGAATCTCACGGCGGGGCGGATCGACGGCACGCGCGCGCTAGCCATGATCGACGCTTACGCGAACACGCCTTCGCTCGCGGAGCACGTGCTGTCGCTCGCGATTCTCGACGAGAGCCTGCGCCAGCTCGCGGCGCTCGCGCGCGATGGCGGGTAGCCGCGCGCCGATGCGTTACGCGAGCGTCGCGCTGGCGCTCGCGCATTGGGGTCTTCGCCGGCGCAAGCCGGAGGAACCTCGCCGCATCCTCGTGCTGCACCATCTTCTGCTCGGCGACACACTGATGCTGACGGCGCTGCTCGCGAAATTGCGGCAGCGCTATCCCGCCGCGGAGATCGCGATGACGGTGCCGCCGGCGTACGCGCCCCTCTACGAAGGCCGCCCGTATGGCGTCGTCGCGCATGCCTTCGATCCGCGCGACTTCGCGACCTTTCGCAAGCTCCGTGCGCTGCCTCGCTTCGATCTTGCGATCCTGCCAGCGGACAACCGGTGGTCGTGGCTCGCACGCGCGTTGAGCATCCCATGGATCGTGGGCATCGCCGGCGACCGGCCGGCGCACAAGAACTGGCCCGTCGACGAGGTCGTGCCGTATTCGTCGGTGCCGACGGCGTTTTGCGAAACCGCGGCGGAGCTGGTCGAAGGTCCCGCGACCCTTCCCTATCGCACCGACGCGTGGCCCGCGCCCAGCTCGCACGAGAAGCCCGCGATCGCAGGAAGCTACGCGGTGCTTCACGTCGGCGCGTCGTCGGCATTGAAGCTTTGGCCCGCGGAGCGCTGGCGCGCGCTGGCCGACGCGATCGAGGCTAGAGGTCTCGCCGTCGTGTGGAGCGCGGGTCCGGGCGAGGGCGCGATCATCGACGCGATCGATCCTTCGACCGCGCGCGCGAGGATTGCCGGCACGCTGCCGCTGGCCGCGATGTGGCACTTGATCGCGAACGCGAATCTCCTCGTTTGTCCCGACACGGGCATCGCGCACCTCGGGCGCGTGGTCGGCGTTCCGACGGTCACGCTGTTCGGGCCTGGCTCGCAATTGATCTGCGGTCCCGGCGAGTTCTTCGCGAACATGCCCGGCCGCGCGGTTGCGGTCGACCCGTTCCCGTGCCGCGATCAGACGGTGCAGTTCTTTCGCGAAGTTGCGTGGGCGCGCCGCTGCGAGCGCCTGTACGGCGAAGGCGCGCTGCGATGCGCCCGTGCGCGATGCATGGAGGCGATCGACACGGCGGCGGTCATGGCCGCGGTCGACGATCTTACGAGCTGACGGCGGCTTCCGCGGTCTGCGCGTTGGCGGAGCTGAACTGGATGCGGTGCAGGCGCGAGTACGTGCCGTGCGCGGCGAGCAATTCGGCGTGCGTCCCGATCTCGACGATGCGCCCGCCGTCCAGGACGACGATCCGATCGGCGTCCTCGATCGTCGAGAGGCGATGCGCGATCACGATCGTGGTGCGTCCGCGCATCAGCGTATCGAGCGCGGCTTGCACCTGGCGCTCCGATTCCGAATCGAGCGCCGAAGTTGCCTCGTCGAGAATCAGGATCGGCGCGTTCTTGAGGAGCGCCCGCGCAATGGCGATGCGCTGGCGCTGGCCGCCCGAAAGCCGCACGCCGTTTTCGCCGACCATCGTATCGAAGCCTTCGGGCATCGCGCGGATGAAGTCGAGCGCGTGCGCGGCCGCGGCCGCGCGCTCGACCTCCTCGCGCGAAGCATGCGACATCGCGCCGTACGCGATGTTCGCGGCGACCGTGTCGTTGAACAGCAGCACGTCCTGTGACACCATCGCGATCTGGGCGCGCAGGCTCGCGAGCGTGAGCGTGGTGATGTCGTGGCCGTCGATGAAGAGCCGTCCCGCGGTGGGCTCGTAGAAGCGCGGCACGACGTTGACGAGCGACGTCTTGCCGGCGCCGGAAGCGCCGACCAGCGCGACCGTTTCGCCGGGCGCGATGCCGAGCGTGATGTCGGACAGCGCCTCCTGGTCGTTGCCGTGATATCGAAGCGACAGGCGCTCGAAGCGGACGTCGCCGCGGCAATCCGACAGCACGACGGTGCCCGTGTCGGATTCCTGTTCCTGGTCGAGCATCCCGAAGATGCTTTCGGCGGCGGCGAGGCCGCGCTGGATCGCGGCATTGATGCCCGAGAGGCCCTTCAGGCGCTCCAACAGCGTCAAGAGCGCGACGACATACGACATGAAGAGAGCGAAGTCGAACTTCGTGTTGCCGTCGTTTTGCAGGAGTGCGATCCAGACGATCGAGCCCACCGCGCACGCCGCGAAGAACACCGTGAGAGGGGAGCTCGCCGCGGTGGCCGACGACTCCTTCGTCATCGCGTTGCGCAAGCGGTTGGCCGCAGCGACTGCGCGGTTGCGCTCGTATTCCTCGCCCCCGAACACGCGCACCACGCGGTGGCCGCCGATCATCTCCTCCAGCACTTGCGTGAGCGAGCCCGAGCGGTCCTGGATGTCGCGCGCGATGCGCCGCAGGCGGCGGCTGAAGTAGCGGATGACGACGCCGACGATCGGCACGACGATGAACGTGAGCAGCGTGAGCTTCCAGTTGAGCCAGAGCAGGTAGCCGAAGCTCACCACGATGGTGAGCGTCGAGCGGATCGCGTTGGTGATCGCGCCCGACGCTGCCGAGGCGAGCTGGTGCGCGTCGAACGAGATCTTCGACTGGATCATGCCGGCCGCGTGCGTGTCGTAGTACGGCGTCGGCAGCCGGAGCAGCTTGTCGATGAGGTCGCGCCGCAGGTCGAACACGACGCGATAACCCGTCCATCCCATGCCGAACTCGGAGATGTACGCGCCGACGCCGCGCAGCAGGAATACGGCCACGATGGTGAGCGGCAGCCACTTGGTGGCGAGCGGATCGGGCGACTCGAAGTTGCGCACGATCGGGATCACGAGCCACGCGAGCATGAGGTCGCCGGCGGCGACGATCATCATGCCGAGGACTGCGACACCGAACGCCCAACGGTAGGGCCGGACGTAACGGAGGAGGCGCGAGTAGAGGGAGAAGCCCGTCATCGGGAGAGGTGCGACAAGCGGGCGCAGTATAGCGCACCGCAGGCGAGCGTCTCAGGAAGCGAGCAGCGCGCGGTAGAGGGCGACTAGCTTCGCCGCCATGGCCGCCGGCGTGAGGTCGGCGACCGCGGCGAGCGCGCGCTCGCCGGCGCTAGCGCGCGCGGCAGGGTCGAGCAGCGCGCGCATCGCCGCCGCGATCGCCTCGATGTCGCGCGCGCCGCACACCA
>Ga0070668_100003576_pt1 | contig 11465 bp, 11 predicted proteins | sample KBSS43metaG_FD_64661 | JGI IMG/M metagenome (GOLD analysis project Ga0070668, IMG submission 64661) | Switchgrass rhizosphere microbial communities from Kellogg Biological Station, Michigan, USA - KBS S4-3 metaG | ecosystem: Host-associated > Plants > Roots > Rhizosphere > Soil ... | reverse complement strand
CACGTCGCCGTGCAGAAACCGCAATGCACGCACGCGCGAAGGATCGCATCGGCTTCCTCGCCTTCCGGTGTTCCGCTGAATTCAGGCGCCAGGTTGGTCTGCATCAGAATTCGGCGTACATGCGCCCGGGATTGAGGATGTGGTGCGGATCGAACGTCGACTTGAGCCGCCGGTGAAGCGTGGCGACCGCCGGCGCGAGAGGATGAAACACGCCGGGCGACTTGTCGCCGGCACGAAACAGCGTTGCATGTCCGCCGCATCCCGCGGCCCACGCGCGAACGCGGGCTGCGTCGGTGCGTTCGCCTGCAGCCAGCCAGCGCAACGCCCCGCCCCACTCGATCAGCTGGTCGCCCCCAAGATCCGTGTACGGGGCCGTCGATTTCACCGACAGTCGCCACAACGGAGCAAGGACGTCGCGTGCCTGCTCGAAGAACGGATGAGTCTGCTCGCGAACGCCCCGCCAGAAGGGATCGTCGTCGCGCACCGTCTCGCCGCCCAATCGCGCGGTGGCCGCCGCTATGGCGGTGGCGGCACCGGAAAATCGCACCGCCAGCCGGCCGTGGTGGAAGCAGGTGGCGGACAGCGGCAGCGGCTGGCCGCCCCATTCGTTGACACGCCGTATCGCTTCATCGGCCGAACATTCGTACGCGCGCGTCGCCTGCGCGCGCGGCCGCGGGAGGCACTTGAGCGAGATCTCGGTCAGCACGCCGAGCGTGCCGAGCGCGCCCGTCATCAGTCGCGGCACGTCGAACCCGGCGACGTTCTTCATGACGCGGCCGCCGAATCTCAGGTCGTCACCGGCGCCGTCGACAATTCGCACCCCGAGCACCAGGTCGCGCACGGCACCGGCGTAGGGGCGGCGCGGACCCGACAAACCGGTTGCGACCGCGCCGCCGAGCGTCGCCTGCGGACCGAAATGCGGCGGCTCGAACGCGAGCATCTGGCCAGCATCGTCGAGCAGGCGCTCGACGTCGGCGAGCGGCGTCCCGGCGCGCGCGGTGATGACGAGCTCCGCCGGCTCGTACTCGACGACGCCTGCGTAGCCGGTCGTGTCGAGCACGTCGCCGGCCAGCGCGGCACCGTAGAAGTCCTTGCTGCCGCTGCCGCGTATGCGCAGCGGCGCTTTCGTCACCGCCGCGACGCGCACACGCTCCTGCAGGTCGCGAAGGACCGCGTCGGTCATCGCGCCAGCTTGTCCCGGTACACGATCCGGGGCTCGTCGGCGTCGACGATCGTCGTTTCCCGCAGCGCAGCGGCTTCCCACTCGCGGAGCCAGCGATGCGCCAGCAGCGCCTGCAGGTACTCGCCTGCGGCGCCCGGCGGTGTCACGCCGTACGTGCGGAAGCGGAACGCCACCGGCGCGTAGAACGCGTCGGCGATCGAGAAGTCGTTGCACAGGAAGGCACCTGCCCCGCCATGGCGGCGGCGCGACTCGCTCCACACTTCCACGACACGCGCGATGTTGGCCTCCAGCGCCTCGGACCACGGACGGACGTCGACGCGCTCTCGCACGCACATCGTCATGTCGTTGCGCAGCGCCGTGAATCCGGAGTGCATTTCCGCCGAGATCGAGCGGCCCCACGCGCGCGCGACCGGATCCACCGGCCACATCCCGGCATGGCGTTCAGCGAGATACTCGGAGATCGCGAGCGAGTCCCATACGACGACGTCGCCGTCGTGCAGCGACGGCACGAAGCCGGACGGCGAGAACGGCTTGTTCGCGGGATTCGGACCGGTGCCGACCAGCGCCACCGGAACTTCCTCGAACGGCGCGCCGGACAGCTTGGTCACCAGCCAGCCGCGCAGCGACCACGACGAGTACATCTTGTTGCCGATATAGAGGCGGTACATGGAGGCGGTATTAGGAATTAGGGGTTAGGGATTAGGGATTAGCCTGCCCATGCGCACGAATACGCAGAATTCGTCACCTTCAAATCCAATTCGGTTTGAACGCTCACCATTCGGCCCCATTCGAAGAGGAACGCTAACCCCTAACCCCTAACCCCTAACCCCTAACCCCTAACCCCTAATCCCGCGCCGTCATCGGTACCGTCTTCCCCGGATTGAGGATATCGAGCGGGTCCAGCGCGCGCTTGATCGTGCGCATCAGATCGACCGCTTCGCCATGCTCGGCGACGAGCGCCTCGAGTTTGTGGATGCCGATGCCGTGCTCGCCGGTGCACGTCCCTCCCATCGCGATCGCGCGGCTGGCGACGCGCGCGGCAATGCCCTCGGCCTTCGCGCGATCGGCGGGATCGTTGGGGTCGAACAGCAGCACCAGGTGGAAGTTGCCGTCGCCGACATGGCCGACGATGGGCGCGATCATCTGTTCGTGCTCGACATCGGCACGAGTCTCGAGCAGACAATCGGCGAGCCGCGAGATCGGCACGCAGGCATCGGTGGCGAATGCCTGCTTGCCCGGCGCCAGCGCGAGCGCGGCATAGTAGGCGTTGTGCCGCGCTTTCCACAGTTTCGAGCGCTCTTCGGGTGCGCGCGCCCAGCGAAAATCGCTGCCACCGTGTTCCGCGGTGATCTGCTGCATCAGCTCCGACTGCTCCTCGACCCCGGCCGACGTGCCGTGGAACTCGAAAAACAGTGTCGGCTTGGCCGCGTACCCTTCGAGCTTCGAATAGCGGATACAGGCGTCCATCTGCACATCGTCGAGGATTTCGATGCGCGCAACCGGAATGCCCATCTGCATCGCCGCGATCACCGTGTGCGTCGCGCTGCCGAGATCTGGAAACTGGCAGACGGCCGCGGCGATCGACTCGGGCACACCGTACAGGCGCAACTGGATCTCGGTGATGATCGCGAGCGTGCCTTCGCTGCCGACGAACAGCCGGGTCAGGTCGTAGCCGGCGCTCGACTTCCGCGCGCGGCCGCCGGTGCGGATCACCCGGCCATCGGCGGTGACGACGGTCAGGCCGAGCACGTTCTCGCGCATCGTTCCGTAGCGGACGGCGTTGGTCCCCGATGCGCGGGTCGCGGCCATTCCGCCCAGCGTCGCGTTGGCGCCGGGGTCGATCGGGAAGAACAGGCCGGTTCCCTTGAGATCAGCGTTCAGCTGCTCGCGCGTGACGCCGGCCTGCACGCGGCAATCCAGATCGTCGGCATTGACCTCGAGCACGCGGTCCATCCGCGACAAGTCGAGACAAACGCCGCCGTACAGCGCCGCGACGTGTCCTTCCAGCGACGTGCCGACGCCGAATGCGATCACCGGCACGCGGGCCGCGTGGCACAGGCGCACGATGGCCGCGACCTCTTCGTTACTGGTCGGATAGACGACGACATCGGGCAGCGCGGCGTCGGCCATGCCCTCCCCGTGACCATGCTGTTCGCGCACCGACGTGTTGGTGATCGCGCGATCGCCATACTGCGCGGCCAACCGTCCGACCAGTTCGGCCACGACTTCGGGCGCGGGACGGGCGCGCGCGGCGACAGGTGCATTCATGGGTCGGATCCTCGAGCTAGAAGCGCGGCAGTTCGGGATGAGGCAGCGCGCCGAAGTGCACGTGCTTCTTGCCGAATTCGCCGCAGCGGGCGAGCGTAGGCACTGCTTTGCCCGGATTGAGCAAGCCGTACGTGTCGAACGCGGCCTTGATTCCGTGAAAGCGCTCGAGCTCGGCCGGCGCGAACTGCACGCACATCGCCGACAGCTTCTCGACGCCAACGCCGTGCTCGCCGGTCACCGTGCCGCCGACCTCGATGCACAGCTCGAGGATGCGGTCGCCGAAGGCGATCGTCTTCTCCGTCTCGCCGGGAACATTGGCATCGAACAGGATCAATGGGTGCAGGTTGCCGTCGCCGGCGTGGAACACGTTGGCGCAAGGCAAACCGAACTCGGCCGACCACTCGGCGGTCTTCCGGAGCACACGCGCCAGCGCGCGGCGCGGAATCGTGCCGTCGATGCAATAGTAGTCGGGCGAAATCCGTCCGACCGCCGGAAACGCGGCTTTCCGCCCCGACCACAGCAGCAGCCGTTGCGATTCGTCCTTCGACACACGGATTTCGGTGGCGCCGGCCTCGGTCAATACGCGCCGGATATCGGCCATCTCGTCGGCGACTTCCTCGGTCGTGCCGTCGGACTCTACGAGCAGCACGGCCGCCGCGTCGAGCGGATAGTCGGCGTGGACGAACTGCTCGACCGCGCGGGTCGCCGCCTGGTCCATCATCTCGAGACCCGCGGGAATGATGCCCGCGCTGATGATGGCGGCGACCGCGGCGCCGGCCTTCTCGACATCGTCGAACGCCGCCAGCGCGACCTGCGCATGCTGCGGCTTCGGGCACAGCTTGACGGTCACCTCGGTGATGACGGCGAGCAGCCCCTCGCTGCCCGTGATCAGCGCCAGCAGGTCGTAACCGGGCGCATCGAGCGCGTCGGCGCCGAACTCGACGACTTCGCCGGTGATCAGCACGCCGCGCACGCGGCGCACGTTGTGCACGGTCAATCCGTACTTGAGGCAATGGACGCCGCCGGCGTTTTCGGCGACGTTGCCGCCGATCGAACAGGCGATCTGCGACGACGGGTCAGGCGCGTAATAGAGTCCGTGCGGCGCCGCGGCCTCTGAAATCGCGAGGTTGCGCACGCCCGGTTGCACGACGGCGGTCCGCGTCAGCGTGTCGATCGCGAGAATGCGGCGAAACTTCGCAAGCGACAATACGACGCCCTCGGCGTGCGGAAGCGCGCCGCCGGACAGGCTCGTGCCGGCACCGCGGGCGACGACGGGAACGCGCGCCAGATGGCAGAGCTCCAGGATCTGGACCACTTGCCCTTCGGTGTCGGGCAGCACGACAGCCGCGGGCCGTTCACGATACAGCGTCAGCCCGTCGCATTCGTACGGCCTCGTGTCCTCGGCTGCGGTGAGCAGCGCCGCCGGCGGCAGAATCGCCGCGAGTTGCGCTTGCACGTGCGGATCGAGCATGGGATCGGGCGGCCGCGCCGGGGGAGGAGGCAAATTATTTCACAAAGCCAGCCCTACCGGCCCTCCGACCGCTCAGGCGGCCCGGACGTGCCGCCCGGTCCTACAGGCACGCTAGTTGCAGCACTGGCCATATAATGCACGCGGCGTTGTCACGCCTGCCGCACGCACCGCCATGGACGCTAACGAAATCTACTCGAAAACAGAGCTCGGCTTGACGGAGCTGCGCCAACGCGCGCTCAACCTGCCGATCACGATGCGTAGCCTACTGATCCTGGTCGACGGCGTGCGCACGGTCGCCCAAGTCCTGGACAAGGGTCGCTTCCTGAAGCTCGACGAGAGCGCGCTGGCCGAGCTCGAAAGTGCGGGCCTGATCGCCAAGCGGTTCAGTGCCCCCTCCGCGCAGGACTCGGGCGGCGCCGACGAGCCGGCGCGCAGCGACGACGAAGTCCAGCGCTTCCTAAAGGCGAAGAAGCTGTTGGACGACGCGATCAGCGGGCGGCTCGGTTTTCGCGGTTACGCGATGATGATGCGCCTGCAGAAAGCGGAAAACCTGCGCGACCTGCACGACCTGCTGCCCGATTTCGCGAAGGCGCTCGTCAAACGCGAAAGCATCGAGGCCGCGACGCCGCTGGTGAACGAGCTGGAATCGCTGATCGGCCGCAAGGGGCGATGAACGCGCAATCGCCGGCGCGCCCGCTTGCCGGCCTCAAGGTACTCGAGCTCGGGGCACTGATTGCAGGCCCGTTCTGCGCGAAGATCCTCGCCGAATTCGGCGCCGATGTCGTCAAGCTCGAACCGCCGCTCCATGGCGATCCCTTGCGCAAGTGGCGCTATGTCAAGGACGGCACGTCGGTCTGGTGGCACGTCCAGTCGCGCAACAAGCGGTCGGTGACGGTCGACCTGCGCACGCCGGACGGCCAGGCGATCGCCCGCGCGCTGGCCGAGCGCGCCGATATCGTCGTCGAGAACTTCCGTCCGGGGACGCTCGAGGAATGGGGTCTCGGCTATGAAGCGCTGGCGGCGCGCAACCCCGGCGTGGTGATGGTCCGGATCTCCGGGTACGGCCAGTCCGGCCCGTACCACGCGCGCCCCGGCTTCGGTGTCATCGGCGAGGCCATGGGGGGCCTGCGGCACGTGACCGGCACCGCCGACCGGCCGCCGTCGCGCACCGGGATTTCGATCGGCGACACGCTGTCGGCGCTGTACGGCGTGATCGGGGCGATGTTCGCGCTCGAGCATCGGCGCCGAAGCGGGCGCGGCCAGGTCGTCGACGTCGCGTTGTACGAGTCGGTATTCTCGGTGATGGAGTCGCTGCTGCCCGAGTTCGACGCGTTCGGCGCCGTCCGCGAGCGCACCGGTTCGATACTGCCGGGCATCGCGCCGACGTCGGCGTACCGATGCAGCGATGGCAGCTACGTGCTGATTGCCGGCAACGGCGACTCGATCTTCCGCCGGCTGTGCGCGGCGATCGGGCGCCCCGACCTCGTCGCCGACGAAACGCTCGCCCACAACGACGGCCGCGCCGCGCGGCAGCAGTGGCTGGACGACCAGATCGAGGCATGGACGCGCGCCCGCTCGCCCGATGACGTGCTCGGCGCAATGGAGCGCGCCGACGTTCCGGCGTCCAAGATTTATACGATCCGGGACATCGTCGCCGATGCCCACTACCAGGCGCGGCAGATGATACGAACGGTTGACACCCAAAGCGGACCGCTGAAAGTGCCGGGCGTCGTGCCGAAGTTGTCGGCAACGCCAGGCGGATTCGACGCCGGCGGTCCCGCGCTCGGCGAGCACACCGACGCCGTGCTGCGGGAACTCGGCTACGACGACGCCCGCATTGCCGGCCTCAGGTCGCGCGGCGTGATCTGACCGCGCGCGGCGCGACCCCGTCGTCGAGATCCAGCAGTCGGGCGAGCGCCGCGGCCGTCGCCGCGGCAATCCGCTTACGCGCACGCACCGAGCCAGCGGCGCGGGCGAACCCCACACCCCCGGCCAGCGCTGAGAGCGTGGCCAACGCGACGTCGCGCGGCGCCATGCCGGCGACGGCGGGCAGCCGGTGCTCGATCTGCGCCACCAGCGCCGCGGTGCGGGCGGTGAATTCGCTGCGGAAAGCATCGTCGCTGCGTGCGATCTCGGGCAACGCCACCGTCATCGGGCATGCCTGCGCCAGCCCGGGGTCGTCGAGCTGCGCCAGGTAACGGTGGATCAACGCCGCCGCAAAGGCAGGAGGTTCCAGCTCGTCGAGACCGGCCGTCAGCCGGGCGAAGCTCTTTTCCACCGCAACGATCAGCGTTTCCCGCGCGAGCGCCTCCTTGGACGCGAAGTGCGCATAGAACCCGCCGACCGTGAGGCCGGCCGCACGCATCACCGCTTCGACGGTGGCGGCGTCAGCCCCGCGGTCCTTGATCAGCCCCTCGGCCGCGTCGAGGATCCGCGCCCGGGTTTCCCTCTTGTGTTGTGCCGAATATCGTGCCATGATGACCATAATATTATAGAAATAATGTCATGGCAAGTGTCTCCGGCACACGATTCCCGACCGTATAGGAGCTCATATGGCCTCCGACCTCCTCCCCTTCCCCGCCCCAGGCACCGACGTGCTGGTGCTCCGTGACGGCCGACGCGTCTCGCTGCACGCAATCACGCCGGCGGCGCGCGGGGTGATCGCCGACGCCGTCGCCCGGATGTCCCCGGAAACGAGCCGACGGCGCTTTTTCACCGTCCGCCGGCAGCTGTCGGCGCCGGAGCTCGACGTGCTGACCGAAATGGATGGCGTCGATCGGTATGCGATCGGCGCATCGGCCACACGTCCGGACGGCGGTCCGGAAGGCGTCGCCTCCGTACGCTATGTCCGGGTCCGCGGCACGCCGGACGCGGCGGAGATCGCGCTCGTGGTCATGGATAATTGGCAGAGCCGCGGGCTGGGCGCGGCGCTGCTGGCGCGGCTCGCCCGCTACGCGGTCCGCCAGGGGATCGTGCGCTTCATCGGCCACGTTCTTCCCGAGAGTGGTCCGATGATCCGCCTGCTGTTGCGCTTCGGCGCCCACATCGGCCGCGTAGGCGATCATCTGGAATTCGACCTGCCGCTGGCCTCTGCGCTCGCCCGCGCGGCGTAGCAGACCCGCCGATCGTCCGTAGTACGATGCGCGTCCGGGACGCGCCGTGTACGCGCTCCGTTTCGACCAGGAAACGCCGTGAACAATCGTAGTGCCGCGAGCGCGTCATTCGCGCGGACGCGATGACCGCCAGCGAGCAGCGCGCGCTGGTTTCGATCGCCCTTCGCGCCGCCCACGCCGACGGCTTCAACGACCTCTCCGAACGCGCCGCGCTGCAACGCGCGGCGGCGTCGTTCGGCGCGGCGGGCATCGATGCGGCGGCGATCGAGAGCGACATCGTCAACCGGCGCACGACGCTGGCCGCCGACGTCGCGGAACTCGGCACGCCGGACGCGCGCAGGCTTGCGTACGAAATCGCCGTTGCGGTCACCGGCGCCGACGGCGCCCGCACGACGGTCGAAGACACGTTCCTCGCCGAACTCGGCGCAGCGCTGGGCCTGCCTGCCGACGTCACGACGGGATTCGCAGCGCAGGCCGACGCTGTCACGGCTGCGGCGCCGGCGACGACGGGCGGGACGCCGACGGTCACCACGTCGGCGGCGCCCGATCCGGCGGTGCTCGATCGGCAGATCGTCGAAGCGGCCATCACCAATGCCGCGCTCGAACTGTTGCCCGAAACGCTGGCGACGATCGCGATCGTTCCGCTGCAGATGAAGCTCGTCTATCGGATCGGGCAGGCCTACGGCTACGAGCTCGACGCCGGCCATGCGCGCGAATTCCTCGCCGCGCTCGGCATCGGCCTGTCCGGCCAATTGCTCGAGCAAGTCGGCCGCAAACTGCTCGGCGGGCTGCTCGGTGCGCTCGCGGGGGGCGTCGGACGGGCGGTCGGCAACCAGGCCGCCAGCTCCGGCATGGCGTTCGCGACGACGTGGGCGATCGGCAAGCTCGCCGTCCAGTACTACGCCGGCGGCCGCGCGCTGGACACGGCCAAGCTCAAGGCGGCGTTCGGATCGCTGTTCGACGAGGCGAAGTTGCTGGCGACTCGCTATGCGGGCGATATCCGGCAGCGCGCGAAGACCATCGACGTTCGGCAGCTTCCGGCGTTGCTGCGCTAGCGATGAGCCGGCTCCGGCTGACGTTCGCCTGCTGGGATTACGACCGCGTGGCGGCCCTCGCCAGCGGCGATGTGCGCGCCGATGGCATCGACCTCGTCGTTCTCGCCCAGCCGGTCGAGGAGACGTTCTTCCGCATGCTGCGCCATCGCGAGTTCGACGTCGCCGAGATGTCGCTGTCGTCTTACTCGGTGTCGCTGGTACGCGATGACCCCGCGTTCATCGCCATTCCGGTGTTTCCCTCGCGCTTTTTCCGGCACTCGAGCATCTTCGTGTCGACGAAAAGCGGCATCCGCGAGCCGCGCGAGCTGATCGGCAAGCGCGTCGGCGCCCCCGAATACCAGATGACCGCGCCGGTGTGGATCCGCGGAATCCTCGCCGACGAGTACGGCGTTCCCGCCGACAGCGTCGAGCACTACACCGGCGGCGAGGAGCAGCCCGGGCGCGACGAGAAGATCAAGCTCGAACTTCCGCCCCGGTTCCGCGTGCACCGCATCGGTCCGACGCAAACGCTGGCGGCGATGCTCGCCGACGGCGAGATCGATGCGCTGTACACGGCGCGCACGCCATCGACGTTGCGGTCGCGGCCCGCCGACGTCAGGCGGCTGTTCGACAACCCGGTGGACGTCGAGCGCGACTATTGGCGGCGCACGAAGATCTTTCCGATCATGCACACGGTCGTGATCCGCCGCGACGTGTATGCGAAGCATCGCTGGGTCGCGCAGTCGCTGTACAAGGCTTTCGTCGAAGCGCAACGCAAGACTTATCGCGACCTCGCGGAAACCGCGGCGCTGAAGGCGATGCTGCCCTGGCTCAACGCTCATGTCGACGACACGCGCCGCGAGATGGGCGACGACTGGTGGCCCTACGGCCTCGCACCGAACCGGCACGTGCTCGACACGTTCCTGCGCTATCACCACGAGCAGGGGCTGTCGCCGCGGCGCCTGGATCCCGAGGCGTTGTTTGCGCCCGAAACGCTGGAGAGCTTCGTGATTTAGACGCAGCGGCCGCCGTCGACTTCGAGACAGGCGCCGGTAATGAACGAGGCCTCGTCGCTCGCGAAGAACACCGCGGCCGTGGCGATGTCCGTCGGCTGCGACAATCGCCCGAGCGGAATCGTCGCGATGAACTTCGCGCGCATCTCGGGCGTGTCCTGGCCCATGAACTGCGCCAGCATCCCGGTTTCGCCGGCGACCGGATTGATGACGTTGACGCGGATATTGTCTTTCGCAAGCTCCGCCGCCATCGAGCGCGAGGTGACGATTGCCGCGCCCTTGCTGCCGTTGTACCAGGTGAGTCCCGGGCGTGGCCGCACGCCGGCCGTCGATGCGATCGTGATGAACACGCCGTTGCGTTGCTTGCGGAAATGCGGCACCGCGTGCCGCGCGGACAGGTACAGGCTTTTCACGTTGACCGCGTAGATGCGGTCGAACTCGGCCTCGCTGACGTCCAGCATCGGCTGGTTGGTGTGCGTGTAGCCGGCGTTGTTGACGACGATGTGAAGCGCGCCGTAGGCATCGAGCGCGGCACCGACCATCGCCGCCACGTCGGCGTCGACCGTCACGTCGGCGCGGCGATCGGTCGCCCGGCCGCCGGACGCGGTGATCTCCGCGGCCACGCGCGTCGCCTGCGCGGCGTTGATGTCGGCGACGACCACGGCCGCGCCCTCCTGCGCGAACCGCTTGGCGATTCCCTCGCCAAAGCCGCTGCCGGCGCCGGTGACGATCGCGACCTTGCCGGTGAGCCGCATCGCGTCAGCCATGCCGCAGAACGACGGTCTTCAGCGTCGTGAATCCATACAGCGCTTCGAAGCCCTTCTCGCGGCCGTATCCCGAGTGCTTGACGCCGCCGAAAGGCAGCTCGACACCGCCGCCGGCGCCATAGCTGTTGACGAACACCTGCCCCGATTGCACGGCGCGCGCAAGGCGCAGCTGACGACCGCCATCGCGCGTCCACAACCCGGCGACCAGGCCGAAATCAGTGTTGTTGGCGAGACGAATCGCGTCGGCTTCGTCGGCGAACGGCATCGCCGCCAACACCGGGCCGAACACTTCGTCGCGCGCGAGCGGATGGTCGGCCGGAACGTCGCGCAGCAGGGTCGGCGGCACATAGAAACCGCCCGCGGGTGCATCGGCGACGATCGACCCTTGCGCGACGATCGCGATGCCATCAGCAGCGGCACGCGCCAAAAACTCGCGCACGCGCGCGAGCTGCGACGCGCGGATCAGTGGACCGCAATCGAGATCGGCCAGCGCCGGTCCCGCCTTCAGCGCGGCGAAGCGCTCACCGAGCCAGGTGACGAATGCTTCGTAAACCGATCGCTCCACCAGCAGCCGCGACCCGGCGCTGCACGTCTGGCCGGCGTTCTGCACGATCGC